>Ga0316189_10003796_pt1 | contig 14640 bp, 12 predicted proteins | sample LowCovwburrow_MG_FD_204930 | JGI IMG/M metagenome (GOLD analysis project Ga0316189, IMG submission 204930) | Coastal sediment microbial communities from Maine, United States - Lowes Cove worm burrow | ecosystem: Environmental > Aquatic > Marine > Coastal > Sediment | place: USA: Maine...
CCAGCAGTAAGTGTCGGCCAGACCACCCCAGCTGAAATCGCCAGCCGAACCCGCGGCCGCGGTGTGCGTCGGGTCGATATTGATGCAGTAACCGAGACCGAAGCCGTAGCCGTTGTATGCGCCCTTCGCAACCCCGTTGAAGGTGAGCGGCAGCATGTGCTGCGGCAAGTGGTTACGCGTCATCAGTGCTACCGTTTCGGGTTTGAGGATGCGTTGTCCGTCGAGCTCTCCCCGGTTCAGCATCATTTGTGCAAAGCGCAGGTAATCGACTGCGGTTGACGTCAGGCCACCTCCACCCGAATGCATTTTGACCGGTATGCCGGAGACCGCTGAAATAAACGGGGAAGTCTCGACGCGCTCGATTTGCGCCAGCGGATCGCCCTCGGTGTACCCGTAAAGCGTTGCGAAGCGATCGAGTTTATCGGCACTGACCTCGAATGCGGTATCGGTCATGCCGAGAGGGTCGAGTATGGTCTGCTGCAGGTAGTCAGCGAAGGGCATGCCACTAATCAGTTCGACCAGGTAACCGCAGATGTCGGTGGCTACGCTGTAATGCCAGCGGCTGCCCGGCTGAGCCAGTAACGGTAATTCGAACAGGGTCTGCATCAACTCTTCGAGGGTTTGATTTTGCGAGCGCTGACGCCATATTTCGGCGTAAAGTTTATCGAGTGGATATTTGTCGGGTTCGAATCCGTAGCTGAATCCTGCGGTATGTGTCAGCAGCTGGCGGATGGTGATATCGGATTCCATTTTCGCATGCGGGTAAACTTCCAGATTGGCAAGTGCCGGAATCCAGCGTTTCACCGGGTCGTCCAGCTCAAAAAACCCTGGCTCCATCAGCGTCATCAAGGCCACGCTGGTGATCGGTTTGGTCATCGAATAAAGGCGAAAGATGGTGTCGGTTTGCAGCGCGCGCGCGCTCGCAATGTCGGCATAACCGCGGCAGGACAGCTGCGTAATTTCACCCTGTCGACATATCAGCGTCAACATGCCCGCCGATTTGCCGCTTTCGACATAGCCTTCCATCCATTGCTCGATCTGTGCAAGCCCCGTGTCGCGAAAACCGGGCGCTGAATTTCCTGCTGATGGAATCATATCTCGAGCTTATGCAGCGCGCTGTCAAGCGCCGCCAGTACCTTGTCGGCGTCGGCGCGGGAGAAAACCAGCGGTGGCCGCAACTTGAGAATCTGTCCGTAACGTCCCGAGGTGCCGGTGATCACTCCCTGCTCGGCGATCAGGCTGCCGAGATGGCGCATCTGGCCTTCACTGAAAGGCGCGCGCGCAGTGCGATCGGTTACCATGTCCAGACCCCAGAACAACCCACGACCCTGTATGTCACCGATGCACTCGTGCTGTGTGGCCAGGCTGCGTAACCCGGCTTCGAGATAGGCGCCGGTCTCGCCGGCATTTTGCAGCAGTCCTTCGGCCTCGATAACTTCGATAACAGCTTTGCCCACGGCGGCCGAAACCGGGTTACCACCGAAGGTGTTGAAGTAGTGATACTGGCTGGCGTAGTCGTCGATGATGGCGCGTGTGGTGGCCATCAGAGCGAGCGGATGGCCCGCGCCCATCGGTTTTCCGCAGGTCAGTATATCGGGTTTCAGGCCGTAGACATCGGAGGTCCACCAGTGCTCGCCGCTGCGGCAATACCCCGCCTGCACTTCGTCGGCGATGACCAGGCCACCGCGTTTACGCACTTCGGCGCATAGGCCGAGAAGGTATTCGGGGGGAGCCACCAGCGGACCGTTGGAATCCCACACCAGGTCGATCATCACCGCTGCCAGTTTGTGGCCGCGGGCTTCGAGCAGGTCAAACTGTGTGCAGGCCTGTTCGAGGTATTTCTGTGCGGCTGCCGGGTCATCACGTCGATACGGACCACGGTACAGGTTCGGCGGTTCGATAACGGCAAGCCAGTCGGGACGATCCTGTGCCGGGTAACTGTCGGTCGACAGCCGGCGCGTCAATTCCGAGACGCCGTGGTAAGAGGCTTCGGTGACCACCATGCCCTGGTTGCCGGTCACGTGCCGCGCGATCTGGGTAGCCAGGTCGTTGGCTTCGCTGCCGGTGCAGGTAAAGATGCAGGTGTCGATAGCGGCGGGCATTCTTGCCACCAGCATTTCTCCAAGCTCAACAATCCCTTCATGCAGATAGCGAGTATGCGTATTGAGCGTGCCGGCCTGTTTGCACAGAGCCTCCACGACATGGGGATGGCAGTGACCCACCGAAACCACGTTATTGTAGCTGTCGATGTATTCGCGCCCGTCGACGTCCCAGAGTTTGGTTCCGGAGCCGCGCACCAGGTGCAGCGGTTTGTCGTAGAAGTTCTGGTAGGTGGGGCCAAGGATTGCTTTGCGCCTGGCAATTAGGTTCTCGTCATTCATGTTTGCATAAACCTGCTATTACTATTCAATTTTGATTTTGGTGTCGCCACCCAGTATTGGCTTGCTCAGGTGGATTTGCATGCCTTCCGCCGCGCAAACGCTGCGTGCCGGGGCCCGATGCGATTTCAGGTAGATCTGATTTTCGATCTGGATTTCGTCGAGCTGCGAATCACTGCGATCGGGGTCATGGTGAAACATCACCAGGGTGCCCACTTCGGCATCGGTCGCCAACTGGCGCACCTGCGACAATAGCGAATGCCCCCAGCCATGCTTGTGCGGCATGTCGTCCTCGGTGTATTGCGCATCGTGAATCAACACGTCGACACCGTGCAGGTAGTTAACCCACTGGTCGTAGTTGGTGCTGGCGGCATAGGGTGGATCGAGTTCATTGTCGGTGACATAGGCGAGGCTGGCACCGTTTTCGTCGATCTTGTAAGCAGATCCGCCCCCGGGATGATTGAGCGCCCGTTTGATTACCTTAATACCCTCGCGCTCGTAAAGCTCACTTTCAATGCCCTTGAACTTGGGAAAATTATTCGACGGCAGGTCTTCCACGCGCACAGGAAAGTGAGTCCCGTCCATCTGTTGAAACAGCGTACTCAGAAGTTTGCGACCTTTTTCGACGCTGATATAGACGTGTATTTCGCGCTCGGGCTCGTAGATTGGTGCAAAAAAAGGATAGCCCTGAATGTGATCCCAGTGACCGTGTGACAACAGTATGTGGGCCGCAGTCGGTTTGTGAGCGAGCTTGTTGCCGAGCTGGCGGATCCCGGTGCCGGCGTCGAAAATCAGATCGTGGCCGCTCTCCAGTTCGATGTGGACACAGGAGGTATTGCCGCCGTATTTGGCGGTCATCGGTCCCGGCATGGCGGTAGAGCCACGCACCCCGTAAAAGGTGATAATCATGACACCGACTCGTTAGCAGGCGGTGTTCGCGGCCACGGTATTATCATCATCATCTTTGGCCTCCGCTGCTTTATCCGGTGATACCAGTACCAGTCCAATCATCATGACCGCCATCGAAATCCAGATCCAGATACTGTGTTGCTCAGAAAAGACGATGATACCCCAGATCACGCCTGAGATCGTGACCACGTAGGCACATTGACTGGCAAATACGGGTCCAGCTGTCTTGATGGTGAAGAAAAACATCGCGTAGGCGAAACCACTGCCGAGCGCGATGCCGGCAATGGCAAGTCCAGCTTCGCTCAACAGCCAGCCTATGGGTTCGTGCACGCCCAGGTAAATAGCGAGTGGAAACTGGAACAGCGATGCCAGCAGGTTGGATCCGAACAGCAATTCGCGAATGTCAATCGCAGGCGCGACGCCTCTGCCGATATAGACATTTTCGATAGCGTAGAGCAGGGCACAAACGATCACCACCAGGACCCAGAAACTGGCATCGTCACTGCTGAACCCATGGTCCGGTAGTACCAGTAACAGGATCGCGATCATACCGAGCAGGATGCCGACCATGCGGCGCGCCACGACCGACTCGAATCGCAACAGCAGCATGATGGCGTAGGTAAAAAGCGGCACTGTAGAGATGGTGATTGCCAGTATGCCGGCAGACAGATGCGGGGCAGCGTAGTAGTAGAACAGGTTCGGGGCGGTTATGCCGACCAGCGCCAGTACCAGGTAGTGGCGAAGATGCCTGATATTGAACAGGGTGAAACGTGAAAAAAGCAAAGTGGTCAGAAAAAATGCGGCGGTGAGCACCACCTGCCAGGCCGACAGGCCGAGTGGATGCGCCCCCTGCGCGGTAGCAATCAATGCCAGCGAAAAGGTAGCGCCCCAGATGACCCCGGCCGCGACAATCAGGAAATACGGGAATAGTCGATGTCCGGTCATCTTCCCGGGCTCCGGTAAAAGCGAAAAGCGATTATAGGGGGCATTGGCTGGCCCGGATATCATTTTCTGGCGGACTCTCAGGCTGTTTAGATAGATTGTTTGGGATACCGATTCTTGTGGATTCCCGGGACATTCGCCATATAGCGCCTGAACAAAGTTATTCGTCGGTGGGTGGATTGCTATTGGAACCCCGGTATTTGCCCCAATATTGAAAAAAGCCTTGCGCCCTGGAGCGCTACACGGCACATTTCGTTTACACATAAATACTAGAGTTACTCGGAAACAAACCTGATGGACCATTTGAAATTTTATATCGACGGCGCCTGGGTTGACCCTGTTACCCCGGCAACCAGAGACGTTATCAATCCCGCCACTGAAAAGGCTTTTACCCAGGTCAGTGCCGGCAGTGCGGAGGACGTGGACAGAGCCGTGTTGGCGGCGCGACGTGCGTTTGTCGATTACTCACAGTGGAGCGTGCAGCAAAGGCTTGCACTGCTGGAAAAGATTCGCGTTGCCTACAAGAAATATTTTGACGAGATCGCTGAAGCTATCCAGATGGAAATGGGTGCGCCTTTAGATCTGGCACGCGGTTCGCAGGCCAAGCTTGGCGCGGGTCACATCAAGAGCGCGATCAAGGCGCTGCTGAATTTCAGCTTCGAAGTCGTCGAAGAAGACATGATACTGCGCCACGAGCCTATCGGTGTATGCGGCATGATTACGCCCTGGAACTGGCCGATGAACCAGGTTGCGGTGAAGGTGATACCCGCGCTTGCGGCTGGCTGCACCATGGTGTTGAAGCCCAGTGAGGAATCCCCTCTGGATTCGATGATTTTTGCCGAGGTGTTGGCAGAGGCGGGTGTACCCGCGGGCGTCTTCAACCTGGTGAATGGTTACGGACCGGTTGTCGGAGAGGCCATGGCGCGGCATCCGCAAATCGACATGATGTCGTTTACCGGATCGACCCGTGGCGGTATTGCCGTCGCCAAGGCAGCTGCCGATACCGTCAAACGTGTCGGTCAGGAACTTGGTGGTAAATCGGCCAACATCATTCTTATCGATACCGATATCGAAAAAGCGGTAAAGGATGGCGTTGCGTACATGATGGGTAATAGCGGCCAGTCCTGCAATGCGCCAACGCGCATGCTGGTGCCAAATTCCAAACTGGACGTCGCTATTGCTGCGGCCAGAGAGGCTGCGGAAAACATCGGTGTCGATGATCCTTCGAAGCCTGGAAATCACATTGGCCCGGTGGTAAACAAGTCCCAGTTCGACAAGATTCAGGGTTTGATCCAGCAGGGCATCGATGAAGGTGCGACCCTGGTGACCGGTGGTACCGGTCGTCCGCAACACCTGCCCAAGGGCTACTATGTCAAACCGACCATATTTGCCAATGTCGATAACAATATGACCATTGCGCGTGAAGAAATTTTCGGGCCGGTGCTGGTGATTATCGGCTATGACGGCGAAGACGAGGCGGTCGCTATCGCCAACGATAGCGACTTTGGTCTGGCCGCCTACGTTTGCTCGACCGAAATGGAACGAGCAAAGATGGTGGCGCGGCGTTTGCGTGCCGGTCAGGTTGCCATAAATTACGTTGGCGGTACTAGTGACACGCCTTTTGGTGGATACAAGCAGTCAGGCAACGGTCGTGAGAAAGGTAAGTGGGGTCTCGCAGAGTTTCTCGAACTGAAGGCTATTACCGGTTTAACCCGGAGGTAACTGCGAGTGTCGACGTCACCTCGATTCGATTTCAGCGGCAAGCGCGTACTGATCACCGGCGGCACCTCGGGTATGGGTGAGGCCTCCGCGCTCAGCTTTGCCGGCGCGGGCGCCCGCGTTGTTATCAGTGGTCGCAACCACGACCGGGCACGTAACATCATCAGCCGCAGCAAGCGCCTGGACGGCAGTGTCGCCTTTGTCGGAGGTGATATCGGTGAGCGTAGAAAATGTGATCTTATTATCACCGAAGCCGTTGGCATACTCGGTGGTCTCGATATCCTGGTAAACAGTGCCGGCATCATCTACCACGCCACGGCCGAAGAGACGACCGACGAGCAGTGGCTGGAGACGATGAATGTCAATGTTAACGGTATGTTTTACATCTGCCGCGCGGCATTGCCATATTTGAAATCCAGCCGCGGCACGATCATCAACATCGCCTCGGATGCGGCGCTCACCGGCAGTCGCCACCTGACCGCCTATTGCGCGAGCAAAGGTGCCGTGTTGCAGATGACCCGTGCCATGGCGCTCGACTACGCTCCCGCGGGTATCCGTATCGTGCCAATCTGTCCGGGTGACGTGGATACACCGATGCTGCGTGGTGAATTCAGTGATCGTGGCCTCGATGCCGAAACCGGTTTACGCGAATCCGCCGAGGCAGTGCCGTTGAATCGCGTCTGCTCAGCCCAGGAAGTTGCCGATCTGGTGTTGTTTGCCTGCAGTGATTCGGCTCGGTTTATTACCGGGTTTCCCTTAGTCCTCGACGGCGGCAACCGCGCTTAGGCTGCGGGACCGCTATGCCGCACCCTGCCGGACTTTCACTCGGTCAGGGCGCTCGGCATAGGTCTGACTATGCCTGCGCACCCCTCGGTCGCGAAAGGCCGGCAGGATACGACCTATCGGCCCCTCGCAACTTTTTACAAATATATTTTTAAAGCAGACGCCGGGAATCAATTTTTCAGAGGCCGAGAAGTGCCCACAGCTAACCCCCAGCGCATGAAAGTGGGAGACAATTTTCAACAGAATCGGTCACTCGCGGGGTGGAGCAAGACCAAAGTGCCATATAAGCTACCAAATTTAGATACTCATACCCATACTGGACCATACTGGTAGACAGGATAAGAACTTACACTTTAACAATAGCAATCCAGAGCACAGGTCGCGTTTTTCAGTATGACACTATAAGCTTAGTGTTCGCTGTAGTAGGCGTTTGCTTAACTACGATACCGTGAACTTACGAGAAGAGGGTTTGTTGTGCTCACTTTGATCGCCAAATTACTTAAGGCCCTGAATTCCGACGATAATCCTTCACAAATTGCCCTGGCTGTGGTTTTCGCAGCCTTTATCGGCATAACGCCCTTAGCTTCACCGCACAATATCATCATATTATTAATCGCCCTGGTAATTCGTATTCATCTGCCTATGTTTTTTCTCAGTGTTGGCTTATTTACCCTGATAGCCTATTTGTTAGATCCAATAAGCCATTTGATTGGTTTGCAGATGCTACAGGCAGAGGCCCTTCAAGGGCTGTGGCATACACTTTACAATAGTAGTTTCTGGCGGTTTATGGCCTTTAATAATAGCGTGGTGTTAGGCAGTTTTACACTCAGTGTGTTGCTGAGCCCGTTATTGTTTTTTTCGGCTCGCAGTTTGATTGTGAATTATCGAGAGCATGTGATGACCTGGGCACAAAAAAGTCGTATAGCTATCTGGATCAAGGGCAGCAAGCTTTTCCTGGCTTATGCCGCAATGGAGAGCTAGGGGAAATGCTTTGAAACAATGGATACGTTGGTGGGGGTTTGGCGTCTTTTTATTTATCGTCTTGTTTTGGTGGTTGTGTATTGATTTCATTGTCAAAACAACGATCGAAACAGTGGGTACGCAAGCGGTAGGGGCGAAGGTGGAGTTGGCCGGGGCCTCGGTCACCTTGCTACCGACCAGCTTGACCTTAAAGCAATTGCGTATTACCAACCCCGATGCGCCCATGCAGAATATTGTTGAAGTCGGCAATATCAGCGCCAGTATCGATAGCCTGGAATTATTCGGTCGCAGACTCGTTATCAATGAGATGGACCTTAGCGGTCTGCAATTCAATACCCCGCGGAAATCTTCTGGTGCGACCAGTGACCGATCAACAGCGGGGTCAGATGAATCGATTTTTGATCTTGGTGGGGTTATCCCCGGCATGAGTTTGCCTGATGTCGATAGTTTGATTGAGAAAGAAAAACAGGCATTTTTAAAGGAATACGAAGATATTAGTAACAATCTGCAAGCCGTAGAGACCGGATGGCAGCAGCGAATCGATGGGTTGCCCGACGATGCCCAGATAGAAGAATATAACCAGCGTTGGAAAAAGGCGAAAAAAGGCAATATCCTTCAAAAAGCATCCGCTATAAAGTCATTGAAAAAGGATATCGATAAGGATCTGGGCGATATAAAATCCTTAAAAAAGCAGTTGGCTGAGGATACTAAAACCGTTAAAAGCGAGCTCAATAGAGCAAACAATTTACCCGCTACGCAGACTCAGCGTATTTTGTCGGATGTGGGTTTGGGTTCTGCAGAGGGGGATTTCACTTCTGCAATCCTGGGCGATCAATTAAAGCCGCTGTTACAGCGGTCTTTGAACTATCTAAAACAAATGAGCGGCGCAGCGCCGCAACAACCTGAGGAGCCAGTCTATGCGCGGGGCAAAGGTACCTGGGTGACCTTTAAAGAGGACAACCCTGTGCCTGAGTTGTTGATTAAATCAGCTAGATTAGATGGCGTGTTCAGTATCGCAAAACAGGATATTCATTTTACTGGTCAGGCACAGGATCTAAGTAATCAACCTGCATTATGGCACAAGCCAGCCGGTTTTCAGCTAAAGGGCCAGTCGGCTGATGACGCGCGGTTGGTGGCCCAGGGTGTACTGGATCATCGTGAAACGGTGAATAAAGATAGCCTGGATGTTAGCCTCGAGTCGTTTCCTCTTGTTGATTACGCCATCTCTGAGAAGGCTGATTTGCAAATTATGATCAACAAGGCATCGAGTGATTTTAGCGCCAAACTAAACCTTGAGGGTGAGGTTATCCTGGCAGATATTAAATCCGGTTTTAGCAATTTGGAGCTGCAAGTGAATAGCGATAACCCGAGCAGTTCCACGTCGGTAATTAGTGATGCGCTGTCTACCTTAAATGCCTTTGATATGACCTTGAAGGTTACCGGTACACTGAATAATCCGGCTATGAGCCTGAGTTCTGATCTCGACAATATATTGGGCAAGGCTTTGAAAAGTAAATTAAACGAACAAGCTGCTGCCCTTAAGGATGAATTAACGGCAGCCATTAGCCAGCAAATGTCACCAGAGCTGGAAAAGCTTACCCAGCAGGGCGATTTTATCGGTCAACTGGATAGACAGCTCGGGAATAAGCAGGACGCCTTAAAGCAATTAACCAAGGCGATGTAGAAGCCTGGCCATAGCGATCATCCTCTTCAACCGCTGGCAGCGTCTGTAACGGGAACAGCTTGCTTCCCTGCTGCAGTCCTGGGGCGATTCGCTAACTGAGCGAGCATCCAATGAGCCGCTGCGTGGAGTCTTCATCCGGACCTTCTGGTTGCAGCTAGCTGTTATCTTCGTCACGTTCCAGCACGCCCTGGCGTTCAAGAAACCGGATTACGCGCTGACTGATAGTGTGGACGAGTATGGTTAGCTCTTGCTGATTTGGTGCCATGATGCGTTGGAATCTTGTCTTTCCCTGTTGGTTATTCGTATATACGCCATCCAGAAACAGCATATGAAAGTGATCATTGAGATTGAGTGCACTTGCGAACCGCTGAATGAGTGTTACCGCAGCAGTCTGCGCTTTCCTTGAGTGCCGCTGTCCGGGGCATGCTGACTTACTTTCCCTGGAGACAGCGCCAATGTCTTAATAAAGTTCTCTGTATGTATACGCAACACCCTGTGCGAAATCTATTTCTCGAATGCCCGCTATGGGTCGCTTTTTGCCCCTGCTACACGCGGGGCCAATGAGAGAGCCTATTCCCCGAAAACACGTTTCAATAGGTCTGTCGTACGTGCTACCGGGTCCTGACGTATCGCGGCTTCTTCTTTGGCGAGGTAGAAGAAAATCCCATCCATGCCTTTCTCCACGACATAGTCATCCAGGTCCGCCTCTACTTTTGGAACGAATGGCACGGAATTGTAGCGTGCCATTACCTCGTCGTAGGATTTGACAGCGCCTACGTCCGCCAGGCTATCGTCAACAATTGGTTTCATCTCGACCGCCAGCGGGCCCGACATCCTGGATTTAAAATACTGCGTCGCCGCGTCTTCTGGTCCTTTGTAGATGGCCATGACATCATCCAGCGTCATATCGTTAATCGCCTCGATGAAAAGTTGCTTTGCCTTTGGCGTCGCAATTTCGGCAGCGCGATTTAAGCGAGTTTCGAGATCGGTCAGCATTGAGTCCATGCCGAACTTGTCCAGTACTTTCTTGACCTGAACAAGATTCTCGGGGAGCGGAATGTGAATCTGCGGGTCGAGGTTAAACCCATCGGTTGCACCTAAACTGCTGACGACGTTTTCGGTTCCTACACGAAGCGCTTCTTTGAGGCCACCACTGATGTCATCGTTGCTTAACGATTGCTGTTTTTCGTCGCCAGGTATCAGTTCTTTTAGTTTGTCGAGCCATCCTGCTGATGCGCCCTCGCTTGCGATGACTAAGGTGAAGGCCAGAAATGCCGGGATTAACTGGATTGCGTGAGTGCGTCGCACCGTTTCATTGTGCTTGGCCATAAGTTATGGTCGTTCTGGTTGTTAAAGGCTCAATACAGTATACAAGCATCGAGGGAAGTCTAGGAATCTTATATACCCTTTTTCCGCAACGCCCCCCATCGAGTTGGCTCGGTTTCAGCTGCCCGTCGTAATTCTCTCAGTGTCAGCTGTGTGCCGGTTTTTGCCGCTTACCAGAGATTCCCCAGCGTCCACTTTCAAAAATCCATCTTCGAAATGTATAAAAGCAGGATATTATGCGTGGCTGTAATATCTTACAGCGATGCCGCTATACCTTAGCCTGCCGGCAACTTGTTGCGGACATTAACTGGGGCGGGCTGGGTCAGAATTCGATCTGCTCGCTGAGCATTGCCATTACTTCACGCCAGTGCTTTTCCGCTTTCGGGCCCACACGCTCGAAGATCTCGGCGAAGCGCTTGCGTTGCACCTCACTGAGTTCGTGCTCTAGTTTTTTTCCTTTCGCGGTAAGTTGCAGGCGCCTGACCCGGCGATCACCGGCATCGGTCGATTGTTTGATATAACCCAGATCGATCATCTGCCGCAATGGCCGATGAAGATACTGTTTGGTAATGTGCATGGTTTTTAGCAACTCATTGACGCTGCAAGCTGGATCGCGCGCAACGAAATAAAGCAGGCGGTGATGAATGCGGGCCAGGCCCAGTTGCGCCAGTCGTTGATCGGGTTTGTGAATCATCGCGCGAAAACCAAAATGCATCGATTCGAGCGCAAGATTCAGTTCATTCTCTCGGTTCATGATAAGATGGTTTAAGTCAATATTGTTGACATTATATTCGAATAGGTATACAAATTATATGTCACCATTATTGACCTATAATTCTTATGAATGAAAATGCCCTGTGTTGGATAAACCAGACCATTAAACCAGCGCGCGATGCGACTGTTTCAGTTTTTGATCACGGTCTGCTTTACGGCGACGGTGTGTTCGAGGGCTTGCGTTTTTATAACGGCAAGACATTCATGCTTGAAGCGCACCTGCAGCGTCTAATGGATTCGGCTGTCGGAATCGGGCTGCAAATACCCCATAGCTCCGAGCAGATCGCGTTGGCGATCGAGCAACTGGTAAAGGCATACCCTGGAGACAGCGGCTATCTGCGCCTGGTGGTGACGCGTGGCGAGGGCTCGCTTGGTATCGATCCGCGCAAATGTGCTCGCCCGAACCTGTTTATCATCGCCGATGAACTCGCGGTGATGGATGTCACCGATGCCGCACAGGGTGTGCGCCTGCACGTTGCGCAGACCCGGCGCACACCGGCACAATGCCTCGACCCGCAGGTTAAAAGCCTCAATTATCTGAATAATATTCTGGCACGTATGGAAGCCAGTCGCGCGGGCTGTGACGAGGCTTTGATGCTCAATATGGACGGTTATGTCAGCGAGGGCAGTGTCGATAATGTTTTCATCGTCGTCGACGGCGCACTTAAAACGCCGCCGCTGGAAGATGGCATGTTGGCCGGCATAACACGCGCAGTGGTGCTCGATGTAGCCGCCCGGGCAGGAATTCCCTGTGAGCAGGTCAGTTTGCGCGTCAATGATTTGCTTGCGGCGGACGAGTGCTTTCTGACCGGCACCGGAGCCGAACTGATTGCAGTGCGCCAGATCGATGATCAGGTTCTGCCCGTGGCGCAAACCCGGCTATTACCGGTGATCATGCAGGGTTTTAAAAATTGCATCGCGGAATATTGTGCAAACCCTTAATATAGCGCTTTGCTTTGAGACGGAGATTGAGTTATGAAAGTGATTGTCATAGGTGCCTCGGGGGCAGTCGGCAAATGTGCGGTAGACGAACTGTCTGCGCGCCATGAAGTCATCAAGGTAGGGCGCAGCAGTGGCGATATTCAGGTCGATCTCGAAGACGTCGACAGTATTCGGGCGATGTATCGTGAGGCAGGTAAGATCGACGCGGTAGTCAGCGCGGTTGGGCACGGTCATTTTGGCGCGGTGCATGAAATGACGATCGAGCAGTTCATGAAAGGGATAAATCACAAGGTGCTGCCGCAGGTTAACCTGGTGCTCGAGGGGTTTGATTTTATCAATGATGGCGGCTCCTTTACGATTACCAGTGGCGTGTTGAATCGCGACCCGATTCCCGGTGGTTCCTGTGCGGCGGCGGCGAATGGTGCGCTTGATGGATTTGTGCTCGGCGCCGCGGTGGATATGCCGCGCGGTATCCGCATCAACGCGGTGAGTCCGGAAGTGCTGGAAGTGTCCCGGCAGAAGTACGATGGTTTCTTTCGCGGCCATGTCCATGTTTCCAATGAAGCCGTGGGGCTTGCTTACAGCAAGGCCGTCGAAGGTTGCCTGAGTGGCCAGGTGTTTATCGTCGATTAGCGGCAATCGATGGCAGGAACAGTCCACCTTCGATTGCTGGCTGGTAGCTAAAAAATCCGCTTGTTCACCGATTTTTCACAGGGTCCCCGTATAAAGACACTCATACCACCCGGTGGGCTGATACGTAAGGAGAAAATTATGAATAAAGCCGAATCAAAAATACATGCGTCATTGCTGAAGTCATTGCTGTTGTCGTTGCTGTTACTGGCCTGTGGCCAGGCCGCCGCGGGTAACCCCAATTACGAATACCACCTGAATGCATCTATGCAGCATGCCGATATCGGCTCCGTCAAAAATGCCTATGGTTATGTCTACGTGGTCACCGACAAGAAAGGCCACGGCGTCATTCGCGTGATGTTTTCCAATGGAACGTCGCTGGATTACGTCCGCTTTAACGCCCGGGTTAAATTTCTCGATGCGGACGGAGCGCTGATCCGCGAGGAATATTTCGAGCGTCGTATCGAGGCGGCGGGATCCGACGGTGCCGCTGAACGCAGTTTATCCAAACTCGCTGACCTGTCAGAGTTTGCCGCGGTGGAAGTTGATTTCTTCCTCTCCGATATCCCGCTGGCCACCGTCGCCGGGCTATAGTGGGAAACACTGATTAGATTCGATTCACTGAACGCGCATGGCTGCGGCAGGCGTACCAGGCGAGCGCCGACGTCACAAAAACATAGCCGGCCGCGGCCATCGCCAGAGTGTCCATACTGACGCCCAGATCGATTTGCCAGCCGATGACGATCGGTGATAGCGCAGTACAGAACACCATGGCAGCCGCACCGAGGGACTTGATGGCACCGAGATGCTGGTTGCCATACATCTCTGACCAGAAGGGGGCTACGGCAGTCGACTGAAACCCGACCGTGATGCCGGTTAACACCAGGAATACCCCACCCCATGCGAGACTTTGCGACATCGCCAGGATCACCAGCCCCAGTCCCATTGGCAGGGCCACCAGCGGGATCATGCGAATAGCGCCGAAGCGATCAATCAGCGGTCCGCAGATCAACTTGGTGGCGACTGACACCAACGCGTAAAGTGAAAACAGGGCGGCCCAGCCGATCAGTGGCCAGTCCTTGGACTCCACCAGGTGCACCTGGTGAAAGATAAACCCGGTGAACATCAGCGGTTGTGACATCAATCCCGGGGCGAACAGATAGAAATAGCGATTGCGCAGGACTTCCCCGCGTGTCCATTGTCGGCGTCGATAAGTACGCGTGCTGTCCCGATCAGTATCATCCAGTCGTGCCAGGTAATTCGCATGACGATGCTTGTGGTCACGCAGCAGGTAAAGGATTGCCGGCACCATGAAGATCAGCAACAGCACCGCTGCCACCTGCCAGCTTTGGCGCCAGCCCACCCACAGCAACAGGGCGACCAGCAAGCCGGGCATAACGGCTTCGGCGACCGCATAGCCGATGCTGGCGAGCGCCGAGGCCTTACCCTTATGTTCCTCGAGGTAGCGCACCATGGCGGTCGAGCTGATGATGAACATCAAACCCTGGCCGAGCTGGCGCAGCACAAACAGGCTGATCAGCAGCATCAGCACCGAGTTGCTGATCGACATCA
>Ga0316189_10003797_pt1 | contig 14638 bp, 14 predicted proteins | sample LowCovwburrow_MG_FD_204930 | JGI IMG/M metagenome (GOLD analysis project Ga0316189, IMG submission 204930) | Coastal sediment microbial communities from Maine, United States - Lowes Cove worm burrow | ecosystem: Environmental > Aquatic > Marine > Coastal > Sediment | place: USA: Maine...
GGCTTAGTACCAACACCAATTGGTAATCCAGGTATCATGGCCATAGAGGCAGTGGTATATCCAACCCCTTCAGACAATTTCTTTTATATCACCGCACCTGATGGGACATTCCACTACGCCGAAACATTTGCTGAACATAATCGAAATATTCAATTATATTTACGGTAAATACTCTATCTGGACTTCGAAGACTTGATTGACAAAAAAAGTTTCTGTATTAGTGTTATCAACGCTGAGGAAACTAAGATAGTACAAACCCTGGGAGGGCAAAATGAAAAATATATTCCATAACTTCCTTAATGATGAATCTAGTAAGGTTACACCCGACTTCATTATTCTAGCAGTAGGCAGTGCACTAATAACTACGGTTGTAGTTTTTCTTATTTTGAATAATATTGAGCACGAAATTAAGTGATTATTCTATTCTGAGAATACAAAAATTCCAAAAACAATAACAACTGCTCCACCTGGAGCAGCTTTTTTTTTACAGTAAAGCGTGATACGCTTCTGACCATATGTCAAAGCAACAAACAGTATTTGTAGGACTTTCCGGCGGAGTAGACTCGTCTGTTGCTGCTTTACGTTTACTCAATGAAGGGTACAACGTTGTGGGAGTATTTATCAAAGTATGGCAACCTGATTTTCTTGAATGTAACTGGGAAGATGAACGACTAGACGCAATGCGCGTTGCTGCGAAGCTCGATATTCCATTCCTCACGTGTGATGCTGAAAAAGCGTATAAAGATGACGTTGCTGATTACTTCATAAACTCCTACCGTAAAGGCCTAACTCCTAATCCTGATGTAATGTGCAACAAGTACGTAAAGTTTGGAGCATTTATGGAATTTGCCGAAAAACACAAAGCAGACTTCATTGCCACTGGCCACTACGCCCAACGTGTGGAAAGTATGAGTTCCAACCACTCACTCTATGAACTTCATCGGGGAATTGACGACAACAAAGATCAAACATATTTTCTTTGGACACTGACACAAAAACAACTTTCTAAAACACTTTTACCTGTTGGAAATTCTTCAAAAACACAGATACGTAAGGAAGCACATGATGCAGGCTTAATCACCGCGGGGAAAAAAGATAGTCAAGGTGTTTGTTTCTTGGGGCACATTGATATTCCAGAATTCCTATCACATTACATTGACCTCGTGAAAGGAGATGTTTTAAATACTGAAGGGGAAGTAATTGGTGAACACGTTGGAGCTCTTGTATACACCACAGGACAACGACATGGCTTTACAGTTACCGATAAAAATAATCAACGAGAAGCACTGTATGTAATTAAGCGTGATATTGAAGCAAATACAATCACAGTGAGCTCAGAACGTACATACACGACCAATACTGATGTTCTGACAATACACTCTATAAACATTATTGGGGAACCCATCGAATTACTTCAAACAATTCAATTACAAACACGATATCGCCAGAATCCGGTTGCGTGCAAAGTAACTTCCATTTCCGATGATACGATGGAACTTTCTCTACTTGGGACGTCTGACATCCCAAGCAAAGGTCAGTCATGTGTACTATACGACAGCTCTGTCTGCCTTGGAGGTGGTATCATTGCATAATGTCTATTCAAGTTGTTAAAGCAGATGGAACTCAGGAAGCATTTCGTGTAGAAAAGCTAAAACATTCACTCAAACGAGCAGGGGCTACTAATGCTGAAATTACCGATATAATTTCCAGAATCGAAGAAACATTATACGAAGGAATTAAAACACAAGAAATTTATCATAATGCTTTTGAAATGCTTCGTGATTGTGCGTTGCCCACTCGAGCAAAATATTCATTACGTAGAGCCCTGTTTGGTTTAGGCCCTACTGGTTTTCCGTTTGAAGATTTTCTTGCAAAAATGTTTGAAAAAGAAGGGTATGCAACAGCAACCGGGGTTGAATTACAAGGACATGGGGCACTACATGAGCTCGATGTAGCAGCATACAATGATACAGACAGTTTTGTAGTTGAGGCTAAATTCCACTCACGCCCTGGGGTGAAATCTGATTTACAGGTTGTAATGTATTCTTATGCACGACTACTTGATTTACGAGACACCAAAATTTGTGACGAGAGTTTCTGTACGATCACAAAACTAATGGTTATTACCAATACAAAATTTACCTCCACTGCAGAAAAATATGCAGAAACTGTGGGACTTGAATTATTAAGTTGGAATTACCCAAAAGGAAATAACCTACAGGACCGAATACAAAAATCAGGTCTCTACCCAGTTACGGTACTTCAAACTATTTCACAATCACAAAAGAAAGCACTTCTAGCAGTTGGAATAATTACCTGCAGAGATCTCATTACGAAACCTCATGTACTAAGAAATATTCACTTAAGTGCAACCAAAATTAAAAAAATCCTCGCGGAAGCAGAAGTTATTTGTAATTAAACAAATACAAGCACTGACTTGTCAATATATGCGTTAGTTCTCAATATTGCTATACTCCTGATATATAAGCATTCATTACAGAGTTTTAGTATGTCAGAACAAGAAAAACAGGAAGGTCAGAAGACTGTCGTATCATTTATTGCAGGTCTTCTTATTGGAGGACTCCTAGTATGGGTATTCGGAGGAACACCAACTGAAAAGGTTGCACCTGAAGAACACACACAGGAAGCATCAGAAGTTACTTCATCAGAAGATGAAGATACAACTTCGGAAGTTACTGAAGTTACTGAAGTAGCAACATTAGAAGTAGGTAACGGAGCAATCGAGGTACGTAACCAAGCTGCTGGAAGCACCGTAGTGCTTGAAGGAGCTACATATCCAGCTGAAGAAGGTTGGATTGCTGTACGTTCATATCCAAATGGACAACTTGGAAGTATTCTTGGAGCTGCTCGGTTCAGCAAAGAACAAAACCTTGTACCATCAGAAGTTGCATTACTTGCACCAACTACAGCCGGAAGAGATTATGCAGTTGTTTTCTTCACAGAAGATGGTGACCATGAATTTAACCTTGCAAACGACTCACAGATTGGTGATGTGTTTGGAACATTCACAGCTCAATAAAGTCTATTAGCTGGGATAAAGAAAACGCAGGCAATTGCCTGCGTTTTCTTTTATATATCTTGCAAAATAAAAAATAGTCTTTATAGTGAAATAAGAAAACAGAAACAAAGGAACATCAGATGGTACTATCAGTTATCGCTATAGCAATACTTATTACAATTGCTATCTATTGCATTAACCGTAGGGAATACTACAGAGGGAAAGACCCGTATGGGATCCATCCACTAAGAGAAATAATAGATCTCAGTAAACCCGCCAATAGCAGTGCTGAAGCATACGCCCTAACACGAACAAGTGTCTGGTTTGCGATTGCTATCTGTCTTGCATTAATCACGACAAGTGTAGCTGTGTATAGTCTTTTGCTGCTATACAATCAAGGTATACATCATCTTAGTGATGCAAAAGAAATAATTTTTCACATCCTGGGATTAGCATCCTGCTTAGTTATAGTGACGTGTTCAAGAGCAGTAAATGGAGCATACAGATATTACAAATCCGAATATGACGCTTTGTGAGAACTTCAAAAATAAAAGGGGGCCGAAAATTCGGCCCCTTTTATGCTGTTCTTGAGCCCTAAACCCACCAAATAGGGGCAATTGGGCGGGTTTAGGGTTTCTGCTATAATACATGCATTATGGCATACGAATATAAATACAACCCCAACCGATCAGCAGACTGGAATTATGGTGGAAAGAAATGGCGATTATCACGTTCAAAACTAGACTTTTTTATTGAGTGCCCCCGATGCTTTTATTTAGACAACAAACTCGGTACCAAACGACCAGGTTTTCCATCATTTAACCTCAACATTGCAGTTGATGAACTTTTCAAAAAAGAGTTCGACATCCATCGTGCAAACAAAACTCCTCACCCAATAATGGAGGAATATAAAATAAACGCAGTACCATTTCAGCACAAGAATATGGATACATGGCGCGAAAATTTTGAGGGCATCGAATACCATGATGATGAAACTGGAATAACCATCTCAGGAGCAATTGACGATATCTGGATCAATCCTGAAGGGAAGCTAATTATCATTGACTATAAATCAACCTCAAAGGATGGCTCAATTACAGAATTATCCGACAGTCCTTGGGACCAGCAATACAAACGACAGTTGGGTGTATATAAATGGCTTTTGGAGCAAAATGGTTTTAAAGTGGAAGATACTGGCTATCTCGTGTACGCTAACGCAAGTAAGGATGAACCAGGATTTGATAAGAAACTAGTGTTTGAGAATACCTTAGTTCCTGTTGAAATTGATACAAACTGGATCGATCCGACTTTAGAGGAAATTAAAGAATGTCTTGAAAAAGACTACATACCCGAGTCTGGAACTAAATGTGAATTTTGCCCATATCGAGAAGCCTGCGGTAAGAAACTACTAGTAATTCATAAACGGATAGGAAAACAAGAGGTAACACCTAATGCTGAAGCAACACCAGCATCGACCATTGCAGACCTCAAAACAAAGTTTGCTGATAAATAGTATGACGAACTTCACAGATAAAGTTCGTGGTGTAGTAAAGAATATTCCTAAAGGTTCTGTAATGACGTACAAAGAGGTAGCTACACATGCAGGTCACCCAAAAGCTGCTCGCGCAGTGGCAAATACGATGGCCAAGAATTTCGACGTCAAAATTCCATGTCACCGAGTCATTCGTTCTGATGGAGGTTTGGGTGGATATAACCGTGGTGGAGAGAAAAAGAAGCGTGCTATACTCAAATCTGAGGGAGTAACGTTATAGCAATGTCAAACAATATATCTTCACAACTGGCACGAGCAAAGCAAGATTACGAACTAGCACTTGATAACGCTACCAATAAACAATCTAAAATTGCCACCCTGCAGAGTGAGCTCATGTCTATTGCATCAAGCTCGGGTAAGCAGACGTCTAGCACAAAGACTGACATGGAAAGAGCTCATAGAAAGATGGATGATAGACAAAAAGAATTACTTAATATTCAAACGAAACTAGAAAGTATACAAAAAGATTTAACAAAAGCGCAAGACCAAATGCGACAAGCCAGCGATGCGTATACTGAAATTGAATTAAAACACCGAACCAGTACTGACAAAAACATGCGCGAACAGGATGAAAAACGTAGAGCTTTGGAGTCACAGATCAAACGTGAGGAAACAGAGAGAAAATCTTGGGCGAGTAAAGCAGAAAATGCACGACGAGACATGGAAATATGGCAACGTAAAATGATTGATGAAACATCTAAGAGCTACACAAACGTTTCAAACTCAAAACACTCAGCACATAAGAATACTGCATCACGTCAAAACCGATACATTGCATAATTTTTCAATGCAAGATAAAGTGCTACTATAAAAGATATGTATTCCTACCGAATTGAACAAGCTCTGCGTGCCGCAACTATCTTGCATAAGGACCAAATTCGTAAAGGCTCTGTACCCATGCCGTATGTGAGTCATTTATTTGCTGTGGCCATCATAGCAATTGATTACACAAAGGATGAAGACGTACTGATTGGGGCACTTCTACACGATACACTTGAGGACACTGACTACACCCCAGAAGAACTCGAAGCTGATTTTGGAGGAAAAGTGCGTGAAATTGTGGAAGCACTAACTGAACCCCAAGATACTGAAACAAAAAAATATACTTGGAAGGAGACAAAAGCACAATATTCCAAACAACTCAGAAAAGCTCCTCAAGAATCTCTAATTATAGCTGCAGCAGACAAAATACATAACATGCGGGCAATTGTTGAAGAATACTACGACGACCACCCACGATTTATGCAAGAATTTGGCGGTTCGCTAGAGGACCGCCTTGCCTTGTACCAAGACATTGCCAATGCATTAAACAGAAGTCTAAAAAGTGATATCCTAAACGAATTCAATCACGTATTTACCGAATATAAAAATTTTATTGAAAATGTCAAAAAAACAAAAGAACACTCCAACGAATTCTAGTGTCCAAACTTTGTTAGACTCCCTCAACAAATCGTACATACGTATCCACAAGACATACGAAAATTTTTTTTGGTTATCTTATATGGGTAATCATTCAATAGATGACCTTTTTGAGAAAGCACAGCTTGCTAGGGAGGCATTTCGCTCAAATGACAAACTTGCATCGAAAGTTAATGAAGAAAAAAACAATGCAACAAAAACACAAATTAAAGACCTTGGACATTGGGAACGTTTTTTTTCAAAGTATCAGACACCTAAGGAGGCTAAAGATGTCTATTCCAAAATTGTTTCATTGGAGAAGAAGATTCTTAAGATAAACACATCCCGCAAAGAGGGATACAACCACCCCGAAACTAAGAAGTTTGTAAAGGCTCCTCGTGGACAAATGCGGAGTATGATGGCAACACATGCTCAAGAAAAAATGAGGAAAGCCTGTTTCCTTGGATTGGAGGCTATTGCTGTTACTTGTGTTAATGAGTTCACCCAACTTGTAAAACTTCGAAATGAATATGCACGAATCCTCGGATATGAAGATTTTTACGCCTACAAAGTAATGACCGAGGAGGGTATGACCAAGCAAGAACTTTTTTCTATCTTTGATGAAATATATGATAAAACTCATTACGCCTTTAAAGAATACAAAAAGCTTGAGAAAAAAATGCCCGGATTACGAGAACCATGGAATATGGGCTACATGCTAGCGGGTGACTTTACAAAAGAAACTGATCAGTATTTCCCTTTTGAAGAAGCACTTGAACGATGGGGTCGGTCTTTTGCAGCGATGGGCATTAATTACCAAGGGGGGAAACTACAACTTGATTTACTCAACAGAGAAGGGAAATATGAAAACGGTTTTTGCCATTGGCCAGACCTAGTGCACTACAAAAATGGAAATAGGATATCTGGAAGCGCCAACTTCACATGCAACGTCGTATTTGGACAGACTGGTTCTTCAGAAGCAGGCTATAACACTCTCTTCCATGAAGGTGGGCATGCGGCACACCTTATGAATAGTACGCAGACCCAAGTATGTGTTAGTAATGAATACCCACCCTCATCAACAGCTTGGAGTGAAACACAATCCATGTTCTTGGACACAATTCTAAGTAGCATTGAATGGAGAATGCGCTATGCTAAAAATAAAGACGGGGAAGCATATCCATTTGAACTTTACCAACGACAACTAAAAAAATTAAATCGATTTGCACCATTAGATATGATGGGAATCGGATCTGTGATGAAATTTGAAAAAAGGGTGTATGAAGAAAAAAACCTGACAGCATCTAGGTTACTTGAAATTGCCAAGAAAACAAATACAGAATACAGGGGTACTTCTACTAGTTCATACTGGTTATTGAGTGTCCCACATATTTATTCATGGGAAAGCTCCTGCGCTTACCAAGGCTATGGATTAGCACAATTAGCGCTTGTGCAGTGGCGAGATTACTTTTACAAAAAATATGGTAACATCGTTGATAACCCAAAGGTAGGTAAGGAAATGATTAAGATGTGGACCTATGGATCTTCTAAAACGTTTAATGACTGTGTAAAACTAGCCACAGGGAAAAAACTCAGTGCGAAGCCGTACATAAAGTCAGTCACTTCATCTAGTCATGCTACTATCAAAACGGCCAAACTGAGGATTAAAAAACTGGAGAAGGTGCGTCACTATAAAAAAGATATAGACTTAGGCGCAGGAATAAAAATGGTACATGGAAAGGAAACTATAGCGACAAACAAAAAAGAATTTGAGGTAATGACAAAATCATACGCTCATTGGATTGAAACACAACGAATTAAGTAATCTATGTCTAAAAAACTTAACACTTCTAAACAGATACCCGGTTTTACTTTTGTAAAAAAACTAAAAGGGATTTCTGAGTATACACTCAAAACTAATGGCTTGACTGTTCTACATAAAGAAATGTCTGACACTAGAGTAGTCACTTCAAATATAACCTACAATGTAGGTGCTCGTGATGAACTACAGGGCGAGTCAGGCATTGCACACATGCTTGAACACATGCTTTTTAAACCTACCAAACAAGATTTGAAGAGAAAAATTGACTCATCTGCGATGCAGTTTGAAAGAGATACTGGCTGCAACCTTAACGCCACTACTTCGACTGACCGAACAACATACTACTTTAACTATCCAGCTGTGTACCTTAGTCGGGCTTTACAAATTGAATCTGAACGTATGCAGGATGTTGTATTGAGTAATAAAGAGTTCACCCCTGAACGAAACAATGTTTTGAGTGAATTTGACATGCTCAACGGAGACCCGTACTTTGCCCTACATACACAAATGATGTGTGTGGCTTTTTTGTCACACTCCTACGGACATGAAACGATTGGTTTTCGTGAGGATATTGAACAATACACACCTGAGAAACTAAACCTTTTTTATAAAAACTACTATCGTCCTGATAATGCGACATTGAGTATTATTGGTGACGTTTCAGTTGAGGATGCGCTTACTACGGTTAAAACGCACTTCGCACAGCTCAAAAATCCACAAGTTACTATTCCACGACACAGTATCATCGAACCAAAACAGGAAGGTGTACGTCGTACTGAGGTGATACGACCAACAAGTACAAACATACTCGCTTTGGGCGTAAAACATACAGGATTTCCGTCACAAGATTGGTTTACAGCTGCTATACTTTTCTCAATACTATCTGAAGGCCCAGACAGTATCCTTCACAAAAAATTAGTGGACACTGGACTAGCAACGTCAGTGGACTCAACAATTGCACCAACAACTGAAACAAATCTTGGTACGATTTTTATTACACTCGCTCCAGATCAACATCATACAAGTACCGAAGAGAAAGTATTTGAGATCCTTCAATCCCTTACTACAAAAGAGATTCAGAAACTACTTAGAAGTACTGTTGCTTCAGAATTAACTGACAAGCTTTTTACTGAAGGTAATTCCTTGCGTCTGGCAATGAACCTAACTGAGTACATCTCAGCAAATGCCTGGGGAAAATATATACAGGTTGAAAGTATCCTAAAAGCCATCACCGTAGCTGATGTGCTAAAACTAAATAAAACTCTCTTTGATAAATCCCAAATGACTATCGGTTACTTCATTGGAGAAAAATAATATGAAATACACTACTTTTATAGGAGAAGGATACAATGGGGGCTCTGTCACACGTAAGGACGAACGTACTCTACACTGCCGCATTACCGTAGACTTACACACCGAACATTCATTGCAGCAGTCAGCAATTGAGCACATATACACTGATGCGCTTCTTTCTGGAGCAGGGAAGTATGACCGGGCAGCGTTTATTGATGCAATTAATACGCTAGGAGCTTCTATTGGTGTGAGTATCCAAAACAGTCGACTTACTATCACACTACGTTCTATTGAAGAAAATGTTTCTAAACTACTCAAGCTCTTTGAGATCATGATGAACGATCCAAAGTTCACCTCAACAGAACTTCAGAGAATTCAGACACAAGCGACAAACGAACTGATTGAACATAAAGAGAATGCAAAGGCAATCGCACATGAAAACTTTGAAAACAGTCTATACGGTACTACAGACCGTCGCTATACAAACACTCCAGAGCAAATCTCAGCTGAAATAATGAAAGCAACTTCAGCTAATCTGAAACAACTTCACGCTACTGCAAAAAAAGGCATTTGGACAGTCACTATCGGAGCCAACACTACGACAGTACAGAAAGTACGGAAATCAATTGTAATCTGCAAGAAAGGACAGAAGTCAGTAACACTGCTACGTACACATGCTCAAAAGCCCCAAATTCAGAAAACTGTTTTACAAAACATACCCAGCAAACAAAACATTGAGTTTGCCATAGGAACCTCTTTACCATTAACTCTCCATCACCCAGATTACTTACCATTTGTATTTGGCCTAAGTGTACTTGGAAAATGGGGAGGGTTCACAGGTCGTCTGATGAGCACAGTTCGTGAAAAGGAAGGATTAACGTATGGCATTTATGCAAAAACTGAGTCTGTAGAAGGAGAAGAGCAAGGGCATTATCGAATAATGACATTCTTTGCACCAGATAAAGCTGTACAAGGTCTCACCTCCACACTTCGCGAAATTAAAAAAATTCACAAAAACGGCATAACTCAAAGTGAGTACCATCGTTTTCAGACTATTCTTAAAACACAGCAAACTCTCCTTGCTGATTCATTAACTCGTAGTGTGGACACATTGCATGGATACCTTTGTGCTGACTTTAGTCTTGAGGAAATAGACGAATACAAAAGCAGACTCATGACAGTCAGTCGGAAAGAAATCAACCATGCACTCAAGACGCACCTCCATCCGGACAAACTAATCATAAGTGGAGCTGGTCCCACTGACATAATGAAGAAGGAACTACTGAAAATACGCTAACGATATAAAAAAACCAACAGGTACTTTTATATACACCCCTTCACTTATACGCCACAAGTTGCGGTACAATACATTTATATGAATTTACTTTTTTGGGGACTTACTACGAGTGTTGTAGGGAAGGTGCTACTTGGAGTTGGTATCTTAAAAGCACATGGACAAATTACGCACGAGCATAGAATCGATGCAAAAGTATTACATACTTTCCATACGGAAAAAATCCTCACTATTCTGGGACTTTTTTTGATGGTGCTTGGGTACGCGTTGGAAATCTATTTCTATGGCTTCACACCGTTATTAACTTGTATAGGAGATGAATGTGTTGCAGCTGCAAGCGCGATACTCTCACAGTAGTATAAATTGAATAATTTGGTATATTTAGAGCCATTATAAAGAGTAAGATTTTAGTATGTCCATATCTGGCAACCAAATCAGGGAAAAGTATTTGCAGTTTATGAAAGACAATGGTCATGCCATTGTGCCTTCTTCTGCACTGGTTCCAGATAATGACCCTACAACACTCTTTACCGGTAGTGGCATGCAACCAATGGTGTCGTACCTTATGGGTGAGACACACCCCAAAGGAACACGTATTACCGACTCACAAAAATGTTTTCGTGCTGAAGACATAGAAGAGGTGGGTGACAATCGTCACACAACCTTCTTTGAAATGCTCGGAAACTGGTCACTTGGCGACTACTTCAAAGAAGAACAAATTCCCTGGATGTACACATTTCTTATTGATGAAATTGGACTTGACCCAGAAAAGTTTTATGTCACCGCATTTCAAGGTGACGATGCTGCTGGTATCCCTAGAGACACAGAGTCAGTTGCAATCTGGACTCGACTTTTTGAAGAAAAGGATATATCTACTGCCGTTGCTGACATGGGTTCAGAGGAAGCCGGAGGTGCACGTGGAATGAAAGAAGGGGAACGCATCTTCTACTATGACGGTTCAAAAAACTGGTGGAGTCGTGCTGGAAAGCCTGAAAACATGCCCACAGGTGAAATTGGTGGTCCAGATACAGAAATGTTTTATGATTTCCAGACCCCACACAACACCGCCTACGGTCCTCATTGCCATCCAAACTGTGACTGTGGCCGTTTCTTGGAAATTGGGAATAATGTATTCATGGAATATGTAAAAGCTGAAGACGGTTCATTCCAAAAACTTCCTGCACAAAATGTAGACTTCGGTGGAGGTCTTGAACGAATCGCTGCTGCGGCCAATAACGATGGAGATGTATTTAAGATTGATTTACTATGGAAAGTTGTTGAACAAATTCAAGAACTCTCTGGAAAGAAGTATGAGGATGACGTTACTGCATTTCGAGTTATCACTGACCATATCCGCGGTGCGGTATTTATGATTGGTGATGGGGTACTCCCTGGAAACTCAGAACAGGGATACTTCGTACGCCGTCTATTGCGACGTGCTGTACGATTTGCGGATGTTCTTGAAATACCTGAAGGAGAGCTTAAAAACCTTGCACACAGCGTTATAGACAGCTATAAAACGCATTATACAAACCTCGGGGATTTACATGATGCAATTACATCGGCAATTGCTACTGAAGAAGAGCAATTTCGAAAAACACTTGAAAAGGGCTTGAAACAATTTAATAAAATATCTTTACAAATCCACGTGGCCTCAATAGAAGTAGATGGGAAGAAAGTTGTTGATAAATCGGTAGCTCCAGTAAAAAAGCGAGCCATCAGTGCCCAAAATGCATTTAATTTGTTTACTACGTACGGATTTCCAATCGAACTTACTGAAGAAATTGCTGAAGAGAAAGGACTTATCGTCGAGCGTAAAGGTTTTGAAAAACTTATGATGGAGCACCGTGAGAAATCTCGGGCTGGAGCAGAACAAAAATTTAAAGGAGGACTCGCTGACCAGTCGGACATCGTAGTGCAGTACCACACTGCAACACACCTCATGCTTGCTGGATTACGGAAATTCTTAGGAGAACACGTACATCAAGCTGGCTCGAATATTACCGGCGATAGACTTCGCTTCGACTTCACTCATCCTGAAAAGGTTGAGAGAGAGACACTCGACCAGATCGAGGAATTTGTAAACAATATTATTCAAAATGGCGGGGAAGTGGCTATCGATATGATGTCAAAAGAAGACGCTGAAACAGACCCAACTGTAGAAGGAAGTTTCTGGGACAGATATCCCGATGAAGTGAAGGTATATACAATGAAGCTTGCTGATGGAACCATCGTTTCTCGAGAACTTTGCGGAGGACCTCACGTAGAAAATCTTACTGAGATTACAGGAACATTCAAAATAAAAAAAGAAGAATCATCTTCTTCTGGAGTACGCAGGATAAAAGCAGTGTTGTTACCTGAATAAATATCCACGGAAGTGGAGTATAACAGGACGGCACCATAGGTGCCGTCCTGTTATACTATTTGTAATGTTTGGTCTTGGGTCACACGAAAAAAATCGTACCTGTGGAGTCGTTATTGATATTGGCTCCGGTAGTGTTGGTGCTGCTATAGTTATTTCCGACAGGGAAGAACCAAAACCCGAAATTATTTGGTCGAAGCGTGAATTTGTTCTCATAAAGAACATAGATTCAACTGAGGTTCCTCTTAAGGAAATAACTACTTCCTTAGTAAACATCTTTCTGCAACTTGGTAGTGATGGTATGAAAGCTCTTGCAACAACCGACAAAAGTCTTTCCATTGAAAAGGTACAAGTAACTATCTCGTCCCCGTGGACATACACCGTAACAAAAACAATTAATTTTACAGATGAACATCCTTTTATAGTTGATGATGAGTTTATAAAAGAACTTTCAAATACAGCACAAAAACAAGCCTTTACGGCAGTAATCGAAAATAAGGTTTTCCAGGAAAGCCAACTCGGTATCATCGACAATAAAACTGTAGGTATAAGTATTAATGGCTACCCTGTTGCAAGCCCCAAGAATATCAAAACAAGAGAGGTTTCTCTAGCACATATTACTGCCATCACACAAAATAAAATATTAAAGGTGCTTGAGGACTCAAAGAATAAACTAATTCCAAAGGCTACCCTCAGTACACATTCCTTTTTGTATATGTTTTACGATGTTCTCAAACACATGAATCCAGACACAGCTGAAGCATGTCTGGTTGATGTCACAAGTGAATCAACTGAAATCGGGATTATCCGTGACGGAACACTTACGCACGTCACTCATCTTGCCTTTGGAACATTTAGTATTGCAAGAGAAATAGCCGCGTTAGCTAAAATCCCTAATAATGAAGCGTACACATATTTAAAGGGTGGGTTAAGTTCTGTTGAAACAAAACTGTCTGCACCTAAAGCTGAAGAACTCACTACTATCCTCGAATCATACGAAGACAAAGTAGCGGAATTATTTAAAATAACAGGCGATTCTCTAGCGATCCCTAAAACTATTTTTCTTCACACTGAACTAGCAACTGAGGCCTTTTTCACAAAACATATTTCGGCAGCTGCTACAAAAGCAACATCCATGCATCATAATATACATCCAATTACCAGTATACTTTTTGAAAATTCTCAACAAAAGGACACTGCATTACTACTGTCAGCACATTATTTTCATCGTGAGCATGTTGCTATGAACATATAAAATCCACATTCGCAATTTTATTACACATAAATCACGGTATACTTATAGATATGACACAGAAATGGAATCTTCAAGACATTAAACCTGCACAACCACGGAAAAGCCGACCTGCGCTTAACGACAGTCAGTTACAGAAACGGGTACATTCACGTACCACATCTAAAGAAAACAAGGATGACGTGATGAGTATTGACATTACTGACGGAAAAAGAAAGAAACGTAAATCTTTAAGTTATGCACTTATTGTTTTTTTCATCATTGTCGGCGGAGGAATTTTGATTAGTACACTTACCGGTGGTGCAGACTTAACCGTTCACCCACGTTTTCGTGAACCAAATGTAAATGCAACATTCCAAGCACTCAAAACACCTCAACCGAAAGAACTCGCTTACGAAATTATGACCCTTGAAGCTGAAGGTGAGAGACAAGTTTCTGCAACTGGTAAAGAAGAAGTAAAACAACAGGCGCAAGGAACAATACTCATTTACAATAACCATCAACCAACACCACTACGCTTGGTGACAAATACACGTTTTGAGTCAAATGGACTTATTTTCCGTATCAAAGATGCGGCTGTACTCCCAGGCTACACTAAAGATGCTGAGGGGAACATCCTACCTGGTGTTATCACAGCTGATGTCTT
>Ga0316189_10003798_pt1 | contig 14638 bp, 14 predicted proteins | sample LowCovwburrow_MG_FD_204930 | JGI IMG/M metagenome (GOLD analysis project Ga0316189, IMG submission 204930) | Coastal sediment microbial communities from Maine, United States - Lowes Cove worm burrow | ecosystem: Environmental > Aquatic > Marine > Coastal > Sediment | place: USA: Maine...
CAAACAGTTCATGCCGCCAGCCCCGCATCATCTGCAGGTGATTTCCGCCATTGCCGGCAAATTCCTCGATATCGGCCGCATTGGCAATCAGGCGCGGCGCGATGTTTTCGCGTTCGCACACCACCTTCAGCCCCAGTTTCAGTATATCGGCGATTGCTGATGCGCCTTCCGGCTGGTGGCCTCTTGGCGGTTCCTGCGGCGGCAGCTGATCCTTCGGTATGGCAAGGCCCGCCTTGATTGCCCGGAGGATTTCGTCTCCCAGTCCACCGTCTGCCAGCCCACGCGGCAGGGCGCGCAGTTTTGACAGGCCCGCCTTGTCCTGTGGTGCCTGTGTGGCAAGTTCGGTAATCGCATCATCCTTGATGATGCGGTTCCGGGGCATGTTCTTGGATTGTGCACGTTGTTCACGCCACTTCGCCAACTCTACCGCGATGCCCATCTGCCTGGGATTGCGCGGCCGGAATTTAAGGCGTTTCCAGGCATCATCCGGCCTGGAAATATATGTATCGACAGATGCGATGACGGCCATCTCTTCTGCCAGCCACGGCGTGCGGTTGTTTTCGGCGAGCATGTCGCGCAGTTTTTCGTAAACCACCCGGAGGTGGGTAACATCGGACAGCGCATAGGAAAGCTGCTTGTCGCTCAGCGGACGCCTGGCCCAGTCGGTGAATCGCGATGACTTGTCGACCTGTTCACCGGCCAGTTTTCGCACCAGCGCCTCATAGCCGACCTGATCGCCGAACCCGCACACCATCGCGGCAATCTGTGTGTCGAAAATCGGGGTTGGCGTTGCACCTGTTGCCTCAACGAAAATCTCGACGTCCTGACGCGCGGCATGAAACACTTTCAGCACGGCCTCGTTGGCCATCAGTTGATGGAACGGCGCAAGGTCGAGGCCGTCGGCCATGGGATCGATGATGGCTTCTTCGCTGGTTCCGGCAATCTGGATCAGACACAGGATCGGCCAGAAGGTGTGCTCTCGCATGAACTCGGTATCCACAGTCACATAGGTGTCTGTCGATAGCGATTTGCACAGGCGGGTGAGGTCGTCGGTGGTGGTAATTATTTGCATGGCCGGGACAAAGCCAGAATGTTGCGTGCAAATCAAGCGGATCGGATCAATCTGGTTGTGGAAATATCATCAATCGCGCTTGCGCACCCCCTTGCCGGCTGCCTTGTGGGCCAGGCGATACATCATGGGCGAGGTTCTGAGCAGGTTCGCATAGCGCTTCTTGGCCTTCATTTGAGGTGTCCTGCGCACCGTCATGCGCCACAATGTCACCACCAGGAGGCTCAGATGCACGATGCTGGTGTAAGTGAAGAAGAAGCCCGGTCCGAACACCGACAACACCTGTGCAGCCACGAAGGGCCCGATCATCGCCCCCAATGAGAAGAAGAAACTCAGGCCGGCTGCGACGATGACATACTGGCCGTCCCTGGCACGGTCATTGGCGTGCGCTGCGGATAATGAATAAAGCGGCAGGGCAAATGCTCCGAACAGGAAAATGCCGGTCAGGGCCAGCGAGTGTGATGTGCCGCCTGCATAGGACAGCAGGAAACCCGCTGCAGCTGCCCCGAGCGTGGCGATAATCAGCACCCAGCGTCGATCCAGCCGGTCCGACAGCCAGCCAAGCGGCAGTTGCAGGGCTGCTCCGCCGATGATGCCCGCGCTCATGAAAGTGGCAATACCGGTCGTGTCGAAGCCAATGTCGGAGGCATAGATAGGTCCCATCAGCCGAAACGTCGAATTGGTCATCCCGATGGTGATGCAGCCAAAGCAGGCCAGCGGTGATATGGCCCAGATGCTGGCAATGGAAAATTTGAATTCGTCAGGAGGTTTTGGCGCGGTTTTGTCCATCAGCGAAATCGGCACCAGCGACAGGCTGGTCATGATCGCGGCAATCGCGAAAATTGCGAAACCATACGCGCCGACCACCGGTAGCAGGAACTGTGAACCGGTAACGGCGGCCAGGTCCACCATGCGGTAGACCGACAGGGTGCTGGCGCGGTGCGCATTGTCAACGGATGCGTTGAGCCAGCTCTCGATCACCATGAACAAACCGGCAAAGCAGAAACCGGAGATGAAGCGCAGCCCGATCCAGGCCACCGGATCGAGCCATAACACCATGGTCAGCGAAGCCGAGGCAGCGATCGAGGCAAGTGCGGCGAAAACACGGATATGGCCTACCGCCCGGATCAGCCTGGCGCACACCAGGCAGGAGATCATGAACCCCGCATAATAGCCGGTTCCCATCAGGCCGATCAGCGATGGGTCGAAGCCTTCATGCACAGAGCGCAAGGCAATCAGCGTTCCCTGCAGGCCATTGCCGGCAAGCAGAATGGCTGCTGCCGCAAGCAGGGGATATAGCGATGTCAGGAATTTCATGGACGTTCGCCCGCGCGAAGCAATAATACTGCGTATTTCTGTCCTAGGGTCAGGACCTGTTAATCTTATCCATTCTGCGGGAGGATATTTTGCCTTTGGCAAGGCGAGAAGTCGCAGGAAACCGTCCGGTTTTCAAGACTTTTCAACGCTGTCAGGGGCAAAATAGACCCCGCCCTACGGGTTTGAAAGAAAACACCCGCCTGAAGGCGAAAAATGCTCGAAAAGGCACGAAGCCTTGTCTTGCGCTTTTTCATCATCATTCGAATGTTTTCTTTCAAACAGAATTGCATAAGATTAACAGGCCCTGACCCTAATCCTCTATCAGCAGGTTCTCAAGCCAAAACCTTGACAAACAGGCTGCCTCGTGCGCTTTTCGCGCGCATTCCATTGCACAAGATCAGTATTTGCCAAGAGGGTTACTCATGCACGCCTATCGCAGCCATTCCTGCGCCCAGCTTTCCAGGTCCAATGTGGGTGAAACCGCCCGTCTTTCAGGCTGGGTTCACCGTGTTAGAGATCATGGCGGCTTGCTGTTCATCGACCTGCGCGATCATTACGGTATGACCCAGGTTGTGGCAGATCCCGACTCGGCGGCCTTCAAGACGGCGGAAACCGTTCGCGGCGAATGGGTTATTCGCGTCGACGGTGAAGTCAAGGCGCGCTCGGATGAAACCGTCAACGCCAACCTGCCAACCGGTGAAGTGGAGGTGTTCGCGCGCGAAATCGAGGTTCTCTCGAAAGCCGCGGAACTGCCTTTGCCGGTGTTCGGAGAGCCTGACTATCCCGAGGACATTCGTCTGAAATACAGGTTTCTCGACCTGCGTCGCGAAACCCTGCACGCCAACATCATGAAGCGCTCGGCGATTATCTCCAAGATGCGCGCCGAAATGGCGGGTGCCGGATTCAACGAGTTTTCAACACCGATTCTCACCGCATCGTCACCCGAAGGCGCGCGTGACTTCCTGGTGCCGAGCCGCATTCATCCCGGCAAATTCTATGCACTCCCGCAGGCCCCGCAGCAGTACAAGCAGTTGCTGATGGTGTCCGGGTTCGACAAGTACTTCCAGATCGCACCATGCTTCCGCGATGAAGATCCTCGCGCTGACCGTTTGCCCGGCGAATTTTACCAGCTCGATCTCGAGATGAGTTTTGTGACCCAGGACGACGTGCTGGACACCGTTGAACCCGTGATGCGCAATGTCTTTGAAGCGTTTGCCGAAGGCAAGCCGGTAACCGCAAACTTCCCGCGTATCGCCTATGCCGATGCCATTCGCAAATACGGTTCCGACAAGCCCGATCTGCGCAATCCGATTGAAATGCAGGCTGTAACAGAACATTTCGACGGCTCCGGATTCAAGGTGTTTGCCGGCATGATTGCCTCTGACCCCAAGGTTGAGATATGGGCCATTCCGGCAAAGACCGGCGGATCGCGGGCATTCTGCGATCGCATGAACTCCTGGGCACAGGGTGAGGGGCAACCCGGGCTTGGATATATTTTCTGGCGCGGCGAAGGCGACAGTCTCGAAGGGGCAGGGCCACTTGCCAAGAATATTGGTCCGGAACGGACCGACGCCATCCGCACCCAGATGGGACTTGCAGACGGCGATGCGTGTTTCTTCGTGGCGGGCCTGCCTGAGAAATTTGCCAGCTTTGCCGGTGCCGCCCGTGACCGGGCCGGGTCTGAACTGAAACTCATCGATGAGGATCGTTTCGAGCTGGCCTGGATCGTCGATTTTCCGTTCTATGAATACAACGAGGAAGAAAAGAAGGTCGACTTCTCGCACAATCCGTTTTCCATGCCGCAAGGCGAGATGGACGCACTGGAAAACCAGGACCCGTTGACCATCAAGGCCTACCAGTATGACCTTGTCTGCAATGGCTTCGAGATCGCGTCAGGCGGTATCCGGAATCATAAACCGGATACCATGATCAAGGCTTTCGAGATCGCCGGATTGTCAAAAGACGTGGTCGAGGACCGCTTCGGTGGACTGTATCGTGCATTCCAGTATGGCGCACCGCCCCATGGCGGGATGGCGGCAGGTGTCGACCGGGTTGTGATGTTGCTGTGCGGCACCCGGAACCTGCGCGAAATCACCCTGTTCCCGATGAACCAGCAGGCAGCAGACCTGCTGATGGGAGCCCCGTCGGAAGCCGAGCCTCGCCAGTTGCGCGAACTGCATGTGCGGCTGAACATGCCGAAGGAATAACGATCACCACAAAACTGATCGTTCCTGAAGAGATTGAGCGACATGGGTTCGTCAGAACCCATGTCGGTCCAGGCTGGTTTCAGGTGTTTTCTCAATCTGCAGCGAAGCAGTACAGGAATCCGGCTCCGCCGGAACTTTTGAGCTTGTCCTGACTGCATCCGCGCGATGCATGGGCGGAATTCCACGATACATTGCCGCCGCCGTGACGATCGTGATGCCCGACCTGGGCGCTACCCTCATCAGCATTGCTGGTCCAGTTGGAGCAGGTGTGATCGCCTTCTTCCCACGGGAAGTATGCGGTGCCGTCGTCTTTCGAACCGGTCAGAATGTCATGTTCATTTGGCTTGTCGCCGCGACCCTTGATGCCGTTGCCGTTCTCATCCAGCGCCGTGCGCTTGAGCAGGTTGGGCATGATGTGCAGCTGGTCGAGGTCTACGGCAATCAGGACACCCTTGGCGTTGTACCATGGACCCTGACCAATGCGGTCACGCGCAGAGATGCCGCGCTTGTCCTTGTGATAGGTGCTCAGATAAGCCTTCCAGGTGCGCCCTGTTGAACCGGCTGCCGTCGCAAGCTTTGCGCAATGCGCATCTGCACCGTCAAGTCCGCCGAGATTCGCGCCATCGCCAATGCTGACACTTGTAACAAAGAAACCCATCGGTTTCGCATCCTGAGCTACTGCAGGTGCTGATAGCAGGGCAACAGTCGCGGCGGCCGTCAACAGCATAATCTTGTTCATGGTGGTTCCTCCTGGTTGGGGCTTTCTAGCCCTTCAAGTCTATGTGAGTGCTGCCGCCTTCGCCAATGAGCATTTTTGCCAGCCGGGTGTGCGTCCGTGCACACAGCGACAAACGCGGGTGGTGTAAATCTAAACTGTGGAATGTCATCTTACGCTGCTGTAGGTTTGCCGACATAACAACATCCTCCAGGCCAAGAACACAGCGGAAGAAGCGCCTCCATGCCACGTACTGTAACCGACGAGTTGCGCGAAAACGCGCTGCACTATCATCGCCACCCCAAGCCGGGAAAACTGGAGATCAAGGCCACCAAGCCATTGTCCAACCAGCGCGACCTGGCACTGGCCTATTCACCGGGTGTGGCGGCTGCGTGCATGGAGATTTTCGACCAGCCGGCCGAGGCGTTTTCACTGACGGCACGCGGCAATATGGTCGCCGTCATCACCAATGGCACGGCTGTGCTCGGGCTAGGAGATATTGGTCCGCTCGCTTCCAAACCGGTGATGGAGGGCAAGGCGGTCCTGTTCAAGAAGTTCGCTGACATTGACGTATTTGACCTTGAACTTGATGCCAAGGATCCGGATATTTTCATAAACGCTGTTGCGGTGCTGGAACCAACCTTTGGCGGTATCAATCTGGAGGATATCAAGGCGCCGGAGTGCTTCATCATCGAGGCCGAACTCAAGCAGCGCATGAACATTCCGGTGTTTCATGACGATCAGCATGGCACGGCCATCATCGTGGCTGCTGCAATCGTCAACGGCATGGAAATCGCCGGCAAGAAACTCAAGGACATCAAGATCGTGACGTCCGGTGCCGGGGCTGCAGCCCTTGCGTGCCTCAACCTTGTTGTCGGCATGGGCGCCAGGCCTGAAAACATCTGGATTTCCGACATTGACGGCGTCGCCTATGAAGGACGCGACGGGGTAAACCAGTGGATGGCGCCTTATGCCAAGAAGACCGACGCGCGGACGCTGGGTGACATAATCGAAGATGCCGACGTGTTCCTGGGACTATCCGCTGGCGGTGTCCTGAAACCCGACATGGTTGCCAAGATGGGTGACAAGCCGCTTATCATGGCGCTTGCAAACCCCAACCCCGAGATCGATCCCGCAGCAGCACGCAAGGTAAAGCCTGACGCGATGATCTGCACTGGCCGGTCAGACTTTCCCAACCAGGTCAACAATGTCCTGTGCTTCCCGTATATCTTCCGCGGTGCCCTCGATGTTGGCGCAACGGCCATCAATGAAGAAATGAAGATTGCTGCCACCCGTGCCATTGCAGCGCTGGCCCACGAAGCGGTCTCCGAACTGGCCGCAAAGGCCTATGAGGGCGGGGTGTCGTCATTCGGAGCAGACAGCCTGATACCGAACCCGTTTGACCAGCGCCTGATCTTGCGCATCGCGCCTGCCGTGGCCAGGGCAGCCATGGAAACAGGTGTGGCAACCAGGCCGATCGAGGATTTCGAGGCCTATAATGAGAAGCTGACCCGCTTCGTGTTCCGCTCCGGCATGATCATGCGGCCGATCTTTACCGAGGCAAAAAAGAACCTGAAGCGCATCATTTATGCCGAGGGTGAAGACGAACGGGCGCTGCGCGCAGCTTCGCTGGCCAAAACAGATGGCTGGGCGATTCCGATTCTGATCGGACGGCCCGAGGTGATCGAACGCCGGGCCGCTTCCTTTGGCCTTGATATCAAGGCTGGCACCGATGTCGAGGTCATCAATCCGGAATCCGATCCACGCTATCTGGATTACGTGAACACGCTGGTCGAGATAGCCGGCCGCAAGGGTGTCCCGCTCAACGCCGCCAGAACGCTGGTGCGGACCAATTCGACAGTGATTGCAGCACTTGCCATCAAACGCGGCGATGCTGACGCGATGATCTGTGGACTTGAGGGGCGGTTTTACAGCCATCTCGATCATATTCGCCGGATCATCGGCATGGGTCCGCGCACCAGGGACTTTGCTGCCATATCCGGCTGTATTCTTGATCGCGGCGTGTATTTCTTTGCCGACACATACGGCAATGTGGACCGCACGCCCGCAGAGATGGCGCAATTGACGCGACGGGTTTCAGGCATCGTGAAGCGGTTCGGGGTTCAGCCCAGGGTTGCCCTGCTGGCCAATTCGAGCTTTGGCTCCGCCGAGTCGCCCGAGATCCAGTTGATGCGCGAGACAGCCAGCCTGTTGCATGAAGAAGGCACGGACTTCGAATTCGACGGCGAGATGCACGGCAATACCGCCTTGAACGAAGACTTGCGCCGCCGGCTGTTTCCAGGATCCACCCTCAAGGGTGAGGCCAACGTCTTCATGTTTCCCAGTTCCGATGCTGCCAACCTGTCATATCAGCTCGTGATGGAAATGGGCGGGGGCACACCAATCGGTCCGATCCTGGTCGGCGCGGCCGCAACAGCCCATGTACTCGTGCCGGCGGCAACAACACGCTCGGTGGTGAATGTGTCCGCTGTCGCTGCCGTGGAGGTGCAGGCGCGCATCGATTACGCGAATTCCCTCAGCAAAGTTCAGCGCTGACGCTTGGCAAGCCTGGCGAATTGCATCTGCTGGCGAATGAAGGCGGCTATGAACAGCCCTGTCATGACCAGTACGACGGTTGGAGCCGGCGCGGAATCAAGATGAAAGCTGGCGAACACGCCGACCAGGCTTGAGCCCGTGGCGATGGCCACGGCGACCAGCAGCATGGTTTCAAATCGCCGCGTTACCAGAAACGCGATGGCGCCCGGCGCTATGAGCAGTGCGATGGCCAGTATGATGCCGGATGCCTTGAGCGCGCCGACGATGGCCAGCGAGATCGCAGCCAGCAGACCATAATGCAGCAACCGGACACTCAAGCCTATTGCGCGGGCGTGTTGAGGATCAAACGCCTGCAACAGCAGGTCCTTGCGCCAGATCACGAGCCCGGCTGTGCAGACGAGCGAAATGGCAGCCGTTTCTATGACGTCGCCCCATGTCAGGCCAAGAATGTTGCCGAACAGGATGTGGTCGAGGTGCACTTCCGTCTGGATGGCGACATACATCACCAGGCCCAATCCGAACATCCCGGAAAACACCACACCCATGACGGTGTCCTGCTTGAGCCTCGAATTTCGATCCAGAAATCCCGTCGCCAGGGCGCAGGCCATGCCGGCGGTGAATGCACCTGCGGCGAGCGGTGCGCCTATGATGTAGGCCAGAACCACCCCTGGAAGCACCGCGTGCGAAATGGCGTCTCCCATCAGTGACCAGCCCTTGAGTACCAGGAAACATGACAGGACCGCCATCGGCACGGACAACAGCAATGTGATGACAAACGCCCGTTGCATGAACTCGAAGGCAAACGGCTGCAGGATCCATTCGGTTATTGCTGTCATGGCCGGGTCTCCAGAGCGGCCCGGGCTTTCGCCCTGGCTGCAAGCAGGCCGTGCTTGGGCGCCAGAACGAATACGACCAGGAATATACCTGTCATCAGGATGACGATGATGCCGCCGGTCGCACCGTTGAGGAAGTAACTGAGATAGGCGCCGGTGAAACTGGTAACCGCACCAATGCTGACCGACAGCATGATCAGGCGGGGAAACCGATCCGTCAGCAGGTAGGCAGTGGCACCCGGTGTCACGACCATTGCGATAACCAGGAAGGCACCGACAGTCTGCAGGGCAGCGACAGTGCAGGCCGACAGCAGGGTGAAGAAGATCAGCCTCAGGGCGACCGTGTTCAAGCCGACAGACCGGGCATGGTTTTCATCGAAGAAAGTGACCATCAGGTCTTTCCACTTGAGCAACAGGACAGTCATGGACACGCCGCAGATGATGACGAGTTGTGTCAGGTCCTCAGGGGTTATTGCCAGAATATTGCCGAGCACGATTGTCTGTATGTTCACCGAAGTCGGTGACAGCGAGATCATGAACAGGCCAAGCGCGAAGAACGAGGTGAAAATCAATCCGATGATGGCGTCTTCACGCAACTTGGTGCGCTGGTTGAGAAACAGCATTGCAAGTGCGGCAAGGCCACCGGAGAAAAATGCACCGATCGAAAACGGCAACCCCAGCATGTAGGCGCCTGCGACACCGGGGACGATGGCATGTGACAGTGCATCGCCGATCAGCGACCAGCCCTTGAGCATCAGGTAGGCGGACAGGAAGCCACATACCGCGCCGACCAGCCCGGATGCCCACATGGCATTGATCATGTAGTCGTAGGTGAACGGTTCCAGCAGCAGGTTCATTTCTCGTCCTGATCCTGTTGCTGGTCGCCATCGCTGTAGATCACGAATGGCCGTTCATCATCCGTGAGCACCGTCACCGTGCGCGCATCATCATCATCATGCAGGTCTTCACCGCCCAGGGTGAACTGGCGCAGCACGCCGCCGAACGCATGTTCGAGATTGGCCTGGGTGAACACCTGTGCCGTTGGCCCTTCCGCCAGCACGGTCCCCTTGATCAGGATGGCGCGATCACAGAACTGCGGTACGGACCCGAGATTGTGTGTCGAGACAAGCATGATGTTGCCCTCGTCGCGCAGGCCCTGCAGCAATTTGATAATGGCATCTTCGGTCTTTACATCCACGCCTGTGAACGGTTCGTCGAGCAGGATGATCCTGCCTTCCTGCGCCAGGGCGCGGGCCAGGAAGACCCGCTTTTTCTGGCCGCCTGACAGTTCGCCGATCTGGCGCTTGCGGAACTCGCTCATGCCGACCCGCGCCAGCGCGCTGGCGACCATTTCATGGTCATGCGCTTTGGGTATACGAAGCCAGTTCATGTGGCCGTAGCGGCCCATCATCACCACGTCCTCGACCAGTACGGGGAAGTTCCAGTCAACTTCTTCGGATTGCGGCACATAGGCGACGAGATTGCGTTCCAGCGCCTGTTCCTCGCTCATGCCGAGCATTCTGACTTCGCCCTTGGCCAGCGGCACAAAACCCATAATGGCCTTGAACAGCGTGGACTTGCCAGACCCGTTCACACCGACCAGCGCAGTAATGGTGCCGGCCGGCAGGGCGAAACTGGCATCGTGCAGCGCGGTGTGGCCATTGCGATAGGTGACGGTTACATCACGGACTTCAAGCCCATCGTCATGTCGATGAGTTTCGTGCAGCGGGCTCAGCATTATTTCAGCCCCTTTGCGATTGTCTGCGTCGTGGCACTGAGCAGGTCGAGGTAAGTGGGTACGGGACCCTCCGGACCGGACAGTGAATCGACATACAACACCCCGCCATAACGGGCACCGGTTTCTCGCGCCACCTGCTTTGCAGCCGCAGGAGAAATGGTGCTTTCGCTGAACACTGCCTTGATATTGTTGGCGCGCACGGCATCAATGACATGACGCACCTGCTGCGGCGTGCCTTGCTGATCTGCGTTGACCGGCCACAGGAACAGCTCCTTCAGGTTGAAGTCCCGTGCCAGGTAGGAAAAAGCCCCCTCGCTGGTGACCAGCCAGCGCTGGTTATCCGGAATGGCGGCAAGGGTGTCGCGAATGGGAGCAATCCGGGCCTCGATTTCGGATTTGTAGTTTTCGGCATTGGCCTTGTAGGCAGCGGCGTTTTCCGGATCTTGTTCGGACATGGCCCGGGCAATGTTGTCGACATAAGTCAGCGCGTCGGTGGGGCTCATCCAGGCATGCGGGTTCGGCTTGCCGGAGTAGGGGCCTTCCACAATGCTCATGGGTTGCACGCCGTCGCTGACAACAACCGAAGGAACGCCTGACAGATTGGCCAGAAATTTCTCGAACCATTGTTCCAGGTTGAGGCCGTTCCACAATATCAGGCCGGCACCGTGCGCACGTACGATGTCCTTGGGGGTCGGCTGGTAGTTGTGTATCTCCGAACCGGGCTTGGTGATGGAAACCACGTCGGCGCTGTCGCCGGCGACATTTGCAGCCATGTCGGCGATAATCGTGAAGGTCGTCACCACCTTCAGTCTTGCGTGTGCTGTTTGCGTCATGGCGAGCGTGGCGACAGCCAGTGCTGCCAGGATTGCAAAGTGTTTCAGGTTTTGACACATGTATGGAGTTCCGGTGTTGAAGTCTGTTTGGTCACTTTATGCAAATGCAAACTATTTGCAATAAGGAAATTGCAGATCGTAATTTCGCTATTGCAAATGATAATCAGCTTGATAGGTTGCGCTCATGGCTACACCCCTGGACAGCGACGACCTGTTGAGTGCGCTGCGAGAGGCTGGTGCGCGCATTACCAAGCCGCGCAAGCTCATCATTCAGATACTGGCTGACAGGGGTGATGAGCACCCCGACGCCATGGAAATTTTCAGACGCGCTGTCAGGCAGGACAGCCGCATCTCGTTGCCGACCGTGTATCGCACGTTAAAGATGCTGGAAGAGCATGGCGCCATTCAACGGCACGCCTTCGTCGACGGCAGGTCGCGCTATGAACCGGCGGACGGGCCACACCATGACCACCTGATCGACATGGACACAGGCGCGGTCATTGAGTTTCAGTCGGAGAAGATTGAACGCCTGCAGGAAGAGATTGCCCGCGAACTGGGCTATGAAATAGTCCATCACAGGCTCGAATTGTACGGTCGTAAGACTAAAGTATAACAAATTCGCCGACCGTGGTATTTTTGCAACACTTTTGAAAATAATGCACCGGGGCTGTTGCTCGCCCTTGTATGTGCAGCGCAGCGACATCTATGGTCACCTCAGCAACAGGATGACGACTTTCAGAGATTCGCAAGCAGGAGGTTCCATGCGGCGCGCACTGTTAACATTTTCAGCGATTGTACTCGCAGCAGCCGTGGCTACACCATCGGCAGGCGCTGCATCGCGCAACGGAAAACAATGCAGTAACTTTATTGAATGTTTGTTTGGCGGAATCGGCAATAGGGACAGCAGCGGGCCAAGTTTTGGACGTGCCAATTACGGCCCAAGCACCCGCAAGTTGATCAGTTTTCCCCAAGGGGCCAAGCACGCGAGCGGAACCATCATTGTCGACACATCCGAACGTAATCTCTACCTTATTCAGCCCGGCGGGAAGGCTTACAAATATCGTGTTGGCGTTGGCCGCCAGGGCTTCCAGTGGTCGGGCAGCGCTAAAATCTCCCGCAAGGCCGAGTGGCCAAGCTGGACGCCGCCAAAAAGCATGATCGCGCGCGAAAAGAAAAAGGGCGTTATTCTGCCGGCGCGCATGGAGGGTGGTCCCAATAATCCGCTTGGTGCCCGTTCGCTGTATATCGGCAGTTCGCTGTATCGTATTCACGGTACCAACAACCCGTCTTCAATCGGTGGGGCTGTATCGTCAGGCTGCATTCGTCTGACCAACACTGACATTATTGATCTGCACAAGCGCGCCCGCGTCGGTGCGAGGGTCATTGTGCGCCGCTAGAGGCAGCGACGCACATCTTATTGGTTTGCAGGGGAGCCTTGGGGGGTTACCCTGACCCCGGAACGCGCGAGGGGGCTTAAGCGTTCCGGGGTCTCTTATTTCCTGTTTTGCAGGTGCGGCCTAGTCTGCCGGATCGGAATGATTTTCGGTTGGTTCAACCAGAAATGATAAATCTGACCGTTTCCGGAATATTTGAGCAATCTTATGTGGCCAGTTGCATCAGTGTTGCTTCAGACTGGAAAACATCCAGGTCGCTGAAACTTCCCTGTCAGGGCTGGACAGTAATCGCTGCAGTGCGCATATTGCGCTGCAATATATTCTGTTTCCTGCCTCTGCTGAAAGCACTTACAGCCATGCTGCCTGCCACCCAGACCCTGTATTTTGAAGATCTGTCGATCGGCATGTCGGAAATCTATTCCAAGGAGGTGAAATCCTCTGACGTAATCGGCTTTGCCGAGATTTCGGGGGACCGCAATCCCATCCACCTGTCAGAACATTTCGCTGCCCAAACGCCTTTCAAGGGCCGGATTGCGCACGGTCTCTACACTGCCAGTCTGATTTCGGCGGTGATCGGCACCAGATTGCCGGGGCCCGGCGCGATCTACATGCAGCAAACGCTGAACTTCAAGGCACCGGTGCGCATTGGCGATGTCGTAACAGCGCGCGTTGAAGTGCTTGAAATGAGTGAAAAGGGTAATCGTGTCAGGCTTGCCTGCACCTGCTCGGTGGGCGATTTGCTGGTCCTTGAAGGCGAGGCCCTGGTCAAGGTCCCATCTGCTGATGAAGACTGAAGTTGACGTAAGGAAAGTTTCAGCTTAAATTTGAGTCTACCCGATTGAGACAGGGTGTAAGTGTTTTACCGTTGGTGTTGGTTATTATTGTAGTCAGATGTCTACCTTGAATTTTGCAGCACCGGGGGAAAAGGTGATGCTGGCGGATAACCTTTTTTAAAAGGATCCGTAATCTATGTCGCGATTGGGCAACTTTTCTGATGATACACTTGCTGTAGAGTCAGTTTTTCAGGACATTGGTATTCTGGAAAGACTGGCAGCGCGCGGTGACAGACTGTGCGACGACGACTTGTATTTGTTGATGCAGTGTAACTCCCGGCTAACACGGTTGCTCCAGGTTTTGTCTTCCGAAACAACGTCGCCCAGGCATTGCGAATCGGTCGCCTGCACACCTGCAATCAGCCTCGAGAAGACCTCGGAGACGTCGGCGAAGCTCCATGTGAACGCCGCATGAGGCTGTTCAATTGGTGCAGAGAGCCACGCATCTGATGAGCCAGGCCGCACCGGTTGATAGGAATGTCACAACGATTGTGGTATGATAATTACAGACGGCCTTGATGAGTACCGCGTCGATTTATCGGAGGTTACCATGAAAACAATGCTTGTTTCCGCATTCATAGCCCTGTTCGCCTTCCCGGCAGTTGCCGGAGAAGTACCGAAAGTCACTCTTGCGCCCGCCGGCAGTTCGATCGGTGCCACGACATCCGCGGAGGCGGCAGCCACCGTGGCGACGGGCCAAACTGGCAGTATGAGCGAAAAATCACCGCAGCAATCCATACCGTCGTTTTCAGCCTATGGTGGCGGTTGTGATCGCGGTCATGCCTCGACAGAAGCGATGCTGATCAACTGAAGCGTCTTGGATCAGGATGATTTTTGGATGAATCAACCACAAATCATGAACCTGATCGCTTCCAGAGTGTTGGAGCAACTTTATGGGTTCAATTGAACCCATGCTGCTCTAGTGGAGCAATTTGCTGCACTAGTGAAGCAGTCGACACGCAATGTCGCAGGTGCCTGTCAGATGCCATCGGCCACCTGACGATCATATTCGACTGCGTCAAACCGGCCAAGCGACGCTGTCACCAGGCTGTCGTCTGACAATGTCCATTCCTCACAGCCGGGAACTTTTACCTTGTGGCCGGTAGCCGAATGGGTGCCTTCCAGTGTCCAGATAAAAATCGC
>Ga0316189_10003799_pt1 | contig 14637 bp, 14 predicted proteins | sample LowCovwburrow_MG_FD_204930 | JGI IMG/M metagenome (GOLD analysis project Ga0316189, IMG submission 204930) | Coastal sediment microbial communities from Maine, United States - Lowes Cove worm burrow | ecosystem: Environmental > Aquatic > Marine > Coastal > Sediment | place: USA: Maine...
GCTCGAACTAAACACTAATGTCACTTCGAGTGACCGACAGGTTGTATCGAGAAGTGAACATGGTTGGTGGAAGTCAGTTCTCGATACTTCCGCTACGCTCCAACTCGAACTGACAATTGCTTCCGCTGCGCTCCAACTCGAACTGACAATTGTTTCCGCTGCGCTCCAACTCGAACTGACAATTGTTTCCGCTGCGCTCCAGCTCGAACTGACAATTGCTTCCGCTGCGCTCCAGTTCTTAGTGACATTAACTGTCGATTTAATTTATATTTATTGTATTATTGTGAACAGATGTTTAAACAAGATTGCAGATACAAAACTAAAAATTGGACACTTGCCATTTGTGGAGTCGTGCTGTTGATTTTCATAGCAGTTCCAGGGTATTCACAATCCAAGCCTAAGCAATTGTTGAACAAAATGTTCAATGATACAGCCTCTCCAGAAAAACCAAAATGGATTGCGTATCCAACCTTGGCTTTTTCACCTGAGACCAGTTGGGAAATTGGTGTTGCTGGGGCTTTAGTGTATTATGCCAAACGAGATACAACTAACAGACTAAGCGAAGCAGGTGGTTTTACTTTTTTCACCTTTGAAGGCCAATACGGGGCTCATTTTGACCATGCTTTGTACTCTGACAAAAACAAGTGGTTTGCCTTAGGTAAATTAAAATTGCAAAGTTACCCCTTGCTGTATTATGGTATTGGGCCAGATATTCATGGGGACGAATTGGCGGTGGCCAATGCTAATTTTATACTGTTGCGAGAGCGTTTGTTGCGCCAAATCCACAAATACTGGTACTTGGGGTTAGAAATTGATTATGAACGACTGAGTCAAGTGCAATTTGATTGGTTTGATGGACAAGCACCAATAGAAAATATTTTAGGAGAAGCAGGCTACAGCAATTTAGGCTTGGGCTTAGGGTTGGTTTACGATACGCGACACAATGTGCTTAATGTGCGTCATGGTTATTTGGCAGAGGCCGGTTACCTCATGTATCAACCTGCTTGGGGATCGACCAATCAACTGAATACCTTGTTTTTAGATGGACGAGCATTTTTCGAAGTGAAAAAACGAAATGTATTGGCGTTTCAAGCTATTGGACAGTTTTCGCAAGGGGAGGTACCTTTTAATCAGCTTAATATGATTGGTGGTGAAATGATGATGCGGGGTTATTATTTAGGCAAATACCGTGACCGAAATATGTTTGGCGTTCAAGCTGAACACCGTTGGTTACCATTTAAATTCAGTAAACGAATTGGTGGGGCCGTTTTTGCCGGAATGGGATCTGTTGCCCCAGATTTGCATTTCGATAAAATGCTATGGACGGCTGGTGGCGGGTTAAGGGTTTTACTTTTTCCTAAACGAGACATTTTTACCAGGTTAGATCTTGGTATAAACCCAGATGGTTATGGGATTTATTTGTTTATTGGAGAGGCGTTTTAGTCACCTTGTTTCAACTGTTAAGTGATTGTATGTTTATCTTACTATCGTGATTTACTTTTTCTCCTCAGCTTCCTCATCAATTTCAGTAAACATTTGAACGGCTTCAGGTTTTGGGGGATATAATTTTGAAACGATTATACCAATGATCATGGCTATTGCAAAAGATGGGGCAAGGACATCTAATTCTTTGAGATAGCCGCCAATGCTTTCCATATTAATAAATACAAACTTGAATAAAATGATTGAGGCAAAGCCGGAAACCATTGAAGCTACAGCGCCTTTTTCCGAATAGCCTTTCCAAAAAAGAGACAGAATAATAACGGGACAAAAAGTAGCGGCAATACCAGACCATCCAAAAATCATAATCCAGAACACTTCCCTTTCAGGATATAAATTGTATAATAAAATGGCGATTCCTAGTGCAGCCAATGCCATGGCAACAGTCACTAATCTTGAAAATTTTGTCAAGTCCTTATCTTTTAAATCAGGTCTGAATATTTTTTGATAAAAATCACGAGTAATGGCACTAGACGCCAAAATCAACAGAGAATCAATGGTTGACATTATTGCAGACAGGACAATCGCAATGAAGATAGCGACTAAAAGTGTTGGCAAAAACTCGTGCGTAATCATACTTAAAACGTTTTTACCGCCAGTTCCCAAAATGGCCTCTGAATCTTGTCCTCCCTTTGTGAAATAGATTCGAGCTAGAATACCAATGGTGACTGCTGCAGCATCTGTCAAGAGTGTAAAAAGCAAGGCAACCCATTTTCCTTTATCAATTTCATTTTCAGCTTTAATTGACATGAATCGAACATAAACTTGAGGAGAGCCTAGGAACCCGAGTCCGATCATTGAGAATCCTAAAATTGTAAATAAATTCATCAAACCATCTTCACTTCTCCCCATTACCTGAGTAAGGGTAGGGTCAATGGCATTCAGTCCTTCCGTGATTCCAGCACCATGGTCCATAGAATACCACACGACAATTGGCAATAGCACTAAACCAAAGAACATTAAAACCCCTTGGAATAAATCTGACCAAACTGCGGCTACAAATCCACCAATAAAAATATAGAGCAATACAATAACGAATCCAATTAATGCACCAAGCCTATAGTCAATATGAAGCATTGATTCAAAAGCGACACCGGTAACATCCATTTGGGATGCAACGTATATCACAACGAAGACCACCAATACTGAGGCTGCTATAATTCGCAATGTATTTGATGATGACTTAAAATGACTTTGAAGATAATCGGGAATAGTTATTGCACCATATTTATCGGATCGTCTTTTGAATCGCTTAGCCATAAATTGCCAAGAAATAAAAACGCCAAGTAATTCACCAGCAACGACCCAATAACCCGAATAGCCTGCCATAGCACCCATTCCAGTTAGTCCAATTAATAACCAGCCAGATTCACCTGTTGCCCGTGCTGAAAAGGCAACCGCCCAAAAGCCCATCTGTTTTCCACCAACATAGTAATCACTCATCCCTTTGATCCGGCGTGAAGCAAAAATGCCAATGAGAAATAGAATGGAAACGTAAATGGCTAATACTGCTACTTTAATGATGAAATCTTCGTCTTGCATAAGGCTTAATATTTGTGATTTAATACAAGCGAGTAGAAGAGGAATATCTCTTGATTATCACATTGCAGTAGATTTTTAATATGGCACAAAATGCTCAAAAAAAAGGAAAAAACGGCATTTTTTTTGTAAAATTTATCAAAAAATGACTGAAAACGCATAAAATTTATTAATTTTGTACCATTGGAACATTTCATGAAATTCTGTCAAAATGTTCTTTTTGGATTTGGGGAGTGACCTTGGATTTGTACATTAAGTGATCAGAAAAAAGAGATAACCCGGTTTGAATTCAAATACAGATAATCTTATCACAATACAATCATTAAACGAATTAGTCACGGTTCTTTCGGAAGAGGAGAGGACGACGTACAATGACATATTGAGTTCAATAAAATTACCTTGTAATGCTTTCGAAAAGTACTGCTCATGGTCTAATGAATCCTATACTCGAAATTGTATTTTTGACACTGATAAATTTGAATTAATTCTATTGTGCTGGGAAAAGGGTCAAATGACACCAATCCATGATCATGGGGGAGAAGAGTGCTGGGTGAAAATTATAGAAGGCGAATTTGAAGAAAAAATTTATCAAGCCAATAAAGATGGTGAGTTGACTATTGTTCAATCAAGTACTTCAAAGACTGGCGATATCACTTATATGATTGATTTTATGGGGTTTCATAGTTTGGAAAACCTGTCAAATAAAAAAAGCATGTCCCTTCATTTATACGCGAAACCAATACGAAGTTGCAAGGTGTTTAATGATGATTCAGGAGAATTTGTCGTCAAAAAATTAGTTTACAATACTATTTCAAAACAAACAACAAACTTAAAATAATACCAATTATATGTCCAACATGAATAGTGATTTAGTTTTATTTAATGAACTAGTTGAAATTTTAATAAAGGAGGAGGAGGAGGAGCCAGTAGCTGATAGAATAGATGCCAACAAACTTTATGATGCAATAGACTTGTCATTACAGGATAAAGGAATGGTTGATGAAGCCTTCAAAACTGTTTTGAAAGATGTCATAGTTGCGACACCGAAAACGGCAACAAGTCTGTTTTTCAATCAACTTTTTGGTGGCAGGCAAAGCAAAGCTATTTTAGGCGATTTATTGGCTGTCATGTTCAATAATAGCATGTACACGTACAAGGTTGCAGGACCTCAGGTTGGCATAGAGCAGGAAATTATCAGACAATCTTGTGACTTAGTTGGTTATGGTCCGCAGAGTAATGGAACATTTCCAACTGGTGGATCTATGAGTAATTATATGGCACTTATTATGGCGCGTGATGCTAAAGACCCTAATTGCAGAGGTGAAGGGATGTCGAAACCATTGGTTATTTATACCTCTAAGGAATCACATTATTCGACAACAAAAAATGCTAGTTTTGCAGGAATGGGTAAAAATAATATCCGTTATATTGAAACTGATTCGAAAGGCAGAATGATTCCAGACAAATTGGAGTCTCAGATAATTGAGGACAGATTGGATGGGTTCATTCCAACTTATGTAAATGCTACAGCCGGAACAACTGTTTTAGGTGCTTTCGACCCTATAGATAGAATTGCAGATATTGCAGAAGAATATAATGTTTGGCTTCATGTTGATGGGGCGTATTCGGGAGGTGTTATTTTCAGTAACGAGCATAAACACCTAATTGCAGGGGTTGAACGTTCTGATTCATTCAGCTATAATGCGCATAAAATGCTTGGCACACCATTGACCTGCTCAATTATATTGGTTAAGGATAAAAAACAATTGCACGATTCATTTAGCAATGAAGCAGATTACTTATATCAAACGGATGGAGATGATTTTAATTTAGGTAAAACTTCCTTCCAATGTGGCAGAAGAAATGATGCCTTAAAATTCTGGACACTTTGGAAATCTGTTGGCACGAACGGATTAGAAAATATTGTCAACCAACAATTTGAATTAGCCAATGTCGCACGGGACTATGTTAATCAAAATCCTGACTATACATTATACAGTTTTGATGATTCAGTCTCAATCTGTTTTAATTATAAAAATATCGATCCAATGGCACTTTGCACAGCGCTTTATGAAAATCAAATCACAGTTGTTGGCTTTGGATCTTTCAATGGCAATACCTTTGTTCGATTAGTGACTATTAATGCCAATAATTCGACACAAGATATCCTGAATTTCTTTAAGGTTTTAGAAGAATTTGTTGAAAAAACAGCAAACTTAAAGAAAGTAACACAAAAGATCAGAGAGCGCGTATAAACAGCTCTCAAAACCTTTTAACTTTGTAATTTTATTGTTTTTCACTTAGTGCTTTCACTTTTTTAGACCAATTAGCGATTATACTTTGTTGTGTGTCAAAATCATCAATATGTGGACCAGAAACAAATTTTAATTCTGTCTGATTCGCCTCTGAGTCTTCTAAAAGAAGAAATTTTTCGTTATATTTTAAATAATCATTTTGAACGTAAAAATTTCCAAACAAAATGTCTGCATAAGAAGCAGTTGTTTCACCTGAATGTTGATAATGGTAGTTGATGTTAGTTGATTCTCTCCAATCCCTTTTGAGTTGATTGTCTTTGTCAAAAGTTGGTTGAAGGGCGTCTAGGTATTCAGATTTTGTCAGTACCTCTGAAATCTCTTCTTGAGAGGCATTGATTGTGATTTGATGTGAGATAAAACGAGATTTAGGAATCATTTCAATTTCATTGTCAGGAAGAAACCTAACCTCATTTAATCGTGCACTACCATTTCCCCCATTTAAATATCTAAACCCAACAATAGAGTCATTTGCTACATTGATAGCCTGAATGACAATAATAAGTTCTTCTCTTCTTGAAGAATTATTGTAAAACTTAGCCAATTTGGGCATTGTAATATCTAATGCCTTTGCATCCGGATATTTTTCAGCATCTACAAAAATTAATGATGTACCGTTATGGGTTTCTTCTTGGGTCGGCATTCTTCCGTTCACTACAGGTACATTTTTCCAATCAGCTATGTCAACAGGTGGAAAACCGTTTAAATTATCAGGGCAATACCAACCACCATATCTATGTGTTTCAGTTTTGACCGTTTGAGTTCTGTCATTTGATTCTACTATGTCACTATTATCAATTGTTTTCTGACTTTGAGAACAAGCCGTTATTACGAATAGGAATAATATGGTCAGAATTTTAAAGGTTAAATTTTGCATGATTAGTGTTTTAAATTTCAAATCTAAAATTACAATTAGTCGGTTGACAAAAGATTTAAGAAGTGTAAATTAAGGTAAATCAAATGTAATATACTTCAAAATGGTACCATTCTTAATGTTTTATTGAGCGTTAATAAGACTTTTATATTATCCTTTAATCGTTTCAAAATACTAGTCATAAGGTACAGCGTGCTCATGCCTTATTAATATCGCTATTATACTAACTCTATTATGTCTTTGCAATAAAATAGGGTAGACGTTTACTAATAAAAACAAGATACCAACAACTAAGTAGTCGATCAATTGATGGTCTTTACTTATACTACAATTATCAGTTTAGTTAAAGTAATTATTCCTATAACAAGTATTAAGGATAAAGATAGCCTACGGAATTTGTTTTGAGGGATATAGGTTAATATTTTTTTTCCTATAAATGAACCTACTATACCAATGACAAATAAAAAAGGCACATATTTAAGATCGTGATTGTGAATATATCCATTGTTGTAGTATACGAATGTTCTTGAAAAATCTATCATAAAATCAATGAATGCAGATGTTGCTATAAATACACTTTTTTCTAAATTGAATGAAGCCATTGTTAAACCTCTAATTGCTCCTCCGGTACCTAATAATCCAGCAGAGAATCCAGAAAAAGAACCCCCAATAATTGCATTTTTTTTGTTTGGAGAAATGGTGAGATTCCTTTTGATTAGAAATAACAGACTAAACCCTACTAAGAATATACCTAAAAATATTTCTAAAAAATCACTATTTAAAATTTTTGAAAGAAACCCACCAACAATAACAAAAACAACTGATGGTATTCCAATAGTCAATAATAATCTTTTGTTCAGACCTTTTTTAAATAAGAATATTTTACTCAGGTTACTTGATAGATGAAATATTGCAGTAAGACCCAAGACAGATTGAAAGTCAAAGTAAAAATTACCTAATGGTACGAAAAAGACGGATGAACCAAAACCACCAATAGTTCCAATTGTTTCAGCAACTAGAGCTAAGAGGATAAAAACTATATTAACGTCCTTCATTTCACTTCTTCTTATTGATGCTGATATCTTTTACCTTGAGGTAACATCCAGTTAAACTAACTAGGTGTAAGTATATCCATAACTATTTTCGCGGTTTTACTCAAAAATAACAAATCAAGCGGGTTTTACCACATGTTATATGATTTTAGGTTGAAAAAGTCTTCAATATTGAAGGTCAAGGTTGGGGGAAGTGCTAGACCTTTTTAGTCATTTTCAGGGGTGTCTATTTTAATTTTAGAATAGACCTGACAGTAAGTGTCTTCATTCATAAAATTGAAATATAGGATTTTTAAAGTTTGGCTATCACTTAGTTCAAGGATGCAATAATAAGGTGGCCAATTTAAAGCCCCGCCAGAGGCACTTATACTGTCATTATTTTTTCTAAAACGATAGGAGTTAACATGAACTTTAGGCAAAATATTGACCGAATATCCATCATCAACAAAGCTAATTTTACTTGCTAAAGAATCATCAGATACCCAACTGCCAAGTATTAAGTTTAGTGGTATTTTGGTCTCTAAATTGGCTTGGTAAAGACTGTCAATATTTTTTGGAGGCCTGTCGTTGCAGCCCTGAGCATAAAGCTGCTGACCCAGTAATGAAAATAGCAGCCCTAGTATAAATAAAATGCGTTGCATTGCTCATGTTTATTGGTGATTAACCAAATTACATCAAAAACACTGAAATGATCGAAAATTACAGCCAGTTTTTATCCCTTTTTAACATTTATTTGATTACTAGAGAAGAACTTTAAGGCGTCAGTGAACTCCGAGCGAAGTCGAGACAAGTGAGTTAAAGTATAAATTGTACTGATTCTTACAATCAAGTTTTATATACAATATAGTTAACGTAAAGTATGAACACCGAGCGAAGCCGAGGTGTAAATACAATTCATCAGGACTTTTGAAGCCGAGAAAATTGAGTGAAGGTGTAAATTGTACTAATTCTTACAACTAAGCATTGTCTACAATATAGTTAACGTTAAGTACGGACACCGAGCGAAGCCGAGGTGTCTAATCCTCTTCCCAAATCATAACTACTTTCCCCCGTGTTCTCATGGTTTCAATATAGGCAATGGCTCCTGGAATGTCTTGGTATTTGTAGGTTTTTTCAATATGAACGTTAACCAATTTGTTCTCAATAAACTTAGCGAGAGTATCTAAATCTTCAGTATTTGCTTTAGCAGTAAATTGGGTTAAAGGGAATTTACTAAACATTGATTTGAGCATGAGTGTCATCATGTGACCCATGGTGGTGAATCCAACCACAACCCCTCGTTTACCCATCCGCTTATAATCTGATAAAAAGAGGTTGCCGTTGGTATCCAGTACCAAGTCATATTGACCATCATGCTTGTGGATATCAGTTTCGTCATAAGCCAAAACATGATCTGCACCAAGACCCAGTACAAAATCTCGATTTTTGGCAGAACAGACTGCTGTGACTTTAGCACCTTGTGCTTTGGCAACTTGAACAGCAAAATGGCCAACACCTCCTGATGAGCCATTGATCAAAACGGATTCACCAGTTTTTATCTGGCCATGGGTCAAGAGCGCTTGTAAAGCTGTGATTCCAGCAATTGGTGCAGCTGCCATGTCTTGAAATCCTATATTGTCTGGCATGTGTCCAATTACCTTTGCAGGAATGCAGGCATATTCTGCAAATGCGCCACCTTTTAATTGTTCACCAAATACACGGTCGCCGATTTTAAAGTTGGAAACATTTTCACCAACTGCTTCAACAATTCCAGCAAAATCTGCGCCTAATATGTTGTTTTTTGGTTTGAATAATCCAAATGAGACACGCGCAAAAGCTGGTTTACCTCTTAAAATATGCCAATCGGCTGGGTTGGCAGAATTCGCTTTAACTTTTATGAGCAAATGATCTGGCTTCACACTTGGCTTATCTACGTCACTAAGTTTCAGGACCTCTGGTCCACCGTATTGGGTTCTGGTAATGGCTTGCATTTTCATATGGTTTTAAGTGGGACGCTTAAGCTTGGAGAAAGTTACAAGTCAATAGCGCAAATACGTGGCTTTTTTTGACAATTCTAAAGCCGTTGAACGGCTAGGCGATTAGATCAGAAGACTAGAATTCATTCTGGTAGCTCATTGCCATATTCTTCAACTAATGAAACAATGCAGCTGTCGTCTACTTTAACCTTCCAGAAATGCGTTGAAAAACAACCGGATGGGCAATCGCCCCAACCATAACCAAAAATAAAGATGTCATGATTTGGATAAGATATATGTTCTATTGAAAGGCCATCTAGGAAATAAAAATCTAGATAAACTTGTGTTATTTCTGGTATCTGAATTAATGCTTGCTTTATATATCGGATATTGTAATTATCAGGGGAATAAAAATAGATATTATCACCCCAGTTTTGTGTTGATGCAATAAATCCATAATCATTGTATAGTTGGTTTAAAAAAGGTTCTGATGTATTGCCAGGGTTATTGATCAACTCAGTTCTCAAAGAAGATGAATCAATAAATTTAATAGTTAAGAAGTTCAAGACCGTTCTTGACCCTTGGTGAACATGATAGATGTCCAGCATGTCGTGAAAGTTACCTGTTGCGCTTTGAGAAGCCTCATATATTGCACTTAATTTGCTTAAAATACAATTTTCTGTATTTTCTTCTAATTCTATTTGGTTGAAACCGATATGTGATGAATCTTTAGAAATTATGCGATAAGCTAAATCTTGGGCATCACCTAAGAAGTAATCAGTGGACTCAGCAGTGATGTTGTCACCGCAATTAGAGCAAACTGTCCGTTGAGGGTCCTTCCGGCAACCTAAAAGACCAATTATGATCAGTGAAAACAATAGCAAATTCTTCATAATCTTATGCATAAGACGCTCAATTGAAAGGGGAAGTTGCAGTGGGGTAAAGGGTGTGGATTAATGCCTAGAGATATTTCTTCTTTCCAATTTCTGTTCATTTTGTCTTGACACAACTGCGAAGCACATCATGACTACTTCTGAAAACAAACACTTAAGGAATAAAACGAACCAATCCAGACAACTTTCGGGACAAGACCCGCACAAATAAATGATTTCATTCTTTGCAAAACAAATCCAGATTGGTATCGGGAGCGACCGACGGATTTCCTAGGTAGCCACCGTCGGAACTAGTCGGTCTTACTAATGTTTTTACTTGAATTCAAAACATTTTTTTCTGATGGTCAGTATCTTCTTAAACTAAAATATTTCTCGCAAAAATCAAGTCAATTCTTATATCACCCTAAGTTTTTATTTAGTAGTTTTAGCCTTCATGGAATCAAAGTATCTTATCATTATTGCGATTGGTTTAGTCGTTGGGCTTGGTGCTGTTTATTGGAAAAGAACGGCGGGTAATAGTATGTACGGCGTGCGTGTACCAGAAAGAGATTTTCCTTATAAATGGCGTGATATTTTGGAACGAGACATTGAATTTTATAAGCAATTGAGCCGTGAAGAGCGAAAAAAATTCGAGTATAAACTGCATATTTTTTTATTGAATGTCCGCATTGTTGGGATGCAAGCCACTGTCACTGACAAAGACAGAATATTGATTGCCGCCAGTGCCATTATTCCAATTTTTGGATTTCCAGAATGGCATTATAGTTACTTAAGTGAAGTTCATCTTCACCCCGACAAGTTCCCCATCAAACAAACCAATCAAATGGCCAATGGTTTAACCGGTTGGGGAGAAATGGAAGGCATTTTGAAATTGTCAAAAAAAGCACTTTACGAAGGCTATGCTGATCAAAATGATCAAAGAAATGTTGCCATTCATGAGTTCATCCATATTCTTGACAAACAAGATGGACAGGTGGATGGCATCCTGCTAAAGGCCATGAAAGATGTTGATATTTCGCCATGGCTACACCTCATGCACCACAAAATGAATGAAATTGATGCCGGAAATTCAAGCATCAGAAAATATGGCGCAAGTAATAAAGCAGAGTTTTTAGCCGTTGCTGGAGAATTCTTTTTTGAAAGCCCTGACAAGATGAAAGCGGAACATCCAGGATTATATTCTGCCTTAGACAGCATATTTAACCCTAAGGTTAAAGCGAAGCCTAAATACACCAAAAAATACGATCCTTGCCCTTGTGGGAGCGGCAGAAAGTTTAGTAGGTGTTGTGGTAAGAGTTAATCTCTAGTTTGGTTTTTAAAGCGAATGCCGTTTACTTATTCAAGATCATCACCTTTAAATATTTGAAAATTATATCTCAATATTATTAATCATTGCAATGGCAAAGATTGTGGTTTACTATAGGCCTGTTGATTGCACATGCATTGCTTACGCATTGCATACTGATTGCACTTGATTGCACTACCATTGCACTTGCTTGTATTGAAATACATTACAGTAAATGGAAAATTATCAAATTCACTTAGGATTTTTTTATTTTTTATCGAGCGACCAATCACATTTGTTTTGGTCAATTACAGATAAAGATTGAATAAATATTGGCAATGGTACTAAACTGTGTTAGCATTTCCTTTTACAGTTCTATTTTTTTGTAGCCACATTCCGTTAATGACAAAGTATCACTATTATCAGGAAAATAGACAAGTGATTTATGATAATCCGCAATTGCATATATTCCTCCCGCTTTTTTATAGATAGTATGCAGGCCAACTTCCTTATTATTAATAAATAGTCCTTCATACCAAATTTCCCCATTTACAAACGGTACTTTAATATAGATTGAATCAAAAGGACTATCAAAGCCTTTTGGGTTATAAATGTATTGCTCATCTGATGCAGGATGTGCATACCACATTAAAGTATCATGTTTGTAGTGTGCTATCAACATTACTTTTTCATCTTTTTTATCATCATAATATGTTCTGAAATAACCATCCTTTTTTCCCTTTCTATAAAAACCATCTTTTTGCATTCCTTCATAGCTAAAATAATACCCATCAAGTGTGTCATTTGCATAATTCTTTATAGCTACAATACTGTTATCTTGATTTCTTGTTATTATTTCACCCTGTTTTAGTGTTTTGGAAATCACACTCTTCTGAGTGGAATCAAAATTATTTTTGATCCTAGAATTTACTGATTCTTTTAATAACGGCCAACTTCCATACATTTTTATAGAATCATGTTGGTGTAAAGTAGTTAATTCTTCAGGGTCGTTCGGATTATACGCCTTATTGAATTCTTTTATTTCTTGATTCTTTATGTTGTCATTTTGACATCCAAAAAAGATTAAAAAAATTGATGAATTTTTCATTTTGATATAGCTAACGCTTGAGTAAAATTAAGCATTTATGCCGAATAATTTCACTATAAATTTTACTTGTTAGGGACTGTTTTTTTACTGATTTAGGCAACTAATACCTGTCTGCAATCGTCAGACGTGTGTCAAGTCCTTTGACATTCTATTGATGACACACGTCTGACGATTGCAGACACCCCCTATTACTCATTTTTAATTAAAAAGTCCAGTTTTTTATATAATTTACTGGACATTTTACTATATTTGAATTTAAATATTTACTATTGAAAACTACTGATTACATAGAGAATAAGATAAATAGATTCCCAAAAAGTTACGTGTTTACCTATAAAGACTTTGTTAGTGAGGTGAATAGTAAGGAGGCTGTCATTAAATGTTTAAATAGAATGTCAGTATCTGGTAAAATAACGAAGCTCTCAAAGGGTAAGTATTTCAAACCTGAACAAACTCCTTTTGGTACAATTAATCCAGTGCAGTATCAGATTGTTAAGGATTTACTAGAAAAACAAGGTCGAATAATAGGTTATGTAACGGGGCTGGGTATTTACAGTCAGCTAGGCTTAACAACTCAAGTTAGTAATGTTATACAGATAGGAAGAAACAGTTTTCTACCTCCTTTAGAAAGAGGGAAGTATAAAATATCATTTGTAAAACAAAAGAATATAATAACGAAGGAAAACATATCACTCTTACAAATATTAGATACAATACGTTACATCAAAAAAATACCAGACACTACTATTAGTTCTGCTTGTGGGAGAATTACAAACGTTATACAAGAGTTAGGTGATAAAGATCAAGCAAGGCTAGCAAGGCTAGTCTTGAAGTACCCACCCTCGACTAGAGCTTTGTTAGGAGCTATATTAGAGATTCTAGGTAAGAAAGATAAAAAATTAAAAGACACACTAAATCCAATTACCAAATATAAACTTGGAATATCTAAGGAAGTCTTACCAATAATGAAAAACTGGAATATAGAATGAAGTTACATGAAGATTCAAAACTATTTGAACAGGCAATAAGGGTAACAGCAGACAAAAAGGAGTTACTTGCTATATATATTGAAAAAGATTATTGGGTGACACTTGCTTTATATCAAATATTCCACGATAGAATTGGACAAGAGACAGTATTTAAAGGAGGAACTGCTCTTTCAAAATGTTGGGGCATGATCGAAAGATTTTCTGAAGATATTGATTTAGTAGTACTTCAAAAGGATGAAGAAACAAGTGGGCAATTAACTAAAAAGATAAAAACTATAGGAGCAGTTGTGTCAGAAGTACTACCGGAAATTCAAGTGGAAGGCCTAACACATAAGAGAGGTATGAACCGAAAAACTGCACATGAATACAAGAAGATATTCAAAGGCGATTTTGGACAAGTTCGCGATTTCATTGTAGTTGAAGCATCATGGCTAGGCAATCATGAACCATTCGTACATGCAGAGATAAAGTCATATATCACTGAAGTCCTTGAAAAAACAGGCGGTGGTGATACTATTGATAAATATAATTTGAAGCCATTTACAATTAAAGTTCTAGCAAAAGAGAGAACGATCTGTGAAAAAATCATGAGTCTGGTTAGATTCTCACATGGTGAAGAGCCAATTAACGAATTAAAAAGAAAAGTGAGACATACATATGATATTCATAAGTTATTACAAGATTCTGATATACTCGAATTCTTTAAGTCGGTCAAGTTTGACGAGATGCTAATTAAGGTAGGTCGGGATGATGTTGAAAGTTTTAAGAACAATAATGCTTGGTTAGCTCATCATCCCTCAAAATCGCTCATATTTAATGATCTTAAAAATACATGGGATTCAATAAGAATTGCCTATGAAACAGATTTTAGTAAACTAGTGTACGGAAAACTACCTAAAAGCGAAGAGATACTAAAGTCACTCGAAATGGTCCAAAAAAGAATGATTCAAATTAACTGGAATATCAAACTGTAACCAAATTTCTTACCAATTGTACCTAACGTCAGTTCGTCTAATAACCCTAAAAATAGATAAAATATTAGACTTATTAACTGCGTTTTAAGTGATTTTAAGTTTAACTGTTAAAATCTTATCCTTTGTTATAGAGATGCTTATATCAGATAGTATCGA
>Ga0316189_10003800_pt1 | contig 14634 bp, 11 predicted proteins | sample LowCovwburrow_MG_FD_204930 | JGI IMG/M metagenome (GOLD analysis project Ga0316189, IMG submission 204930) | Coastal sediment microbial communities from Maine, United States - Lowes Cove worm burrow | ecosystem: Environmental > Aquatic > Marine > Coastal > Sediment | place: USA: Maine...
CAGGTCATCGTCGGCATCGACCATCCGCTCGACCCAGCCCCCGGTGAGCTTCCGTTGCTCACGGGCGCGTTTGTCGACGCGGAGATCGACGGGCTCGTCCTGCAAGGGGCCCGCGTGGTCCCGCGCGATGCGGTGTTCGAGGGCAACCGGGTATGGGTGGTCGACTCCGACGGACGGCTTCATCCGCGCACGGTCACCGTCGCTTTTTCAGACGATACGCGTCTGATCGTCACCGACGGCGTCGAGCTCGGTGAGCAGGTCGTCATGACAGCACTCCGCACACCAACCCAGGGCATGCAGGTCCGCACAGAGTCCGCGCCGCCGGCCGTCGCCGACTGAGCTGGGAGGAGACATTCGTGGAGACGCAGGAAACCGAAACGGCCGATTCGCCGCCCAAAAGCGGTCCTGGGGGCGCAATCGCGTGGATGGCCAATCACAAGGTGGCATCCAACCTCCTGATGTTCGTGCTGATCTTGGCCGGACTTCTCGGAGCGTTCCAAACGAAGCAGGAGGTCTTCCCCTCATTCAGCAAGGATGCCGTCTCGGTCACGGTGGCCTACCCGGGCGCCAGCCCCAAGGAGGTCGAACAAGGCATCATTCTCGCCGTCGAAGAGCGCGTTCGGGGCATCGAGGGCGTCAAGCGGGTGGAGTCGACCGCACGGGAGGGCAGTGGAACGGTCACCGTGTCGATGTTGGTCGGGGCCGACCAGGACCAGATGCTCGCCGATGTCAAAGGCGAGATCGACAGGATCACGACGTTTCCGAACGAGGCCGAAGAGCCCGCCGTAGCGCTGGGCAAGAAGCGTTCTCAGGTCATCTCGATCGTGCTGAGCGGGGACCAAAGCCTGCAGACGCTGCATGCGCTGGCCGAGCGCGCGCGCGCCGACTTGCTCGCCAATCCAGAGATCACGTCGTTGGAACTGGAAGGGGTGCCTCCGCTGGAGGTCGCCATCGAGATTCCCCGAGAGACGCTGCGCAAGTACGGCCTGAGTCTGCGTCAGGTGGCCGGCGAGGTATCCAAAGCATCGCTCGAACTCCCCGGCGGCGAGCTCGAGACGCCGCGGGGTGAGATCAACGTCCGCGTCGCCGATCGCAAACGCGAGGGGCACGAGCTGCGTGACGTCATCTTGACGCGCACAACCACGGGCGCAGATGTGGGCCTAAGCCAGGTCGCCACGATCACCGACGGGTACGAGGATATCGACCGCTACGCGCTGTTCAACGGCGACCCCGCGGTGCGCATCACCGTCTACCGCGTTGGCCAGCAGACCCCCAGCTCGGTTGCGGCCGCAGTGCGAGAGTACGCCGACCAGCTCCGTGGCGAGCTGGCGGAGACGATCACGGTCACAGTCTGGCAGGACGCCTCCGTCAACCTGACCGAACGCATGGATCTGCTGCTCGAGAACGCAGCGATGGGCCTCGTCTTGGTCGTGCTCGTGCTCGCGCTGTTTTTGGATATCCGCCTGGCGTTTTGGGTCGGACTTGGGATTCCCATCTCGTTCCTCGGTGCGTTCGTGGTCTTGGGGTCGACCGACTTCTCGATCAACATGATCACCCTGTTCGCGTTCATCGTGACGCTGGGCATGGTGGTGGACGACGCGATCGTCGTGGGCGAGCGTGTCTTCGCGCTGCGCGAAGAGGGCCGCTCCCCCGCCGATGCGGCCATCACCGCGGCGCGCGAGATGGTCGTGCCCGTCACATTCGCGATCCTCACCACGGTCGCCGCGTTCGCCCCGATGCTCTTCGTGCCGGGGACCATGGGCAAGATCTTCAAGCTCATACCGACGGTTGTCATCGCGGTGCTCGTGCTCTCACTGCTCGAGAGCTTCTTTGTCCTGCCCTCCCACCTGGCGCATACCAAGATCCGCACGGGCAAAGCCGCGGCCCCGCGCGGCTGGCTCTCGGTGTTTTCCTTCGTCCAACGCCGTGTCTCGGGCGGCCTGGCGGCGTTCACCCAGCGGCTGTACCGACCGTTGGTTGTCGCGGCGGTGCGCAACCGCTACCTCACCACAGGCATCGCGGTCGCCACGTTCATCCTGACGGTCGGGTACGTGGCCGGCGGGCACATCGCGTTCAACTTCTTCCCTCCAATCGCGGGCAATGTCGTCACCGCCCAAGCGCGGCTGCCCTACGGCAGCCCAATCGAGGATACCGAGAGGATCCAGGCGATCTTGCAAGACGCCGCCGATGAGGCTCAGCAAGATCTTGGTGAACCCGGGCACCGAGAGGGCACATACACCCGAATCGGAGAGGAGCTCCCGCAACGAGGCCCTGGGTCGACCGAGCCCGAAGTCGGAGGACACATCGTCGCGGTCGAGATCAATCTCGTGCCCCCCGACGACCGCCCCTTCAGCGCAGCGGAGTTTGCGGCGGCGTGGCAGAAACACACGCCAGAGATCGCCGGTCTCGAATCCCTCAGCTTCAATGCGGAGTCGGGGCCGAGCGCGGGGGCGGCCGTTGCCGTACAGCTCGGCCACGCCGACGAGGCGGTGCTGGCCGAGGCCTCCCAGCGTCTCACCGAGATTCTCGGCGAGTACACCGAGCTCAAGAACACACGAAACGGATGGGCCGAGGGCAAGCCGCAGCTCGATTTTCATCTTCGACCGCAAGCCCGTGCCCTGGGCCTCACCGCCGACGACCTCGCACAACAAATCCGGGCTTCGTTCCACGGGGCTGAGGCCGTTCGCGAGCAGCGGGGTCGCAACGAGCTGCGGGTCGTCGTTCGTCTGCCGGCAGGTCAGCGAGGATCCGAGCACGCGATCGACGCCCTTCGGATCCAAACCCCTGCGGGTGGTTGGGTCCCCTTGCCGTACGTCGCGACCTACGAGCGGGGCCGTGCAGCAACATCCATTCGGCGCGAAGAGGGGCGTCGGCAGGTCACCGTCACCGCTGAGCTCGCGCCTGGGGTCAAGAGCCCACGCCAAGTCCTCGAAGACCTCAAAGGCAGCGTCTTGCCCGAGCTCCGCGAAGACTATGAGGGGCTCACCATCGATATGGCCGGCCAGCAGCGAGAACAAGCCGAGACGTTCGCCGCGCTGGGCCGCAACTACCTCATTGCACTGTTCGTGATCTTCGCCCTGCTCGCGATTCCGTTTGGCAGCTACGTACAGCCCCTGATCGTCATGATGGCGATCCCGTTCGGCTTTGTCGGTGCCATCGTCGGCCACGTGCTGATGGGGCACGGGCTGAGCCTGATGAGCCTGTTTGGCCTGGTTGCGCTGTCGGGCGTCGTGGTCAACGACTCGCTTGTCCTCATCGACGCCAGCAACCGCATCCGAGCCACGGGCAAGTCGATGCACGACTCCTTGGTCGAGGCTGGCGTCACGCGACTGCGGCCGATCCTGCTCACATCGCTCACGACGTTCTTCGGGCTGCTGCCGATCATGACCGAGACCTCGGTGCAGGCGCAGTTCCTCATTCCAATGGCCATTAGCCTAGGGTTCGGGGTGCTCTTTGTGACCGGGATTGCGCTCGTTGTCGTGCCCGCGCTGGCGCTGATCGCCGAGGATGTACGCGGATTGGTCGGCGGCCGTAGCTAGCCTCCGCCCCCGCGTGTCGCCTCGTCGTGTACGCTCCCCGCGGGGGTTGGGGATGACATCGACACGGAACGCCACTTGTATCTGCTGGGCCGCGCTCGCCTTCGTGGCGCTCCCGGCGTGCGGCGAGACTGTGCTCCCTGAGGCCGCAGGCGAAGCCTCGACCGCGGGCGCGACGGCAAGCACAGCCACGGGCGGCTCGGACACACCCGAGACCACCGACGCGGCCACGAGCGCTCCTGGGTCCGACGACGAGCCGGTCGACACCGGGTCAGGCGACGCGGACGACAACCCCATGGACGGCGAGGTTCCCGTCTACTTCGACGTCGGCGGTATCCCGGACGCTCCCGTCCCCGAGGCGTGCACGCAGGATGTAGACGTCGTGTTTGTCATGGACGTCTCCACGACCATGGGCACCTTCTTGGGTACTCTGGCCAACGAGATGGCGGCGGTGGACCTGGCGCTGGCGGCCTACGACCTGCCGAGCGCCCCCCACTACGGCCTGGCGGTCTTCGTCGACGATGCGGCCTTGGTCAACGCCGGGTTGCCCTACGCGGACGCAGCAGCGCTGCAAACGGACTTCACGTTCTGGAGCAACTTCACCGCGGGCAACCAGCAGGTCTCGGGCGCGGGAAGCAACAGCACGTTCGCCGAGAACAGCCTTGATGCGCTCACCGTCGCGGCCACCGACTTCAGCTGGCGGCCGTCGGAAACCACGGTTCGCATCATCATCCACACCACCGACGACACCTTCTGGGACGGGCCCACGACGGGCAATGGGCTCCCCATCGTCAACAGCTACGCGGACACGGTCAGTGCCCTGCAGGCCCAGCAGGTGCGGGTGTACTCGTTCGCCGATGACATCGGCAGTTCCTGCAACTGCGAGGACGTCACACCGGGCTGGTCGTCGCCGTACATGGGCATGGCGACGATCCCCGACTCGACCGACGGCGGCGTATTTGCGATCGCAGAGGTCCTCGCGGGCACGGCCTCATTGTCGGATGCTATCGCCTCGTCGGTCGAAGAGTCGATCTGCGACCCGTACGATCCCGTCGGCTAGACCTTCGTCTTGCCGCGCGCGGTGACGGCGTCGTAGACCTTTGCGCGCGCCGTCCCCTTGGCGAGCTGCGCTTCGGCCTTCTTCTTCTCCTCGTCGATGATCTGCTTGAACGCCTCGACGGGCTGGGCCCCCGAGAGGAAGCGGCCGTTGACGAAGAACGCTGGCGTCCCCCGAGCGCCCAGGCGCATGCCCTGCGCCTGTTGCTTTTTGATCTTTTCCTCGATGGACTTGTCGGCGAGATCCTTGGTGAACTGCGCCACGTCCAGCTGCAGTTCAGCGGCCCAGATCGCGAAGTTGTCGTCGATGAGCGCCTTGTTGTTGGCGAAGAGCTTGTCGTGCATCGCCCAGAACTTTCCCTGACGACCCGCGGCCTCAGCAGCCTTTGCCGCGGGCATGGCTCTGTCGTGAAACGACAACGGATTGTGCTTGAACGCGATGCGGAGCTCGTCGCCGTAGGCCTCCTTGAGCGCGGCCATCGTTGGGGTCACGCGCGCGCAGTACGGGCACTGGAAGTCCGACCACTCGACGATGGTGACAAGTGCCTCTTTGCCCCCCGTCGTGTACGCGTCGTCCACGGCGACCTTGTACGTCGCTGTCGGGTCGGGGCGGCCAGGGCGCGGCGGTTTGGGCGTTGCCTTGGGGGCGTGGCTCGGAGCTGCCTGAGGGGCGCTCGCAATGGCGTCGACGGCCCCCTGCAGCGTTTCCAGCTTGTCCAGGATCTGCACGTTGCCATCGGAAAGCCCCTGAAGGTCTTGTTGCAGACCAGCGAATGCACCGCTGCCATGACAGCCGAGCAAGACCACTGGGGCCAGCAAGGAAAGTCCAACAGCAAACCGCGCCCGAAGGGTCATCGTCACAATCTTCATCTGTCCCGGCCAACGTCGCGCGAGCGCGAAACGTTCGTCGCAGTCGTGAGATCGATGGGTCGCATCGACGCGGTTGCACCGCGCTGCCGCTTGCATCGCCTGCGTCGATAGCAACCGGAACCAGCCGCAACGCGCAGTCCCTTATCGCCGCTGCCGCCGCTGCCGCCGCTGCGCCCGCCGACTCGGCTTGGACCGATACGCCTCGTCGGGCCGCAGGTCGAGCTTGTCGCGCGCCAGCCCGCTCCACCACGCAAACTCGACGCCGAGCCAAAGCGACAGCGTTGTGAACTCGGAGCCTGGCCCGGCCGCGAACTTCAAGAACGGGGTGAGCATGGGGCCACCGCTGGCCTTGGGATCCCCCAGGTATCGGTTCGTGCCAACGCCGAGCACAAAGAGCCCACCGTAGCGCCCCCGGTCGAAGTCTGCGTAGTCCGGGTCGGGGCCCCCCGACGCGCCGACTCCGAGTCCGGTATGCACAAACCACCTCGGGGTCGGGTACCAGCGCGCGTGGGCGGTGAGGTGGCCCAGAATCAACGAGCCCCGACCGAACGTCTTGCCCATGCCAAGGTCCAGGCCGATGTCGACCCACGAGGTCAGCGCCTCTCCGACGCGCAGCGAGACGCTTGGGCCATGCGAGACCGGACGCCATCCCCCGCGCCCCGGGTCCAACGCGGCGACGCCTCCGTAGTAGGCGCCGAACGAGAAAAAGTACCCCTGGTGAGGATCGGGGGCCGGGAGCACTTGCTCGGAGTCTGCCTGCTCTGAGCCTGCATGCTCTGGCCCTGCGGCCGCCGCCGTCCCTGCGCCCATCAACACGACCGCTGCCGCGAGTTCGACAAACCGTGCAAACGACGCGCGCATCAGAACTCCCCCCGGACGCCGAGAATCGGCAAGATCGGAAGGCCTATCGGTGAAGACGTCGTCTGGGAGTAGTCGAGGCTGTACTGCGTCGCCTCCTCGCGTCGGCTGTAGACGTTCTGGATGTCGAGGTACGCGTTCAGCGTCCACTTCTTGTAGATCCAACGCTTGTCGATCCGCAGGTCGAGCTGATGAAAGTGCTTGTGACGATCGGAGTTGGGTGCCCCAGAAACTGGGACGTACCGCTCGGCATCCGCGTCGTAGACTGCGCTCACCACGGGCGTGTACAGGTTGCCCGACACAAAGCGGAATCGCGTACCGATCTCCCAATTGCGTGGAAGCTGGTACGAGCCGATGAGCGTCAGGATGTGCGTCTGGTCGTGGTCGAAGCGGCGGTAGGCCGCAGCGCCGTCATCCCTGCGCTCGGCCTTGGACAACGTGTACGACAACCAGCCAAAGAAGTTGTTCGTCAGTCGGTGGCGCGCGGAGACCTCCATGCCGATGACCCGGCCCTCGCCCCCATTGGTGTAGCGGGGGCCGTCCTCATCGGCCGTGGCCGCAGGGGCGCTCACGAGGTTGTGAAGCGTCTTGTAGAATCCCGTAACCCCGAGGTTGATGTGAGGCCGAGGCAACGCCACCACGCCCGCGGAGTAGTGCATGGCTTTTTCCAGGCCGAGGTCTGGGTTGCCTAGCGACGCATCCGTCTCGTTGTAGGGGGGCTCTTGGGTGAACAGTCCGACGCCGCCTTTGACCGCCCATCGCTCACCGATCTTCTGACGGGCGGTAAAACGCGGCGAAACGGAAAACTCGTCGGTGCGAGAGAAGTGATCCAAGCGCAGACCCGGCAGCAAGAGCGTGGTCTCGTGCGGCGTGATCTCCAGCTCAGCAAAGGCGGCCGAGGAATACGCCGTCCCCTTCGAGCTGGACGTGAGCGGCTGGATCGTGGGTGCATCGGTGCCGACCTCGACATCCCCAGGCTGGGGGTCCCCGACTTCATGGTGGCCCTCCAATACGGCGGGTGCCATGCGGAGCGATTGGTCCGTGTGCTCCAGCAGCAAATCCACGCCGCCGCGCAAGGCGAAGTACCGCCCGAGTCGGACGCGGGCGGCGTCGCGAAGGTGGGTCTGGTAGTAGACGATGTCCGAGAACGGATCGGTCTCATCCAGCGCGACATTGATCTCGCTGTCCACCCAGTCGCGCCCAAACGACACTTTGAGCTCGTTCTCGAAGCGATCACTGGGGACGTACCGGTACTCCGCCATGGTTCGGAAGAACCGAATGACCTCGACCTCTTCGGGTGTATCGGGTTGCTCGTCGGAGTACAGCTCCCGCCGATCGCCCGAGAACATGAACAACATGCGCGCGTGGTGCTTGGGGTTCGGGCGGTAGCTCGCCAACGTGTGCACGTCGAAATAGCGCGGTTGAACCACACGCTGATTGGCTGCACCCGCGCCGAGAAAGAGATCGATGTAGCTCCGACGTGCCGACACCGCCAGCGCAAAGTCCTCGCCCAGCGGCGCTTGCAGGTAGGCGCCGCCGTCAAAGATGTTGAGGTCCGCGTACCCACCGACCTTCTTTGGTTGCAGGTCTCGGAGCTCGATGTCGACGATACCGCCCGTCACGCGGCCGTACTCGACCGAGAAGTTGCCTGAGTAGAACTGAACGTTCTCCACCATGCCCGCAGGCATCACGCTGCGAAGGTTGCCGAAGTGGTACAGCAGCGGCACTGCGGCGCCGTTGAGGAACACCTTGGAGTCCTCGGGCGCCGAACCGCGAACAACGAGCTGGTTGGCCACCGTACGCGCAACTCCCGGAAAGCTCTGGACGACCCCCAGGACGTCTCCGAAGGTCCCGGGAATCCGCTCGGCTTGGCGCGCATCGATGACAGACCGACTGACCTCGCGGTGGACGCGTTGCGATTCGATGATGACGTCGTACTTGTTGTAGCTGCGTCGCTCGATCAGGTACCGCGAGCTTGTGCGCTCGCCTGCGTGCAGCGACTCCGTCTCGCGCACGGGGTAGTAGCCCTCAGGGTCGGCCAACACCCGCCAGACACCCACGCCCAGATTGTTGAACCGGAAACTCCCCTCGCCGTCGGTCTCGGTTTCGAACCCCTCCGCTTCGCTCCCCGCGCCTCGGAAGACCGTGACCTTGATGCCCACCAGCGGCAACCGGGTGCCACGCTCTTTGAGCGTTCCCCACAGCTCGCCGCTGGGCGGGGCCTCGGCGGGTTCGCCTGTGTCGGGCTCAGGGGGTGCAACCGGGGTTGGTTCAACCAGGCGTGGCTCGAACCCAAAACGGTAGCCGATACGAACGGGAACGGCCTCACCATCGACCCGTGCGGGCTCGAACTTCAACTGCTCCGCCGCTGCGATGGCCGCCTCGTCGAAGCCGTATCCGGTCGGTTCGGCGCTTTGGGCGACCGACACACCCTCCACGTTTCCGCTGGCGTCGATGTCGATGTCGACCACCACCGCCGCGGCGATCCCCTCAGCCTCCGCGCGCGCGGGGTAGATGGGCTGCACGTCCTTGGTCAGCGTCGGCGGCACGAGTTGTCCCGCCGCAGCGGCAGGAGTCTCTTCCTCTGGACGAGCGGGGTCGGACGGGGGCGCCTCAGCCGATGGGGCCTCGTCGGCCGAAGGGCCATCTTCGGACGACGGCTCGGGGGCCGCCGCCCGGGCGACCCCAGCCGGCAGCGCAGCGAGCAACGCGCTGGCGACAGCGACAGAACGGACAACGCGAGGCACTGCAAAGACGATGCGGGATTGCGGGGCGGTCGTCCGTTGGCGTTTCGCAACGTTACCGACAGTTACGGTGCGACCCGTCACCATCACTCCGTGGGCTCAACCCTGAAGGCGTGCTCGGCCCAACCAACACCACCGCGTTCGTCGAACAACAGGATGAACAAGCGCTCGTCCCCGGGCTCGCTTTCGTTCTCGAGTACGACGTAGCTCTCGGCGGGGTCAGGCAGTCCAAACCCGTTGATGGTCTCGCCGAACCCACCGAGGCTCTGCGTGACCTCTTCGAGCGTCGCGCGCCCTTTGGTCAGGTACCAGCTGGCCCGCAGCTCTTCGCTCCGCGTCGTGGGTTCGCCGCCTTCGCTTTTGTCCTCGTCGACAAACAGCTCCGACTGGCATGGCGCGGCGGGGTCGTCCGTCGGACACTCGACGGGCACCTCGTACTCCGCGCGCCCGATATAGTTGATGCCCGCGGTGAGCGCGGCACCCGCATCGAGGGGAGTGTCGGCGTCAGCGGTTCGAAAGGTCAACGGGCCGGCCGGATTGGGGTTGGTGTTACGATACTCCGCGTCCTCGGCGACCAAGGGCACGCGCTTGACCGCAACGGCAGTCTGCCCGCAGCGCGTGACGGAAACACGGACACTCAAACCAATCTCGGCGAGGCAGGCATCAAACGCGGCATCGCTGGTGTCGCGGCCTGGGCCCTTGGGGAGCGCACACAGCAGGGTCGCGCTTTCGGCCGGAAGGGCGTGGGTGAACGCGCCGATCTCAGCGGCGCCCAGGGCGTAGCTCGGAAACGGCGCATCAAGCTGCTGTGCCTCCCAGGCCTCGCGAGCGTCGTCCTCCGCAATCGCGCAGCTGAGATCGCTCGGGTCGCGCAACGGGCACCACGACCACGAATACTCAGCGGCGTCGTCGACACTGCACCCTTGAGGCGCGTAGACAAGTGCTTCGAACTCGGCCGTCTCCGTGGGTGCAACATCCGCGGGCTCCGAACGGATCGCCAAAACGCGTAGCGTGTCACCCAACTGGTCGTTGGACTCGTCGGGCTCGATCTTGAACTGACATCCAAGCGCGACCCCGCACACCAACACGGCCAGACACCTGTAATCGTTTCTGTCGCGGGACATCGTCTATCGCTTTGTTCTAAACCGGTAGCTGTAGGTCAGCGTGTAGGGAACGGCCTCGCCGTTGCGCCGCGCGGGCTCGAATCGCTCCGAGAACGCGGCGAGTCGGGCGGCGGTGTCAAACGCCTCGTGGCCGGATGTCTTGGCGATTTCGACCTTACTCACCGTGCCGTCCGCTTCGACGCGCACGCGCACGAGGACGTCTCCTTCGACGCGCTGGGCCTCGAGCTGGGGCGGAAACGGTGGCTGCGTCATCGACACTCGCTTCGGCCCAACAAACGCTCCGTCGCGGGTAGGGATTCGCGAGGCTGCGCGTTGCTTCGGCTGGCTCTCCGGGCTTGGTGGCGCGACGCGGCCTGCCGGTGTCGGCACAGCCTTGCCCGCAGTCACAGCCCCTTCGCTGCCAGGGTCGGTCTGCCCCATCCGGCTGTCGCCCGTGTCGAACGTGGGCCCCGCCCCGCCCTGGACAGTCGAGTTCAGGTTGAGGCCGACCCTCCGCCTTGGCACCACGGGCGCCGCCGTCGCCGACTCCGACTCCGACTCCGACTCCGACTCCGTTGGAGACGCGACCTTTGGCTTGTTCGGGGCTCGCTTCCTGGGCTTCGGCGAACGAGGGGGCGAAGGCGGGGGAAGCGGCTCGGGAGCAGCGCTCGGCGGGGGCGTGAAATCCAACGGAACACCGCCGACGGGCTCGGGCACTGGCTCGGCGGCGGCGGTCGGCGGCGGAGGCCGCGGAACGTCATGGATCTGAACCACGACGGGCGCGCGCGTCGGCGGGGGCGGGTTCGACCCCACCACGAGGCTCACCACGAAGAAGAACAGGAGCGTGAGACCGTGGAGTGCGAGCGCGGTCAGGAGCAGCCGGGTGACCGCGACCGTCTGCTTCAACGTCGACGTCTTGCGCACCAGCGGATCGCGAATGGCGCTGGGCACATCGATCGGGTGCGCGACCTGTCGATGGATGCGCGCACGCGCGAGATGTCGCCTCTCCCTCCGCTCCGCGGCGAACGGGCTGCTCGACGGAGCGCTCGCATGCGCCGACACCGAAGCTGAAAGAGAATGCTGCATCAGCTCAGACCGCCAGCCCTAGAACTCGCGCTCGATGTTCAACGCGAACGTTTTGACGCCGTTGGCGCGCACGATATCGATCACGCGAATGACGTCGCCGTAGTCGACGCGCTGATCCGCCGCGATGACCGCCTGAAGGCCCTCTTGCTTCCACGACGCACGCGCGACGTGGGCGGCGAGCGCCTCATGATCGGTGGGTTTGCCGTTGAGAAACAGCTGGTGCTCGGCGTCGACAACGATATTGAGCGAGCTGGGGACGGACGTGCCTGCGGTGGCCGCACGGGGCAGCTCAACGCTGATGCTGGCCCGCGCGATCATCGAGGACGTCAGCATGAACACGATCAGCAGGACCAAGACGATGTCGACAAAGGGGACGACGTTGATCTCTGCGATCACCGTATCGTCGTCATCAAAGATCTTCGATGCCATGACAGAGGGCTCCTAGGTGGCGCGATCGCTGACGTTGGGGTTGACCGATTTGAGGTGGGCAAGAAGCGTCGCCGTCATCAAGTTGCCGTCGTCGGTGATGCTCTTGACGCGCGACTTGAGCATGTTGAACGCAATGACCGCAGGGATCGCGACCAGGAGTCCGATTGCCGTGGCGATCAGCGCCTCTGCGATCCCCCCCATAACGGCGGTGCTCGCCTCTGCCATGTTGCTGGACAGATCGTTGAACGCTCGGATGATCCCCAGGACGGTTCCAAACAACCCGATGAACGGTGCGTTGCTGGCAACGGTGGCAAGGAACGCCAACCGTTTTTCGTAGCGCGCTCGCTCTTTGCGAGCGGCCGCTTGCAGCAGGTCCTCCACCGCGTCCGGACCTCGTGCGTAGTCGCGAACGCCAAACAACACGATATTGGTTTCGAGGCTGTCGAAGCCGCAGAGGTAGTCGGCCGCTCCGCGCATGTCGCCCACGCTCAGGAGCGCCGAGAACTTGCGGCGCACCGTCGCGATGTCGACCGCGTGCTTGCGGAAGAAGACGAGCCGCTCCACCATGACTGCGACTGACGCTATCGAGAGCCCGATGAGCAGCCACAGCACCCACCCCGCTTCGAAGATTGGGAGCTCCATCAAGCTCGGAACTAGACCATGTGTGACGCCGCGCACAGTTTCATGCCTCCTACGACTCACGATGACGGACGGCGGCCACGATGTCAGCGGGTGTTTGGCAACGTTACGCGCTGTTACCAATCAGCGTGGATTCATGGGCCGCCATGCCATAGTTTGGAGTTAGGTTGGCCCAGCCCAAAACGCGCATTTTGTTGGTCGAGGACGACGACGAGCTCTCGGCGCTCATCGCCGAGTACCTCGCTGAGAACGAATTCGAGGTTCATGTCGTCTCCGACGGCGCTCAAGCAGAGGCCTCCGTTCGATCGCTATCGCCCGCATTGGTCATCTTGGATCTGATGCTTCCGGGCCGCGACGGTCTGCAGATCTGTCGCGATCTTCGGGTGTGGTTCCGCGGCCCGATTCTGCTACTCACCGCACGCTCTGGATGGGTCGACGAGATCGTCGGGCTCGAGATCGGCGCAGACGAGTACCTCGGCAAACCCGTCGAGCCCCGGCTGCTCCTGGCGCGCATCCGCAACCTCCTCCGCCGCGGCACGAGCTACGGCCCCACGACGGGCGCGGTTGGGCTCGAGGTCGATGAGGCAAGACGCTCGGCGAAGCTCGGCGGGCGAACCTTGGAGCTCACCGACGCGGAGTTTGATCTGCTCGCGTACTTGGTCGCGCACGAAGGGCAGCAGCTGACGCGCTCTCAGATCAGCGAAGATGTGTGTGACACGGCGTACGACGGATTGGGTCGCGGGATTGACGTTCGCATCGGGCGTCTGCGAAACAAGCTCGGCGACGATGCCAAGCAGCCGCGTTGGATCAAGGCCGTACGCGGGGTGGGCTACCTGTTTGTGGAGCCGAAAGATTGATCGGCCTGCTCTCGCGCTTCGTGGTGGTCATCGCCGCGGCGAGCATCCTGACGACGCTCATCGCTCGGCTCGCGCTCGACAAGTCTGAGGCCGACCAAGCGGTTGAGCTGCTCGGCGCGCAAACGCAGGCCCACGCGGCAACGATCGCGGCGACTCCACCTGCCGAGCGGCGCGACGTCGCCCGCGAACTCGGAGCAACGATCGGGCTCGGAGTTGCGCTGGAAGAGGCCGAAGTCGGCGACACCCCGCGTGCCCAGTGGAGAGCTGGGCGGGTCTATGTGCTGGCGCGCGTACCGGATTCTCACGGGCAAATCGTGATCGGGCCGCTGCCCGCGCAACAGATCACAGGCCTCCCACTGGTGGTACTCCTCGCGATTGGCGTCGCATTCGGCGTCTCACTCCTCGCCGCCAGGCCCGTGCTCCGCCGGATCCGCTCGTTCGAGTCTATCGCCGCGCAGATGTGCTCCGGTGACTTTGCTGCCCGCACGCAGTGCGAAGAGGGCGACCCCCTCGACGGCCTGGGCGCCTCGCTCAACCAACTCGCCGACAGGATAGGCCAGCTGCTCACCGACGAGCGCGACCTGCTGCGTACCGTTGCGCACGAGGTGCGGGCCCCCATCGCCCGCATGCGCTTTCGTGTCGACAAGATTCATCGGCGGAGCACGGAGGCCGAGCACAAGGACAGCGCGGGGCTCGTTGGCGACCTGACCCAGGTCGATAACCTCTTCGAGGAGCTGCTGACCTACGTCGCCTTCGACGAGTTCGATCAGGACCGACCCAAGCTCCAGACGACGGTCGTGCCCGTGGTGTCCGCAGTGCAGCGGGTCATCGACGAGGTGACGTCAACCAACGCGCTGGTCCGCGTGGAGCTGGAAGGGCCCGCATCGGCACAGGTCGTCGCCAACCAGAAGTTATTCGATCGCGCGATCACGAATCTGCTGCTCAACGCCATCGCGTATGGCGGACCCGACATCCGGATCGCGGTCCGCGTGTTTGAGCACGAGTGCGTGGTCGATGTGCAAGACTCGGGGCCGGGCGTGCCCGAGCTCGACCGACCGAAGGTCCTCAAGCCGTTTGTCCGGCTGTCACAAAAGAAGACGCGCGGCACGGGCCTCGGCCTGCCCATCGTCTCGCGAATCATGCGTCTTCACGGCGGCCGGCTACACATTCTGGACGCCCCAACGGGCGGGGCTTCCATCCAGCTGGCGTGGTTGAAAGAGCCACCGCGGGCTCACTTCGAACGCGAGTGAGCACGGGCTCCGCGGCGGCCGGTGTAGGGGTATGGCGGCGGGGTTGGGCCTCCGCCGCCACAACACGCTATCCTCGCACCCGTTGCTGCTGAACCTCGCAGTTGTGGCGCTGGCAGCCCCCTCCCCCTCGGTCGGCGATGAACTGAAGCTGCAGTGGTCGGCGCCAGCGTCGTGCCCGCAGAGCGCCGCGGTCCGTGCGGAGGTCG
>Ga0316189_10003801_pt1 | contig 14632 bp, 15 predicted proteins | sample LowCovwburrow_MG_FD_204930 | JGI IMG/M metagenome (GOLD analysis project Ga0316189, IMG submission 204930) | Coastal sediment microbial communities from Maine, United States - Lowes Cove worm burrow | ecosystem: Environmental > Aquatic > Marine > Coastal > Sediment | place: USA: Maine...
CAGCCCTTCACCGCGCGAACCCCAGTCCTTGTAGTAGCTGGCAATCGCCAGCAGGTCGGGGATGTAGACCTGGTCAACGAACACTTGCATCTTGTTGATGATTTCCTGCACCTGTGCCAGCTTCTTGGAATTGATGGCGGAATCGGAATCCAGATCAATCGGACAGGCGACACCACCGACCACAAAGTTCGGGTGTGGATTCTTGCCGCCAAAGATCGCTTGCAGCTTGGCCACATCACGCTGCCAGCTCAACGCCTCCAGGTAATGCGCCACGGCCATCAGGTTGGCTTCCGGCGGCAACTTGTAGGCTGGATGGCCCCAGTACCCATTGGCAAAGATACCCAGCTGGCCGCCCTCGACAAAGTTCTTTAGCTTCTTCTGCATGTCAGAAAAATAACCGGGAGAAGACTTCGGGTAACTGCTGATGGACTGCGCCAGTGTCGAGGTGGCCGCAGGGTCTGCACTCAGTGCAGATACCACATCAACCCAGTCGAGTGCATGCAGGTGATAAAAGTGCATGACATGGTCATGCACATACTGTGCACCGCTCATCAGGTTACGAATCAGCTGCGCATTCGGCGGAATCGGGTAGTCCAGTGCATTCTCGACTGAACGAATAGAGGCCAGCCCGTGCACCAGCGTGCAGACGCCACAGATTCGCTGCGCAAAGGCCCAGGCATCGCGCGGGTCACGACCACGCAGAATAATCTCGATACCGCGCACCATGGTGCCGGCGGAATAGGCCTGCGCAATTCGGTCACCATCCATCTGCGCCTCGATGCGCAGGTGGCCCTCGATGCGGGTAATAGGGTCAACAACAATACGTTCACTCATAACGGTTAGTCTCTCTAGGAATCCAGAAATTCGGACAGTATCCGGTACTGCTGCTCGCCTTCCTGCCCGGCCGTGTCATCGCCGGTTACAATCGATTTGGAAGTCTGCGCCATCCTGCAGCTCAGAGCCGCCTGCCACGCCGGTCCACTGGGCATCTGCGCAATAGGTGTCAGCGCAGCTGTCGCGGCGCGCGCCACGAAATAACCGGCCTGTTCCGACCAGTCCCCTTCAGAACCGCAGCGGGTATGACAGTCAAACGTTGCGGCCCTGGCGGTTTTGAGTGCCTCGGCCAGTGCGGCTTCCGAAGCATCACTGTTGCCGGCAACCGCTGCCACATGTGTAATACGTTCATCGCTGCACAACCCAAGGACATGCTCGACAAATCGTGCGGCAACCTGCCGCTGCCGCGTTGCATCAAGGGCGTCGAGCGCCTTCCTGAACTCGGTATCATTGCTAATCCGGCTCATGATTCTTTACTCCCTGCTGCCTCATTGCCGGCAAGATGTTCTGCAATCGTCTCCGTCAGACTGATGACAGGCATATCCATGCCGTATTCCTCCAGCCCGTCCTCAAGGTGTATGCGGCAATTGGAGCAGGCAGACACAATGGCATCCGGATGAATGGCATCCAGCTGCTTTTTCTTGCGGTTAAAGGCCTTTAGCCGTATTTCATCGGCACGCTCATTACTGCTGACACCGCCGCCGGCCCCGCAACACCAGTTCATGGTGCCGGTCTCCGGCATCTCGACGAAATTCTCCGCCACCATGTTGAGCAGATTGCGCGGCTGATCGACGACGCCACCGCGGCGCGACACCTGGCAGGGATCGTGGTAGGTCAGGCGCTGTGATTCCATACCCGTGGTTTTCAGACGGCCTTCCGCGCGCAACTGGTCCAGCAGCTCAAGGATATGCACCACCTTGAAACTGTAGGGCCTGCCAATCAGGTTGGGACCCTCCCAGCGAATCGCCATGTAGGCATGTCCGCACTCGGGGCTGATGACACTCTTCACCTTGAGCTTCTCAGCCGCCGTTACGATGCGTTGAACCAGCTCCGCAGCAATCTCCGACACACCGATCTGGATGCCGCTGTTGGTGGCTTCAAATGCCTCGGATGAAATCGTCCAGCTGACACCGGCCTGCTTGAATATCTTGGCAACAGCACCGATAAATTCCGGGAAATTCATGATCTCCATGGAGGACAGCAACAGCAGGTAATCGGCGCCCTCCCTGTCTACCGGGATCTCCAGTCCGAATTCCGCCTCGGTATGACGGATTTGTGCCTGCAGGGCCGGCAACTTGACGCCCATCGGACTACCAATCTCTATGGCCCGTTTGGTGGCACCGATCAGGCCTGCGGGTGCATGTCCGGCAGCCGCCATACCCTCACGCATTTTCCGAATCATGTAGGCAATATCGTTACCGACCGGGCAAACCATTGAGCAACGTCCACACATGGTACAACTGTCATATACCAGCTCTTGCCAATCGCCCAGTTCTGCATCAGTCACCGGTTTACTCAGACCAACCGCCTTGGCAAGCCGCCCCCAGAAGGTATACTCCTGTCGCCATACCCGGCGCAGCGGTTCCAGCTTGTGTATCGGTGTGTATTTCGGCTCGCCGGTCTCGGTATGGAACAGGCAGGCATTGGCACACAGACCACAGCGCACGCAGCTGCTGAAAAATGCAGCCACCGGCGCATCGATCTGTTCCTTCAAGGCATTCAGCCCGCTTTGCAGTGAAGCACTCATGAGTTCACCCCCTTGTATCCTGCAATTGCACCGTTGTAGTAACGCGCCATGAACAGGCTGAAGGTGTGCATCAGCTTGGTGAACGGAAACACCACCATTAACAACTCGACACTGAGTATATGTATCGCGATCAGGGTCGGCGGTGGCGCTATGCCAACACGGTGAAAGGCCAGATAGCCGGTCACCAGCGGCAGAATGGTTACCAGCCATACCAGGTAATCCTCGAAACCTGACAGGAACCGCATTACCGGGTGCCGCAGGCGATGAATCAGTACTGCCAGCAGTGCAATAATGGTCACCACGGTAACAGCATCAATGACAGGGGTCGGCAATGCCGGCCAGCTGATACCCAGGACATCTTCAAACAGCAGGATATGCGGGGCAAAAAACAGCAGGGTAATAAACAGCCCGATATGAAAGATATAACCGGCCACCACGTTAAACGTGGAACGCTTCATGGTACCGGGATCCGGGATGGAACGCGTCAGGATCGTTCGCAGACCACCGGCAACGGCAGAACCACGCGCCTCGGCCAGATTCTTTTTCCTGCCCAGCATCAGTATCTCGGCAAGTCGCACCACGATGCCCAGCAGGAAGATGACCGTGGCAATCTGCAATCCAGGGCCACGCACCCACAGCAACAGTTCAGTTTCAGTCATCGTCAGCTACCTTTTCCAGATCATTGATGGTTACTTTCTCATGTGCTTTCGTGGCCCGCGCCTTCGTGGCACGATTGATTGTCCCCAGCGCAACACCGGCGGCCGCACCGGCACCGACCGCATACACCGCGGCTTCGGTAATATCTTCCGTTGGCATGGACAGCGCCTTGTAAAAACCACCGCCATCCCAGAAACCCGGTTCCGAGCAACCCAGACAGGGGTGGCCTGCCTCAATCGGAAAACTGATGCCTTCATTCCATTTTGTGGTCGCGCAGGCGTTGTAGGTGGTCGGACCCTTGCAGCCCAGCTTGTACAGGCACCAGCCCTTCTTCGCACCTTCATCATCAAACGTATTGGCAAACAAGCCCTTGTCGTAGAAAGGACGGCGGTAACAGCGATCGTGGATGCTCTGGCCGTAATAGGCCTTGGGACGACCGAGTGCATCCAGCTCCGGAATGCTGCCGAACGTCAGGAAATGTGCCAGCACACCGGTAATAACCACCGGGATGGGCGGACAGCCGGGAACATTAATAATCGGCTTGTCCTTGATAATGTCGGAAACAGCTACCGCACCTGTCGGGTTGGGCTTGGCCTTCGGAATACCCCCATAGGCGGCACAGGTACCGACCGAAACAATGGCGGCGGCGCCTTTGGCCGTATCGCGCAACATGGACTCGTTACTGATACCGGCAATGGTCGAGTAACCCGGATTTGCGATCGGTATCGAGCCGTCAACCACCAGAATATACTTGCCGTAATTCTCTTCCATGGCGGCTTCCCGGGCGGCCTCTGCGGCAGCACCGGAAGCAGCCTGCAACGTATGGTGGTAATCCAGCGATATAGTATCGAATATCAGGCCTTCCACGGTCGGTGAATGGGAGCGCGTCAGTGATTCGGTGCAACCGGTGCATTCCTGGAATGACAGCCAGATAACCGAAGGCCGCATGGCCTTTTCCAGTGCAGCCGCAATGGCAGGCACCATGCTCGGCGGCAGCGCCATCATTGAAGCGGTTGCAGCACAGAATTTCAGGAACCCGCGCCGGGTAATTCCCTGTCGCCGCAGGGCTTCGCCCAAAGTCTCGCCTTTCGACATCATCTATCTCCTGTGTGCGGTCACGTCGTCAATTTGTTACTACAGGCAACTGCGCCTGCAACTCTTCAAGACCCTGCTGGATATCCTGCTGCTGTGAACACAGCAGGTTCGGTACCTCGCAGATCTCGATAAACTTGCCAATTACTTCATCACTGCTGTTGAAATGCACCACAATCCATACACCGGGATAGCGGCTTTCTATTATCTCGGTAGGACCCAGGGCATGCAGGCGCGCATACACCTCGCCCTGACCCAGTTCATCCAGCAATTGCTGTTCCTCACCCGGCGCCAGCGGCAGGCTGCGCAAATCGATCACCGTTTGCCCGCCCTCATCAAGCAGCCTTGCCAGGGCATGCCTGATCTCATGCAGTAATGGCTGCACGTTGCGGGTCAGGGCCCCGGCAGTTTCAACGTTTAACTCCATGGCAGGCGTTACCTGTGGCATATGCAATCAATCTCCTGAAACAGGCGGGAAGTCATGTTCCGCAGACCACACCAGCAGCGGGCAGCTGGAATGCCGTATCACCTCGGCCGTCACCGATTCATCCAGCGCCCGCCGCACACCTGATTCTCCATGCGATGCCATGGACACCAGGTCGATGTTCATGTCATCGATTTTTTTGAGAATTTCGCGTATGGGTCGCTTGTAGGTGGACATATCCAGCGACACCTTAAGTCCGGCATTTGCCAGCTTGACACTATGCTCCTGCAGGGCCAGCTTGACAGCGGCGCGCTGTTCTTCAGGGCTTTCACTGTCCATTTCATCATGGAACAGGATCACCTCTGAATCATGAGCCCTGGAAAAGCGCTCAACGCAACTCAGGATCGAGGCAGAAACATCCGTACCATCCAGCGGCACCAGGATGCGCTTGAACAGATCTCCATCACGCTCATTCGCTGGCTCCGCACGGGTACTGTGCAGGATAAAGACCGGACATGGCGAGTGCTGCAACACCTGCTCGGTAACGCTGCCCTGGCGAATCTTCTCCAGACCCGAACGACCATGCGTTGACATCAACAGCAGCGTAGCCGGCATCAGCAGGGCGAACTTCACAATCTCCTCGACCGCGTCACCCATGCGCAGATCGCTGTTCACTGTCCAGCCAGCCTTCGTCAACACAGTCATGATTTCATCGATGTGTTCTGCCGCAGTATGTTCAGCACCAGCCTGTGGCAACACATGCAGCAAGCTGATTTCAGTATCTGCACACGGTGTGATTGACTGTGCGTAGAGAATTATTTCAGCTACCTGTTCGGTACCATCCAGCGGAATCAGAATCCTGTTTTTCATAGCCCCTATCCCCCCATTGACGCCGGTGCATAGCGCAGCTGCAGATCTGCATCCGGCATGTCCGGTTGAGTAGTCCAGTTGTTCAAAAGCGTGACAATCTGACTGGCTGCCCGTGGCAGAGCCTGCTTCACCGGGTTGCTCAGGCAGGAACCCCAGTCGATATTTTCCGGCTGGATGGCAACAAGCACACGGTTTTCAGGGATCGCGCCGGTCAGGTGTGCGATTGCCAGTAAATCGCCGAGACTGACTTCATGCACGCTGCGCTTGGTTTTACCGGCAAAACGGTCCATCTCCTCACCCACAAAGACCTCAATCGCGCCAGGATCTGCGTCCAGTTCCGCTGCATCGATAACAATGAGGTTATCAGCCGCCTCAATCCAGGGTGCCAGGGTAAAACTCAGGGTGCCGCCATCAAGATACTCAACATCGGGGCGCTCGGGATAATGCCGCTGCAGGTAGTCCAGCATATGGATACCGGTGCCCTCATCGGCCAGCAGTGTGTTACCAATACCGAGAATCAACGTGTTGTTTGATTGTGCCATCAGACCCCTCACTCGCGCAGTGCGTTAATTTGTACAGCAGGAAGAGCGAAGCTTTGTTGATGTACGTCAAGTCAGGTTAGATTAATTCGTGTTTACATAAACCAGCACCAAAAACCCGGTTATTACCGGAAAAGCTGCGGGGGTAGCGACCATGTGTCTTGGCATTCCAATGCAAATTAAATCTATTGATGGCTTCGTCGCAAACTGCGAAGCCAGGGGTGTGCAGCGCGAAGTCAGCCTGTTCATGCTGCAGGACGAAGACTTCAGGATTGATGATTTTGTGGTGGTACATGTCGGTTACGCCATCCAGAAAATTACGCCCGCCGAAGCGCGTACCGCCTGGGATATGTATGACCTGATGCTGGCAGGAGACCCCGGCATGGAGCCCTCCCGTGCATGAGCTGGCCGTTTGCCAGGCATTAATTGACCAGGTGGAGGAGATTGCGCTGCGGGAACGCGCCGACCAGGTGCTCTCCATCCACCTCGGTATCGGACCACTGTCAGGCGTCGAGCCGCACTTGCTGGAGCAGGCCTTTTCTATCGCCCGCGCCGGCGGCGTTGCTGCCGGCGCAGAGCTGCTGATTGACAATTTGCCGGTACAGGTCAGTTGTGATCAATGCGGACAAACGACCGACGCTCTGCCGGCGCGTCTGTTGTGCGGCGCCTGCGGCAACTGGCGCACACGGCTGGTAAGCGGTGACGAGCTGCAACTGCTGCACGTGGAACTGGTAAGGCAAACCGGCAATGAAATAACAGAATCTGAAACCACCCGTCAGCAACAACATGAACGTATTAACTAGACAAAATCAGGAGAACAACGATGTGTGATACCTGTGGTTGCAACGTAACACCCGGCAATGCCCACCTGGTGCAACCGGGTGGCCGCTTGTCAAAAACAGCGGATGGTCGTGAAGCGATCGATATCCTGCACGGTCTGTTGCACGCCAATGACCACAGCGCCGAACACAACCGCGAACACTTCAACAAGCACGGGGTACTCGCCGTCAACCTGATGTCGTCGCCCGGCGCCGGTAAAACCAGCCTGCTGGAAGCAACTATCGGGGTATTGAAGGATGAGCTCTCCATTGCAGTTATAGAGGGTGACCTGGAAACCGAAAATGATGCTGCCCGTATTAGGGCTCACGGCGTACCCGCCATCCAGATTACCACCGGCAGCGCCTGTCACCTGGATGCCCACATGGTACATGACGCGTTGCACCAGCTGGACCTGGACAAGCTGGATATCGTCTTTATCGAAAATGTCGGCAACCTGGTATGCCCTGCCAGCTTCGATCTTGGCCAGCATCACAACATCACCCTGTTGTCGGTGCCGGAAGGCGATGACAAACCGGCGAAGTACCCGGTGATGTTTCGCGCCGCCGACCTGGTGCTGCTCAGCAAGTGTGATCTGCTACCGGTACTGGATGACTTCAAGCCTGAAAATGCCCGACGATATCTGCGCGAACTGGCCAGCAGCGCACCGGTCATTGAGCTGTCGTCAAAAAATAACGAGGGCATGGATGCCTGGCTGCACTGGCTGTTTAGCGAACTGGCGGAACTCGAACATCGCTGCGGGGAAATTGCTGCAGCCCCGGAGACGGCGTAGTGACTGGCAGTGCAAAGCACTGGCTGGAACGCATTCGCGCATTGCCGTTGCCGCCGCGCGTCAAGATCATGAATGTCTGCGGCGGCCACGAGCGCTCTATCACCATGGCCGGTCTGCGCAGCGCACTGCCGAAGAACATTGAGCTGGTGCCCGGCCCCGGCTGCCCGGTGTGCATCTGCCCGGAAGAGGACATCTTCGAAGCCATTCAGCTGGCGTTGCACGAGGATATCACCCTGGTGGCCTACGGCGACATGTTGCGGGTACCCGTCAATGTAAAACGCTGCGAGGCACGTACGCTCGAACAGGCAAGGGCCAGGGGCGCCGACATCCGCCCGGTCTCTGCTCCGCAGGAAGCCGCACGTATCGCCCGTAACAACCCTGAAAAACCTGTCATTTTCTTTGCTGCCGGTTTCGAAACAACCACGGCACCGACGGCATCCCTGCTGGTTGAAGGAATTCCGGACAACCTGTTTATACTGTTGTCCGGTCGCCTCACATGGCCCGCTGTTGCCATGCTGCTCGAATCAGATACCCCCGGATTCGATGCGCTGGTAGCACCGGGACATGTCGCTACTATCATGGGCCCTGAAGAATGGGCATTCGTGGTTGAACGCCACAACATTCCGGCCGCCGTGGCCGGCTTCACACCCGAAAGCCTGCTGGCCGCCATGTACTCAAGCTTGCGCCAGCTGATCGAGGGACGCCTGTTTCTGGATAACTGCTATCCCGAGGTGGTGCGGCCCGGCGGCAACCGCACGGCAAAAAAACAGCTGCAACAGGCCATGGATATCACCGACGCCAACTGGCGCGGGGTCGGTATTATCCCGGCCTCCGGCTTTGCCCTGAACGAACATTACCGGGCGCACGATGCGCGCCACGCGTTTCCCGGCTACGCCGATGATGCCCGCAAGCGCGCCGGTGAAATGCCGCCGGGCTGTGATTGCGCCAGGGTGGTGCTGGGGAAAATTTACCCGAACGAATGCCGCCTGTTCGGCGTTGCCTGCAAGCCGCGCCACCCGATTGGCCCCTGCATGGTGTCCGATGAAGGTGCCTGCCGCATCTGGTGGTCAGGCGGCCTGCGCGAACCGGTAGCCCGCACTGACAAGCAACAGGTCACGGCATGACGGTCGCCGACCCCGATACCCGCGACACGCTTGCTGAACCGGTCACAGCAATACACCTGACTGTCTCGGGGCGCGTGCAGGGTGTCGGTTTTCGTCCCTTCATCTATCGTCTGGCGCATACTCATCACCTGACCGGCTGGGTACGTAACTGTACCGGCCAGGTAGAAATTCATGTTCAGGGCGAGAACCAGGCCCTGCACGCATTCACACGCCGCCTGTTCCAGCATGCGCCACCGCTGTCCAGCCCGGTACTCGAAAACTGCGAGCCGGCGACACTGGATGATCTCGACAGCTTCATCATCCGTGACAGCGCCACCACCGGCAGCGTCAATATTCATGTGCCACCGGACCTGTTCACCTGTGATGAATGCATCACGGAAATGCATAACCCGCACAACCGGCGTTATCGTTACCCGTTTATCAACTGCACGCAGTGCGGGCCGCGCTACACCCTGATACGCGATATGCCGTACGACCGGCCGGCCACCACCATGACAAGCTTCGAGATGTGCAGCGCTTGCCGCCGGGAGTACAACAACCCGCTCGACCGCCGCTTTCACGCCGAACCGGTCGCCTGCCCTGCCTGCGGGCCGAGCCTGGAATTCACAACGTCGTCAGATTCACCCGGCATCCATGGCAACGAGGCAGCCCTGGCAGCCTGTGTAAGCGCCCTGCAGGCCGGCAGCATCGTTGCCGTCAAGGGTATTGGCGGCTACCACCTGATGTGTGATGCGCGCAATGACATTGCTATCGCACACCTGCGCCGCAACAAGCCGCGCACGCACAAACCACTGGCAGTCATGTTTCCGGCTGCGCCGGGGCTGCCGCTGAAATGCATCAATCACCGCGTCTGGCTGTCACGCGACCAGGCTGACCAGTTACTGTCACCGGCACGCCCGATTGTGCTGGCACGCAAGCGCCCCGGCTTTGAGCTGTCATCACTGATCGCACCCGGACTCGAAGAGATCGGCGTCATGCTGCCCTACAGCCCGTTACATCATCTGCTTCTGTCTGACTTCGGCGCACCGTTAATTGCCACCTCGGCAAACATCAGCGGTGAACCGGTACTGACCGACAGCGCCGAGGTTGAACAGCGTCTCGGACACGTGGCCATGGCGTTTCTTCATCATGACCGCCCGATCGAACGACCCGCCGATGATCCGGTAGTACGTATCATCTGTGACCGGCCACGGCCGTTGCGCATGGGCCGCGGCATGGCACCGTTTGAACACAGACTGCCCTTCTCGCTCAGGCACCCGGTACTGGCGGTTGGCGGTCACATGAAGAACACTATTGCACTGGCGTGGAATAACCGCATCGTGGTGTCACCGCATATCGGTGACATGGGCAATGCACGCAGCCTGGCAGTATTTGAGAAATCCATTGATGATCTGCAGGCGCTGTACAAGGTCACCGCCGAGACCGTCATCTGCGACGCACATCCCGGCTATGCCACCAGCCGCTGGGCCCGGCATCACGGCCTGCCGCTGCACAAGGTATTCCATCATCACGCACATGCCGCCGTTGCCTGTAACATCGAGCAACTGACGCAGCCGCGGCTGGTGTTTACCTGGGACGCTGTCGGCTATGGTGAAGACGCTACCCTGTGGGGTGGCGAGGCACTGCTGGGGCAGCCCGGAAACTGGCAGCGGTTTGCGACGCTGCGCCCGTTCTACCTGCCTGGCGGCGAGCGCGCCGGCCGCGAACCCTGGCGCAGTGCCGCCGCAGTTTGCTGGGAAACCGGCAACCACTGGCCACAACTGCCGACGAGCCTGACGCTGCTGCGCAAGGCATGGCAGAAACGCATCAACTCACCGCAGACCAGCTCTGCCGGTCGCCTGTTCGATGCCGCTGCTGCCCTGACGGGTGTATGCATGCAGGCGAGTTTCGAGGGACAGGGACCGATGCTGCTGGAGTCCCTGTGCCAAGGCAAGCAACACGCGGTGAACATGCCGCTGGCTCAGGACGACAACGGTACCTGGGTGGCTGACTGGGAGCCGCTGCTGGAGATGCTGCTGGACAATTCACTGCTCGACAGGGAACGTGCCGGCATGTTTCACGCCAGTATGGCAGATACCCTGTTGCAACAGGCGAGGCAGGCGCGCAGCTCGCACAGCATCAACGAGATCGGGTTGTCGGGCGGTGTCTTCCAGAACCGGGTACTGACCGAGCAGGCAGTTTCCCTGCTGGAAAATGACGGCTTTCGCGTCACACTGCCGTCACATATCCCGGTCAACGATGCCGGTATCAGCTATGGACAGGTGATCGAGTACGCTGCAAACAACAGCAAAGCAACCGGCAAATTCGGCTGACCATGGAAGACTCACACATCTCGCTCGCTCACGGTAACGGCGGTCGCTTCATGCGCGAGCTGATTGACGACATCTTCGCGCGTCACCTGTGCAACCCGGACCTTGACGTCCAGGCAGATGCCGTGCCGCTGGACCTGCACGGCCAGGACATCATGTTCACCACCGATGGCTTCACCGTGCAGCCACTGGAGTTTCCGGGCGGCAACATTGGTTCGCTGGCGGTTCACGGTACCACCAATGACCTGGCGGTTGCCGGTGCCATCCCCAAATACCTGAGTCTCAATGCCTTCATCGAGGAGGGCATGGAAGTCGAGGTGCTGGACCGCATTATCAGAACACTGGCAGACACTGCCCGTGCCATCGATGTCCAGGTGGTAGCCGGCGACACCAAGGTACTGCGGCGTGGCGAAGGCGGCGGCCTGTACCTTGCCACGACCGGTATCGGTATTCGCGGCAGCCGCCAGCTCGGGCTCAACCTTATTCGCAGCGGTGATGCCATTCTGGTCAGCGGCCCGGTGGGCGACCATGGCATCGCCGTGTTGCTGGCACGGGAAGAGTTCGGCCTGCATGGCAACGTCAGCTCCGATGCTGCCAGTGTGCTGGCACTGACGCAGCAAGCCATCAATTTTCCGGGATTGCGCTTCATGCGCGACCCGACGCGCGGCGGGCTGGCGACCGTTGCCCATGAACTGCAACGTGCAACCGCCATGGGCATCAGCCTCTCGCAAACACAGATCCCGGTGCGTGACCCGGTACAGTCAGTATGTGACATGCTCGGTTACGATCCGATGTACCTGGCCTGCGAAGGCCGCGTGGTTGCCGTGGTCGCGCCCGGCGATGCGGAGTCGCTGCTGGAAAGCTGGCGGGCACTGCCGGAGGGTGAAAACGCGGCTATTATCGGCAGCGTCAATGCAAGCAGCCCGCACGTGCTGTTGCAAACGGCGCTCGGTGGCGAACGCATCCTGGAAGAGCTTGAGGACGACCCGCTACCGCGCATCTGCTGACCGGCGCACCGGCGGACCCGACATCGCGGAGCAAGGCAATCCATCCATGTCCAGCCCAACCCTCAAGCTGCTGATTGGTTTATCCGGCGTTCCAGACAACGAATCGCCGGCGGCCCGACGCTGGGCCGGGCGTTTTGAACTGCCCATGATTCTGCTGGCCGTCTGGATAATGATTGAATGGTACCTGCGCGCACGCGGCGTTTATCCAGCCACCTTTGACCGCATCACCGATTGGGGCATCTGGCTGTTTTTTGTGCTGGAAACGCTGGTGCTGGTCAGCCTGGTGAATAATAAATCGCGCTACCTGCGCAACAATTGGATGAACCTGCTGATTATCGGCACCGGCGTACCGCTGTTGTGGGGCGGCGGCACTCATGCCGCGGCGCTGCGGACACTACGCCTGTTGCTGATGTTTCCGTTGTTACTGAAGTCCTCGGTGACCGTACGCAAGATCCTCACCCGCAACCACCTCGGTACCACCCTGCTGGTGGCACTGGCATTCACCCTGATGTCCGGATTTCTGATCGCCGGCATCGACCCGACCATCGACAGCGTCTGGCAGGGTATCTGGTGGGCCTGGGTAACCGTGGCAACCATCGGATACGGTGACGTGGTGCCGCAAAGCACCGCCGGCAAGGTGTTCGGCGCCATCGTGATCCTGTTTGGCCTGGGTTTCTTCTCGCTGTTGACGGCCAGTTTTTCAGCCTACTTTGTGTCACGCGGGGAAATGGAAATAGAGCAGGAAGAAGCCGAGGAAATCTACCGTCTGAAAGATATCGAAAAGCGCATGCAAGCCATCGAAGCAACGTTGCAGCGTATAGAGCGTCGCCTGAATGAACACCAGGGTGAGCCATGACAAGCTTCAGTGGCGTACGCCCGTACCGACTCCTGCTGGCCTGTTTGCTGGTGCTGCTGGTCGCGCCATCAACAGTATCCGCCCTGCAGTTCCACACTTCGCACAGCGACCCGATTGCACCCGTCCTGCTCGGTGTAACCGGTATCCTGTTCGTGGCCCTGCTGGGTCGCTTTGGTGCTCGCAAGTTGCAACTGCCCTCGGTTCTCGGGGAACTCGGCATGGGCATCCTGATTGGCAACCTTGCCTACCTGTTCGGCTTTGACCTGATCATCGTGCTGCGTGAAGGGCCGGCCCTGTTTGACACTGTCGGCAACCTGCTGCATGGCGAGGCACTGGAGCAGGCCTGCTGCACATATGCAACGGGTACGGAAAAGACGGCACATGTACTGTCGCTATTACGAGGACCTCACGGCGATGAACTGATCCAGGTGGCGCAGACACTGGATATTTTTTCCCGCTACGGAATTATCTTCCTGCTGTTCATGGTCGGCCTGCGGACCAGCATTGATGAAATGCGCCAGGTCGGTCCGGACTCCCTGCGTGTCGCGACTATCGGTGTGGTGTTGCCCTTCGCACTCGGGTTTGGCTCTTCGTGGCTACTGATACCGGATATTTCCCTGCACACCAGCCTGTTCCTCGGCGCTGCGCTCGGCGCCACCAGTATTGGTATCAGTGTCATGGTCCTGCAGGAACTGAAAATGGAGAGCACCAAAGTCGCACGAATCATCCTCGGAGCCGCGGTGCTTGATGACATTCTCGGCCTGCTGATGCTGTCCATCGTCAGCGGCATCGTGGTAACCGGCGGCATCAATGCAGCACAGATACTTATCGTGATCGCGATGACAGTAATTTTCCTGGGCGCGGCCGTATTCCTGGGACCGATGCTGCTGAGGCTCGTCATTGCCATGGTACGCCACCTCGATCTTATGGAAGCGAAAATGTTCATCTCGTTTCTGTTTGTCATGATACTGGCCTGGATGGCAAACCTTGCAGGACTGGCGACCATTATCGGGGCATTTACTGCGGGACTTATCATGCACGACGCCTATTTCAAACACTGGGGCCGCGTCAGCGAACACACTGTTTGCATCAAGGATCTGATCATGCCGCTGGAAGTCATACTGGTACCGATTTTCTTCGTACTGATGGGTATTCAGGTAAAGCTGGAGACGTTTCTCGACTGGCAGGTGATCATTTTATCAGCCGGCCTGCTGCTCTCGGCAATTATCGGAAAATTGTTTGCCGGACTGGGTGCAGCCAGTGGCAACAATCGCTGGGCAATCGGTATCGGCATGCTGCCCCGCGGTGAGGTGGGTCTTGTTTTCGCAGCCATCGGCAAGAGCCTGGACGTCATCAATGATGCGTTGTTCTCTGCCATCGTCCTGATGGTTATCCTCACTACGTTGTTGGCGCCGCCGCTGTTAAAATACAGTTTGCAGCGGGGACCCGGGAGAGATGAATGAGCAAACCGAGACATGCAATCAAGCTGATACTGTTCCTGTTCGCAATCTGGCTGCTGTTATCCGGTCATTACACCCCGTTAATGCTGACACTTGGCCTGCTG
>Ga0316189_10003802_pt1 | contig 14631 bp, 30 predicted proteins | sample LowCovwburrow_MG_FD_204930 | JGI IMG/M metagenome (GOLD analysis project Ga0316189, IMG submission 204930) | Coastal sediment microbial communities from Maine, United States - Lowes Cove worm burrow | ecosystem: Environmental > Aquatic > Marine > Coastal > Sediment | place: USA: Maine...
AGTGTGCACGTGGTAAGGTGTACCCATAAGCGCGTCATTGATCCGGGCGCGCGTGGTCGCGGTGTTCCATCCACCAGTGTCGATATAGATGGCGCCGTCTGCCGTCTTGCGCACAATGTCCGTATCATGCAACCGCGTCACAACGTCGCCGTCATCTGTTTCATATTGGATTGTGTTGCGGGCGACCATCTTTGATTCTTTAATCGGCGCGGTAATCGCGGCCAGCATTTCGCCCTTGCTCATCCTCTCACGCCCTGCGGCGCTGTATTGTCCGTAACCCATTTTTCGCTTCTCGCTTTCAGGTTAGTGATGCGTTTGGCGGCTAGGTCGCCCATTGGCATATAAGCGCCTAGCCGCCGAGTTCTGTTTTCGAACTATGTCTGGTTCTCGAATATCTACTTTGGCGTCTTACGTTAATTGACCATGGCTGATCCCCCTATTGTGAAGCCGAATCACTGTTGTTTCTAAGAAGGACTTTATACTAAACTATTCCCTCTTTGTCAAGAAATCATCTCAAGAAAATCACTGTACTGCGCACCTATGGCGTCGGCGACTCCGTCATACGTTATGGACCTTAACCACTGCCTGTTCGGTCCAGGTGCCATACGGTGCACCTTTTGCCACACCTTGCGCTCCTCTGGGTCTTTGGGTGGCGGTCCCACGATCTCCGTATGTTTGAGTGGTGGTAGCTTCTCTAGCCAGAGACACGTGCGCTTGACTTCCTTATGACCAAAGTGCCACGGCTGAAAAGTTTGATCTGGTCCTCTACCGATTATTTTACGCGCGTGCGGGTGCATAACGGGATTCTCTGCCATTGTCGGTTTACCCGAGTACAGTAGCGACCTAAAGAATATCGCGGCGGCACGCATATCGCGCCAGCGTCCCGGCTCTTTCCCGTTTTCCTTACGGCCATCTATGTAAAGGTGCTTGGCGCCGCTATTGCAGAGATACGTGCACGGCGCAAAAGATATAACCGCATCCCAATCAAACTGCACCGGCCGGCGACCTGGTTTGTCTTCATAGAAAGCGTTGGGGAAATGACGATCAAGCTCCACGCCAGCCAAGGCTAGAATCGCATCACCTTGAAAGTGATTGCCCTCGTCACACTGGTACACAGGCTCTATGTCGCATGACCATGCGTCGTGACCACGACTCCTGAAGGCGTCGCGCACTTTCCCGCTGCGCTCGCACGCCACCAGGATCTTCAACTTACCCATTCACCGTCACACTTCGATTTAAGAGGCTGGTGCGGCCCCTAAGTTAGTCCTCTTATGTACTGCTAGCTGGCCCACTCAAGGGGTACGGGCCGTCAAGGGTGTACTCTACAGGAACCTTATGGCCTATTTTATAGTCCATTCCCATATGTACCCGCGCTTGCTCAATCAAATCCTCATCATCCTCAAACGCGCCCAACAACTTGCCGCGCATCATTTCCGTAGTGATGAGAATGTGCTTGTCTTTGTGCCACGCCTGCACAACCCAACACCACTCATAAGGCTGGTTATCGACAGTGAACTCTGCAACCGTCTGGCGGTAACCACACTCGCGACAGTCGCAGTGTGAATCATCACACCATCCCGTGTGATCCACATCATGATCGACACCACCGGCAGACACATAACCCATACCTTCAGCAACGCAAGCGATAACAATTCCCGCGTCACTCCCACATGAGGGGCAGGCCAAACCATACGCCTCTTTTACCCCACTCATCCCGCGTACTCCTGGAAGGCGGGGTGCCCGCCGCCAGCTCTCATACACGCAGATTTCTGATCAGTGTTAAACATGGTGCGTTCTCTCTTTCTCTCTGGTATTCACCGGCGGATGCGTATTAGAAAAGTTTTCCGCTAGTGTCAAGAATAAAGCGGTTTCGGCAACGGTTGCCACGCAACTACCATCCGGCGGGGGCATGTGGTGCCGCCTTCATACTCCCACTTTTGTCCCACCCCACTATACTCCAGGACTTTAACAACCCGCCGGTTTTTCCACAGCTCGACGGTAGCCAGCACGCGCTGCTTGTGCACACACTCCCCAGCCAGCGATTCAGGATCACGCCAAGCGCCACCGGACATTAGAAAAGGTCCAACTGCACGGCATGCGTGCCGTAGGTTGAGTCGACAAGACTCGGATTCTCTCGCGCGTCTTTGGCCGCTTTGCGCAGCTCATGACCCAAACGGCGCGCCGACTCCGCGCCCATGTACACCGTAGGCGCACCAGGCGCACACAAAGCCACGAGACCCCGGAACCGATACACACGCGTATACGGCGCGGTCTTTGGGTCTTCAAAAACCCTATCAGGTTCGCCCAAACTCTGCGCAATAAAAACCCGATCACGCCGGATTTCTTCATTAGTCAAAATATCGTTTTTCATGTTTGGATTCCTTTCCTCTGGGTTATTGTTTCCGTTTAGCTAAGGGACTCAAAATGGGTGTATCGGTACTCAATCATTTCAAGCACCCTGCGGCAAGTACACGCATGGCGGCGAAGTGCAGATCAATAGCGGCTAACGTTTCAGCGGAACCGTAACGTCGGGTCATACCCCTGAGAAAAGCATGGGACGGGTAGCCGTCGACAATGACCTGACCCCAACTATTAGGGCGGGCATAGGCTAGCGCGTAACAGTACCGCCGCGCGTCGATTGGTAGCGTTTTAAGCATTAGCAGACTCCGCTTTATGTGCTGAATCGTCCAACCTGTGCAGGCACTCCATTGCGGATTCCAACCCTTGCGTGTCACCGTACCAAGTCAGAGATTCAGACGCAGAATATCCAATTAAGACAAGGCGCGCCGTCTCAGTTTCCGGGAAAACCGCCACGCCGATATCGCGGCCACTTTCAAACGGCGAAATGGATAGGGAAAAGTGGCGATTTTTGGAGTAGAACCAGGCATTTGTTCTGATATCATTCATGTCTAAGAATCCCGTTGCGCTACACGTTGCGCGAATGCGCAGAAATACCGCGCCCGCGAGCCGTTGGCGTTCTTTGGTTTGCGGTATCCGTAGGCGTCCGCCTCATCCAACAAAGATTCAACGCGCCCGGAGTCGAGCCTGTGGAAGTCTTCAGAAACACCCACGCCGCAGCGCTGCAAAATGCCACCCGCACCTGTTCGGTCCAATTTGCTCATTAGCGTTTTACCTTTCTCATACCTTTAGGGTACGGCGCGAGCGAAGTGAGCACATTCGCATGCTCATACATCACGTCAGCGCGGTTTTCTGGGTCCAATCTGGACCAGGTTTCTAAAGTGACGGGGCTTACCGCCGGTTGCAGTTTGAGCGGCACACCAATTTGCCGCGCTATCAACTGACACACCTTATTAGGGTGCGTGACACGGATTCGACACAACAAAGCAGTGTAGGCGCCGCAAGTTTCCGGGAAAACGTGCGCGCGATAAAGAAAACGCTCACACTCTTCCAGTGATCCGCGCGTTTCCATATTTCCCACAAGGCAATGGTAGAAATCAGGGGCGCCGATGGAAGCACCGGACTCAATAACCCATTGCCCGTCAGGCCCGTACAAGTACCCGCACGCCTGACCGCTCTCCCATTCGAAAGCCTCGCATTCTGAGTCAGCAAGATCAGCGCACCACACCCGCGACTCAACAAAATCCTGGAAATTCATCGGCATTGCATATCCTCTTAGTGCTGGTGCGATTCGTTGGGTTTTAGTATAGCAGAATTTCCCCCAATGTCAATACAGGTGAATCGCCCCACCTAGCCCCACATATGGAACAGATTCGCCCGCCGCCGTGCTCGCGTCGGTTAGGATGGTTGCCGCGGGTTCTACCCAATCACCATCCCAGAACCCCGCGCCATGACCGCAACGCGTTAACCAGAAATCATGACCAGCGGATTCGCGATTGCCGCACAAGGCGCCGCGCACCCTTTCGACTGAATCAATCGCGACTCCGTAATCCAACTGAAAAAGAGCGCAATCAATAGCGATACTGAGAAGGGACTCCGGCGCTACGTCCTCAATGCCATAGTTTAGATCCAGGAAGTCGCCGCCGGTCTCTGGGTCCGAATCGTCCTGGGTGCTCCACAACGCGGCGGCAATATACGCGCGCGTGAACTCGTCCTGTTGGTGCGGGTTTGGTGATTCGAACCACAACCCGAATCCGGCCACGTCGACTCCCCAATCCGGCGGACTCAATGATTCGCCCGTGGCGTACACGCAACCCATGCCCAAGGATTCGAGCGTTTCCGTTGCGGACTCCTCGCACGATTCATGCGTATCAATAACAACCCGCCCGCCGTCACAAATCTGCACACCCTTTAGCCGTGGTGCACCTTTACGCACCAACAAAAGAGTCAGCGCGGATTCCAGTGCAGCGCGCGCCGGGTCTGCTTGTTTACGTGTTGCCATAATGTGAGTCCTCTCTCTATGTAAGCCTGTTTGTTGAATCGGGCTGATTACACGCAACCCCGGAAAAACCAAGCGGCGACCAGCGGTGCGCGGGTGCGCGGTATGTGCGGCACGGGCGCAAACGCGGGGTATTGAATCCAGTGCAGAATCTCAGACTCTACGTAATCACCAATGACGCGTTCACGCAATTCGGAGTCCGCTTGTGATATCCAGTACAGTTCGCCATCATCCAGGAAACGGCCGTCATGGGTTTGAGGGAGTCGAGACACCGGAAAATGTTGACTCGCATAATCACCGGACTCGACTCCGATGTGGTCCTGTACGCGCCCCAAATCCGCGTCCATACCGTCCTCACTGTTGCCGATTTGATCCAATAACGCGGCATATTCTGAGTCGGTTTCCTCAAGCGCGAACAGGTAGAGTCGCCGCTCGCAAGTTTCCAAATCACCTTGCACGGTATCCCACCAGATCATGACGCGATATTGCCCGCCAATGGCGTCTGCCGGGTCGGTTACGTGCTCCACGCAAAAACCACCCGCGTACACAAACCCCGGCACGCCTGCCGCTAGCGGGTCGCCGTTGTGCGCGCCCATGCTCGCGACGTAACGCCGACTCAAAACAAATTCCTGGAAAGTCATGGTCTGGGTTCCTCTCTCTCTGGCGCTTAGTGCGGCGCGTTTTCTGAATCAAACTCGTGCTCATATTCTGATTGGTCAAATTCAAAATGTTCTTCGCACACGGCGCGGCCATCACCCCACGTCAGTTTGATTTGTTGGCCTTCATACCCCACATTTTTTAGATAGGGTTCTACGGCTTCCACAATCGCCCAAAATTGCGCGTTGGCCTCATAAACGTCGCCGAACCGATCCCGCGCCTTAATGTAACCGGCGCGCAAGTTAGGCAAGCACGCGCCCCAAAATTCCGCGATAGCGTCCGCGTTTTCTAACTTGGATTCGTCATCCAGTTCTGATTCCGCTTCTGCTTTGGCGATTCGGATAATTTCAGCGAAGGCGGACTCGGTTTCCTCATCATCCAGCTCGGGCACAAACGGGACCACAAGGGACTCAGAACTATAACAATGATCCACCACCATACGTGAAAAGTCACTAGCCAGGTTTTCTTCAATGGAGTAACGGGCACCCACACCATCGCGCCTAAGTTCACCCATACACCCGCGCACAAACCATACGCCGCCTAGCGCCTGCATTTCGTCATCAATCGGGCCGATTGCCTGCAACCCGTTTTGGTGCTCAATTAAATCATGCGCCACGAGCAACCCCTCAGACGCAACACTTATTTCCAGGTCAGGGTTCACGCCGTCAAGCGCAAAACCTATCGCACCCGTTCCGGTATCCTCTCGCACAGTTAAGATGTTTTCGTTTTGCATGGTTTGCTCTTTCCTCTGGTGCTGGCGTGATTCGTTAAAGTTTATTTTAGTGATATTTCCGCCCGTGTCAATCGCCGTGGTGACAGTATGACGGCACAAAAACCGAATCCGATTGAGTAGCAAGGCGCGCCGTCGATTATGAACGGGCCAAGCGATTCAATATCCTCAATCGACTGGGAATCAAGACTCGTGCCGCGTGCAATCGCGCGCCACGTGGATTCGCTCATATAAACATTGTCGAATCCGTTCCACGTGCTGCCGTGCGCAAAACCTGGGTAAACATTGTCGGCGCCGTCCACGTCATCTACCCATGACCAAAGCACAGGAGTCGCGGCGCGGTATGGGTATGGATGGAATCCGGCACGCTTCGCCGCAGACCAGCCCACATTCACCAGGTTTAAATCATTCTCGCTGGTCAAATCAGGCGCGCGATTGAACGCGGCACGGAAAGCGGAGTCCGCCGTCATGTTGGAGTCTTCAAAGTCATGAGTCGCACACGCGTCTACATACTCAGGCAAGCGATTCCGCCTGTCAATTTCCAGCAATATTCCATGCTCTTGCGCATAGTTCCGGCGGATAGCGGCACGGAAAGCGGCGCAAAATACCACGCTTGAATCAAGACTCATCTTTCGACTCCGCGCGAATCCGTGCCGCTTCGCACGCGTCACTGAACACGCGATAATATCCAGGAAAGTGTTTCTCCCTACGGCTTGCGATATCCAGCTCTGCACGCCATAGCTTCATTGCGCGCACTGGTTCAGACTCACCGATACGGTAGCACCACGACGCTAGTTCGCCGTGTTTCTCTGCCAGTTCCATCATAGCGGCAAAATACATAATGCGAATCCTCTCTCTGGTGTGTGGTGGTGTGATTGCTTGCTAGTGAATCCTGCTAGCGATACCGCAACAAGATTCACAGGGAAGTCATCCAGGTTTTAGCCGTCGCCGATATCCTGCGCAACCAAAACACCAGCGACAAGCGGCACAAGGCAAACGAATCCAATGAATCCGACGGCAACCTTGTCGCGCCAATCATTGAGCGGGATTCCGTCGAACAGTTGGATAGCGAAGTCAATGAAAAGTAGAGTCAACGCCGCACCAGCAATCGCGACGATTCCCGCAAGTATCCCGCGCACTATGGCGCGCCTGTGCGCACGTTTTTGGTATCTGTAACGGTATTGTCTGCCCATGGGTCTGATTCCTCTCTCTGGTGGTTTGTGGTGTGATCTAGTCGCGGTATCCGGCGACGTGCCGCAACAATGCGTAGACACGCATGCGGGAAGCGGGAGTCATGCTCTCTGGCAAGTGTAGCGAGCGGGACTCGGTCGCGCCTGTGAAGTGCTCCATCCCATTATAGACAGTGAACCAACGCGCGTGGCCAATGTCGGAATCACTAGCGTCTACGCACTCGAATCCGTCACAAGCACTGGTGCGAGTCTCGAACAGGGAGTCCATTGCATCGCGTAAACTTTTTACGTCTTCACAGATGAATCCCGATTCATCACAATCGCCGTATTCCGCGCTTTCTGGTGTCACTATTTCGTATGTCACGTGGTACATGGTTTGAATCCTCTCTGGTGGTGTGATTGCTTGCTAGTGAATCCCGCTAACGATACCGCAACAAGATTCACAGGGAAGCCATCCAGGTTTTACACCATTGCCCACAGTTCATGGTTTACGCCGTTCGATTCACGGACATAAAGAGTCATATTGCCGTGGTCGTTAATGTGCAACCATTCGCCCTGATAGTCGTCAGGCAACACGCTAGCGCGCCTGTTGCTGTCGTCTATTATTGGTCCATCAAAGGAGTCCAAATCGTCCTGAATATATGGCCAAAAACCAATGCAAGATCCGTCGCCTTCATGTGCGCCGAAAGTGCAATACGGTGGTGCGAATCCCTGCAGCCACTCATCACATGATGCAATGTGCTCAATCAGTAAATCAAAATCGCAACCATTGGCGAAGTCAGCGGCGGATTCATCGAGAAAGGCTTGGAGCGATTCCATGCTTCCATCAGCATGCGCGCCGGTAAAGTGTGCGCCGCTTGCATAACTCATTAGCGCGGCATGGTACGCTGGAAACAGATCATTCGGATTCAGAGTCGACTCTGAAATAGTGTCAAAAGCCTCTGGTTGATTCGGGAACGCGTCGCAACGCTTATAAGTGTTTTCTGTGGTGTTCATGGTCTGAGTCCTCTCTAGTGCTTTATGCTACGCTATCGCGCGCCATGGCCGTCAGTGTTTCAAGCTCTGAATCGTGCAGCGCGGAAATGAAATATTCTGGGTCATCAAGAATCCGTCCCATGCTTTCAATGGTATCCGGCTGGGTATTCTTTGTGGTGTTTTCGGTGGTGTTTTCCATTGTCTGAGTCCCTCTCTGGTGATTCGCTATCGTGAGTCTTTTTTGGTCTATTTTTCCGGCTATGTCAAACGCTGATTTATAAAAACCTGGAAACCTGGCGGCACGGCTACACGGCACGGCTACACGACGACACACCAGCAATCGCCGACAAGCGCCGCAGTGCCGCAGAGCGGGTAGGCTCGTGCACCAGATTCGTGGCGCTAATCCCACGCATGCGGCGCGCCTGTTCCCGCTTCGCCGGGTTTGTTTTAGCGTCTGACCATGATCCCGCGCGGATTTTGCAGAGATACCCGCCAGAACCAATGGGCCGCGCAATAGCAACAGTGCGCCGTGCGTCTGTATCGAAAACTGTAATGGTGCCGTTCGCGTGCTCTATCAAGCGCATGGTCATGGTCTGAGTCCTCTCTCTGGTGCCGCGCCGTCAGGACAACGCGACCGTGACCACGGCCGTATTGCCCGTGCGCGTGTACTTGCGGGCAATTTCACCCGTTACGCTGTCATGGTCAAAACTGCCGGTTTCAATCGCCACCGCTACCAGTTCTGCAGCAAATGCATTCTCATATCCGGCGTAGGCGTCCGAAAGAGTTTTGTAGTTTTTAAGGTATGTGGTCACTTCATTGGTGGCGGTGTCAAAGTAATCAGCGTTGGTGCGCATGGTCTGAGTCCTCTCTCTCTCTGGTGGTGTGTGTGTGTGTGTTAGGACAACGCGAGTCCCATGACCACGGAGTCATAGTCGTCGCCGAACTCGTCGCATGCTGGGTAGCGCAACAGAACTGCGCTAAAAAAGGAGTCGCCATGGGCGCCTGTCCATCCCTCGAGGCTGGTCTGCATGAACTCAGAAAGCGCATACACTTCGCCGCGATACCGAACGAAAGATTCGCCGTCCTCTTCATTCACCCAATCAAAGTCGGTGCGTTCTGACTCAGTCAGATCATACCAATAGATTATTGGCCGTTTGTGATTGTTTGTGATGATATCCATCTGATTCGTCATTGTCTGAGTCCTCTCTCTCTGGTGGTGTGATTGTTTGCTACTGAATCCCGCCGCGATACCAGCGAGACTCAGAGGGAAACAATCAAGCGCGCGCAATAGTGATCAATGCGCCGTTGTATGTGATACTTACCGAGTCGCCTACGCTGAATCCATACCGATCAGCGCTTGAAATATCAATAACTGGCCGCTCTGCTTTACCACTTACCTTTCGTTTGCCGTCTGCGCTTTTAACCAGAACTAGAACGCCGGATTCTTGATTCTGCACATTGTATCTGTCGCCGTGCATCCAGCCGCTATTGACCAGCGGAGTCCCCTCCATCCAGATTCGCGCCTTATCCCGATTCTTGCCTACTTTCCTGTTTGTGCTGATTTGGTTTGCCATTGTCTGAGTCCTCTCTGGTTTGGTTTAAGCGTTCAATTCTTTTTCGTGGCGGGTAGCGGAGTCCAGTGCCGCTTGTGCTTTGCTGCGCAGTGCGCGCGCCTTGTCGGCGTTGCCATTGCGTGCCGCTCTATCCGCCAAACGGGTAAAACATTCCGCGTTATTGCGAAGCATTGACGGCATGCGCGCCGCGATGGTTTTTGCCGTCTGTTTCATTGTGTGCGCCATGTTTCGATTCCCTGTTTGTCTGTGGATGACTTCTTATAGGGTGTTTTTTCTCTATCTGTCAAACAGAAATTTCCTCTACTGTAAACCTAATGATTCCAGTGCTTTACGGCGCGCCGCTTATGATAGTCTATGCGAATCAATGATTTACGAGAGCCGAAAAAACAGGCGAATCGACGGACTCAATGATTCCAATCATTTACGAGTCTTGCGATTTGTTACGCGCAAGAGTCGTAATAGCGCTAAACTATTGATTCCATTGCCGGAATCGATTCCTTTGCAGTTTGTTACGGGGAGTCCCGCGTAAACGATTGGATTCTGTCAATGATTCCAATGATTTACGGCTTGCGATTTGTTGTCTATATATACGCTAGCGCTTCGCCGCTATGCCGCGCGCGTGCTTTTTAATACAGTCAGGGAAGTATGCTTGAGTCGGTCTGTAGTGCGATTCTTTTTCCTCAATGCTTATCCTGTCGCGTGGCGTGGCGGATTATCCGCTTTATGTGGCCGATCATGCGCAATCTATCCGGCGCTAAGATTCTTTCCGTTTGACAATAGAGGAATCCGGGTGGTATTTAGACCGAATGACGAATCGCCGTAACATTATGAATCGCGCATGGGGGCTAGCCGCTACAGGCGCGCGCCGCTATGGCGGGAATCGTTCTGATTATTTGCGGGCGTCTCTGGTGCTGGCATGGGTGGAGTCGCGTCGCGACTGTCGCCGCTTTGCTGGTGCTGTTTCCTGCGCTTGTAAGCGCGCGCTAGATAGGACTCGTGGTATGTATGGTAAAGCCTATTCGACTCGTGAGTTTAGGACTCGTCGGCGTGCCCGCCGCTTCGCTGGTGGACTCGGTGTAGATAGACTCGTCGCGTTCGCCGCCGCCGTCGGTGTCGCCGTTTTGCTTTGCGTCATTGTTGCTGATTCTGTTTCTGATATCCGCCGCGATATCGTCGCCGCCATAGATTAGCCGCTTCGCCGCTTCGCTGGTTTTACGCGTGCGCTGGATTCGATTCAGCGCGCGCTTCGCCGCGTCTGCTACTTGCCGCGCCTGTTACCCGACGCGCGCCGTGATCCCTGTTCGCCGCTTCGCCGATTCTTTTTCCGCGAATCCGTAACGTAATAAACGGCATGCCGTGCCGTCAGATTCCGCAATAATCTTGCGCGCAATAATCTTCCAATAACTGCTAGCAATATAACAATCAGCCCGCTTGATAGGTAATGATCTTGCGCGCAATAATCTTGCGTTCACGTGTAACAATATTACAAACCTGGAGTCGGATGTTGCGCGCGTGGGTAATAATATTTCAAAATCTGGCTCGCGATTGAAATAAAATTTCAAAAAAGCGCTCAAAAAAGCAAGAATCGATCTCAAAAGCAGGCCGTCCCCTGCCCCCACCCGCTACAAATCCTCGGAAAAATTGGGGGTATATAATAGTTTTCCGCAACTGTCATGATCGTCCTTGTGTAGTCAAAAGTACGCTTTTTGACCGGTTTTATGCGCTCAGAGGGCGCTTGAGGGTACCTGAGAGCGCTTGAGTTCCTTCGCGGGCTTTTGTAGGCCGAAAACCGCGGCTACCTGGTGTTGTGGGGTGAGTTCCGTCTAATCTACGCACATTTTGCGGTGATCGGATATGGTGTTCGCCGCAGGGCCTAATAGCGCGGCACACCTAACGTTTATGGGTGATCGGATATGGTGTTCGCCGCGAACTCCTGACGACACGCCTGCACGCACCCTCTCCTGGATTATAAAACGGCCGGCCCGTAGCGTAATATTATTTCAAACTCTGTGGCGAAAAATATGGGGGCTTGTAAAAAGTTTTTCAGAGTTTGACAGTGAGGGAACAGATTTTGCGGCCGGAGCTTTTTTTTTTATAGACATCGCTTTGGAAGTGCTTTAGTCCTGTATATCCTTTCAATTTCTGCTGATGAGGGTCCGATGTATATTCGAATCATGTCTCCTGAGCCTCTAGATGATAGCGATCCCCGAAAAGGCCACCGCATGCTTTCTGACGTGAGTGACTACCTTATCGGGCGCACCCCCGCCGGCGAAGTGCAGCTAACTTACATCCTGGACCGCGGCGGGGAAGGTTCTCACGACACGAGGGCTTATGTGGTCAAAGTTTTTGGGAATGTGTACATCATGGACGAAGAGGGGATTGATATCTACGCATTCCAGTACGGAAACCACCCCCTTATCGGGCAAGATGACGTTTGGGGCGACGAGATGCCTGAAGGTACTGACAGTCTGCACTGACTTGACGCCCCACTGTCTGCCGCTACACTGAGTCCCGTCATCGTCGACACTCCCTCTTGGGTGGGACTCGTAGCGGGACGCGATCGTTTCCCACCCACTTTTTCCACAAGTTATCGTTTCCGCTTGACATTGGCGCCAGTATTGTGTAGACGGGGAACATTCCCGGCTGCGAGATGCGGCCATCAAGCTACGGCGAGATGCCAACAAGAGACCGAGAGGGTCTGACGAACGATGACAAAAAGCGTGCCAATCTTACGCGATCTACCCCTGCTGGTGCATTCCGCGGGGGTTACCTCGGGGCAAAACGGCCCTTTAGGTACCATTCTCCTTCACGGGCGCAAGAACCCTGAAGGACTGACACTCCCAGCTACCGTCCAGGTATCCTTGCCCTCTGAGGCTGTTGTTCAGTTGATGCCCTTGATTCCTGTAGGCTCCAAAGCTGTTATCACGCTGTCTTTGGAGCTTGATACTGAAACTGAAACTGATGACGAGGATCAAGGCAATGTGGTGGCTTTGACCGGCATCGACGGGGGTAAAACTAGTGATGACCTTCCCTGCGACACAGAACCCACCGACGATAAGGAGCCTGCGTGATGGTAGAGTTTGCTTCGCCTAGTGTTAGGCGAGAAAACCCTTTGGAAAGATGGCTTCGATCAGCTCCCGGTTTGATCGCTGATGAAACTGAAGAAGGTGCTATCCGATCGGCTTTCTTCGATCATTTCCGCACGTGGAATCGTGTTAGTGACATGACCTTAGATGAGTTTCGAGTGCATCTGAAGAAAGCGGGGTATCTTCCGGCCGTTCAAAAACTGAACCACTCCACCGGCAAGTACCGGAGCTGTATTACCCTGCCTGAAGGGCGTGGGGAATACCATGGGTAAACGCCGCGAAGCGCATATCCACGCTAACCCGAATTTCTCCAGGCTTTTTAAGGCTATGTGGGATGCGCACAACGAAGAGAACCCTACCGTGTTCTACGAGGTTGCCGAGCACCCTGTTACTGGTAAACTGGTTTTGCGCCAGTCGGGTGTGGTGACCCGAGATACTGTTCGTGGTGATGTGCCCCCCACGGAACTGACAGCGAGCGAGAAGGTGGAGCTGCGCCATCAAGGCCCAAGTGCTCTGAAAGAGCGCCAGAACCGTGCGCGTATTGTTGAAGCGTTACTAGCGAGTGCCCGAAATGAGTGAACTGTTAGCGCAATATAAGCGGATGGCGATCATGCACATGACGCTTTCGATGATGTGGATCGAGGCGTTCGAGCGCATGAGCATGCTGCAAGAATTTGTTCCCGAAGAGGATGTTAGTTGATGTCTGGCCCTGCTATACTCGCGATATACCTATCCTTTGCATTTTGCGCAGGTTACCTGCTGTGGGGGATAGTGCATATTCATAGTGGGTGCGAAGGAGAGTACGTGCCTTTTCGGGTGTTCTGTTTGCTTATCTTGGGCGCGCTTCTGTGGCCCTTGCTGTTGTTCGTATTCCTTGGTGGGTACCTGCAATCTGCTATACTCCTGTGGCTGCGAAGCACCATCACCAAGGCTACGGTCAAGTTTAAACGCGACCAACAATACCGCGACAGGTAGGTTATGAGCGCCGCGGTCGACATCGCGCGGCCGGGCATAGGTCCGGGGAGCGTACTGGACCGCAAGGTTGTGTCTGTCGGCCCCGATCAGCGTGCCGAATGGCAACTTGTTGTGCAGGAAGAAGGCAACAAGACCTTGTGGCGACCTTGTGTTGTCAACAACACAGATCAAGTTATCAGTCACCCCTCGTTCCTACCGTTGCCGGGCAGTCAAACCCTTTTTCTCGAATGCCCTATCTACGAAGCGCTTTACGAGGGTACTCGTGGACCCGGTAAAACCATTACGCTTATCATGGATTTCTGCCGCGAGATTGGTAAGGGTTATGGCCGTGCATGGCGGGGCATCCTGTTTCGGCGTGAGTACAAAGATCTTGATGATGTTGTCAAAAAGATCGAAGAGTTCTTCCCGCAGGTGTTTGGTGAAGAGGGTGCTGATTCGTGGCGTCTTTTACGTGCGAAGTCTGAGTATCGTGTTCAGTGGGCTACGGGTGAGGCGCTTCTGCTGCGTGCGGGTGAGGACGAAGACGCGTATAAGACCTTTCATGGGCATGAGTATCCTTGGATCGGTTTTGAAGAACTCACCCAATGGGAAGATGACGGGCTGTTCTTGAAGATGCAGTCCTGTTCCCGGTCGTCTACACCTGGAATGCCCTGTCGCGTTCGGGCGACCACTAACCCCTACGGCGTTGGCCATAACTGGGTGAAGAAGCGCTACCAGCTACCTAAAAAAGCGGGGAGCGTGCTTCGTGAACCCGGTCAAATGCCGAGGGTGGCTATTAAAGGGCACCTTGCAGAGAATTTTTTGCTGCTGCACGCCACACCTAACTATGCCATCACGATTAAGAACGCCGCGAGAAGCGCAGGTGAAGCGAAGGCGTGGATCGAAGGTGATTGGGATGTTACCGCAGGTGGTATGATTGATGACTTGTGGGATTCTGATATCCATGTGCTGCCGAGCATACCCGCGGCGCTGATTCCGGGTGGGTGGTCGATAACGAGGGCATATGACCACGGGCAATCGAAGCCTTTTGCTACTGGCTGGTTCCTTGAGTCAAATGGTGAGCCGCTAGTGATGCCTGACGGGGCGC
>Ga0316189_10003804_pt1 | contig 14629 bp, 11 predicted proteins | sample LowCovwburrow_MG_FD_204930 | JGI IMG/M metagenome (GOLD analysis project Ga0316189, IMG submission 204930) | Coastal sediment microbial communities from Maine, United States - Lowes Cove worm burrow | ecosystem: Environmental > Aquatic > Marine > Coastal > Sediment | place: USA: Maine...
CGAACAATCCTGCGATTGCAAGGAATGTAACCCACCAGGTTAAAAACCCTGCTATAACTCCTAAAATAATTCTAGTTTTCAATTTTTCGCCATCCTCACAAAACCTGCCGCTGCGAGACACATAACATTTGTATATATAGCCAACGCGGTATTTTCCATGCCTTTGGTTTAAGTGTACTCACCAGCTCTTTCTTTTCAACCAAATAGTTCAGAAAGTGCTTTTTGGGCAATGCCAGATACCGTGGGTCACGAATATTGGCGCTAGAAGGCCCCTTCGTATATTAATAGTGTGTTTCTCCATATCCACTGCCGATAGGTTTATACATTCGTTGAATGTTAGAGTTTTTTCGTGATTGGGGAAGCTAACCAGGCGTAGGTTTCAAGGTAGAACGAGCCAGTCCCCATATTTTTAGAAAAATATTGGGCTGTGGTAATGGTCAATTACAGGTCTAGATGTGGCAGGCTTCTACTCGGTTGAAGCCATCATACGTATTGCCCAGCGGCATGTCCTGAGGACCAGGCCCACTGGAAATTGAAGCCGCCGAGGTGGCCGCTGACATCGAGGACTTCGCCGATAAAGAACAGTCCGGGCTGATGGCTGGCTTCCATGGTTTTGGAGCTGATGCCGTCGGTATCCACCCCGCCCAAGGTTACTTCGGCGGTGCGGTAACCTTCGGTGGCAGATGGCTTGAGTATCCACGTATTGAGCTGCCGACCAAGTGTCTTCAGCTGTTGGTCGGTGAATTCAGCCAAGCTGGTTTCCGCCTGTGTTGGCCACCATAGAGTCTGCAACTCTGTTACCAGCGCCTTGCTCAACTTCTGCTGCAGAACTGTTTTTAGCAGGCTCTTAGCCTTGGTGAGTTTTGCCTCGCAAAGCCATTGATCGGCAGCTATGCCGGGTAGAAGATTGATTGATATCGACTCGCCGGGATACCAGTAGCTGGAGATCTGTAGTATCGCCGGTCCGCTGATTCCTCGATGGGTAAATAAAAGGCTTTCGCTGAACTGCTGTCCGTTGCAGCTGACTTCAACTTCTACTGATACTCCGCTAAGACGCTGGCAGACATCCTTGAGGCTATCGCTAAACATAAACGGCACCAGTCCTGCGCGGCGCTCGGTCAGCTTTAGGGAGAACTGTCGGGCAATGTCATAGCCTATGCCGCTGCCGCCGAGGCTTGGAATCGACAGGGCGCCGGTGGCAACGACTAGAGATTCACAGGAGAGCGTGTGGCTCTGCTTCGGCTCGCTCTTGCCCCTTGAGAGCTTCAGTTGATAGCGGTCTTGTGCTGTATCGGATGAGGGTTGCAGTGCAGCGATGCTGTCGATGTCGCAATGGCTCCAGATGGTTACGCCTGCCTGCTCGCATTCGCTCTCTAGCATTGCCAGAATCTGCTTGGCCGAATCCTTGCAGAACAGTTGCTGGTGTTTGCGCTCTTCATAGTCGATGCCGTGTTGCTCGACCAGCTTGATAAAGTCCCATTGGGTATAGCGCTTGAGTGCAGATTTGCAGAAGTGGGGGTTCGCGGATAGGAAGTTCTCGGGCTCGATACTGTAGTTGGTGAAGTTGCAGCGCCCGCCGCCGGACATTAGGATCTTCTTGCCGATCTTGTTTGATCTTTCAAGCACTAGCACCTGCCTGCCACGCTGGGCAGCAGTTAGTGCGCACATCAAGCCTGCGGCGCCTCCGCCGAGCACAATAACCTCACTCATAATTGGGGCTGACCTCTTTGCGTAGTGCCTGCTTTGGCTCGTATTGCCTGTACTAGGCTGCTAGCCAATAAGAACTGGGCGAGATAATAACTTGTCATGATTAGCCAGTCGGCAGCGGGAACCTCCATCACGAAGCGGCTAATGGCAATGATGGAATCTGACAAGATAAAGACCGCAGCGCCCAGCGTGACGCCTTTGAGGGTGGATGTGTTCGCGCTTAGTCCCATGAACGTGATTACGAAAAGGTAGGCGATGACAGGAACTCTCATCTCGCCAGCGTAATTCCACATGACAGTGGCCATCACCATGCTGGTGCATCCAAGGGCAAGGCTTATCTGATAGTTTGCGGACCAGTTGCGGTGATATCGAAGAAACAGGCTGCCGTAGAGAAGTTGGGCGAGTAAGAACGAGGAGAGCCCCTGAACGAATAGGCCGAATTCGAGTAGTACATCACCACCCATGCTGAAGAGAAGCGCGAATAACAAATGAACGCTTGGAGAGTTGATGCCAGCTTTTACGACTAGAAAACTCAAGAAGAGAATGGGTGCAATTTTCAGCAGGACGGAAACTTCGATTGGAGTTGCTGGGGCTACTAATAAATAAAATAGAGAAAGCAGTCCAAAGATTACAGTTGTTCTATTTATGGAAGCGTTCACCGGAAATCCCCATCGTTAGCAGCAGACTATTATTGCTGGAGTTGAGTATATGCGAGATCTGGAAAGAATGACTCTACAGTAGCGAGGGCCGAGGATTGAAGTAATGTGTTCCTGCGCCTGCTAACATGATTTGCTTCACCAACTGCTGGTAATCGTCTTCGTTGTTAGCGAGATCAATGTCTTCGCTGTTTACTATCAGCAATGGCGATTTATCATAATAGTGAAAGAATTCGGCATAGGCTTCGTTTAGATTCTCCAGATAACTAAGCTCGATGAGCTGCTCGGATTCGACCGCGCGTTTCTGAATTCGATCTAGTAGTACATTGGTAGGTGCCTGTAGATAGATGACCAGATCCGGCACAGGGGCATCGATGGTGAGATGGCGATAGACGTTTAGATAGAGTTCGAATTCATCCGGCTCTAGGTTTTGCTGTGCGAATAGCTGGTCTTTGTCTATTAGGAAGTCTGCCACTCGCACCGGCTCGAACATATCGTTCTGACGAAGATCTTGTATTTGTTGTGCGCGCTGGAACAGGAAAAATAATTGAGTGGATAGCGCGTGTTGTTTCGGGTTTTGATAAAAGCGATCGAGGAATGGGTTCTCCTCGCTTTTCTCTAGCAATAATTCGTAGTTAAAAGAATCCGCTAGACGCTTGGTGAGAGTAGTCTTGCCGACTCCGATAGGGCCCTCGACAGCAATATAGCGCGGAGCAGCCTTGCTGAAATCACCTTGACTCATAGTCGGCTCCTTAGCTTTCAGTCTTTGCTTTTGGCCTGCGTCGACGACGCCTCTTCTTCGGTGCTTCGTTATCCCTTCTAACTTGCTCAATGTTTAGGTCTGTATCACCGAGCTGGAACTGCGTCCACCATTCGCCGCGGCCGCCTAAGTCTTCGCCAGCCTCCTCGCGCAATAGCAGGAAATCATAGGCAGCCCTAAAGCGCGGATGGCTGAATGAGCTCTCGACACTGCGTTTATTGTCCCGCATGAGCCGCGCTTGCAGTTCCCATATTTCCTTCGCTGCGATAGTGAACCGCTTAGGCACGGCGGTATATTGAATCTGCTCCATTAACACGTCCTGTGCTGCCTGTTGGAATAGCTGGTGCTGGTTGCCTTGCTCCGATTTCTGCGACTGTAGGCGAAGCTGTAGTACTGGCCAGAGCAAGGCTGCGAAGAGAAACGCGGGCGTCACGGATTTGCCCTCAGCGAGCCTCCCGTCTGTGTTTCTCAGTGCCAGTTCTACCAGCTTACAAGGTGGTCCGGAGAGCTTGTCCAGCGCACGGAACGTAGGTGCGAAGAGATAATCGCCGGGGCGATAGTGGCGTAGCAGTTTGAAGGTTTCTACTGCATCGCCGCCGGTCATCAATTTGATCGTCTCATCGAAGAGTCTTGCCGTCGAGATGGATTCTAGTAAATGGGCCAGCTCATTGATGGGCTTCTCTGTGTTCGGCTCGATGGTGAAGCCTAGCTTCGCTGCAAAGCGAATAGCCCGTAACATTCTTACGGGGTCTTCTTTATAGCGCTCAGCAGGATTGCCAATCATGCGTATCTGCTTAGACTGCAAATCGTCTAGGCCGGTACTGAAGTCGAGAATGCGGAACTTGTCTATCGTGTAGTAGAGGGCATTGATGGTGAAGTCCCGGCGCAGAGCGTCTTCGTCGATGTTGCCATAGACATTGTCTCTTAGGATCATTCCAGCGGTTGAGTGGGCCGAGTCCTGATTCTGAATGCGCCGTCTGGGAACATTGTCGGCGATTTTATTCTCCGAATCATGGGGTGCGCGAAATGTTGTCACCTCGATGATCTCTCGACCAAAGCGCAGATGAATTATCTTGAAGCGGCGTCCGATTATTCGAGCATTTCGAAATAGGGACTTGAGTTGCTCCGGAGACGCATCGGTTGCGATGTCGAAGTCCTTCGGGCTTTTGCCCAGCAACAAGTCGCGCACTCCGCCGCCTACCAGAAATCCATGGTATCCAGCTTCGGCGAGCTTGTAGAGAACCCTTACGGCATTCGGAGATATCTGCTTGCGTGAGATTGGGTGATGATCACGCTCTAGTACGGTTGCATTCTCGAAACCAACGAGATCTGAAGCTGGGGTAGGTTGATTCATTGTTCGTCGCACTCCGTTGCGCTGTTTGAAAGCGAAGCGAAGCTTGGTCTGGGGTAGTTAGAGGAGTCAATCACGGCTAATTTTCTTTGGTGGCACCATCGTCAAGAGCAAAAGTATAGGCGGTGGTAGGCGTCGTCGGCTGTTTAAGCCCCTCAATGGAATTGGGATTGCGTACATCAGGTGGCATGATACACGGAACGAGAGAAAACTGCAGGCACGGCACAGGCAGAATAGGGGGTTCTCTAACAGTAGGGGGGGATTGGGTATTTCGGGAGATATTATTAGGGGGTGAATACCACCCCCTAATTGGAAGCTAGATCTTATTATTATTGTTATTTAATTATTTATTATTTTTATTAAGTGCGTACCCATATCGGTACTGCATAAGTATTAAGGTGGTAATTATGAAGTTAGATGACAACCGTCAAATCCAGACTACAACCCGACCTTTTTATTATTTAATGCACTAACCTTAGTTTTTTAACTCAGTAATGCTATTTTTGTTTTTATTAAGACTTATTATTATTATTTATTGTTATTATTATCCTCTATTACACTGCACTTACTGTGCCAAGCAGGATAAACCTTTATTTATCAGTCGCTTAACTTTTGAAGCATTAGTAACTAGCTTCTAAACCCCCACATTTGTTACGGATGTTCCCTAATTAACTGGGTAGAAGGGTAGCGGTAACAAATGCCTTGCAGGCCCCGTGTTGAGCAATGCTAGCGGCGTATTCAATTGTTAGGACTTTAGATTCAGGTTTGCTGCTGTTAGAGGTGAGCTTTTGGCTCGTTCTGGTCTTAGTGCTTCTTCTTGCGGGGTATGCCGAAGCGCTGACGGCGCTCCCAAAGACACTTGCGGCTTATGCCTAATTTTTTCGCGAGCTGGGTCTCATTCATGGCGTCCTGATGCTCAAGAACGAAACGCTGGAAGTAGTCTTCCAAGGACAGCTCTTCGATAGGTTCGGGAATACCCTGTGGGTTCTGTAATGCCGACTTCTGAGCTGATATCGGCTTCTCTTCGTCGTCAATAGCAAGGAGCTCTTCTGATATCTCCAAATCTTCCGCCAGCACAACGGCGCGTTCGATCGCATTCTCTAACTCACGCACATTTCCAGGCCAACCATACTTGAAGATGGCGCGCCTGGCGCCCTCACTCAAGCTGAGCATCTTGGTCTTAAGGCGTTTACAGGTCCGTTGTAGAATGGCTTCGCCTAATTCCAGTATATCGTCACCACGGTCTCTAAGCGGTGGGATTAGGAGTGTCATCACATTGATGCGGTAATAGAGGTCTTCACGGAAGTGACCATCTACTACCAATTGCTTCAGGTCGCGATGGGTAGCAACGACTAAGCGCACGTCGACTTTCTTGGACTGCACAGAGCCGACCTTGCGAATCTCATTCTCTTGCAAGACTCTTAGCAGTCGGGCCTGAGCCTCCAGAGGTAGCTCGCCTATTTCATCGAGGAAAAGTGTGCTGCCATTAGCCGCTTCAACTAAACCTGTTCGGGTTGCGGTGGCGCCGGTGAACGCGCCCTTCTCGTGGCCGAAAAGCTCAGACTCAATTAGATTTTCTGGGATCGCCGCACAATTAACAGAGATCATTTCCTGTGCATGGCGATTGCTTAGGTTGTGAATCGCTCGTGCAACGAGTTCTTTACCCGTTCCCGATTCGCCATTGATAAGGACTGTAGAATTAGTGAGTGCGACTTTGCGGATTCGTCGAAACAACTCCATCATCTGCGGGCAGCTACCGATCATTCCATGAACGGGAGGTTCGAATTCTTCGGATACTTCAATAGATTGACGTGGCACCTTAGCGTGTTCACGAATTACTTTGGCAACCGACTCGATTAATTCATTGTGTTCAAACGGTTTGGCAATGTAATCGACGGCACCAAGTTTCATCGAATCGATGGCCGAGCGAATACTGGAGTAGCTGGTCATGATCAGAACCGGTGTGGTGGTAGCCTTGATCAGATCGGTTCCAGGTGCGCCGGGCAGACGCAGGTCGCTGATTATTACGTCGAAGTCGTCCATGTCGAAATTGTCTATCGACTCTTTGACTGTTCCCGCTTCGCTGACTTTGTATTCGTGGCGTTCTAACAATCGCTTCAGAGCAGTTCGAATAACTACTTCATCTTCTACTACTAAAACTTGATTCATCGCTGTCATGTGACTACTTAATTCAGTTGTTGTTGCTGTGTCGATAATCCGCCTGCGTTAGTGCGTGGCGGAATCGCTATGGTACCAAGGAAATCGCAGCAATACCCGCGTGCCGCCAGTGTCTTCGTTCGCAGGGCTGATTATATCAATATCACCACCTAAGTCTTCAACTATACTGAAAACAAGGGAAAGCCCTAATCCAGTGCCTTCCCCCGCCTCTTTGGTAGTAAAGAAGGGGTCGAAGACGCGGTCTCTTATCGCAACGGGGATGCCAATTCCGTCGTCGACAACGGCTATTTCGACTATCTCGCCCAGAACCCGCGTCTGTAAGAGGACTTCGCCATTTGCTTGGCTTGCATCACGGGCGTTGTTGATTAGATTAATTAATACCTGAAGGAGACGCTGGGAGTCTCCTAGAACTTTTGCATCAGGGTCACATTCTATACGCAGGTTCAACTCTTTGCTCTTTCTATCTAGGGATACCAGAGTCTGAGCTTGGTCCATACATTCACTAATAGTTACGACTTCGCTTTCGTATTGAGTCTTGTTTGTGCCGGCGTGGGCGAAGTTGACTAGGGATTGCAATATTGTCGATGTGCGATCGGTTTGCTCGATAATTTGCTCTGCTAGATTGAGCAACTCTTTGTCGTCGTATTCGTCTCGAATGGTTTGTGCCAGACAAGCTATGCCGGTGATAGGGTTCCCTATCTCATGAGCTACGCCGGCAGCCAGCCTGCCTATGGAGGCGAGTCTTTCACTGTGGGTAAGCCCCGCTTCCAAATTTTCTGTTTCGGTAATGTCTTCTAGAAGTATGATCACACCTTCGTGCATTGAATCAGGGTCGCTGGTTGTTTCTATAAGCGCCTTGTGTAGATTGACGGTTTTCTTCTGTCCCTCAAGTTCGAAGGCATACTTATAGGAATGGCTAGAGTCGTCATCGATAAAATTGGCAAAGAGACTTAGCCAGGGTTCCGACAGATCGATAAGTTGAGAGCCCACGATATCGGCGCTATTCAGCTCCGTGAATTGCTCTATTGCTCTATTCCACATGATGACTTCATTGTCGGTGCTGAGGGAACAGACCCCCAATGGTAAGTCGAGTAGAATCTGGCGGTGGTAGCGTCTAAGGTTATCGAGGTCGGCCGCCATGCCGGAGAGGTTACTGCGGTAGGCTTCAATACGATTCTCAATAACATTAAGGTCTGAGCTGCCGTGACCTGAGACGATGCTATAAGGAAGATAGCCATCGATAATTTCACGTGCAATCGAGGGGCCGAGTAGGCCCGATAGGTTCGCTTCCAGTTTTCCGCGTAGTTGCTGCATCGCATACGGCCGCCTATCATTCTCGCCAATACCCAAATCCTTTAATGCCTGGCCTACTTCTCTATTTGCAGTTCTCTCACCCAATGGCTTGCTAAGGCTTTTAATAAAGTCGCGGGGTGATTTTGCAACTAGACCGCTGCGTTTGCGCCGCTTAATTGTATCGAGCGTACAAATATCGGCAGAGCTGCGTTCTTCATCGCTGCTGGAACTGAAAAGGGAGACTGCGACAAACAGAGCGCAGTTGGCAATCAGCGAGAAGGCGGTTATCTCACGCCAGTTGATAGAAATTAAGGCAAGTGAATCGGTCTCGGATAGCAGAGGCAGCGAGAGGAGCAGGAACCAGATGAGTATGCCGCCGCCTAGCCCACATAGGAATCCTTTTTTATTTGCTGCGGGCCAGTAAAGAATAGCGACTATGCCCGGCATGAATTGTAGGCAGGCGGTGAATGCGATTATGCCGATCACCTGAATGCTTATTTGTTCGTTAGGCAAGTAATGGAAGAGAAAGCCAAGCCATATTATGGCGGTTATGAGAGTGCGGCGCTTCCAGAGTAGCCAGCGATAAATATCCTCGTTCGCCTTCGGCTGGTAGATGGGAAGTATCAAATGATTAAGACACATATTAGAAAGGGCGAGTGTTATAACGATGATCAGGCCACTTGCTGCGGATAGCCCTCCAAGGTAGGCGAGTAAGCTGACCATTGGAGCCTGATAGGCGGCACCGATAACTACTGGGAAGTATTCCACCTGCACACTGCTTCCTGACTGAATTCCGGCCCAGAGAATGGGAAGGACGGGCAGGCTGAGCAGCAAGAAATAGAGAGGCAGTCCCCAGCTTGCAAATGACAGTGCTCGCAGCCCATGGATGCCATTAAAGGTAACGTAGAACATATGTGGCATCGCGACCGCAGCAGTGAAGAACAGCAGTGCCATGACATGGAAGGAAGAGAAGTAATTGGTATTCTTCAGACTTGCTATCAGTTCAGGCTGCTCATGCAGCCAGCTATCGAGTCCACCGAAACTGCCGAAGGCACCGTACACCGCGAAGGCCCCCACAACGAGGAACGCTATCAGTTTCACGAGGGATTCGAAGGCAATCGCCATGACTAGTCCGTCGTACTGTGTTCGCCCGGCTCTTCTAGAGGTGCCGAACAGGATTGAAAACAAGGTGATAACCAGACAGAAACCAAGTGCGAGTGAGCCTTGCTCAGCCTCGGGGGATAGTAAGAACGCCGTGTCTGAAACTGCTCTGATCTGTAGCGCGATAAGCGGTGTAACGGCAATTAGGATCACTAGGGTGGTTATAGTGCCTGCCCATGGCGAGCGATAGCGAAATGCCATTAGATCTGCCAGAGAGCTTAGCTGGTAGGTACGAGTTAGCTCTAACAGAGGGCGCAGTAATAGCGGTGAAAGCAGGAATGCCAGCGAGATGCCGATAGAGCTGGCGAGATAGCCATAGCCATCGCGCAGGGCATTGCCGATTGATGTGTAGTAGGCCCAGACGCTGGCGAACACCCCGAGAGAGAGAACATAGACGATAGGATGGCGAACGATTTTTTCGGGAATCCAGCCGCGCTCTGTGATGAAAGCGATGCCAAACAGTAGCGCGAGGTAACCGCTACCGAGGGCGATGACGGTGGTTAGTTCAAAATTCATCCGAATCCTGTTCTCGATGAGACCAGCTGGCAATTAGGATTACTATGAAGCCCACGAAGAACGGGCGATACCAGGCGCCAGCGCTTTGGTTGACCCAGTCCACGCTGAGTAAAAAAAGCAGATAGATTATAAGTAGGAGTACCAAGATTGATCGGGGTATGTACACAGGGGTTCCTTCGCAGTAATAGCGCTTGCTGGATATTATAAGGAGCGCCTAGCCAAGTCTATGGCTACGCTATGGCCGGCCCAGAATTGGCTGGCTATTTTAGGGGTAAGCTGCCGACTTTTGCTACGGCTTGTATGTCCCAGCTCGCTATAGCCCACTGTAATTGCGACTTGGGGCTCTCTTTTGCCAACTCCGCCGGTGGCGCTTGGCCAAGAAAAGTCAGTGCCTTGTATATTGCCTCTGAGGCTCTATCAGTTTCAATCGTCGGGGCAAATGCTTGCTTGCTGAGCTTCTGCCCATGTTCATCTACGATAATAGGGATGTGGGCGTAGCTCACTGCTTGGTAATTGAGCATTCTTTGCAAATAAATTTGTCGCGGTGTTGAGTCGAGTAAATCCCAGCCCCGAACAATATGTGTGATGTCCTGAAATTCATCGTCGACAACGACGGCTAGCTGGTAGGCAAATAGCTCGTCCTTACGACGAATCACAAAATCGCCAACCTCGGCTTCCAGTTGTTGGGCGAAGTGTCCCTGAATTTCATCGTCGAAGCCTATTGCTAAGGGGGCGGTCTTCAAGCGCAGCGCATAGGGCGTCGCCGGCGTAGCGCTACGTTCACGACAGGAACCGTTGTAGACCAGTCCCATTTCCCTGATCTGCGGCCGAGTGCAATCGCAGGGATAGCAGAGGCCCTTCTCTTGAAGTTTATCCAAAACCTCTGCATAGGCATCCAAGCGCGAGCTCTGATAGAGCACCTCGCCATCCCAGTCCATGCCAAAGTCTCGTAGCTGTTGCAGGATAAGCTCGGCGCTGCCAGCGGGTTCCCGAGGCGGGTCCAAGTCTTCTATGCGCATTAGCCACCTACCTTGGTTTGCGCGGGCATCAAGAAAGCTTGCTAACGCGGCAAGCAATGAGCCGAAATGTAGGGGGCCTGTGGGGGAGGGAGCGAAGCGACCTATGTAGCCTAGTTCGGACTCTGTGTTGCTATGAGAAATTTTTGATTTTTGCATCTAGTACGAATTAGCTGCGTATTTCTCTCTCGGTTAGGAAGGCTGGAAATGCTTGATGATGAGGTAGTTCCGGTGGTCAGATCGGTCCCATGCGCTGTGTTGTGGGTCAGCGCATGGGGCTACAAGGTAGTAGTTTAGCTACCGAGTTGCTTTTCTTTGATCTCGTCTAGAGTCTTACAGTCGATGCATTTGTTTGCGGTCGGTCGTGCTTCTAACCGGCGTATGCCTATCTCGATTCCGCAAGACTCACAGTAGCCATAGTCATCCTGAGCGATGAGCTCGATGGTGCTATCGATCTTCTTGATTAGTTTGCGCTCGCGGTCACGTGTGCGTAGCTCGAGGCTAAACTCTTCTTCCTGAGTTGCACGGTCCGCCGGGTCTGGGTAGTTCGCGGCATCATCTTGCATGTGATGTACCGTACGATCGACCTCCTGCATCAACTGCTCGCGCCAGTCTAGCAGGATCGCCTTGAAGTGCTCGCGCTGCTTCTCGTTCATGTACACTTCGTTTTTCTTCGGCTTGTACGGAACGAAGTTCTTTAGAACCGGTTGTGATTCTAAGCCCTGAGAGTTAGCCATGATCGCTAATGCCTCTGTGTATCCCTATTTAGCGAATTAGTTTGCTTGTCTTCTAGACAAGCTGCCGCAGGAATAAGGATTTTTCATTTATAAAACAAACTCATTGAAACGTGTATAAATAGAGTTTGATGATGGACTCTTGCATGCTTTCAATGCGTATTCTTCACGCTGGAAATGTGCAATTTTCAGAAAGCTCGGTAAGCTACCAGATTCTTTATGGGGATGCTATAAAAATCAGCAGTTAGTTAGATAGGGTCTTGAGCTGGTCTTAGGACTATTTATACCTAGCTGTCTCCAAAATTGATCTACTATAATGGTTCGTTTCTATTGCTCTACGTCCCCGCAGGAATCCTAGCATGTCCAATAAGCCAATAGCGGATCAAAATCCACTGGCAAAGGTGAATCCATTTCGAGTGATGACAGTGATGGCCAGAGCGCAGTATCTGGAATCTCAGGGGCGTCGAATCGTGCATATGGAAGTCGGAGAACCGGATTTCTCTTCAGCACAGCCAATCATCGATGCTGGGAAGAAGGCCCTTGATGAAGGGCGGACTAAATACACGGCGGCTTCAGGTCTTACCGAGTTAAGAGAGTGCTTATCCGGCTACTATCTGGAAAACTACAACGTTGAGGTTGGCGCGAATCGCATTTTGATCACACCGGGCGCGAGTGGTGGTCTAAGTCTTTTAGCAAATCTGCTGGTACGCGCTGGCGATGGTATTTTGCTTAGTGATCCTGCCTACCCCTGTGTGCGCAACTTCATCCATATGATGTCAGCGCAACCGCAGCTAATACCCGTAGGTATTGAGCAGAATTTTCAACCTACGCAAGAGCAAATGGATCAGTACAGTACGGCGAATACGAGTGGCCTGTGGTTGGCATCTCCAAATAACCCTACCGGCACAATACTGGAGCGATCGCAGCTTAGGGCTGCCTGTGATTGGGCTGCATCGAGACAGAAGCATCTATTGGTGGATGAAATTTATCATGGCCTGCACTACGTGGACGACCTACCGAGTGTTCTGGAGCTAGATCAGTCGGCCTTTGTAGTGAATAGCTTCTCCAAATATTTTGGCATGACCGGGTGGCGCTTAGGTTGGATCGTCGTACCCGAAGAGCATGTCGAGATGGCAACCATACTTGCTCAAAATATGTATATATCGGCATCTTCTATTGCGCAGTACGCCGCCTTGGCCGCGTTCACTCCCGAAGCCAAACTCATCTTCGAGGAGCGCAGGGAGGCATTTCGCCTCAGGAGAGACTACCTGACAGGGGAGCTAAAGAGTATCGGCTTCTCATTCTCTGATAATATTCAGGGCGCGTTTTACATTTACGCCAATATTTCCAAGTTCTCCGATGACTGTGAAAAATTCTGCCGTGACATATTGGAAGAGCATGGGGTCGCCCTAACTCCAGGCACAGATTTCGGTGATTTCGAAAGTAAGAGTCACGTGCGGATAGCCTTTACAACAGACATGGACAGTTTAGAGCTAGGGGTGACAAGGCTTCGGGAAGCTTTACTGTAAACTTCCATTCAGCAATTTACTTACGGAAACCCTCGGATGCAGCTGCAAAAGAAGCTACAGGAAGGCGTGTTAATTAGACGCTACAAACGCTTTCTGGCTGATATCAAGACAGCGGAGGGGGAGTCTATAACGATTCATTGTCCTAATACTGGTTCTATGAAGAATTGCCAGCAGGCCGGCAGCAGGGTTTGGTATTCAGACTCAGAAAACTTGAAAAGGAAGTACGCCTGCACCTGGGAACTTGTTGAGGTCGAAAACGAACATATCGTAGGCATTAACACAGGATTGGCGAACAAGCTTGTACATGAAGCCATTGCTTCAGCTCGGATCAGCGAGCTGGCGGGATATGAATCTATAAGGACCGAGGTGGCCTATGGGGAGCAGAAGAGCCGTATCGATTTGCTTCTAGGCGGCACCGCTAAAGACCCAGATGCGCAGTGCTATGTCGAGGTAAAAAATGTGAGCCTCGGTTTGGGCGACGGGCTGGGGAGTTTTCCTGATGCAGTCACCACTCGCGGGCAGAAGCACCTTCAAGAGTTGCTGCATATGCATGCTATGGGCCATCGGGCGGTGTTGTTGTTTTGCGTACAGCACAGTGGCATACAGAGGATTATGCCGGCGGACAATATAGATCCCGAGTACGGCCGCTTGCTGCGAGAAGTAGTGTCGCAGGGGGTGGAGGTGTTGGCCTATCGAGCGGAGTTCGATTTGCAAAATTCGCGCATCGAATTGCGCGAAAAGGTACCGGTGCTACTAAGTTAGGGCTGAGCCAAAGCTGGAAATTGTTAGAAATGCCATTACTGCAATGGAGTTGAAACACGCAGTGCTGATTCCTCGACCATGACCATGCCATTGTCTAAGATAAACGGTATTGTCTGCAGGTGTTTGCCTTTGCAGGGCCCTGCCAGACATCGGCCACCCTCAATTTCGAAAAGTGCTCCGTGGGTAGAGCAGATGATTAGGGCGCCATCGGAGTCCAGAAATCGATCTTCCTCCCACTCAAGAGGGGTGCCCAGATGTGGGCAGCGATTCCAATACAAAAACACTTCAGCGTCTTTCTTAACGGCAAACATATAGAGATTGTTAAACTCAATCCCCTTCGAGGTGCCTTCTTCTATTTCATCTGCGCTAATAAGACTGATCATGTATCTTCCCTTGCTCTAATTGTTAGACGAGGGCCTTCTCGAAATCCGTCAGTAGATCATCGATTTCTTCTATGCCGATCGAAAAGCGAATCATGGAGTCGGCGATGCCCATGGAGGCACGACGTTCAGCCCCCATCTCATAATAGATAGTATGGGCGACAGGAATTGCTAGAGTACGGGTATCGCCCAGATTGCTGGATGAGACTATATTATCCATCGCATTTAACACGTCGAAACAGTCGACGCCGTCGACGAGATCGATGCTCATAATAGAGCCGAAGCCATTAAACAGTTCCTTTGCTCGGCCATGCTGTGGATGGGCAGGCAGGCCAGGATAGTAGACCTGCTTCACCTTTGGGTGTTGCGCACAGAACTCGGCGACTGCCTGGGCATTACTACAGGCCTTATCCATGCGCAGGCTCAGTGTCTCCGAACCTACTGCCAGATGATGAGCGGCTTCTGGTCCAAGAGAGGCGCCTATGTCGCGTAAGCCCTTCTTCTTCACCTGAGTAATGCCCCACAATTCGGCGTCTTGGCTCTTGTAGTTGTCGTAAATATTCGCGAAGCCTGTCCAGTCGTAAAG
>Ga0316189_10003805_pt1 | contig 14627 bp, 15 predicted proteins | sample LowCovwburrow_MG_FD_204930 | JGI IMG/M metagenome (GOLD analysis project Ga0316189, IMG submission 204930) | Coastal sediment microbial communities from Maine, United States - Lowes Cove worm burrow | ecosystem: Environmental > Aquatic > Marine > Coastal > Sediment | place: USA: Maine...
ACGCCGTTGGTACCTACGCTATTCCGCCGTCGGGCAGATGAAGTTGACGGGGTTTACAGCTCTGCCAGGCAGCCGGCGGTTTAGTGCTAACTCAAAAGAGACTTCGCCATACCCATCAGGCCGCCGACCCCACCGACGGAGTCCAGCAGGCTGCCCCCGCTGCTGGCCTGGTCAACCACACCGGGCAAGGCATTCGCGAGCCCCTGTGTTGCGGTGGCCGGATCTACACCCAACTGGCTGGCAAACTTGGAGATATCGGCCTGGCCAAACAAACTGGCAATGCTGTCGCCAGAGATAGCGCTGTTTGCGCCATCCCCCAACCAGGAGGACAGTACTGCGCCAAGGTCGCCATTCTGGCTCATTTTACCGGCCAGGCCTGCCAGGTCGATACCGCCCTGACCATCACCGATCAGGCCCGACAGGGCAGAATTAACGGTAGCGGCGTCCAGCGAAAGACCGGTATTGTCGTTAAGTAATTTGGTAGCGATTGCTGCGATGTCCATCAATAAATCCTCGGTTTGTGAGTCATAATTTGCAGGTGTATATGTTGCGGCTCCAAGTATAGACTCTCTCAGCTACTTTGCAGGCGCCTGAACCACACCAAAGGTATCTCTCGCGAGACTTTGTCCAGGTATTCACCCTGGTGCTTGTTGATTTTCACTACCTCGGCCCACAACGCTTCGCGTTCATTGGCGCCAACGTCCTCAGCTGTCGCTTCAAACCGTTCCTGCCCGAGTTGTACCACCACCCGTGGATTGGCCTGCATATTGAGATACCAGGCTGGATGACTCTCCATGCCACTGTTGGATGCCGACACGGCCACGCTGTCACGATAGGGGTAGCAGGCGATCGGGACCGTGCGCGATTTGCCGGTCTTGCGACCGACGGTGGTGACCAGTGCTACGTCAATCCAGCCCATACGGGCGCCGTAGCGGCCACCGCTGATCTTGTAAAGTAACTTGTGAACCCGACCGAAGTATTTCCAGTTGATCATCTGAGGTGCGTCTCGATATGTCCAAAGCGGTGATTCTAGCACCGCTGCCAGGCTCTTCGGAGCAAGCCTGGAGTACGCTCGGGCTACCAGACTATACCCCGCCGGATTTTATCCGGCTGCCCCTCGCACGCCAGTACTACCCGCCTCAGCCCTTGAGTTTGCCCAGCACGTCTACCGGCAAGGGAAAGACAATCGTGGAGCTCTTGTCGCCGGCAATTTCCACCAGCGTCTGCAGGTAGCGCAACTGGATCGCCTGGTCCTGCCCGGCCAGCACCTTGGCCGCCTCGGCCAACTTTTCCGCCGCCTCTGCCTCGCCGATTGCATGGATCACCTTGGCGCGTCTTTCCCGCTCGGCCTCGGCCTGTTTTGCCAGGGCTCGCACCATGGTCTCGTTGAGATCAACGTGCTTGATCTCAACATTGGCAACCTTGATTCCCCAGGCCGCGGTCTGCTTGTCCAGGATCGTTTGTATATCGGCGTTGAGGCGCTCCCGTTCCGCCAGCATGTCGTCCAATTCGTGTTGGCCAAGCACCGAGCGCAGCGTGGTCTGGGACAGCTGGCTGGTCGCCTCCAGGTAATTCTCCACCTGGATAATGGCACGTTCGGGATCCACCACCCTGAAATACAGGACTGCGTTAACCTGCACCGATACGTTGTCTCGCGAAATAACGTCCTGGGTGGGCACATCCATTACCACGGTTCGCAAATCTACCCGCACCATCTGCTGTAATACAGGGATTATAATGATCAGACCGGGGCCTTTTACCTTGTAAAAACGCCCCAGCATGAAGATAACGCCACGCTCATACTCGCGCAGCACCCGAAACATGGATGCCGCGAGGATTATCAGCAACACCAGTACTACAACACCAAAATATCCGGCATCAAACATCAGCTTTGTACTCCATTTTCCTTTCTGACTTGCAGGGTAAGACCGTCAATCTCGCTGACCACTACCCTGTCCTGCGGGCCCAGCGTGTCCGCACACGCAACCTCCCACAACTCCCCGTCCAGCCGCGCCAGCGCAACGCCGTCGCTGCCCACTGACTCAATGACGGCCGCCTCCCCCACCAGGTGTTCGATACCTGTACGCACCTCTTGACGACGGGCACGCATGACCATGCCAAGGGCGAAGACCAGGACAGCAACACTGACGGCGGAAAAGGCTGCAATCATCGGCATCGCGATCTGGTAACCGGGCAACCGGGTATCCATCAACATAATCGAGCCGACCACAAAGGCGATCAGGCCGCCCAGACCAAGAATACCGAAACTCGGGGTAAAGGCTTCCGTCGCCATCAGCCCCACACCCAGAAAAATCAGGGCCAGGCCGGAGTAACTGACCGGCAGGACCTGGAATGCGTAAAGTGCAAGCAACAGACACAGTGCACCCATCACGCCTGGCACACCAATGCCGGGACTGTAGAACTCTATGATCAGCCCATAGACGCCAATCAAGAGCAAAACATAGGCAATATTGGGGTTGGTGATAACTGCCAGGAACTCGCTACGCCAGTCCACCGGGTGTTCGTTAACCGTCAGACCGTCCAGCGCCAGCGTACGCTCGACGCCGGCAACCTCCACCACGCGCCCCTGCAGCGCCGCCAGCAGCTGCTGCTGCGAACTGGCGACCAGGTCAATCACGCCTGCCTGCAGGGCATCCTCGGCTGACAGGCTGGCACCCTCTCTGACGGCCTGCTCTGCCCACTGCGCATTGCGGCCGCGCAATTGCGCGAGGCTCTGGATATACGCTACTGCGTCGTTGACAATTTTGTGCTCCATAGCCGAACCCGGTGGCGTGGCCTCATCGGCAGTATCCCCGGGCTTGGGACCGGGCAATTCAGGCATGCCGCCGATCTGAACCGGCGTAGCCGCCCCCAGGTTGGTCCCCGGAGCCATTGCGGCGACATGAGTGGCATACATGAGGTAGGTGCCGGCGCTGGCCGCCCGGGCGCCACTGGGCGCCACATAGCCTACAACCGGTACCGAGGATCCCAGGATGGCCTTGATCATATCGCGCATGGCGAGGTCCAGGCCGCCGGGTGTATCGATACGCAGGATCACCAGTGGCGCGCCCTCGGACTCAGCCTGCTCCAGGCCTCGAACCATATGGTCCGCGGTCGCCGGACCGATAGCGCCCTCTACGTCGATCAACCAGATCTCTCCCGCGGCCTTGCAGGGCATGACACACAATAAACCCAGCAAAAGCACGGCACGGAGATACAGACTGCTTTGCATACCCTTCCTCATGCTATTGAGTATTACTGCACTGCAGTATAGGCCGCAAGTGCACAGGGCGTGGTTTGCAAACTCTATTGAGCTATATCATGGAGCGCGCAAGTGCGGCTGCCGTAACATGGCCAGCCTCTCCCTGGAAAGTAGGCAGGATCATGCGTTCGTTTTTACTACCGGTAATCGCCTGTGCGGGGTACACCGCGGCAATTGCAGCGGCAACCGAGCCAGAACAGACAGCTGACTCATACCAACAGGAGGCCCGGGAGCTGGCACAGGAGTTTGTCGGCTTGCTCAAGCCGCAACTGAAACAGGCCCTCACCGAGGGTGGCCCGGCCCGCGCCATTGCTATCTGCGCCGATGTGGCACCTGGCATAGCAGACGCTCTCAGCACCCAGTCCGGGTGGCTGGTCAAGCGAGTCAGTCTCAAGTCTCGCAATGCCAGCAGGGCAATTCCAGACACCTGGGAACGCGATGTGCTGGAAACTTTCGACGCTAGACAGGCATCCGGTGAGGGGGCCGCTCAAATCAGCTTCGGGGAGATCACCGGCAAACAGTATCGGTACATGCAGGCCCAGGGCGTTGAACCCGTATGCCTCACCTGTCATGGCAAAGACCTGAGCCCGATTGTGGTGGAGACATTGCGGCAGTATTATCCGGATGACTGGGCCACGGGCTACACGCTCGGTGAAGTCCGCGGCGCCATCAGCTTATCGAAGAACTTGTAGCGGGCGGCAGCTTTCCTATAGGCTCCGGCCACCCGTAGATTTTCCAGGATCACCACCCACCATGACCACACAACTGACGCCTCAAGAGTGCCTGTATCCCAGCCGTTTCATCGACAGCGAACACCCGCACATCCGCACGCTGGCGGGAGCCCTGACCAGTCCCGCCGTTGATGCGGTGGAAAATGCTGTAGCAATTTACTACTGGGTGAGGGACAAGGTGCGATACAACCCGTACCTGGCGGGCGATTCTCCCGACGATTATCTGGCCAGTGCCACCTTGAAGGCCCGCGAGGGATGGTGCGTCACCAAGGCGCTGTTATTGGCGGCCCTGTGCCGTGCCGCCGGCATTCCCGCCAGAGTAGGCTATGCGGACGTGCGCAATCACCTGTCTACCGAGCGGCTGCGCCAATCCATGCAGACCGACGTGTTCTACTTCCATGGCTACACCTCACTATTTCTCGATGGCCGTTGGGTCAAGGCAACGCCGGCATTCAATATAGAACTGTGCGAAAAATTCGGCCTTCGTCCACTGGAATTCAATGGCCGGGAAGACAGCCTGTATCACGAATTTGATGTGGCCGGTAACCGGCATATGGAGTATCTGCACGATCGTGGCGAATACCTGGACCTGCCGTTCGAAGAGCTCATGGCAACCATGCATGAGCATTACCCTTTACTGATGAAACTCAGCAGAGCCGACCACGCGTCTGACGCCAGCGGTTGGGAAACTGACGTTGAAATGGAAGTAACCCGCTGATTGGGGGCCAGGCCTTCAGGGCGTGCGTGTTCCAAGGGTAAGCACAGCGGCGCCCGCCAGAAGAACCCACAACAGCTCCTGCAGGTAACTGCCCAGAACCAGCATACCCACCGTGACCGCCGCAGCGGTTATGAGCCGTTCAACCCAGGGCGCATTGCCGGGTGCCGGAGCCTCCTCCCGCCGCCGCAGCAGGTCGCGGGTAATACGGTGTTCAATAAAACGTGCATTCGTCATGGCGCTCTCCTATGAACTCAAAATACGCCGACATGATGACTCCGGATGACTATTGACCGCGATCTGTCCACTTTTCAATCGGGTTGAAAAAGCGACAGGTCGCGCAGAATCGCCACCCGGCCTGGAGGCCACACTCCTCTTGCCGGCTGCATACCGGGGTTGGTGCAAAAGGTGGACGCTGGCTCTGCGCTGCGAGTTGCCCCTTGCTGTTTTCGTCAAATAAAATTGATCTGGCATAAGCCGGGGATGTCCCGTCTGGACTATTCTTGTATAGCCCGGTTTAACTCAAGAGACGTCCACAATGACCAGCGAAGCAGCCCGCCTGGAAAAAGCACCGCAGCACGATCCACTTCCGCCAGATCGGCTCTACCGGCACTGTGAACCTGCGGAGCTGCCGTTCGATACGACTGAGGATTTGGAGCCGTTGGCAGAACACCTGGGACAGGATCGAGCTGTGGAGGCGCTCGAATTTGGCCTGCAAATCCCCCACGACGGCTACAACATATTCCTGCTGGGCAGCACTGGTGTGGGCAAGAGCGAGCTGCTGGATAGCGTGCTGAAAAGCCTGCTCAAGAATCCGGCCGCGATCCCTCGCACTGCGCCTTCCGACTGGTGCTACGTCAACAACTTTGACTCCCCGGACAAACCGATTGCGTTGCGCCTGCCCAAGGGCATGGCCTGCAGTTTGCGCAGTGATATGAACCACACGGTTGAAGAACTGCTGGGTTCGTTGCCATCTACATTTCAAAGCGACGAATACCAGGCCCGGGTACAGGAGTTGGGGGAGAGCTTTCAGCAGCGGGAACAGGAGGCTTTCCAGGCGCTGGGCGAGAAGGCGTCGGCTGCCGGCGTTGCCATGATACAGACACCCAGCGGCTACACCCTGGCACCGCTCAAGGATGGGGAGATCGTAACCCCGCAAGCCTTCGAAGCCCAACCCGAGGAAGAGAAGAAGCGTGTCATGGCGATTATCGAAGAGCTGAAAGATGAGCTGAAAGTGATCGTGAGGCAACTTCCCGGCTGGAAAAAAGACAGCCGCAATGAATTCAAGGAATTGAATCGGGAGTTCAGCAAACTCGCCATAGATCCTGTAATGAAGGAGCTAAAAGACAAATACCAGGACTATCCAGAAGTTATCACGCATCTTGAGGCCGTACACACTGACGTGCTGGAAGCGGCAGAGGCCTTTACTCAGGTGCAGGAGGAATCGGCGATCCCGGACAACCTCAAAAATCGTGTCAAGGAGTTCCCACAGTACAACATCAATGTGCTGGTAGATAACGCGTCACAGGAATCGGCACCGGTCATTTATGAGGACAGCCCGGGGTTCAGTAACCTGATCGGGCGGGTCGAATATATCTCGCAAATGGGCACGCTCGTTACGGATTTCAATCTTATCAAGCCGGGTGCGCTGCACCGCGCCAACGGTGGCTACCTGATTCTCGACGCTGACAAACTGCTTACCAGTCCCTACGCGTGGCCCGCGCTCAAGCGCGCGCTAAAAGCCCGGGAAATTCGCATTCAATCGCTGGAGCAACTGTTCAGCTTCGTCAGCACGGTTCAACTGCAGCCCGAGCCGCTACCCCTGGATGTGAAAGTAGTGCTGCAGGGCGACCGGTATATCTATTACATTCTTGAACAGTACGACCCGGAGTTCGCCACCCTGTTCAAGGTAGCCGCTGACATGTCAGAAGATGTGGTTCGAAGCCCCGAGAGCACACTGCTCTTTGCCCGCATGATAAGAACCCTGCAAACCCGCCGCGACCTGCTACCGCTGGACCGGTCGGCGGTGGCCAGGGTGATCGAATATGCCGCCCGCCGCATGGAAGACAGTGAAAAGCTCAGCCTGCATCACGGCAAGTTGGCTGATCTGCTCAGTGAGAGCGATTTCGGCGCGCGCCGCAACGGCGATTCAGTGATTACCGCCCAACATATTACCGACGCTGCCCTGGCGGCGGTGCACCGGCTGGACCAGTTTCGCGAAAAAGCCCACGAGGGCATTCTGCGGGACATCATGCTGGTTGACAGCACCGGCAGCGCAGTTGGACAGGTGAACGGCCTGGCGGTCTACCTGCTGGGGGACTACGCCTTCGGCAGGCCTACCCGCATTACAGCCACCGCCCGCCTGGGCCAGGGCAAGGTACTGGATATCGAACGCGAGGTGGACCTGGGTGGAAACATTCACTCCAAGGCCGTCATGATTATCAGCGCCCTGCTCGCCAATCGCTACGCGCGCGAACGGCCGCTGCCACTATCGGCCAGCCTTGTTTTTGAGCAGTCCTACGGGGGAATCGAGGGAGACAGTGCTTCTGTGGCAGAGCTGGTCGCACTGATTTCTGCGATTGCCGATATCCCCGTGCGGCAGGACCTGGCAGTCACCGGCTCCCTCAACCAGCACGGCCAGGTACAGGCCATAGGCGGAGTCAACGAAAAAATTGAAGGCTTCTTCGACGTTTGTGATGCGCGCGGCCTGACCGGCACCCAGGGCGTGATAATACCCCACGCAAACGCCGTGCACCTGATGTTGCGCCAGGATGTTCTCGACGCCGTCGAAGCCGGCCAGTTCAGGGTATATGCCGCGGACACCATCGATACTGCCCTGGAGCTGCTGACAGGCAGCAGCGCCAACGCAATCGATGCAAGGGTAATCGCGCGACTGGAGACACTGGATGAGGTGAGCCGCAAATATGCCGCAAAGGGAGATCACAGCGGTGACAGCTGAACTGATCACCGGGCCAGGCATATTGGTCCCCATAGACCTGCACGGCATAAATCGTGGCACACTGGAAACACTGGTGCGCATTGCGCGATTGCTGGACAGGAGCCTGCTGGGGCTCTTGCTGGAGGACGTTCGCCTGCAGCAGGTAGCTGACCTGCCGTTCACCACTGAAATCACTCTCAGCGGGGCGAGAGAGCGCAGCCTGTTGCGCGACCACCTGAGTCGACGCCATCTCCTGGTCGACAAGGACGCCCGTCGCCTGCTCAACGAATTGGCGGGCCGCGACCGGGTGGCGCTGCGCTTTGAGCGTGCCGCGGGCAGCCGCTTGCTCTCTGCACTGGCGCGCGATGGTCGGCTGGACATATTCTTTCCGGCGCGCCAGCGCTGGCAACCGCTGACGCGCGGATCTGCCGCCGCCGGCGCCGCAGTCAGACGGCTGGGTATCGTGTTGGCACAAACAGCGCAGGACCAGCAGGTGTTGAATATCGCCCGGATGCTGATGCACGCAGGGCAGGTTGGGGAATTGTATGTGCTGTCTTCAGGACCGATGGAGAGCGAGCAGTTGAAGGCTCTTTACCATCCCGGCAGCCGGATCTGCGTACAGGCCAATTTGAAGTGCGACCAGGACAGCCTGTCCCGCCTCATACGCCAGTCGGCTTACGATCTGCTACTCCTTCCGCGGGACTGTGCAGAGAGCATGGCACCGCAGGTACTTGAAGACGCCCTGGACCGCTCCGCCACCCAGGTGCTGGTTATTAACGAGGGTGCGGGTTCCTAGCGATTCGATGAACCTAGATATTCGAAGAAAAGGTATCGCAGTCTTCCAGCCTGCCGCTGTCAAAACCACGCCTGAACCAGGTTACCCGCTGTTGCGAACTACCGTGAGTGAAACTGTCCGGCACTACCCTGCCCCCTGACTCACGCTGCAGGCGATCATCACCAATAGCCGTCGCCGCGCGCAATGCCTCTTCCAGGTCGCCGGGGTCCAGCAACTGCCGCTGGGTATTGGCAGCGTGCCCCCAGACACCTGCAAAACAGTCCGCCTGAAGCTCCTGCCGCACCGACAGTGCGTTGACGGCGGCTTTGCTCTTGCCGCGACCGGCCTGCTGCACCTGCTGGCTGATACCCAGCAGCGTCTGGACATGGTGACCCACCTCGTGCGCGACCACATAGGCCTGGGCGAAGTCGCCCGGCGCGCCGTGGCGCGCCTTCAGGTCATGGAAAAAGGACAGGTCGATATAGAGTTTCTGGTCGCCAGGACAATAAAAGGGTCCCACCGCGGCTGACGCCATGCCACAGGCGGAATTCACCCTACCGGTAAACAGCACCAGGGTGGGTTCGCGGTAGTTTGCACCCTGTTGGCGAAAAATCTGTTGCCAGGTCACTTCGGTGTCAGCCAGTACCACCGAAACAAAATCGGCCAGTTGCTGTTCCTGCGCGCTGAACTCTTCCGACTGATGGGCAGTGGTGCTGCCACCGCCACCGAAAAACATCGAAAGCACGTCAATACCCAGCAGCTTTCCGCCAAATATGGCCAACACCCCGACCACAAGGATAACCCTCCCCGTTTTGGAGCGGATCATAGCCGGTAGAAAACGCAGCAATAAGGGTGCAGCGCCAGCCGCACTGTAGCCAGCGCTCTGTCCGCGACGATCTTCCACATTCTCGCTGCGTTTACCGTCTTCCCACCGCATCGCGTTTCTCCGTATAGTCCTGCTACTCAAGTTAGCACGGCTCGAAGAACTAGCAAGCCGTCGCTTATCATTATACCCTGCGGGGTCACTTCATATAGAGACTATACACCATGTCAGACGGCATTCTCATCGGCGGCAACAACGTCGGGCAGGTGCGGCTCAACCCGCGTTACGCTAACCGTCACGGTCTGGTTGCCGGCGCAACCGGCACCGGCAAGACAGTCACCTTGCAGTGCCTGGCCGAGGGTTTTTCCGACCTGGGCGTGCCGGTGTTCCTGGCGGACGTAAAAGGAGACATATCCGGCATCAGCCAGGCCGGCTCACCCCACCCCAAGATCGACGAGCGCGTCGCGAAGATTGGCATCGAGAATTTTACCCAGCGGGGCTACCCGGTCGCGTTCTGGGACCTGTTCGGCAAACAGGGCACCCCGGTCAGGTCCACCATTTCAGAGATGGGTCCCCAGCTATTGTCACGGCTGCTGGAGCTGAACGAGACCCAGGAAAGCGTGATGACCCTGGTATTCGAGTTCGCGGACGATGAAGGCATGTTGCTGGTTGACCTGGCAGACCTGCGCACCACCCTGGAATACCTTGGCGACAACAGCAAGGAGCTCGGCAGCGGTTTCGGCGTATCAAAAGCCTCGGTCAATGCCATCTTGCGCAGGCTGTTGATGCTGGAGCGCGAAGGGGGCGACGCCTTTTTTGGCGAACCTGCCCTGGAATTGAAGGACTTTATGCAGACCCACCGCGATGGGCGCGGCATGATAAACATACTGGCTGCAGACCAGCTCATCATGAGCCCGCGACTGTACTCAACCTTTCTCCTGTGGCTGCTGTCCGAGCTGTTCGAGAACCTGCCGGAGCTCGGTGATCCCGAGCAGCCTGTGCTGGTGTTTTTCTTCGATGAGGCGCACCTGCTGTTCAAGGACTCGCCGAAATCGCTGCTGACCAAAATCGAGCAGGTTGTGCGCCTCATTCGATCCAAGGGCGTGGGTGTGTACTTTATCTCACAAAGCCCCGGTGACATGCCCGATAGCGTCTTGGCACAGCTGGGCAATCGGGTGCAACACGCCCTTCGAGCCTATACGCCCAAGGAACAGAAGGCGGTAAAAGTGGCGGCACAGTCGTTTCGCGCCAACCCCGAGCTGGATACTTTCACGGCGATAACGGAGCTAGGCGTGGGAGAGGCACTCGTGTCCACCCTGCAGGAAAAGGGCATTCCAGCGCCGGTCCAGCGGGTACTGATACGACCACCTCACTCACGCATGGGAAAAGCCACAAAAGCAGAGCGTGCGGCGATCCTCTCGAGCGACGTGAACATGAAACGCTATGCCCAGGCCTACGATCCGCGCTCTGCTCATGAGGTACTGGTGGAGCGCACCGCCCAGCGGCTCAAGCAGCAGGAGCAGGCCGAGCTGGAAAAGCGGGCCAACAAGGCCGAAACGAAAAGCAGTGGCCGCAGCCGGGAGAGTGCAACCGATGCATTTATCAAGAGTCTGGCCAGGGCTGCTGGCAGTAGCGTGGGACGCAAACTGTTTCGCGGCATTCTGGGCTCACTGTTGAAATAACAGGGCCCTGGGTGTTGCCAGTGGAGACTATTTGGCGGGGCGCAAACTCTGCCACGCACTGACCACTGCCAGCACCAGGGCGCCCGCAAGCAAACCCACCAGCATCGATGCCAGGGTCGGGGTAATTGCCGCAAGCGCAGGTCCTGCGGTATCAATTGTGGCGACAAAACCGGTGAATACGGCAATCCAATCGCCCAGTACATGAAAACCGTGCACCAGGATGCCGCCGCCCACCATGAACATGGCGACAGTGCCCACCACGGCCAGAGCCTTCATAAGCCAGGGGGCAAACGCCACGAGCTTGCGACCGAACCAGCGTAAGAAGTTGACCCAGGCACCCTCCCCCTCGCGCTCAGATAAATAGAGACCCGCATCATCAAGCTTGACGATTCCTGCAACCAGACCATAGACACCGACGGTCATGACGATGGCGATACCGGCTACGACCATCACCTGGGTAAGAAAGGTCTGTTCGGCGACAATGCCCAGGGTGAGCACAATTATTTCAGCCGATAGGATGAAGTCCGTACGTATCGCGCCCTTGACTCGATCCTGTTCAAACTTTACGAGGTCGACGGCAGGATCGGCCACCTGTTTCAGCAGGTCTCTGCGGTGCGCCTTCTCTTCCTCCGCCTTGTGCAGGAAGCTGTGTGCGACCTTCTCAAAACCCTCGTAACAAAGATACAGCCCGCCCAGGATCAGGGCGGGGGTAATGGCCCAGCTCGCCAGCAGAGACAGGGCAAGCGCTGCCGGCACAAGGATCAACTTGTTGCGAAAGGAGCCCTTGGCAACGGCCCATACCACGGGCAGTTCGCGGTCTGCCCGCACTCCCGTCACTTTCTCGGCGTTGACCGCCAGGTCATCACCGAGCACCCCGGCGGTTTTCTTCGCGGCCACCTTGGTCATGGTAGCCACATCATCAAGCACCGTGGCGATGTCATCCAGTAGAAGTAACAGACTACTACCCGCCATTGGGCCTACCTCCTGTTTCGATTTTTATTGCAGCGGTTTGCGCCTGCGCTTCGCGGAACGGTGCATCTCCGATTTCGGGTAACGCGGGAGCTTGCCGGTTGCCAGGTATTCGCGAATGGTTTCCTGGGATCGAATTCGCGCAACCCGCTTCGTCCTGGGCGTGTACTCGTTGACCTGATTCTGGTCTATGATGCGCGACTTGACGTTATCATGCCATTGCTGGTCGAGGATATCCTGGATCGTGCGTTGCGCGTCGCGGTCGAAGACCGGGCACAGCACTTCTACCCGGTAATCCAGGTTTCGCGTCATCAGATCAGCCGAGCTGATCATGTAGCGCGGGCTGCCCCGATTGTAGAACACGTAAACCCGGGGATGCTCCAGAAAGCGGTCGACGATGCTGATGGCCCGGATGTTTTCCGATATGCCCTTGACCCCCGGCAACAGGGAGCACATGCCCCGTACTATCAGCCTGATTTCCACCCCGGCCTCGCTCGCCTCATACAGCTTGGTGACCAGCTCCTTATCAACCAGGTTGTTGCACTTCAGGGTCATGCTGGCGCGGTAACCCGACTGGGCATTCGCGATCTCCTGGTCTATCAGGCTGAGCAGGCCCGAACGCATTGAGTGCGGAGAAACCAACAGTAATCGGTAGTCCGGACGCCGATAGTTGTACTGCAGGAAGTCGAAGACGCTGAACAGGTCCTTGCCAACATTCTGGTCGTAAGTCAGCAAGGTAAAGTCGGTGTAGATCAGGGCTGTTTTTTCGTTGAAATTACCGGTTCCCACGTGGCTGTAGAAACGCGTGCTGATCCCCTCCTTGCGTTCGATCAAGAGCAGTTTGCTATGCACCTTGAGTCCAGGGATACCAAATATTACATTGATACCGCTGTCAGTAAGCCGCTGCGCCCAACTGATGTTTGCGGCCTCATCGAACCGGGCGGCCAACTCCACCACCGCCAGCACGCGCTTACCATTGTGCACAGCATTTACCAGGGCATCAATTACTCGCGAATCGCGCGCTACACGGTACAGGCAAATCTTGATATCCGTCACCTGGGGATCCAGGGCGGCAGTCTTGAGCAGGTCGACAACGTAATCAAAGGGGTGATACGGATAATATAACAGCACATCTTTTTCGCGGATTGCGTCAAAAATACTGTCCTGCTCGTCCAGTCGTGGTAGTCGAAGTACCGAGAAAGGCTTGAACTCGAGGTAATGCGGCCCGACCCTGGGGAAGGACATGAAGTCCTTGGAATTGTGGTAGCGCCCTCCGGCAATCAGGCTGTCATACTTACCGAAACCAAAGCGCGCGCTGACATAATCCAGCAGGCGCTGCGGCATCTTCTCGTCGTAAACCATGCGGACCGCATCGGCCTTGCGTCGCTGTTTGAGACTCAGGGACATTTTATCGATCAGGGTCTGATCGATACCCGTATCTATTGAAAGTTCCGCATCGCGCGAGAATTTAAAACAGAATGCGCTGGCCTCATCAATAGGTATGACACCCCGGAACATCTGTGGCAGGCAGAACCGAATGATATTGTCCAGGACAATGAAAACCTTGCCGCTCTTGCCCTTGCGTTTTGGTATCGCGATAAACCGTGGCAACCGGTCCGTGGGCACCTCCACCACCGCGTAGTTATAGGTGTCACCGGACTGGATATCTATCGCAAGATAGAGCGATTCGTCGTTGAGTGCGGGTATGGGTTGCGCATCGCTGAGCAGTATAGGCTCGAGTTCGGGCAGGACCGTAGCGGTAAAAAAGTCCTGTACCCAGGCGGCCTGGCCCGGGTCCAGTTGCGCTTCGTTCACCAGATAGATGCCGCGGGCACGCAATTGCCCCAGCAGCTCGAGGTAGATACGGTCGAATTCTTTTTGCAGTCGGACCACGTTTTTCTGGATTGCCGCCAGCAGGTCCTTGGACTGTTGCCGGTTGGTGCCCGAGGACATGGAAATCAGGCGCCGCACCTCTGCGACCCTCACCCGAAAAAACTCATCCAGGTTATTGGAAAATATACCCAGGTAGCGCAGCCGGGCAATCAGCGGCGTTGTTTTATCCGCTGCCTCCTGTAATACGCGCGCATTGAAAGAGAGCCAGCTGAGTTCACGCGGCGTAAACAGATCGTGATCCAGCATGTCAGCCAAGCGGATTTTGATCGGGTTGGCCATTGCTACCACCGTTCGAAAATTAAACAGAAAAAAAGAGGATGAGCGCCACGCCGCAGCGCCCACATCACGCATCTATTTAATATACTTCAACGCACGGCAATAGTCCTGCACAGCAGCAAAAAACGGGCATGTGGGCGCACAAAAACTCCGGCACAATGGCCGCGGTACAAGAGGGAAACGGCTCGGGGTAGGTTCTAGTCGTCAGCGGCCACTAATTCCAGATGGCCCAGCAGGCTGCGAAATTCGTTCGCTATGCCGGTCATATTCTGATGCAGGCTCACGGTATCAAGATCGGTATGCAAGCGAAGCTGGCCTTGCTCCACCAATGCTGCAAGCGTAGTAAGTTCGAGTTCGCTCAGCTCCAGTGTCACAAACACACCGCCCGTGTCTCTTACCAGGTCAACGGTTTTCATAATGCGCCCTTGCAGATAGATAAAAAGAGCCCGGTAGTTCCCCCGGTTTCGCTGGGGCCGGGCCAAGATAGGGATCGGTTACCGGCCTAGGCCGCTTGTGCCTCGAAGGCCTGGGGAAACGCCGCTGCGACGGCGCTGAAGCTGTAA
>Ga0316189_10003806_pt1 | contig 14627 bp, 7 predicted proteins | sample LowCovwburrow_MG_FD_204930 | JGI IMG/M metagenome (GOLD analysis project Ga0316189, IMG submission 204930) | Coastal sediment microbial communities from Maine, United States - Lowes Cove worm burrow | ecosystem: Environmental > Aquatic > Marine > Coastal > Sediment | place: USA: Maine...
AGTGCCGATGAACTGGTCGATATCATTGACATGACCGCCCAAGGGGTGCGGTTTTTCGATAGCGAGCCTCGAATGGCGGTTCTTTCCTATTCGAATTTTGGATCAGCAACCGGCGAGGTTCCAAGTAAAGTGCAGGAAGCCGTCCGCAAGGCCCAATCGAAATTCCCTGACCTGGTCATTGATGGAGACCTTCAGGCCAATGTCGCCCTGAACAAGAATTTATTGAATGATGTATACCCATTTAGCAAGCTTTGTCCTTCTGGGGCAAATACACTTATATTTCCAGACTTAACATCCGGAAATATCGCTTACAAACTGCTAATGGAATTAGGGAATGCGGAAGCCATTGGGCCCGTTCTTTTAGGCATGAACAAGCCTGTACATGTCCTACAGTTGGGAAGCTCAATCCGGGAAATTTATAATATGGCAGCAATAGCTGTTGTAGATGCCCAAAATCGCCAAAACAAAATCAAGGAGTAAACATGATAGTATATCTGGAAGGGAAATTAGTTACCAAGGATCCAACTTTCGTTGTCATGGATGTCAATGGTGTCGGTTATGAAGCCAAAATCACCCTCCCTACATATTCTGTGATTAAAGAAAAGGATCAATTCAAATTACACACCCACCTGCACATAAAGGAGGACAGCCACACACTTTACGGGTTTGCCGATCCGAAGGAAAAAACCCGATTTCTTGACCTGATATCTATTTCCGGGGTGGGCCCGGCCACCGGCCTGATGGTCCTCTCCTCACTATCGCCGGGCGAACTTCAAAATGCCATCCTTAATGGTGACGTCAAAACAATCCAATCGGTAAAAGGCATTGGTGGCAAAACAGCCGAAAGAATTATACTGGAATTGAAGGATAAGATGAGAAAAGAGGATATTCCTGATATTGAATCGAAATTATCCCCACAATTCAACAATACAATAAAGTCGGAGGCGTTATCCGCCTTGATCACCCTGGGAATAAACCGCAATGCTGCTGAAAAAAGCATCGTCTCAATCTTGAGATCGCATGACGGCGACATTACCCTTGAAGAACTAATTAAGCTGGCACTAAAATCAACCTAAAGCAGAGAAGAAACCAAACCTCAAAACAGCACCAATATGAAATACATTCCTACAAGAAATTTGAACAACCATAAGTCGTCGATTTTTCCTGTTTATTCAGGAATAGTTTTTTTATAGATTGTTGTTCTGCCAAAGAATACACCATTTTTAGAAGTATCAATTAGATAAGCCCGAAAGTGCGCCGAAAGTTAATAGGTATTGTAACGGTTTTCACCCTCTGTCTAGCCCTCCAATCCGGGAATGTCTATTCACAAGAGGATTTAACCGAGCAAGATACTTTGAAGAGCAGGTTTGAAGGGCCATATGAACCCGACCGCAGGCCCACCTACGAACAAAAGGATCGTTTTGGCGATCCTTTTTCCAACAATACAAGTCCTTCACCGCTACTACTTCAAGACCCCTCTACCCTGCAGATGGATGTTGAGATTGACACCGGCATGAACTACACCATTTATGAAAAAATTGGTGACATCAATTACCGGCCCACCACCACCATGAGCTTCGAGGAATTCAATGATGCAGTTGACCGGCAACTGGTGAGGAATTACTGGAAAGAGCGGTCGGTGGGCCTGGACGGTGAAAGTGCAGTTAGTAGCCGACAGCTGATACCAAAGCTTTTCATCAGCCCCGTATTCGACAGGATATTCGGTGGCAGCTATGTTGACATTCAGCCCAATGGGTTTGTCAACCTCAATTTTGGGGCTAGGTTTCAACGAATTGATAACCCTGCAGTTCCGGCAAGGCAGCAGCGGAATGGCGGCTTTGAATTTGACCAGCAAATCTCCATGAACGTAATTGGTAAGATTGGTGAAAAACTGGCGGTCACTGCCAACTTTGACAACAACAACTCCTTTGATTTTCAAAACAACCTGAAAGTTGAATACACGGGATTCGAGGAAGACATCATAAAAAAGATCGAGATAGGAAATATTAGTATGCCCATCTCAAACAGCCTAATGACGGGCGGTCAAAGCCTCTTTGGTGTAAAAACTCAACTCCAGTTTGGTAAGCTTTTCGTTACTGGGGTTGCTTCCAGACAACAGGGCAGAAATGAAGTGATCTCTGTGGAAAGTGGATTCCAGGGTAGGGAGTTTGAAGTAAGGGCATCAAATTATGATGATAACCGGCACTTCTTTCTTGGCCATTTTTTCAGGAATAGTTACGAGCGATGGCTGGCTGGCTTGCCACGGGTTCTCTCAGGCGTCAACATTACCAGGGTCGAAGTTTATATCCTCAACAGGAACAATGACACCCAAACCCTGAGGAACGTGGTTGCCCTCATGGACCTCGGTGAAGGGCAGCGGATTTCACAGACCGGCAATTCAACGATTGGCCAGGGCAACAGGCCGGAGGCTTCTAACGATGCCAACAATTTATTCAACTCAATTACAGGAACCACTGGTTTCAGGGATGTCGACCAGGTAACAGGTCTTCTTGAAAATGCCCCATTTGGTTTTCAAAAAACAGTCGATTTTGAAAGAATAACCGCCGCCAGAAAATTGGATCAACGGGAATATGTCCTTAACCAACAACTGGGTTATATTTCGTTGCTCCGGAGGCTTCAAAATGATGAAGTATTGGCGGTTGCTTACGAATACTCTTTCAATGGACAAACATTCAAAGTAGGTGAATTGACCGAAGACTATTCCAACCGACCTGAGGATCAGGTAATCATCATGAAGATGCTAAGACCCAGCCAGATCAATACCAGGGTTCCCTCCTGGGATTTGATGATGAAAAATGTCTATAATCTCGGCGCCAACCAGATTGAAAGGGAAGGATTTACCCTGAGGATTCACTATCGTGATGACCTTACTGGAATTGATAACCCCAGCCTTCACCAGGGTGCTTTGACCAAAGATCAACAGTTGATCAAACTGTTAAAACTTGATCAACTAAACCCGAATAATGACCCTCAACCTGACGGCAATTTTGACTTTATTGACGGCGTAACCATTGATACTCGCAATGGCAATATCATCTTTCCTGTGCTGGAACCGTTTGGATCTTCACTGGAAGCCTTCTTTGATCCGGTTTCCGAAATCAACCTAATAGATAAGTTCGTCTACGACACGCTATACCGAACTACCAAGGCAGATGCTGAACTGGTTGCGTCCAAAAATAAATACTTCATCATCGGGCGGTTGAATGCTGGTTCTTCAAATGAAATTGCACTGCCCGGAATTAATATCGCTGAGGGCTCAGTCATAGTTACAGCTGGAAACACCCCACTGACTGAGGGCTTGGACTATACGGTTGATTACAACCTTGGCAAGGTCAGGATCATCAACGAAGGCATCCTCAATTCCGGAAAGAGAATCGATATTGCCTATGAAAAGGCCGACCTCTTCAATTTTCAAACGCGTTGGCTAACGGGGGCAAGATTTGATTATAAAGTCAGCGATCAAATCAATTTCGGGGCCACCATACTTCACCTGAATGAAAGACCAGGGGGCATTTCCAGGTTTAGTGTCGGTAATGAACCCACTAAAAACACTAAATACGGCTTTGATGTGAACATTAGTGATGAATCAAGATTTCTCACCAAGATGGTCGATGCCGTCCCTCTCCTGAATACAAAAGAGAAGTCGACTGTCACATTCACTGGAGAATATGCCCAAATCCTGCCTGGCACCTCCAATATAGTGGATGGAAAAGGCACCTCTTACATCGACGATTTTGAACAAGCGGCCACACCTTTTAATATCGGGGGCAGTGGTAGTGTTTTGAGGTGGAAATTAGCCGCCACACCTGAGACAGAAGACGGCCGCTTTGATCTCGAAACCCAGGCAGGTACTGTACTTGGCACTGCTTATAAACGGGCCAGGTTAGCCTGGTATTCAATTGACAATATTTTCTACAGGGCAGGAGGTCGTAATCGCCCGCAAAATATAGAACCTGAGGATAAAGAAAACTCTTATGTTGCAGGTATAGTTCCGCAGGAAATTTTTAGAGAGCAGGATGAACAAATTATCACTGCCCCCCTGTCAATATTCGATATGGCCTATTTTCCTTCCGAAAGGGGTCAGTATAATTACAATCCTGACCTGAACCCTGATGGTACTTTGAAAGACCCACGGAGTAATTGGGGAGGTATAACCCAGGCAATTAATTCAGACGTTGACTTTGACAAGACTAATATAGAATACGTCGAATTCTGGCTATTAGACCCCTTCATCGAGAGTGAACGGGAAACTTTATTCGGCCTTCCTGCTGGTGCCGGGGCTGGGGGCGGTGAACTCTTTCTCAACCTGGGCAATATTTCAGAAGATGTTATGAAAGATGGCAGGCATGCTTTCGAAAACGGCCTTCCTACCGATGCGGGCTCCCAGGACGTAATCACAAACGAATGGGGGCGGGTCACCAATCAACAGTTTCTAACTGATGTCTTTGACATCTCGAAAACTGCCAGGGAAAACCAGGACGTCGGTCTTGATGGTCTTAACACCGAGGACGAGGCGAGTTTCTTTAATGATGGTTTCTTAAATCAACTCAGCACCGAGGCCCGCAATATTGCTATCAACGACCCATCCGCTGATGACTTTAAACATTACCTCGACCCCGACCATAACAACGATGATGTTCTTCCTATTAACAAAGTACTCAACCGCTACAAATTATGGAACGGGATGGAAAGAAATTCGCCTATAGGAAGTAATCAGAATTTCACTTCTTCTGCCACTAACAACCCCGACAATGAAGACCTAAACAACGACAACTCAATCAGCGACCTTGAAGGATATTATGAATATCGAATCCCCATGCGCCCACAAGACCTGGAAGTGGGTCGAAATAATATCGTAGATGAGCAAGTATTTACCGATCCAATTAGTGGTAAAGTTCGAACATGGTATTTATTTAGGATACCGGTGCGAAACCCAAGCCGCATCCAGGGAGGTATTGAGGGTTTCAAATCGATACGGTACATGCGTATGTATTTAACAGGGTTTGCCGATCCCGTGGCACTACGGATGGCCAAGTTTCAGTTGGTTGGCAGCCAATGGCGCAAATTTGGCGAGAACCTATTCCAGAAAGGATATAATGAATTACCTGAAGAAAGTACTTCCGATTTTTTGGTTTCTGTGGTCAATATTGAGGAAAACAGTTCCGAGTCGTCACGTAGTTCGGCTTACGTGGTACCTCCCGGCATCAACCGTGACAGGGACAACACCTCTCCCATCTTTCGTGAGACAAACGAACAATCATTACAGGTGTGTGTAGATGACCTTAATGACCAGGATGCCCGTGCCGTCTACAAAAATGTAGATTTTGATTTGATCAATTATGGCCGGTTGCAAATGTTTCTTCACGCTGAGGGCCTTGATGTACGGGATGGTGATGTGACTGGATTTTTAAGATTGGGGACTGACTTTGTTGAAAACTATTATGAAATTGAAGTACCACTGAATATCACCCCGCTTGGTCTCTCTAAAAATGATTTTTCTGATAGTGATTTCCGAAGAGAAATATGGCCCGAAGAAAATGAGATTGACATCAAGATAGATGATTTACTTGCACTGAAAGCCCGTCGTAACCGCCAGAATGTAAACCAGGAATTGCTCTTTACCGATTCTGTAGGGAGGCAAACGATAACGGTGAGGGGAAATCCTGATATCAGCTCCGTACAAGTCTTAATGATAGGCATTCGAAACCCCGAAACTGTTGACCAGGCGCCAAAATCCATTTGCTTGTGGGCCAATGAGCTGCGTGTATCAGACTTCAACAGAAGAGCTGGCTATGCGGCAAACGGCAGGCTGAACATCCAGTTGGCAGATTTCGCCAATATCACTACCTCAGCCAGGTACGTCTCAAATGACTTCGGAGGCATTCAGCAACGCATTGCAGAAAGGACCCGTGAAGAAACCAAAGAGTACGATGTTTCTGCCAATGTCAATGTGGACAAATTAATTCCGGGCAATCATGGAATAAAGATTCCCATGTTTGTCAGTTATGAAAAAAGTGTAGCTACCCCCAAATTTGATCCTACAGACCCTGATACTCCTCTAGAAAATTCGATCAATGCTTTTGCAAATCCTAACGAGGGCGATGATTTTCTCAAAATAGTTCAGGATCGTTCCGAGAGGCGGAGTATCAATTTCACCAATGTGAGGAAAGAAAAAGTGAACCCTGAGTCTAAAAGCCACCTTTATGATATTGAGAACTTCTCATTCACCTATTCCTTCAGCGAATTGACCAGGAGCAATGTGAACACCGAATCGCAGGTTCAGCGAACTTACCACGGCGGTTTAGGGTGGAATTTCAGCCCAAGGGAACTATCTATCGAGCCTTTTAAAAACATCGGATTTCTCGATAACCCTTTTCTCAAACTGATCAAAGACTTTAATTTTTCGCCCATCCCAAACAACCTGAGCTTCAGGGCAGATCTTGACCGAAGGTTTACCAGGACGCAGCTACGCAATGGTGATTTGTCAACCGATGGAATTGAGCCCTTCTTCGAAAAGTTTTTCACATTTAACCGTCTTTACAACATGAGGTGGAACCTAACGAAAAGCCTGAGTGTGGATTATAATGCCCGGGTCAATGCCATCATTGATGAGCCTGAAGGCAATATTGACACTCAGGAAAAGAGGGACTCGATTAAAACCAATCTCAGGAATCTTGGTCGGATGAAAAACTTCAACCAAAACGTCACTGCCACTTATCGTCTGCCCCTTGATAAGTTTCCCATGACTGACTGGACCAGCGCCGATGTAAGGTATTCTGCCGGATATACCTGGACGGCAGGTTCTTTTCTACAGGCTGATACCCTTGGAAACACTATTCAAAACAGTAGGGAAAGAGGTGCAAATAGTAAACTTGACTTGGTAAAATTGTATAATAAAGTCAAATTTCTCAAAGAAATAAATTCGCCCAGTCGGCGAACCTCAAGAAGCCGACAGCCCACCGTAAATGACACGACCAAAACCGGAACACCTGGTGTCGTCAAAGGTTTTATGAGAATGCTAATGTCGCTGCGTTCAATTAGCGTTAATTATAGCGTCAGGGAAGCGACCACCCTACCTGGGTTCAGGCCGCGGCCATTTCTTTTCGGACTGGACAGCTCTTTTAATGCTCCCGGTGCTGGTTTTATTTTTGGCAGCCAGGATCCTGACATCCGGTTTAGGGCAGCTGAAGAGGGCTGGTTGGCCCGGAGTTCATCCCTTACAGAGAACTTTGCCCAAAACAGAACCATTGACCTTAACATAAGGGCACAAGTGGAGCCATTTCAAGATTTGAGGATTCAATTGGATGCTAAAAAATCAGTCTCCGGAAACTATCGTGAACTTTACCGGTTTGACCCCACCATTGACGATTTCGCTTCGCTGACACCAGCCCGGTCTGGCAGTTACAGTGTTTCATTTTTTTCATTGAAAACAGCTTTCGAAAAGAGTGACACAACAAATTCCTCTGGTTCATTCAGCAATTTCGAAGCCTACCGGGAAACAATCCAAACACGGCTCAGGCAAGTAAACCCCTCCGGTGAATATGGCTCGAACTCTCAAGATGTACTCATTCCGGCCTTTATTGCTGCCTACAGTGACAAAAGCCCCGAGGACGTCAGCCTTAACCCTTTTCCGAAAACACCATTGCCAAATTGGAGGGTGGATTACGCCGGCCTGTCAAAGATTCCCTTGTTCGCTGAAGTATTCTCCTCTATCAATTTGACCCACAGCTACTCTTCTACCTACTCTGTTGGTAATTTTAGCAATCCATTGAGTTATAATAATGTTGAAGACCTTGAATTAACCAAAGGCCTGGCCTCTTACCCATTAGCGACACAAACCAATGAGGATGGTTTGCTGGTTTCTCTTTTTACAATTACGGACGTGACCATTGCAGAACGTTTTGCTCCACTGGTTGGGATTAACCTAAGAACCAAATCACGGCTGACTACAAGAATTGAATTTAGAAAAGAAAGAAATCTCGCATTGCAACTTTCAAATAGCCAGGTGACTGAGATGAGAAGCAATGATTTTTCCATTGACTTCGGATACACCAAATCAAATTGGAAGATTCCTTTCAGGATCCAGGGTCGGACTGTAAGCCTGAAAAACGACATCACATTCAGGGTGAATTTTACCATCAGGGATACGGAATCTTTCCAACGGAGAATTGAAGAAGATGCAACAGTGACCCAGGGAAATATCAATTTTCAGTTGAGGCCAACCATCAGTTACATCGTCAATGAAAAACTAAATGTTCAGGCCTTTTTTGAAAGGACCATCAATGAACCACGAGTCTCCAACTCATTCAGACGAGCTAGTACTGCCGCAGGAATTCAAGTAAGATTTAGTTTAAGTCAGTAATCTTTTTTGCGTTTTAAAAAGAATGTATTTTTGGCTTTCAAAATAATCATTGATGAAATCGAGATGATGCAACCAGGGTTTGAATCCTCTCATCGAGATTCCATGTGACCATTAAAATAATTATCTACACATGAATATACCCAAAGAACTTCTCTACTCTAAAGACCACGAGTGGGTTCGAATTGAAGGCGACACTGCCACTATCGGAATTACAGATTTTGCTCAAAAAGAGCTTGGTGATATCGTTTATGTTGAAATCGAGACCGAAGGTGAAACCCTTGATCTGGGTGAAGTATTTGGCACAGTTGAAGCGGTTAAAACTGTTTCTGACCTAATCATGCCAATGTCGGGTGAAATAGTCGAATTCAATGCTGATCTTGAAGGAGGGCCAGAGCAGGTTAATGAAGACCCGTATGAGAAAGGTTGGATGGTAAAGGTGAAGCTTACAAACGCCTCAGAAAAAGATGGCCTTTTAAGCGCAGATCAATACACTGAACTGATCGGGTAGAAATTGAAAGGTTACGGCCTGTCATTGCTTATTTGGGTGAGCCTGATGACAATGTTGCTTCTTACCCCTGCAGATGAAATTGACACATTCAATTATTTTGATTTCCCTGGTGTCGACAAAATAGTCCACCTAACCTCATTTATGGTCTTGGAAATTCTTAGCCTGAAATATTTTTTTTCTTCTCACCTGAAGTCCGCATTCATTGTAATTGCCATAACCATACTGTATGGTGTTTTCATTGAAATCATTCAAATATATGTACCTGGGAGGTCATTTGAATGGTGGGATATTGTTGCAGATTTCGCTGGAATTATATTAGGATATTTTGTCATTAGCTTTACATCCAGTAGAAATGATTCTAAAATCTTGGTAAAAGAAGACAAAGATTCATAGATTTGAATTTGCACAACTAAACTTTAGGAGATGGAATTAAAGAAGAACCCGCATGCTGACCTGTCTAAAAAGAACGGACTGTTCCTCAACATCGGCTTAGCAACCAGCCTTCTTTTAGTGATCACTGCTTTCGAGTGGAGATTCTATGATGACGGTTCCCTGGTAGATTTGGGCCAGGTAGATGACAATTTTGAAGACCTGATGGAGATTCCTCCAACAGAGCAACCACCACCCCCACCACCAAAAGTTCAATTACCTCAAATCATAGAGGTTCCTGATGAGCAGGAGATTGAGGATGAGATTGAAGTTGAACTTGACGTTGAAATCACTGAAGAAACAGTAATAGAAGATATAGTTTTCGAAGAAGCCCCTGAAGAGGAAGTAGCTGAAGAGATTTTCACTATCGTTGAAGATCAACCCGAACCAAAAGGTGGAATGCAAGCTTTCTATCAATATGTGGGCAAAAATCTTAAATATCCCAATCAGGCAAGACGAATGGGCATCGAAGGGAAAGTGTTTGTCCAGTTTGTTGTTGACAAGGACGGCTCGATAACTGACGTACAAGCTGTAAAAGGCATTGGCGCTGGCTGCGACGAAGAAGCTGTAAGGGTTATCAGCGCTTCTCCAAAATGGAAAGCTGGTAAGCAAAGAGGCCGACCAGTTAAAGTAAGAATGATTTTACCTATTACCTTTAAGTTAGGATAGGATAAAAATACAAAAATAGATAAAGCCCCTTAATTGGGGCTTTTTTTGTTTTTAGGGCTAAACTTATTTGTTAGTTCACAAATTAAAATAAGTACGTCATTCCTGCGAAAGCAGGAATCTCAATGGAAAGAGCATACTCTTGGAGATTCCTGCATTCGTAGGAATGACGCAGAACGCTGTTTCTATTGGATTTATAGGATATTAAGAAGCTGCTCCCGAATCTTCTCCAGTTCTTCTTTCATTTCAACCACTAAATGCTGAATGACAGCATTATTGGCTTTTGAGCCTATAGTATTTATTTCCCGCCCAATTTCCTGAGTGATGAAACCCAACTTTTTACCTTGCGATTCAGGTGACTCAAGGACTTCAATAAAATATTTAAGGTGGCTTTCCAGCCTTACTTTTTCTTCATTAATATCCAGCTTCTCCAGGAAAAAAATGATCTCCTGCTCAAACCTGTTCTGATCAATCTTCTCCTCTCCCAGGTGTTCACGCAGATTATTTTTAATCCGGTTTTTAATGCCCTCCACACGTTGAGGATCAGCTTCATTTACCGCATTTAGTTTATCACCGATCACCTTAATATTTTCTGATAGGACGGCAAATAATCCAGTTCCTTCGTTGGTTCGATGATCGTCACATGCAGCTATAGCCTTCTTAATCACCGACAGTATGGCTGTCCACTCTTCATTGGTGGGCTGATGCTCCGAGAGCAATGTGACTTCCGGAAATTGCAATGCAAGGTCAAACAGCGGGGCCGTTTGATCATTGGTTTTTCCAGCTAATTCCTTCAGGTTATTATAGTATTTCAAAAAAACCTCTTCATTAATGACTTTGGCTTCAGCAGAACCGCCATTCTCATACTCTAATGTGAGGTTGATCTTGCCCCTTTGCAAGATGTCGCCGATGTATGATTTAACCCCCAACTCATGCTCCGATAATTCTTTTGGCATCTTTATCAAAGCATCAAAAAATTTCGAATTAAGGGTTTTAACCTCAGCAAAAATCTTCATTCCACCTTCATCATAGCGAGAAGCGCCGTATCCGGTCATTGATTTTATCATGCTTCAAGAATACGGATAAACTACTAAAGATGAAACATCAGTAGATATGATTGGGCTCAGAACTTATGGCCCAAAGTGAGGTAGAATTTCATTTTGCCCAATTCAAAGTTTTCAATTGGTTTGGCAAAATCGAACTTCATGTAATAACCTAACATAACAGTTCTCAGGCCAACTCCGAAACTGGCCAACCAGGGACTCTGCGAATTTCTAAGCGTGGCTTGAAATGGAGATCCATCATTTTTTATTACTATCGTGTTAACACTATTCTCCTCGTTGAAGGGTGAAACGCCTGTCCAGGCAGAGCCAACATCATAGAACCCTACGAACATTAGGTTACGGAAGAAGTTGGATTGAATGGGGCCACGCATGATGTACCTGATAATAGGGATTCTTAACTCTGCACTAAATGTCATTACATTCTCACCATTGAATTTGTCATATCTGAAGCCACGAAGAGGAACGTATTCATGGAATAATATATTTCCATTATCAACTCCTGTTACCCCACGAAGTGGATCTGTTTCTCCCTTTTTCTCGGTACCATTAAATAACCAGTTATTCATTCCCCCCAATAAAAACTGTGGTGGATTATTTCCAAAAAATTTCCCGTAATACCCCCTCAGTGCTAATGATATCTCCCGATGTATTTTTTGGTGATGCCTAAGGTCCACAAACATTTTCCCATAACTTTTATTTCCATTGGAAATACCAGCCCATTGGTGAATTCCAATTTTGGCCCTACTGCCCTCATAGATATTCAACCCTTTGGTTAAACTATTATCAAAAACTGCTTCAAGCCTGAATCCCGTAAAAGTGTCCCTGACATCGGGCCCTGGGGGCGCTGCAATGGATATAGTCCCTTCAGCAAGCTCCATGTACCTTGTGGATGCCAGGAATGGCCTGAATACCAACCTTGATGTTGTGGTCATTGGCAAGGAAGCTCCAAACTCCAACCGGTTCATGATGTACTTCTGAAGAGAGTTAGTGGGAATACCGGTGATCTTGCGGTCATCTTTATCATGGATGATGCTCTTTCGATCATACCTGATACCGAGATCAAGCTTATATTTTAGTAACTCATATTCACCAAAAAAGTCACCACTTCTCAGGTCAGCAATTGACAGCACTCCTCCATAAAACCTTTGGTCTTCAAGCAGGTCATTCATTTGTGTTTCCAGCAGAATACCAAATCCCCGAAGTGGGTCGATCACAAATGAGGTTACAATGTTTTGTGCACTAAACCGGGTTTCATAAGGATCTGGCCCAATGATCTCGCTTTCGTCCTGGAACTGCCTGAAATTGGAAAGAAACGATTCCGTCTGCACTTCCTCTTCTTCAATCTCCTCCTCAAAAACATAATTGTCGGTATCAATTATTCCTTCAAGGTCTTGAATGGAATCCAAAGGAAGAGGCTGAAGGAAATCCTGCAAAGCTTTATTTTGCTCCGCTTCTATCGAATCGTTGTCAATTTCCGGTTCCGTTCGATGACTCAAGCGCTCAGTCACAAATTTTGCCTGCTCAACATCTTGCCTCAAGGTTTGAGGGGTAAAGATTGTGGCCGAACGGTCAAAATCCGAATTGTAATAAACCCTGCGCTGGCCATCATTCAGCATGATATAAGCCAGCCCATTACCCGAATCAATAATGTCATAATTTTCAATACTGGTATTGAAATTTGAAACCTGGCTAAAAATATTATCTGAAATATTGTACCGGTAAATATTTGTGATTCCCTTTTGATCACTCAAGTAATAAATCTGATTGCTGTTTACCGGCTTAGGGTTTACATCCCTGCTAACAGTATTGGTTAATCTCAATACGGTAGCTTCTGTGGTATCCAGATCATATAAGAAGAGATTGAAATTATTGTCAATTGGCTCCAGGTCATCTTGTTCTACCAAAAGTGAATCGGTGACCCTATTCGAACTAAATACAATAGCATCTGTTCCTGGCAGAAACCGGGGGTTGATATCATCATAAATATCGTCAGTCAACCTTCTCACGGCATTTCTACGAAGACTCAAAAGAAACAAGTCGTTTTTACCGTTGATATCAGCGCTAACCACAGCCAGTCTTCCATTGCTGTTAAAACCAATGTCTTTGATTTGATTGAATCGCTGAAGAGGCTTCGTAACCGTGATTTTGCTGTTAATATTATATTGTGACAATTGATAAAATCCCTGGTGAATATCAACGTAACCAAGCGTGTTATCATCAACCCATGACAAGATGGGCAACTCTTGTTCAATCTGCTGATTAATCAGCCTATAGCCCCTGACCAATATTTTTTTCTCATCTCCAGTCTCAATATCCTGTACTTTTATTTTGTACCGACCATTATCATTTATCGAGTAGGCTATCTTCTTTCCATCCGGGCTGAGTTTAACCTGGTGAAACTGACGACCTTTAGTCCGTTTAAAAATCCTTTCCTTCTTATCTGGCGCAACATAACTATTGACAATATTTGCACCTGCCTCACGATAGTAGGATTGCCAATCAACCAGGAATTGTTTGAAAGGAACACCTAGCGTACTTGCAATGCTATTTTCTTCATTCCTAATGATCCTGGTGAGGTTGAGGACATTAGAAATATTGCTCCTTCCATGTTTTAAAGCGATGTAGTTCCAAATCGACTGGCCTAACAATTTGGCCTCCTCCCCTGATAATCTTTTTAATTTCTTAAACTTCTTGTTCTGGAAATAATCCCTTACAAAGTCATCCATGCGGATATCCCAGCCATACGCCACGTACAAGGCGGCCCCGTCCATAAACCACTCCGGTAGGCTAAGCAGATAAGCGCTTTGAAACATATCTGACAGGCTACCGCCAAACATCATGTCATTAATCAGTAGCTGGGCTGTTTTGAAGATGAGCTCTTCTTTAAAAGCAGCCATGGTACCAGGATAGGCGATTTCCACCTGGAGCTTAATGAAATTGGTCTGACCTCCTATGGTGAATGGCTCTTCATACAGGCCTTTATTACTTTGCAACAGGTCTGTGGGCGAGTTGTACAGGAATATCTTGGTTTTTGCATAAGGGGCATATCCCAGGACATCTGTGATTCGATTGAATTCATCCTCCATGAATTCGGCTGCCAACAGGGCGTTTTCATCACCACCGTCGTAGAAATAAATGTCAAAATTCTCGGTTGTGTAAACACGCCAAACCAGATTTTTGTGCTGCACCCTGTTTTTGCCAAAAACCTCTTTTGTAGATTGAGCCTGTAGGCCACAAGCTGTAAGCGCCAAAATGATCAGCGCCAAAATAAATTCCTTACTTACTTTTTTAATATTCTTATACATCGTCAACACAACCCGTCAAATTAACGAAAAATACCTCTTGATATTCACCTCGGTGTCCAATTCTTTATCTTTTTCCAAATACTCAAAAAATTGCCTCGCATAATACGGAACCAACGAGACACCTTTTGTTCCAAAACCATTGAAAACATACAATTCAGGATTTTTTGGGTGCTGGCCTATGAACGGCCTTCTATCAGGAGTAGTTGGCCTGATGCCAACCTTGCCTCCCACCACTTCGAAATCAGAACTAATCAATGATTTTAATTTTTCAA
>Ga0316189_10003809_pt1 | contig 14620 bp, 15 predicted proteins | sample LowCovwburrow_MG_FD_204930 | JGI IMG/M metagenome (GOLD analysis project Ga0316189, IMG submission 204930) | Coastal sediment microbial communities from Maine, United States - Lowes Cove worm burrow | ecosystem: Environmental > Aquatic > Marine > Coastal > Sediment | place: USA: Maine...
ATCATAGTCTCCTTTCTCCAACTTGTGATTTACCGTCACACGATTGTCGAAAACGAAACATTCACCCTGCCACATGGTTTCCTCTTCCGGCTGCTCCTCCAGATATTTCAATATCCCGCCCTTGAGGTGATACACGTCTTCGAAGCCATGCTGCTTGAGGTAGGCCGTCGATTTCTCACAGCGTATTCCGCCAGTGCAGAACATCGCGACCTTCTTATGCACCGTAGGGTCGAGGTTCTTCTCCACGTAATCGGGAAATTCTCTGAAGGAGTCCGTCTCTGGGTTGACGGCGTTCTCGAAGGTGCCGATCTCAAACTCGTATTGATTACGGGTATCGAGCAGGAGCACTTCAGGGTCTGCTATTAGCGCATTCCAATCCTTAGGATCCACATAGGTACCCACGATATGGTTCGGATCTATATCCTCAACACCCATGGTTACTATCTCTTTCTTTAGCTTTACCTTGGTGCGATAGAAGGGATTCTCATCGACATAGGATTCCTTTGCCTGTAACCCAGCAAACCTATGGTCTTTCGCCAGCCAGGCAAGTACGGCATCGATACCTAGCCTGCTTCCAGCAATAGTGCCATTTATCCCTTCGGCAGCGAGCAGCAGCGTGCCGCGCACCTCATGATTAAGCATGATCTCAAGCAGTGGCACTCGAGCCGACTCATAGTCCGGGAATTTTGCAAAGCGATAGAGGGCGGCGACAACGACGCCGTTAGCCGTAGTATTCATAATCATCCTTATAGCTGACTGGAACGTAAATCCAGCGCATTGATGGGTAGGGATTCTAATGAAGTTTGTCTCGTTTGTAAAAAACACTCACTAGAAGCAACAAAATACTGGATAATCCGACGCTCTCGGAAGGAAGGCTTTTATGGACTATTACAACTGGTTATTCACCGCTCTGGTGCTGCTCGCTTACATCATGTCATCAAATATGACATCGAGGCTGATTCGGGAATTAGGCATTTCGAAGAAGGCAGCACCTGAACGCGCGGTCTATATATCCAAGATATTCAATTTCGCGATCGCCAGCCTAAGCATGTTTGCTCTGCTTTTCATCTGGGGAATCGATTATGACGGCATTCTTCTATTCGGCTCTTCCATCCTCGCCATCACTGGTGTCGCCCTTTTTGCCCAATGGTCGATCCTTAGCAACTTGACCGCCAGCGTTGTAATATTTTTCAACTATCCAGCGCGCATCGGAGATCGAATCCGCATTCTTGATGGCGAAGATTCTGTGGAAGGCACCATCGTGGACATCAATGTGTTTCAGGTACTTCTGGAAGATGAGAATCAGAATATCGTGAACTACCCAAATAACTTGCTCATTCAGAGACCCTTCGTGAAGCTGAACGGGAAATTAGTCGAAAAAGAATCCGCAGACTGAGCTGCAAATAGCATTCAGCTACCAGGATACCCAGTCATTAACACTGCCTTGTATACATGTCGATGGGGCGTAAGGTTCCCTACTCGCCAGGTTGTTAATGGTGCAACGAAAATCGAGAGTATCATCGCTATTCGCCCGAATCTGAAGATGCAATCCAATATCTGAATTCCCCCATTCCGGCTTTCTATGCGCCCGCAACACAAGCACTCTATGGGGGCCCTTTACCTGATACTCTATTTGATTCCACATCTCACTCTCGACACCAAACAGTGTGGAGTAATTGTAATAGGGACCGCCGAATCGCTCCCCGTCGGCCTGTGGCGATGAGGGAATCACGACATCTAAAGCATCAGTTCTATTGAATCCTATCTCCACCCTCCGGCGCAATTCACTAAGGAGTAGCACACCCTCGGTTACCCTTGCCTTCGTTCTGTAATCAATGAATGTCGGAGCGGCCACACTTATAAGGATACCAATGATCGCCGTGACCATCATGAGTTCGATGAGAGTAAATCCCGAACTCTTAGGACGCCCGCTACTGTGTATTAGTCTAGTCATCAGAGCACCGATACCGTAGGAATGGGATTGCTGCGGCTGACGTAGAGCTCGCTAAACCCAAGCAGTCTAGGGTTCGGGTGGCTGACGACAATATCGTCATCAGCTCGAGTAACAATATTCAGAGCAGGCGACTCCGCGCAGCGTAGAGATGGCTCTAGCTCCTCGCCACTCTGCAGGACTGCCGCTATCTCCCAAAACACCTGTACGCAAAGCGTGCGTTGCTCGATGGCAGTTTCTTCTTGCTGAATCTGCTGATCATTAAGCACCTTCCGCGAGCCAATATCCGTAAATAGTCGAAAGGCAATAAACACACAGCCGAGTATCACAATCGCCATATGCAACTTCTCTCGCTTCTCAATACTCTCTTCGAGCTGCTGTTTCTTTGGCTTTTGAGATTCGGTGCCAGGCTCACTGAGAATTTTCTGAAAATCGTCTTTTGGCTTAGCTTGCGAAGCGACGAAGGCAGAGTTTTCATTGTCCTTGACGCATTTCTCACAAAACACGTCATCCTTGCTGAAATCGGCACAGATGCCGCAGAGCGGCACTGTACACTTGGCACATTCCGCGATTGCATTCGCAGCAGGATGATTTCCGCACTTCAAGGTAGTTACTCCACACTTCATATACTGCTCGCCTGAACTGTATTGCGGCTGCGCGGCCTTGAATAAAGGCCATGCGAGCCCAAACAGAGGCGCCGACAGGGGATTTTATACCGTAACTCGTGGCTGCTAGCCAGTAAGCAGGGCAGCTAACTCTGTAGTTAATCGAAACTTGGAAATGCTGCCCGGGGCAATCAGTCAGTAACTACCGGGAGTTTAGAGGGGGCTCCCCACTCTATCCAGGAGCCATCGTAGACAGACAAATCGCGATGGCCAGCAAGATAGGCCGCGAAGGTCAGGATACAGGCGGTGAGGCCGGAGCCACAGCTAGTAATTAACCGTTTGTCGCCGGTGATGAACTCATCGAAAATTTCTTGCAGTTCGGCCACGGGTTTCATCTTGCCCTCGTTCAATAACTCGGGAAAGGGTAAATTCCGCGCATTGGGCATATGGCCGCCGCGAATGCCCGGTCGCGGCTCGGGGGCCGTACCAAAGAATCTGCCGCTGGATCGCGCATCGAGGATCACGCAGCTGGAATCATCCAATGATGAAAGCACGACACTGAAGTCGCAGAACGATTCTTCCGCATAGCTGGCCGCAAAATTCCCGGAGGTGCAATCGGCCTGCAGACTATCCGCAGTAGCAAAACCCGCAGCAATCCAAGCGCGCAAGCCGCCATCTAGAACCGCAACTTGCTCATGCCCCATCGCACGCAGCATCCACCAGGCGCGTGGGCTCGAATACAAGCCGACGTCATCATAGATCACGATGACACTGTCGCTGTTTATCCCCAGCTTGCGCACCTCCTCCTGAAACAGATCTGCTCCCGGCATCATATGTGGCAGGGGAGAATCCTGCTTGCATATCTTCGTGTCGTAGTCGAAACGTCGCGCGCCGGGAATAGCCTGAAAGCTCTCTTCGCTATTTAGAGACTCATAACCAGGCACCACCGGAGCGACCGATGCATCGAGAATAATCAACTCTGTAGCCTGGAGATTGTCGTGCAACCAATTGACGTCAACCAGCGGGGATAAAATTTTTAACATTGACTAGCCTGTGAAACACTTTAATTGGTATAGAGCTTCTACAACCGCTCCGAAAACTGGCGCAGCTTGGCTTTCAGTTTCTCTGTATTTTCTGGGCCAATTCGGATCAACTGTTTCTGCATTTCTTCCATATTTTCGATGTTAGCATCTGCATAAAGAAACATAACTGAAGGCTTAACTAACTGATAGGGGCCGTCGATATTTGGCGAACGCAGCACAGCATTTAATGCCGAGCGCAATGTGTCATCGAAGTTAACATTTCTAGACCCGATCTCAGCATAGGCCCGCTGAAATAAGGGCTGAAGAGTTCGATAGAGAATCATCGCCTGATCAGTATCAACTGCCACGAAGGTATCTATGATTTGATTAAAACGATCGTGGGCACTCGCTTCCATCACGAAGAGATTTTCGTCGATATTGCGAACCGGCATTTCCTGCCCTATACGCTTGTAGGGCAATCCAGTCTGCGGAAATTCACCGCGATTAATATTGTCGACGAACACGACGACACTTCGAATGAGTTGCTCATCGGCCAGCACTCGAATCAGCGCGGCACCGTTTTGCAGGGCCCGCAAGCCTTCGAAAACGAAATCATCACTGTCATTCAGGCTGGGCAATTCGACGAGTTCCGTCGGTGACTCTTCGACAACCGGCGCTGCAATTTCCACCTCTGCAGGAGCATCGATGATCACTGGCGTAGCAGCGGCAGCGGGCGGCTCTTCCCGAGGCTGCAAGCGCGTCTGCGGCAGGGTCGGCGTGATAACTGGGGCGGGCTCGGCAACAGACCGCACAGCAGTCGCTGGCACTATTACGGTCGTAGTACCCGTAGGCGCCTCAAAAGTGGCCGCCAAGTACACTAAATACAGCAGTGTAAACACGGCAATAGCCGCGACTACCCAAAGGCCAAGTTTTGACATGAAGACACTCCGTATGTCTGTGGTACTGCAAATGAGAGCAAGTGAGGGAGTCACTTTGCCGCATTTTGTCACAGCACCGGAGTTGCTACAACACAGTGGATAGCCACGTCAGCCTATAGCCACTAATTGCCCTAATTCAAACACAGTTACTACACAGACAGATGCCTATCCACTGCCCATGGGAGCAAGAATGGGAGCAAGAATGGGAGCAAGAATGGGAGCAAGAATGGGAGCAAGAATGGGAGCAAGAAAAAACCCGAATGCCTTGCGGCATTCGGGTTTCGTTTCTCTCATTCACAAATACTTCGATCGTGAACTTATACCTTAGGAAAACCCAGCTCTTCCATAGTACGGGTTAAGTCCTTGCCTGCCGTTGCCGGCTTAGTCTCTTTGTCTATCTTCAAGATAGTTCCGTCGGCACCAATGTAGTAGGTCCAACGATTAGCATAACCAGATGCCCCTAGAACACCGTAACCACCTGTCATCTCCTTCTCAGGATCTGCAAGAATTGGAAAACCAGCCGCATGCTCTTCAGCGAAGGCGGTGTTATCTTCCAGAGTGTCTACACTGGCCATAAAGTAAGCAACGTCAAAACTTTCAATTTCTCTAGCACTGTCACGCAGCGCTTTGCATTGCATAGTTCATCCGCCGGTAAAGGCTTTAGGGAAAAAGGCTATTACTACAGGCTTCTCGCCCAAGAACTGGGACATGCTGTAGGTCTGGCCATCCGATGCCTGCAGTGAGAAATCAGGCGCTTTATCGCCCACTTCCAATGCGGCAGCAAATTGACTGCCCAGCGCAACAGCTGCCAAAAGCGCAGCCAGCGTAAGCCGAGTTAGTCGATTAACAAATTGAGACATAATCTCCTCCGGTTGTTTAGTACAGCCTCGAGCACGGAAGCGCCACGAGGCAGCACCATTGAACACTTTGTATAGGGTATTTTCCAGTAAAACTCGATTGAAACCCCCTATAAATACGATAAGCTGCGACGTCTGGACTTAAAATAGGTTTTAGAAATGACCTAGTCAGGCCCGGTATAGCGCGGGGTCTAGAATAGCCGACGCGACCTGGACTGCCTGAGTAACTGAAAAGTCTCTGTCTCCAGTTCGGCGATCTGAGCCTCTAGCGCGTCACGCTCCACCCGTCCAAGATCAGAGCTCTCAGCGTGAATCTGTTTCAGTCTATCGATGGAGTCCTGCACCGCTCTAGCGCGGCGATTCATGGCATATTGTTTCGCATCCACCTGCGATTGACGGTAGCGCGGGTTCTCCACTTGCACATTGACGCATTCCCTGACGATCTGCCCCGAACTATTTCGCACATTGCGACAGCGCTGTTGATTGAGGTAGCGACTCACAGTTCCCTCGAAAGCGGTATAGGGGGTGCTAGCTATCGCTCTAGCCAAAACTATGTCGGTCGCAGATTTGCCCGAGATTATTCCAATCAAACTCTCCGGCCTAGTATCTGTTTGCAACTCGAGGTTTTCCAAGAGTCGCTCATAAAAATCGCTGAGGTCTTCGGCATTGCGTGAGTAGGCACGGTAGTTAAGATCGAGTAAATTCTGCTGCAAAAGACGTAATTTCCACTCCCCATAACTCTCCGCCGCCTCAAGATAGTTAAGCTCGCCTAACTCGTACAAGCGACTGCTAATATGGTAGCGCAGCTCATGCAAGTCGTCGGTTTCTTGCCAATTACGCAGTTGAATGTTGCTGTCGATCAGCGAGGCAATAATAGGTAATTGTTGATCGCTAAACAGCCCAGTATTGATTCGACTAATCTGCAGCGCATCGCTATAAATCACAATGGCCGATTCGAAATCTTCTAGTTCCACATACAGTGCTGCCAGATCCCCGTAGGCCTCTTGCAGCTGCGGAGCATAGATTCCCTGACTGCCCTGCATTTCATCGATTGCCTGGCGGCGCAAAGTTAACTCTCTAGAGAGCTCTGCCTCGCGAGCGCGCTCCTGCTCAGTGCGCAGCTCATCCTCAGCCGAATCTATTGCTTCTTGGGTGTCGAAGAGTTCGAACTCTTCATCGTCAATCTGCGCCTGAGCTGGGGTAATGCATGCGAAGACCAGAGAAAACGCTAATACTACGCCAGCCCACGGGAACGAGGGCTCGTTGGTGGGACAGATTACCCCGCTGTTATTACTCGCCGCTTTCATAGCCTTTTCTATTTCGCGAATTCTCCGTGTTTATAGCTCGATTGACCTGAATCAACACTGAATCAATTGGCGCCCGCAAGCCGACCAGTATACTACACGTATATCTTATCTAAGTTATTGTTTTTAAAAATTATTATCAAAAAATTCAGCCCTCTGGTAGCGAGCACTTCGCGACGACTGCAGTGCATCTGGCAAGTTCGATCGATACTCTTTAGTATCTAAAATACTATCGAACAACAGCGAGAGAGTCTCTGCCCTAATCATTCCCTCAGACTAAGTTTCCATGATCACTATCGTAGCCCTACTCACAATTCGCGACCCCGACGCATTTGACCAGTTCGAACGGCAGGCAGCCGTCATTATGAACTCCCACGGCGGCCGAATTGACTCGGCCTTTCGGCCCAGTACTGCTGCTATGCCGACGCCGAATGTCGATGAAGTTCACGTCCTGAAATTTCCGGATCACACTGCGTTCGATCGATACAGAAGCGACGAGAATTTGCTCGCGTTATCCACTCTACGGCAGAAAGCGATTAGTCAGTCCACCGTGTATGTATCCGCCACCGAGGTGGATTACTCTCTGCAAGATGAACGCTCTGAGTAACAAATTGCTGCAGTTACAGCGTCACAGCTTAATTCTCTCCCAGCACATTCCTACGCTTTCCCCCTGGACGACAAAAAACCCCCTCCGCTTCCCGCCAACGCTGCAATGTTACATGACAAAATGCAGAAGCTGCGTTACTCTCAGGAGCAGTATTTGCTGGCCTTTATGTTGAATAAATGGCCCCAGTGAAAGCATTCAGCAAGTATTGCTTCCCCAATATGAGGATCTAATAATGATAAGAATACGCCAATTATTGAACACATCGGCGAGCTTAGTGTTGGCATCTCTGGCAACAATGGCCAGCGCCCAACAAGATACCGTCGAATGGACAACCCTCGGTAATGACTTTGCTCACACGCGCTACTCACCCTCTCAAGAAATCACCGCCGAGAATTTCAGCGAACTAGAAGTGGCCTGGCAATGGGACGGCTCCAGTTTCCAAGCCCAGAGCGGCCGCTCCACACCAAGTTACATAAACGGTCGCATGTATACAGTGGCAGGTGCGCGTCGCCACGTCGTTGCAATCGATCCTAAGACCGGTGAAACCATCTGGTCCTACAGAGAACCGGATACCGAGCGCTATCAATATTCGATGCGCGCCGACTACGGCAAGGGTGTGGGGTTCGGTCAAGTCGATGGCAAAGACATCATCTATATTATCTCTCCAGGGTTTTTCCTCACGGCACTCGATGCCGAAACCGGCGCCCCACTGGAAGGCTTCGGCAGCCCTGTACCCATAGACGGCTTTCCTGATACTGGCGTAGTCGATCTGCTTGCTGATCTGGGCCACCCTTACGACCCTTATCAGGGCATTCCTTTGGAGCGAGGCTACATCACCTCCTCTTCACCACCACTGGTTGTGAATGACGTTGTTATCGTGGGCAATTCAGCCGAGCAGGGATACAACCAATCCAGAATCGAGAATGTGCCTGGCGATATGTTGGGCTACGATGCACGCACCGGCGAGTTCCTTTGGAAGTTCAATGTGATTCCACAGCCGGGCGAATACGGACATGAGACTTGGGAAAACGACGCCTGGCAGTACACGGGTGACATCTCCTCATGGGCACCGATTTCTGCCGACCCTGAATTGGGCATGGTGTATATCCCAACGAATGGCGTGACCATCGACTACTACGGCGGACATCACCCCGGTGACAATCTCTACGGAACGAGTTTGATCGCCTTGGATGTGAAGACCGGCGAGCGAGCATGGCATTACCAGATCGTGCATCATGACATCTGGAACTTCGACCTGCCGACAGCGCCTATTCTGCTAGATGTGAATACCGAGCAAGGACCTACTAAGATCGTGGCGCAGCCTACGAAACAAGGCCTCGTATACACCTTTAACAGAGAGACTGGCGAACCGATCTGGCCTATTGAAGAAGTGCCCTTTCCTGCCTCGATAGTGCCGGGCGAAAAACTCGCTGCGACACAGCCTATTCCAACGAAGCCTGCGCCATACGATATGCAGGGCCTTAGCCTCGATACGCTGGTGGACTTTACTCCGGAGATTCGCGCTCAGGCTGTCGCTGCAGTGGCAGAATATCAGTTAGGGCCTCTGTTTAATCCGCCTCTACATAGAGACAATCCGCTGGGCAAGATCTCCGCCATGATCTGTCCGTCGGGCGCAGTGAACATCACACACCCTTCTGTAGCCGATCCTACAACGGGCATCTTGTACGTGACATCTCGATCGAGCTGCTCCGCTCGACCGCTGGTATCCGGTGAAGAAGCCGACACTTACTACGATGCGCCAACAGGCACTACGCTCTCACAATATGCAGCGGGTCGAGGGGGAGCAACCCCGAGACATCCCCTGGGTATTCCGCTTTGGAAACCACCCTATAGTCGCATCACGGCGATAGACATGAACACCGGAGAACACCTTTGGATGATTCCTACGGGTGAGACACCTGCACGTATCGCCAATCTGCCAGCACTACAGGGCGTCGATATCGGCAATACGGGAACGGGAAATGCCGTGCCTATGGTAGCCACCGCTAACCTACTGATGTATTCCGACGTTGACGGCGCTGGAACACCTCACCTCTTCGCCATCGACAAGGCTACTGGCGAAGAGGTAGGCCGAGTCGAAGTTCCCGCGGCTAGCCGCTACGGCATGAGCTCGTGGACACACGAGGGTCATCAATACGTAATCCTGCAAACCGGCAGCACACTAACCGCCATGGCAATGCCGGGCGCAGCAGTGGACAGCTCTGGCGCACATTAATTATGTTATATCCATCAAATAAGAAAATTCACAATCAAGGAGTAGGACAATGAACAAGAAACTAATGTTAGCTTCCGCTTTCGCATTATCGGCAGCTGCTACGGGTTGCACAACATACGTTCCGCCGGAAGACGCCATGAGCTTCTTCATCACTAGTGTAGGGTCTGGCAATGGCGCAGATCTGGGCGGCCTACGCGGAGCAGATAGACATTGTGCAAGCCTAGCCAGAGCAGCAGGATCGCGCGGCAAGACATGGCGTGCCTATTTAAGCGCTCATGAGACTGCAAACTCTCCGCGCGTAAATGCCCGAGAGCGAATTGGATTCGGCCCTTGGTATAATGCGGCAGGCATTCAAGTGGCTAGCACTTTGAATAACCTGCATAGCGACTACATGCAGCTCGGCAAAGCGAACTCTCTTACCGAGAATGGCGACACTGTAAATGGTCGCGGTGATACGCCTAACGAGCATGACATCCTTACCGGCTCATCGCTGAGCGGTCGTCTCATCGATGATGGCTCGAACCATACCTGCAACAACTGGACCAGCAGCGGCGAAGGCTCTGCACAGGTTGGTCACTTCGACAGAACTGGCGGCGGCGCGAACCCAACCTCCTGGAACAGTGCACACGGCTCCAGAGGCTGTGGTCAAGCCGATCTAGTTGCAACGGGTGGTGCTGGCTACTTCTATTGCTTTGCTAACGACTAGTCTTTAGCAATTTAGTAATCCCTCTGAATGGTGTTGTCGTCAAAGACAACACCATTTGTTTTTTAAAGACAGGAAGAATAGCAAATGAAACTCTATGGCATGGGCCAATCACGTTCTTTTCGCGCTCTCTGGGCGCTGGAGGAAAGCGGCCTTGAATACGAATATATAAACACCACTTTACGTTCCGACGGCAGCGAGAGTGATAGCTCAAAGCATCCGAGCTATCTCGAGCTGAACGTACAGGGAAAAGTCCCCACGTTGGTAGATGGCGATCTCGTGTTGACCGAAAGTTTCGCGATAGTGAACTACATCGCGCGAAATGCACCCGATTCTGGTTTGTTGCCGAAGGTAAGCACGCCCGCCTATGCGAAACTAGACGAGTTATGCTATTTCATACTGGCCGAGCTTGAGCAGCCGCTTTGGTCCAAGGGAAAGCACATGTTTGCACTGCCGGAGGAATATAGAATTCCGGCGATGTTCGAAACTGCCAAATTCGAATTCGACAAGGCCGTGAGAACCCTAGACCATCTGCTAGGAGAGACAGACAGCGACTACGCAATCAGCGATAGCTTTTGCATCGCAGACCTTCTGCTCGCCCATACGTTTAATTGGGCTATCCGCTTCGAGTTTGATGTGCCGGACAAATATGTGGCACTGCGAGATCGACACTATCAAAGGCCGGCCGCCCAAAGGGCAATGACAGTAATCGAATAGAAAATGTTCTCAACCGAATACTCAAACCTAGTTAAGGCTTTCTATACAATCCTGTGCACTGCGCTAAGCCTGCTGAATCTGCCTGCCGCGGCGCAGGATAGCGCGAATGCTGTTATCTCTGCTGACGCACTTGACTACTACTTAATTCAGGCGTTTCAAGCGCCGACGGCTAGAGAGCGCATTGCTCTAAATCACATAGGCATTGAGGTACAAGCTGCAGCTGAGGGATTCCTAGTTACTGCATCACTGGAGGACTACCCTGCACATCAAGCTGGCATAGAACGGGGAGACATAATAGTACGCGTCGATGGCGAACCCTTTCACCCGGTGTTTTCCTTTAATACTCAAGGTAGCGAACCCGGCGAGTTCGTTGCCGCCACTACTGCACACCTGCTGGAATTCGAAAGACTAGGCGAAGTTGCATCAGTCGAAATTAATCCCGTTTTTGAAAACCTCTACGATAGCTATCGATCCGCCACTCTACAGAGTGTTCAAGAATTTTCTGTGGGAAACAAGACAATTGGCTATATACGATTCTGGGGGCTTTCGCGCAGCACATCGGATCTGTTCACCCTAGAACGCACAATGCGAAAATTCAGAGACAGTGATGGCTTGATAATCGATCTCAGGAATTCTTACGGGTTCCTGAGCTCTAAACATTTGGATTTGTTCGTTAGAAACGGGCGCGGCACATTTGAGGTATCGGGCGCTTCGAATCAGCATGTGGCGGTTGCACAAAATTTTCCTCCCAGCGCTACGCGAACATTTACGCGCCCCATCGTCGTTCTAGTGAACTCGAAGACTCGCGGCGGAGCAGAGCTATTCGCCCATGGATTGGCAAAACCGGGTCGGATAACAACGCTAGGCGAGAGCACCGCTGGGAAGATTGGCAGCTACTCACTCGAGGGAAATACTCTTCGCTATTCTCCCGCAGATCAGATTTTGATCGATGGCCAGCGCTTCGAATCAAGAGGGGTCGTGCCGAATGATCTTATCCCCTTCCCCTTCACCCAAAGCCGCCGCAGCGACCCGCAGTTTGAGACTACCGTAGATATTTTGTTAGGTAGAATCTAAGCGGACTCGGCTTCACCTAGCGGCCCTGCCTTAGAATCGCCAGCCTCCCAATCTAGGCTATGGTGATCGAAACCACTCTCGATCGTAGGCTTGATGATTCTGAAGTAAGGAGAAAGATCAAAATCTCTCGGCGTGAAGTGAGTGAAATGCGGCCTGTACAAGAGCGGCAACTCATCCACCTCAGCATTCTGCCCGCCCTTCTTATTACGTCGTGGCAGAATCGGATAATCTATCGATTGAAAGGACTCCGCAATCAAGGTCGAACAGATAGCCTTAGTAGGCTCACCGCTGCCCAGACTTAGCAGCGAGCGACGGTAACGATTGGGAACCGCCGGTTTTTGAATAACATAGCGAATCAAATCGATCACATTCTTTAAATCATACTGATGACCAATACGCTGCTGAGCGAATTCCACCAGTTCAATCACTTCTTCATCGTTGAGGTTAACTGGCCTACAAATTCGCAGATTGAAATTTGCATAGTGATCCAAGTTAGTTAAATGCACGCCATTCTTAAGATCGGCTTCCAAAAGATTGAGCTGGGAGCTATCGGCACCCTTCTCGCCCACATAGAGGCAGGCATGAGACCACGTGGATTGAGTCAGATATTTGATTGCTGTGCTGATACGGGTGTTACCGTCCACCAATACAATATCACCCTTCTCAAGCGTCCCGGCGACAACATCTATCTCTATCGTATCCAGCCTCTGGTAACCCGGCAGGTCTTTGCTGAGAAAGTCGGCTAGCAGCTCACCGATGGCACGCTTTAGAGAGTTGAACATTACTACCTTCTTATACACAGTGTTGAAGCTTGATTGGCGCTTTTGGAGCCTAGGAAATCAGGTATACTAGCTAGCCCGTATCGACGGCTACGCCGGATACTATGGTCGATACTAAGACCGAATTAAACAACTGAATAGATGTAAGTGTAATCGAATCGACAGGAGTAGGAAAATGACCAAGGCATATAACAAGTTCTTCATCAACGGCGAATGGGTAGAGCCCTCAGGCCGCTCAACTCTTGATGTGATCAACCCGGCGACAGAAGAAGCATTTGCAACCATCAGCATGGGTACTGCAGATGATGTCGACGCTGCAGCAAAGGCTGCACGAGCCGCGTTTCCCGTCTGGTCTCAATCTACCATCGAAGAACGCAAAGCTGTTATTGGCAACATCATCGCGGGCATGAAGGCACGGGGCGACGAGATTGCTACGGCTATTTCGAATGAAATGGGCGCCCCAATGGGCCTCGCCAAGACTGCCCAGCTAGGCAGTGGCATCGGACACTTTGCGAATATCCTAGGCATCCTAGACAGCTATGAATTCGAAGAAGTACGCGGCAGCACCAAGATTGTGAAGGAGCCAGCTGGTGTTTGTGGTTTTATTACTCCTTGGAACTGGCCACTTAATCAAATCGCTTGCAAGGTAGCACCGGCAATTGCAGCGGGTTGTACGATCGTATTGAAGCCCAGCGAGATAGCTCCTCTGAGCGCCTACCTCCTAGCAGAAATCATTGCGGAATCCGGTTTACCCGCTGGCGTATTTAATCTAGTAAACGGTGATGGCCCGAGTGTGGGCGCGGCAATTTCTGCTCACCCCGAGATCGATGTTGTCTCATTCACCGGTTCGACTCGTGCAGGCCAGGAGGTCGCCAAAGCAGCGGCTGATGGCATCAAGCGCGTGATGCAGGAGTTAGGCGGCAAGTCTGCAAACATAATTCTGGACGATGCCGATCTGGCGAAAGCTGTCGGCGGCGGCGTGATCGGCTGTTTCGGTAACAGTGGCCAGTCCTGTAATGCACCAACGCGCATGTTAGTGCCCAAGGCTCGCATGGCAGAGGCTATAGAAATTGCCAAGGCAGCAGCGGCAAAGGCAAGTGTTGGCGATCCATCCGACGAGAAAACAAGACTTGGCCCGGTTGTGAGTGAACTGCAATTCAATAAGATCACCGCCTTGATAGAGAAAGGCATCGAGGAAGGAGCCGAACTTATAGTTGGCGGCCCAGGTCGCCCAGAAGGTATCACCAAGGGCTATTTCATCCAACCCACCGTGTTTGCCAATGTAACGAATGATATGACGATCGCTACGGAAGAAATTTTTGGGCCGGTGCTAACTATTCTCGGCTATGAAGATGACGAAGACGCAGTCCGCATCGCAAATGATACAGAGTATGGACTCTCTGGCTATGTATCCGGAGAGCCTGCACACGCAGAAAAGATAGCGCGACAGATCAGAACCGGCATGGTTCATATCAACGGTGCTGGACCAGACTTTTCATCTCCTTTCGGAGGCTATAAGAAATCTGGCAACGGGCGTGAGTGGGGCCTGGAGGGCTTCGAAGAATTTTTGGAAACTAAATCCATACTCGGCGCAGCCTAAGAGCCAAGGAACCCAAGAGGAAATGCTATGTCAGTCGATGTGAAAAAAGCAGCTATCGATATTGGCATCATTGCTAAAGATATCGAAGCGATGATGACCTTCTATGGTGAGACACTGGGGCTGGAGCTTGAAGGCTCAATCCCTATGCCTGGCGGCGGAACCATGAATCGATTCAAGGTAGGCGACAGCGTAATTAAGGTTATAGAACTTGATCCAGCCGCGCCGGC
>Ga0316189_10003810_pt1 | contig 14620 bp, 17 predicted proteins | sample LowCovwburrow_MG_FD_204930 | JGI IMG/M metagenome (GOLD analysis project Ga0316189, IMG submission 204930) | Coastal sediment microbial communities from Maine, United States - Lowes Cove worm burrow | ecosystem: Environmental > Aquatic > Marine > Coastal > Sediment | place: USA: Maine...
TAAGGAAAGATCACATGTTCCCCCTTATGATAGGTCCCCTGATTTCCGGCGTACTTGGTGTTATCGACAAAGCCGTCGAGGACAAAGATCAAGCCAACGCAATCAAGGCCAAACTCAACGAGCTTGCCGTGAACGGTGAGATGAAAGAACTTGAATCAGCGGCTAAGATTATCGTCGCCGAAGCTCAAGGTGACAGCTGGTTACAGCGCAACTGGCGTCCGTTGTTGATGGTGACGTTTGGCATCATCATCGCCAACAATTATCTAATTGTGCCCATATTCAACACCCCACCGGCCGACATTCCGCCGGACATGTGGGATCTGTTGAAGTTGGGCGTTGGCGGTTATGTGGTCGGTCGTTCCGTTGAAAAAGGTGTAAAAACCTGGAAGCAATGACCGACCGACCATCAGTTTAGCGCGGCGAGACGGTGTCAGGTCAGCCCGTGCGCTGGATCAGGTGATAACCAAAATCAGTCTCGACCACGTCGCTGACGCCGCCTTCTTCCAAGGAAAATGCTGCATCTTGAAATTCTTTGACCATTTGGCCTTTACCAAAGGTGCCCAACGAACCGCCATCGCTGCCAGATGGGCAATCGGAATGTTCGCTTGCCAATTCGGCAAAGTCAGCACCATCATCCAATTGAGCTTTGAGATCATTAATGAGTTTGATGGCGTCGTCTTTGCTGCGGCTGTTGCTTGAACGCATAGAGCCATCGTACATCAATAAAATGTGGGATGCGGATACTTTATCGGACATGGTGTGTTCCTTAAAAATGAATGCTGTGATTTTCTGGGGCCATACATACACGATGTTAAGACAAAAAAACACTCATTTTGCCAAAGCTTAAAACTTCTTTTCATTCCTCGTTTATTGTGGTGTATATGATAAATTCAGATGAACGAAGATGGCGAGGAAACTATGTCAGAGCTTTTACCACAGCAGCATTTGCTCTTAGAACTGATCATAAAGTCCGGTGATGTCACCATCCCCAAAGAAGATGATGGCACCATGCTGTTTCGCACATTAAAAGAATGTGCTGATTTGCGTTGGGTTTCTGTCATGCCGTCAGGCAATGATATGCAAACCGCAACGGTGACCAACTTGGGCCGTAAAGCGATCTAAAGCAGTTCACCATTCAAAGCCTGTGAGTTGCCGATGGTTTTCATGATGAAAACAATGGCAAAGACGATGGCTAAGCCCACAGCCACCCAAAACGATAACCACAATACAGCGCAGAATATTGCCAGAGCGATTGCGATGGACAGAACGTCGTGTAATTTTTGAACAAACATAATAAGCCTCCTTAAGTGTTGAGCTTAGTATGAGTGCGTTCAACTGAATGAGGTCTGAAAGGGAAGTTCAGTATTTGTTCAGGGAGACGGTCGCCGGGCACATCAACAAAATGCGTAATTGTTTCGTCCGGCTTCTTTAACGTTGTACATGGCTCTATCCGCCGCACTGAGAAGTTCGGGAATGTCTTTTGCATCCGTTGGATAGTGACTGATGCCGATGCTAATCCCAACGGAACAGTCTGTCGTGCCAACATCAATGGGTTCAGGAATGGCTTTTAGAAGCTTCTTGGCGATTTCAACGGCACCTTCTTTTTCAGGAATGCCTTCTAAAATAAGCACAAACTCATCCCCGCCCAGACGCGCAGCCGTATCTGTTTCTCGGATTGTCTCTGTGAGCCGCTGCCCCACTGTTTTGAGAACGATGTCACCTGCTTCATGACCAAGCGTGTCGTTAATCGGTTTGAATTTGTCTAAATCAATGAACAAGAGGGCAATGCCCGTTTTATTGCGTTCGGCCCGCAAAACGGCGTTGTCAATTTTGTCGTTAAACGAAGCTCGATTGGGCAGACCCGTTAAAGCATCGTTTAAGGCGAGAAAACGAATACGATCTTCTTGTTCTTTTTGAAGGGTAATGTCACGGATACTGCCCACAAATGTCGTACGCCCATCGCTTCCCCCCACTTCTGTTACGGCAAGTTCAATCGGAAACAAAGTTCCATCAGCTCGAATGGCTTGATGTTCTCTTGTCTGACCGATCACATTTGAATGTTCTTTCCCAGAAAGATAATGAACCAGATAACTGTCATGCTTGGAATGGTGCGGTTCCGGCATGAGCATATTGATATTATGGTTCAACATGTCAGATTGAGCATATCCAAAGACTTTTTCAGCGGTATCATTCACGCTTTTGATGATGCCAAATTCATCAATGGTAAATATGGCTTGATCGACGGTTTCTAAAATGGCGTTGAGGCGTTGTTCACGATCGCGTGTGGAGTGAGAGGCTTTAATGAGATCAGAAATGTCTTGGCATTCGACAATATGAATTTCGTGTCCATCATACTCTTCTAAAAGAGTGACATGGAAATGGACGTGCATAGGTTCGCCAGAGGTGGTTAAAAAATTAAGCGGGACCCCATCGGGTTCTTCCGCCAAAAGACCAAGACCATCTTCAAAAAGATCAAGAAAATCATCCGAGATAAAATCCGATATCGGCCGTGCGAGAACACTATCAAAGTTAGGCGCGCGCATGAGGCGCAGCCCCTTTTCATTGATCCAAATGATTATTCCATCTTCACAGATACATGAAAAATGGTGTGACTTTTGAAGAATATCTGCACAGCAATTGTTTAATTTATAGGTCACGTTAAGGCATCTATCTCGTTTAGAAAAGTATGATGATTGAACTTAAGATACTAATGTAAATTAAACGTAAAAGCTATTCCCACTCAATCGTCCCCGGAGGCTTGGACGTGATGTCATACGTCACCCGGTTAATGCCTTTGACTTCGTTGATGATGCGATTGCTGACGCGGGCCAAAAATTCCATATCGAAGTGATAGAAGTCCGCGGTCATGCCGTCGGTTGAGGTGACGGCGCGCAAAGCACAGACAAAATCGTACGTTCGGGCATCGCCCATCACGCCGACGGTCTGAACAGGTAAAAGCACGACGAAGGCTTGCCAAATCGTGTCGTAAAGTCCGGCATTGCGAATTTCTTCCAAATACACGGCGTCTGCGTTGCGCAGGATTTCCAGCTTTTCAGCAGAGATGCCGCCGGGCAAGCGAATGGCGAGGCCCGGTCCGGGGAAGGGGTGGCGGCCGACAAAGTTGTCGGGCAGACCTAATTCACGACCCAATACGCGCACTTCGTCTTTAAACAATTCACGTAGAGGTTCGACCAATTGCATGTTCATGCGTTCGGGCAATCCACCGACGTTGTGATGAGATTTGATGGTGACGGAAGGACCACCTGTGAAGCTGACGGATTCAATAACGTCGGGATACAACGTGCCTTGGGCTAAGAAGTCCGCGCCACCGACAGCGTTGGCTTCTTCTTCGAACACGTCGATAAACGTTGCCCCAATGATTTTGCGTTTCTTTTCCGGGTCTGACACGCCGTCAAGTTTTCCGATGAACAGATCAGACGCATCCCGGTGTACCAATTTTATGGAATAGTTATCGCGAAACATCGACACGACTTCTTCAGACTCGCCCTTGCGCATCATGCCGGTGTCGACATAAACGCACGTGAGTTGGTCGCCGATGGCTTCGTGCAACAGGACCGCAACGACAGAGCTGTCCACGCCCCCCGACAGGCCACAGATCACGCGACCGTTGCCGACTTGCTTGCGAATTTTGGCGATTTCTTCTTCACGGAATTTATCCATGGTCCAATCGCCGGCACAACCGCAAACCCGATGGGTAAAGTTTTCAATCAGCTTGGCACCGTGTGGCGTGTGCACCACTTCGGGGTGAAACTGTACGCCATAAAAATGTTTTTCATCGTTGGCGATGGCGGCAAAAGGTGCTCCATCGGTAACAGCAACGGGGCGAAAACCTTCAGGAATTTTGCTGATCTTATCGCCGTGGCTCATCCAGACTTGTTCTTTAGATCCCACATCCCAAACACCATGGAACAGGTCGCAATCCTCAATAACATCAATATAGGCGCGCCCAAATTCACGGTGATCGGATTCTTCGACCCTGCCACCCAATTGTTCGCACATGGTTTGTTCGCCATAGCAAATGCCCAAAATGGGCAAGCCCATATCGAACACACCTTCGGGTGCGCGGGGCGTATCAATGCCCGTGACAGATGCCGGACCGCCGGACAAAATCACCCCCTTGGGGTTGAACGCCTTGATGGTGTCGACGGTGAGCGAATTGAACGGGTGGATTTCGGAATACACACCGCTTTCGCGCACACGTCGAGCAATTAACTGCGTGACCTGAGACCCAAAATCAATGATGAGGATGCGTTCATGCATAAGCTTAGCCTTCCCCAAACACGCGTTTGAAAATAACGTCCACACGCTTGGTGTGATAATCGATGGAATCTTCGTCAAGCAGGTTTTGCAAATCCTCGACGCTCAACGCTTTTTTCAGATCTTCGTCGTGAGACAAGAAATAGAACAAACGGTTATCGTGTTCAACGGCACCCGCTTCGATGGCGTTGAGTTGGGGTGTAGAGTCCGGGTTATCGGGATCGATACCAAAGCTTTTCCAGACCAACATGGCGTTGCGCTGCACAATTTTGTAAGCGTCTTCGCGCGACACATCATTTTGCGTCAAGAACAACAACACCCGTTGAGCATCGTGGATGCCACCAAAGTTGTTGAGCTGTTCCATCATGTTGTCGGGATACACCACCAATTTTGCAACGGTGCCCGTCAGACGTTTTAGGGCGAAGTTCAAGGTGATGGTGGAATCTGGACCAATCATGCGTTCCACGGACGAATGCGAAATATCGCGTTCATGCCACAGGGCGACATTTTCCAAAGCCGGGACCACGGCCATACGCACGATGCGCGCCATGCCGGTCAGGTTTTCGGTCAAGATCGGGTTGCGTTTGTGCGGCATCGCCGAACTGCCCTTTTGACCGGGGGCGAAGTATTCCTGAGCTTCGCGCACTTCGGTGCGTTGCAGGTGACGAATTTCGGTCGCAATGTTTTCCATGCTTGATGCAATCACAGCCAAAACAGCAAAGAATGCGGCATGGCGATCGCGGGGGATGACTTGGGTGGAAACGGGTTCCGGTGTCAGCCCCAACTTTTCAGCCACATGTTCTTCAACGCGGGGGTCGACATTGGCAAAGGTTCCAACCGCGCCGGAAATAGCACAGGTCGCGATATCTTTGCGCGCCGCGATTAGGCGTTCACGACCCCGAGCAAACTCGGCGTAAAAACGTGCGAACTTAAGCCCCATGGTGGTGGGCTCGGCGTGGATGCCGTGGCTGCGTCCGATGCAGGCCATGTGCTTGGTCTCGATAGCACGGGTTTTTAAGGCCGCAAGAAGCTCGTCTAAGTTTTCCAGCAAGATGTCGGCGGCTTGGGTCATTTGCACGGCCAAGCAGGTGTCCAACACGTCAGAACTGGTCATGCCTTGGTGAACAAAGCGGGCTTCTTCGCCAACGTGTTCGGCAAGCTCGGTCAGAAACGCGATCATGTCGTGTTTGGTTTCCAACTCGATCTCATCAATACGGGCGATACGTTCGTCCGTATAAGGCTTTTGCCCCTTGGCCCAGACGGCCTTGGCGGCGTCTTTGGGGATCACGCCCAGTTCGGCTTGTGCGTCACAGGCGTGCGCTTCAATTTCAAACCAGATGCGGAATTTGTTGGCGGGCTCCCAGATGGAAGTCATTTCAGGTCGCGAATAGCGCGGAATCATAGGGTGTTTCTCCGTTAAATTGGGAGTCGGATCATAGCGAAAACCGCTCGAAAGAAAAGGGCAGATTAGACGGAAATTGATCTTCTGTTCAAGAACCAGACGGCCCCCGCAATTTGCAGGCCCAAAAGGATCGCAAAAGCGGTCTGATAACCCGCACTTGCATACACGCCCGCACCACTGGTTGGCCACAGGTCAAGGATCGCGCCGACCAGCCATTGCACCAAGAAGGCAAAGACAAACACCAATAAATTCAAGCCTGTATTGACCCGTCCGGCCAAATGATGGGGGAAGGCTTGGGACAGGGCGGCATAGGGCAAGATGCCGCTGGTGCCGCAAAATCCATACATCATCCACACCATGAGCGGCGCGCCAAGGCCGCCGAAAATAATCGACAACTGGCTCGCCATGAACAGCCCCATGCCGACCGCGGCTGTGGTCATGGGGCTGGTGTCGAAAATTTTGTGCACACGTTCGGCAAGGATTCCCCAGCTTAAAAACCCCACCACCATGCTGGCGGCAATCCAAAACAAGTTCAGCGCCGCATCGTGCTGGTTTAGCCCCAACACGTCCATGAACCAAGGCCCGACCCACAGACCTTGGATGGCCAGAAATGTCGCCTGGCTCATCACCGTCCACGGGGCAACGCGCCAAAATTGAGGGTTTTGGAAGACATCCACGACCCCTTGGAAGGCTGTTTTGAAGGTTGAGTGGCGATCACCCGCGTCGCGTTCGGGCACGATCAAAAAGATTAAAACAGAGGATAAAACCGTCACGCCCGCCAAAATCCAAAACACCCCGCGCCAGTCCGTAAAGCCGAGCGCCGCTTCGACTGGGGCCGTGGCGGTCAGCGCCCCAAGCCCGCCCGCCGTCATTTGAAGACCATTGATCAGCGGTAAACGGGCCAGTGGGAACCACATCACATAAGCTTTGAAAGACGCCATCAAACACGCCGACACGCCAAATCCGATCAGGGCTCGGGCTAAGACCAAGCCTTGTAAACTTTCAGACCACGCAAACAGGGCGGCCCCGATGGCGGCTGTGATTAAAAGAGCAGCCTCAATTCGCCTTGGTCCATAGCGATCTAATAATATGCCCAGCGGCAATTGAAATGCGGCAAAGGTCAAAAAATAAGCCGCCGTCAAAAGCCCCAGCGTGCTGGCGCCAAGTCCCAATTCTGCCGTCAAATCCGGCGCCACAACGGCATTCACTGATCGATACAGATAAGACAAAAAATAGCCAAACGCGAACGGCAAAAACACCCGCAAGCCAAGGGCTAAACTCGTTTTGGGCTGGGACGGTGCGGCTAGGCTTTCCATGCCCTTAAACTTGGGGGCTACGGCGGGCGAGGTCAAGGGCGCGAATGTTTCACAGATAAGGATCGAACCGATGAACACACTTTTTAAATTGAACAAAGCCTTGCGGGCCAATGCGACAGCCAGCCCCGATGACGTTTTGGCAACAAAGACATTTTTGCAAGGCCAAGGCTTTTACGAAGCTCCGAAATGGGGGCTTACGGACTTTCCCGACCAAGCCTTGTTTTCAGCCATCAAAGCCTTTCAAAAATCAAACGACCTGCGCGTTGACGGGGTGATGAAACTTGGTGGCGAGACGGAAACTTTGATGAAAACCCAAGCGCAAAACCTGCAAAGCTTTGGCCGCTATGGCAATACCCTTCTCGCCCACATTACCCCAGCCGAGGCCCGGATGTTGAAAGAGCAAGGCGGGGCCGGGACGGTTAATCCAGATACAGGATTACTGGAATTTTATAAGGCCGATAAAGAGGGTAAGGCAGAAGGTCAATATATCTGGCGTACAGCAGGAGACGGCAAAGTGCGCTCATCACATGCCGAGCGCGACGGAAAAACCTTTTCATGGGACAACCCGCCTGATGGCGGTCACCCCGGTGTCGCCCGAAATTGTCGATGCGAGGCAGAACCCGTGAAAGCTAAAAATACAGATTGCAAAGAATTGAAGCGATTGATGGATGAGGCGTGGGACAGGCACGATGCTCTGCAAAAGCCTGTTGAGGATGCAAAGCAAGATGTTGACGTAACCGAACAAATCTTGAGCGATTTGAAAACAAATAAAATGAACATTGAACGTGATTTGATAACTGCAGGTTTCCAAAACAGGCCGAAAACAGGTGGTGTTTTTGACATCGTAGTCATTACGCTTGAGGTTAGGGAACTTCTCAGAAAATTAGAAGAGATTAAACAGCAAATTGAAATCGAAGAGAGAACGCTCAAACAAAGAAAAGAAAAACTCGAACAGCTTAAGCACGACCAGAAAAACGAGCGAGAATACGCCGAGGAGCTATCTCGGTGATACACGGCCTGTACGGAGAAAAACGGAAAATCTTGAAAATAGCCATCTCAATAGAAACTATATTTCTTTTTAATCCAGTTATCGACTCGCATGAGATCAATTTCATCTAAATGGGGGAGCAGCCGATCCAGCCCCGATTGAGCGACTTCTCCCCCGCCATTTTGCGAGGCGCGGATGTACCAAAAATAAGCGTAATGATGGCTCTGTTTGAACTTGTCCCCAGTTTCAAGGCGGCGTGCCACTTCCAACTGGGCAGACAGATTGCCCTTGTGGGCTTTTTCAACGAGTTTTTCCTGAAAGAGCCTGCTTTCCATGTAGCGTTGAAACTTTTCATCTCTGTGGCGTTTCTCAATGTGGCGGTTTATGGCCTCCTTAATCAACGGATACAATTGATTGTTAGGGTGCTTTCTGATGAGTTCTTCATATTCTTGTATTATTTTTTGCGTTCCAGCCGTATCGGCAGCATAAAGTTTCTGTGCCCATTCGATCCCTTTTTTAAGGGCGAGAGCTTCAAGAACAGGCTCTCCATTGTCTTGGACACATTCAAGCGTCGCCAGAACATAAGGTGAGTTTTCTTCGTGCTCACCAACGATACGCAAAGCTGAAACGCGCTTTTGATGAAGACGATGCTTAACGTCTTGAGGCGTTCTTAATGGGGCTATTGCTTTTCGATAAGGACACACCCTTTTTTGATAATCTGCTTTTGAGAGGTTGCTTGCTTCGCCGTCACCCGAAGGGTCTAAGCCTGTTGTTAGGGCGTATATTTCATTGCCAATGCGCTCCGTTTCTTCGTAGTCATCGCGTTCAATCGCCGCCTTGGCTTGCGTGATGAGTGATTGCAGACGAGCTTCGTCCGCCAAGCTTGGGAACACAAACAACAAGCAAATCATCATCCACAAAGAACGCAATAAACTTGCCATAAAAAGACGCTACCCAACGTTGAAATATGCTCTCAACAATAAGGCAAAAGGTCAACGGCCTCAAATTTAATCTGCGATGAAGTTCTCCTGCTGAAAGTGCAAGGCAAGCTCACTCAAGCATAACCACAAACCGCGGTGCATCCGTTGTCGGGTCTGGATGCACCGCCTTGATGGTTCGCGTTCATCGTTCGTTGAAGCTTTTTTTGTCCTTCATCGTGCGTTTGACCAGTTTGCTAAAAGCCCGATCGCGAGAGCGACGTTCGGCGAGACTTTCCGTGTTGTAAGTCTCTTCGGCAACCAATTTATTCCACCGTTTAAGGCGGCCTGAATCCAGTTCCCCGCCAGCAATCGCGGCCTTGACGGCACACCCGGGTTCTGTGTCGTGGTGACAGGTGTTGAAACGACACGACTTCGCAAGGGCCATGATATCTGCGAAAACCTGATCGATCCCTGTTTGTACATCGGTCAATTGCAGTTCCCGCATACCAGGCGTGTCGATCAACCAACCGCCCGAGGACATGCTATAGAGCGCTCGTCCCGTCGTGGTATGACGGCCCTTGGCATCATCTTCGCGAATCCCCTGTGTGCTAATAACAGGTTGTTTTGTCAGGGTGTTGATGAGGGTGGACTTGCCGACTCCCGAAGAGCCGACCAAGGCTACGGTTTGTCCCGCTGAACACCATGGCAACAGTTTTTGAACGCTTTGGGTATCCAGCGCATTCAGGGTTTCGACCATGAGTGCGGGTTGCAGGGCATAGGCCTTGTCGGTGAAGTCATGGGCCTGTTCGCTTAAATCGGCTTTTGTCAGCACAATCACCGGGGTGGCCCCAGCCTCAAGCGCCAGTGCCAGGTAGCGTTCCAGACGGGCAATGTTGAAGTCTTGGTTACAAGACGTCACGATGAACAGGGTATCCACATTGGCCGCGATCAATTGCACCGTTCGCGCCGTACCGGCTGAGCGTCGTTTGAACAGGCTGTGGCGTTGCAAAAGTTTCTGTGGACGAAGGGAATTGGCGTCCAACAACAGCCAATCACCAACGGTTGCTCGGGTTTCGTCATCGGTGTCGTCGGCTTGGAAAGGCGGAACGGTTGTGTCGATCCACGGCCCTGCGACGTGAAGCGCACCGCGATGCACCGCCATCACCCGAACGGCACACATCCGTTCAAAATCGTCGGCTTCGAGTTGAGTGGTAAAAAAAGCACGCCAGCCAAAAGAGGCCAGATTGGAAATTTGGTCGGAAATATTAAGGGTCATTTGATTTGTCATTTGTCATACACCAGCTTGTGCGCGACGTCGTTTCGTCAGCGCGTTCGTCAATAAGCTACATCGCCGCGATCCAAAAGAACCGCAACCGACGTCAGGCTGGTGAAACATGTACGAAAACACCCACTGCGCAAAATGATCGGCAGTGCTTAAAGGCGTCGCTTAGCTCCAACCAGCCAGCTGGGGTACAATGACAATCAAAAAACCTCCTTCGATTACAAATTTAATCGAGCAATATCCTAGCACCAGCAAAGTGTTTCAGCAAGAGTTGGGTGGAGGGAGCCTCACAACAACCCCAACGTCTTAAACGAAGTATTCCCACTTTTACTGACCACGATGTGGTCGTGCAGGGAGATTCCGAGTTTTTCTCCGGCGGATTGTAGGTCTTTGGTCATTTCTATGTCGGCTTGGCTGGGGGTGGGGTCTCCGGAGGGGTGGTTGTGGACCAAGATTAGGGCACTGGCACCAAGATCCAAGGCGCGTTTGATGACTTCACGGGGATAGACCGGGGTGTGGTCGACGGTGCCTTGTTGTTGCAGTTCATCGGCGATCAGCATGTTTTTGCGATTGAGAAACAGGATGCGAAACTGTTCGACCTTGCCGTGACCCATGGCGGCGCGGCAGTAATCCATGAGGCTCTGCCAATTGCTTAAAATCGGCTGGTCCATGACTTCGTTGCGCAACAAGCGAATGGATGATTCTCGCACGGCCAACAGGGATACGGCTGCTGTATCGCCGATGCCGCTGATTTCGCAAAGGGCATTAACGTCCGCATTCATCACACCCGCGAATGATCCAAACCGGGTGAGTAAATCCTTGGCGATGGGCTTGACGTCGCGCCTTGGCATGGCGGCAAACAGCAACAGTTCAATCAGTTCATAATCGGCAAGGTCGCCGCCAGATTTCAAGAATCTTTCTCGCAATCGTTTGCGGTGGCCGGAGTAGTGCGGCTTATCCTTGTGTTGTTTTGCGGCAGTGTTCTCAGCCATGCGGCCTCTCATAAAATGACTTAAGTGTAGGGTGGTTTGTCCAAGCCCTTGGGCGAGGCGGTGAAGACTTCATATCCATCAGCGGTCACGGCCAAGGAGTGTTCGAACTGAGCCGACAATGAGCGGTCTTTGGTGACGGCGGTCCAGCCATCATTTAATTTGTTATCGAATTTCACATCAAAACGGCCCAAGTTGATCATGGGCTCGATGGTGAAAAACATGCCTTCTTTCAGCACCTCGCCTTTGCCCGGAGCGCCAAAGTGCATGATGTTGGGGGCGTCGTGAAAAACCCGGCCCAAGCCATGACCGCAAAAGTCGCGCACCACGGAACAGCGTTGAGATTCTGCGTATTTTTGAATGGCATGTCCGATGTCGCCAACGGTGGCACCGGGTTTGACGACTTTGATGCCGCGCCACATCGCTTCATACGTCACGTCAATTAAGCGTTTGGCTTTCACGGAAACATTATCGCCAACGGTGTACATGCGAGACGTATCGCCGAACCAACCGTCTAAAATTGGTGTTACGTCGATGTTGATGATGTCGCCATTGTTGAGCTTTTTATCGCTTGGAATGCCGTGGCAAACCACGTTATTGATGGAGGTGCAAATGGACTTTGGAAAGCCCCGATAATTCAACGGTGCGGGTTGAGCCCCATGGGCCACGGTAAAGTCGTGACAGAGGGTGTTCAGTTCGTCCGTGGTGACGCCGGGCTGAACATGTTCGGTTATCATGTCCAAGATTTCAGCCGCCAGTCGACCGGCCTTGCGCATGCCTTCAAAATCTTCGGCGGTGTGAATTTTTATCGTGCGCGTATCGCTCATAACATCCAACTTCTTATTTGCTTTTGTCGATTATGACAGGCGTGGCGAAAAATCAAAGCCTTACCTCGACCGGGTCTGTCACAATAATTTCTTCTGGGCTTAAGCGACAGGTATAAGCAACCACTTCGACACCGGCTTTCAGAGCGTCTTTTAGGTGCCCGGCGTAGGTCGGGTCAATGTCAGCGGCAACGGTAAACGCGTTGGCATCGTCGCGCTGGACCAAATAAAACATCACCGCCCGATGGCCTTCTTTGACCATGTTGGACAGTTCGACCAAGTGCTTGGCCCCGCGCGCGGTCACCGAATCTGGAAATTCAGCAGCCCCATCGTTTAAGTCTCGGCGCATGGTGGTGTTTTTGACTTCGACATAGCATTTGGGTTTGTCTTCGGATTCCAGCAAAATATCGATCCTAGAATTTTCACCGTACTTCACTTCCCGCCTTAGATTGTCATACCCGGCAAGCTCGGTGATTTGTCCGGATTCAATGGCGTCGGCAACCAACAGGTTGGGGTGTTGGGTGTTGACCCCAATCAAAGCCTCGCCGATCTGGATCAGTTCCCAGGTGTATTTCAGCTTGCGTTTGGGATTGTTCGCCGGGCTTAACCACACAGGTGCGCCCGGTTCGTTAATCGACAACATGGACCCGGAATTTGCACAGTGCGCGGTGACAATGTCGCCGTTTTCAAGTTCAACATCGGTGAGAAAACGCTTGTAACGCTTGACCAATTTGCCGGGGATCAGGGGGAGTTTGAATTTCATGGTGTGAACCTAATGTGCTGTCAGGTCAGTTTCAAGGTTGTTCTTTATTTGGGGGTGCTAAAAAATTGATACAACGCATTAAGCAAGTTATAGTTGTCTGCATAAGTTACTTTTTCAGTCGCGTAAGTATCACAAGGGAACGGTTATGATTATATCCAATATAGAAATTATCCCGGGCAAGAAGGTTAAGGAACACTTTGGGCTTGTTCATGGCAACACAGTCCAATCTAAACATTTGGGCACAGATTTTTTGGCTGGAATTAAAAATATTTTTGGCGGAGAACTGAAGGGTTATACCGAGTTGTTGGAAACATCTCGAAAAGAAGCCCTGGACCGCATGATCCAAGAAGCCACGCATTTGGGCGCAGATGCTATCGTGAACGTGCGCTTTTCAACATCGTCTATCGCTGCGGGTGCAGCAGAAATTTTGGTTTATGGATCTGCTGTCAAACTTGAGGATCGTGCTGATGGATAATGAGCTCCTCATAAACATCGGATTTTTTGTTATACCTTTGGCCTTGGGTTATTTCTTTGGAAAATGGAACGAAGCCCGTCATTACAAGTCCATTCTTCGGCGTGAAAATGAATTGCGGGCTGTGATGGTTTTTGCCGCTCGTCATATTCCAGATGACGTTGACGTCGATTTTTCAGGGCTTGTGTCTGGGTCCGCTGTCATTTCTGTCGATTACTTCAAAACATTTTTGGCAAATTTGCGGGGGATATTTGGCGGCACTGTTTCGAGTTACGAGACGTTGTTAGAGCGGGCGCGCAGAGAAGCCATTTTGCGTATGAAACAAAACGCTAAAGATTGGGATGCGAACGTGATTTTTAATGTGCGATTGGAAACATGTCCCGTGTTCGCTTCTGGTCAAAATAATACATCGCGTTCTGTTGAGGTGATGGCCTATGGAACAGCCCTTAAAACGCAATATTTTAAGACGTGAAGTTTTCCAACCCCACCCCACCCGAAGGCATAAATTGCGGACCACAAAAACCGGTTCGGGAATTTTTTATTCTGACAGGAGCTCTGCTGGTGATGGCGGGCCTTGTGCTGGTGGTTGTGTTCCAGTTTAGTCAATGGCTAGCCCCTTACGTCCCGTTTGCTTGGGAACGTCAGCTTGAACGTCAATTTGTTCAACAGCTTATAAAACAAGGTGAAACAGTAGATGCGAAACAAAAAGCTTTGCAGCGTATCGCTGATCGCCTTGTTCAAGGCATGAATATGCCCAGTGACATTACGGTTCAGGTTTATTTTGTTGATAGCCCGACGGTAAATGCAATTGCGACATTGGGCGGAAATATTGTTATCTTTCAAGGCTTACTAGATCGATTGCCCAGCGAAGATGCGCTTGCCATGGTGCTGGGTCATGAAATTGCCCATGTGAAAAACCGTGATGTCTTGGCCTCCTTGGGTGGGGGTGTCATGGTTTCTCTTGCGGCATCGTTATTGCTTGGCGATGCAGGGGCTGTCGGCAAGCTTGTTGGTGATGAAGTGCTCTTTGCCACATTGCATTATTCCCGCGAAAAAGAAGCGCAAGCAGATTTAGATGCTTTTGAGGCCTTGGTGAAGGTCTATGGTCATGGGGGTGGGGCTAAGGATTTGTTCGATGTGTTTTTAGATGTTGAACAGGAATCTGGAGGCGTTAAAAAAAGTGATCTGTTGATCAGCCATCCCCTGACGTCTCAGCGATTTGACGTTTTAGACCGTTTCGCCCAAGAAAAAGGATGGTCCGTTGATTTGCCCCGACAACCCTTAAGCGGCCCCTTATCGATCAACTGATTAATCTTCGTCTAAAAATTCAGCAAGGTTGACCATGCCGCTGCCCGGTTGGGCGGCTTTTTGTTGGTCTGGATGCGG
>Ga0316189_10003811_pt1 | contig 14616 bp, 15 predicted proteins | sample LowCovwburrow_MG_FD_204930 | JGI IMG/M metagenome (GOLD analysis project Ga0316189, IMG submission 204930) | Coastal sediment microbial communities from Maine, United States - Lowes Cove worm burrow | ecosystem: Environmental > Aquatic > Marine > Coastal > Sediment | place: USA: Maine...
ATCATCACCGTCAGAGGCGGCACACGCCAATTCAAATGTAAATAGTCAGATTTCTAGCTTGCTCTTATAAATATCATAGGTATACGCGAGAAAAATCAATAGTATGTTAATCATGGGGAATAAATCGGTGAAAGAAATACGGTTTTCTTCAATCCAAGCATAGATCAATGCACCACCATGTCCATGCCACTGTTGCATTACTAACGCCGCGATTATAGGGATTAGATACCACCTCCGATTGAGTAGGAAGTAGATGCCGATGCTGTTAAATACAATCCAGAAAAGATGTCTTTGCCATGGATAAGCTTCTTGAATACTGGGCACAATCAAGCCGTATAAATGGTATGCAGTAGATATTGCAACCATACATGATAAGAATATAAATACGCGAGGCATTACCCTTTGGTAGGCCACTTGCGTATTCTTTCTAAATGGTCTTTGGGCCAGCGATAGCTCATTGTTCCGAAATATTCCTTTATCAGTAATTAAGGCCGATTCCGACCCAATTTGTCATGGCTCTCTACCCAATCCCCAGCAATAACAGCCGAGGCAAGGGACAGTTCTCCGGCTAATACTGTGGCTGCACAGATTTCGGCTAGCTTTAGCGCCTTGTCCTGTCCATAACAATCCATTATTTCCAGACACTCTCTCTGAGTCGCTAAACCCGTACCTCCGCCATAGCTGGCTACAATTAGCGATGGCAGCGTTATCGACCAATAAAGGTCGCCGTTGTCGAGCAAATCGATGTATACGATAGCCGATTGGGATTCCGCGATGTTTGCTGCATCTTGACCTGTTGCAATAAAAATGGCGGCAAGGCCATTGGCGGAATGTGCGCCGTTATTTGAAGTTCCAGCCAGCATTCCTCCTACATTTGAAACTTGTCGAGCTGCAAATAAGGATTTGCTGTCGGTATGCATCAACCTTGTTAGCGCTTCGTTGGGGATGACGGCTTCGGCGACAACTCTTGCACCTCTGGAATGTAGGGTATTGAGATGTGAATGCTTTTTGTCGGTATCTATTGCCCCTGACAGTGTGTAGCGTAGTGGATGAGGATAGTTCTGCATAATCCACTCACAGGCCGCGAATGTTGCTTTGCCACACATGTTTTGTCCTGCTGCATCTCCGGTGGTGTAGTTAAATCTGGCGAAGCGCATTCGAGACACACCGTATTGCTCGATATGCGAGAGCTTGCCAACTGAGGTGGTGGCTTCTGCAGCTGAGCGAATTCCATCTATGTTGGCGGTCATCCAATCGCCGAAATCGCGTGCGTGTTGTGCATTTTCCAGATGAAACACCGGTGCGCGTTGCATATAGCGTTCGATTACCGTTGTTTTAACACCTCCGGATTCCGATAAAAGGCGCATGCCACGGCTATAGCTGGCAACTAGCGTACCTTCGGTGGTGGCCATGGGAATGTAGAAATCACCTTGGGCATGTTCGCCCACGATCCTCAGCGGCCCAGCAAGGCCGATAGGTACCTGCGCAACACCAATAGGATTTTCGATATTGCCGGCTAGGGTCTCTAAGTCAGCAGACATGTTCGCTACATGGTTTAGGCCTACCCCAGTTTGCTGTTTAACGAACTCTTGGCGTTCGTTCACGGCCTGTAAGGAGTAATTGTTGTCTTTGTCTCGCGGAATGCGAGCGGCTCTGTCATTTTTTTTGTCGTTCATGGTGTGTGTTATTTCTGGTCGAGAGGTTCCCTAGCTTAACTACGATCGTGGTAATTAGCAAAGCAGAATCACTCACCTTTAAGATTCATACGAGGCTCTCGACCGGAGTTGACAATTAAGATTGATGATATGAAATAACTTCTACTTCTATTTCTGGTGATATATCAAAATAGAAGCGGCTGCCGGGCTGGTAGTCACCATGATTATGCGTTTTGAATCCTTCGGCTAATACTTTCTGTTCAGTTTCTTGCAGGTTATCAACGGTAACTCCAATATGGTTTAGACTTGCAGCTTGTAGATGGTTTCGTGCAGGAGCTTCGCTTAAAGTTTCATGGGTGTACAAGGCTAGATAGCTCGCCCCTGTTTGTTTGTTGCCGACGTGTATGGTAGAGCCTACGTCTTTGGATGGGCCGACCCATCTTATTTCCCAGCCAAAGATGCGTTTTAAGTAATTTGCAATCTGGTCTGGGTTTTTGACAGTAAGGTTAATGTGCTCTAATTGTGGGTTTATATTTTGCGGGTTCATAATCATCTCCGTATATAGATGTTTGTTTTGAAGTGACTATGGATGCTAATATCTCAAGTTAGCTTGAGATCAAGTGAATTTTCAAGTATTTTATTCAAATGAAGAAAGACCCGCTAATGAATATTGGAGCTATCGCAGACCGAACAGGCACTAATGTTTCTGCGATTCGGTTTTATGCCATTGAAGGCTTGATCCCATCATTGCGTAATTCAGGAGGGCACCGAATCTTTCATCGGTCGGTTATTCGGCGCGTGTCGTTTATTTTGATTGCGCAGAATCTTGGATACACTTTGGCTCAAATTCGAGAAGCGTTGCGGACATTGCCTGAAAACCGAACGCCAAATAAGGCCGATTGGGATAAATTAAGCAGGGCGTTTAGCAAAGATATTGATAATAAAATTGCCCAGCTACAGAAATTGAAGGACTCTTTATCTGGTTGTATCGGCTGTGGTTGCTTGTCTCTAAAGAAATGCGCTTTGTATAATCCTAACGATGCAATTCGGCAAAAAGGCGCTGGCGCGCGTTACCTTTTAGGTGATAGTTTTAGCGATGTAAATTGATAGCTTCCGGCACACATCCTTAATACAGCCCATCCATGGGCTCCATAAGGTATTACTGACTACGAACTGGCAGGAATAATTAAATCTGGCTTTGGAAAATCTGAAAAAGGGAAGGGACGTTGATCGCTATTAAACGTGACATAGCGAAGAATGTCGTGGATATATTTTCCCAAGCTATCGCCAAACTTAAGCAGTTGCTGGTTTGGGTTATTGCTTATTAATACAAAAATGCATTGCGCAATGGCTACCGCGCCAACAACCATTTGTGCTACGTAGAAGACAATCCAAAATAGCAATACAAATAGAACACGTTGCCAACCAGTTTGGCCTTGATAAGATTCAGTCATGATAAAGTCCTGAAGATGATTAAGTTACTCTGTACCAAGCATATAAGGTTAGAAAAAGCCTTTTAAAGTAGCAATTGATATTTTCCCCCTGATTGAAATGCTCAATATTGAGCTTTTGGTTGACGGCATGCTGAGATGAGGATAGTTTGTAATTCTAAAGATCTGTTCCTCGCGTTTTCCATGCTGGGAGTTACGTAGTATGAACCTTATCAATTTGGAGGAGTTGTGAATTTACAACAATTGAATAATCAGGTTTCCGTTTCCGATCAAATGACGGTCGATGATGTTCAGGAAGTGGTTGCGAATGGCGTTGAACTATTGGTTTGCAATCGACCTGATGGAGAGGATGAGGGGCAAACCCCCTATCATGACATTCAGGCTGCGGCCGAAGCTGCTGGGCTTGAGTTTGTATTACTTGCGTTTTCCTCTTACCAAATCACCAATGACAACCGAGACCGCCTAGTGGATTTGATTTGTAGCAAAAAGAAGATACATCTTTATTGCCGTTCCGGCGCGCGTTCTCGCAGACTATGGGTAACGGCAAACAAGATTGGTTGTGGAGGCCATGATTTTCCTGCTACTTAGGATGTTTTTAAGTCACTATCCCGTTCATCAATGGCAACATTCTTAGCGACGTCTTACAACGCAATCGCGAGATAGAGCTTGATGCTAAATGATGGAGGCCGTTATCATGATTGCATATCGAACAAAATTGTAGAAAATCGTGCTGCATTTTGAAAAGGTTGAGATCATTTTTCCTAGACTTTGCGCAAACGCGCTGTGAATACATCCTTGTACGCTAAGCATACGCTTCCCTGCGTATGATTGTTTTCGCAAAGCCCAGAAAAATGCCCAGTTGTATTAAATACACCCCAGGTTATAAAACATTATGAATGCTATACCAAGACCAACATTATTGTTGCTTGTATGCGGGCTATTACTAGGCGCATGTGACTCTCTGCAAGTATTAGACACTCAAGAGCGCGTTGTCGCACCAGTAGTTTCTAAAGAAAAATCTGCCAATATTGCCGAGTCCGAATCACAGCGCCTCAACCAATGGTTTGAAGATCGTTACGAGCAAGAACTGGCGTTCAGCCCAGTCACGTTGACCATGTTGGGTCGAAAAGAAAGATATGCAGAGCTGGATGATGCCAGTGATGAGGCTGCTGATGCGCAACTCTTATGGAAGGGTGAGACAGTTGCGCAGATGAAATCACAGTTCGACTATGACAAGCTCGATGCAGAAGCGAAAACGTCTTGGGATCTTTGGGAGTATCAATATCAGAATGACTTGCGCGGCAAGGAGTTTCGTAAGCAAAATTATGTGTTTCATCAAATGGGCGGTATTCATTCATTTCTGCCCAATTTCATGATCAATTTTCATCGTGTTGATACCGTACAGGATATGCAGGACTACCAGTCTAGATTGGTAGCAGCAAGCCGAATAATAGATCAGTTGATCGTGCAAGCCGAGGCTGGTGCTGAGGCGGGAGTTCATGCACCAAGATTTGCCTACGATATAGTTAGCGAAGAGGTGGCAAAAATAATTGATAACGCACCCTTTACTGAGTCTGACAAAGATTCCGCTATTTGGGCTGACGCGCAAGCGAAAATTGAATCACTCAAAGACAAAGGAGAATTGGATCAAGCACAGGCCGATTTGCTTCTCAGTGGTATAAAAGATGCGCTGCTTACTTCATTTGCTCCAGCGTATAGAAGACTGCTCGGCTTTCTTAGCAGCGATTATGACAATACAAATGCAGCAGCGCAGGGCGTAGCAAGCTTGCCGAATGGCGAGGATTATTACAATTACCGTCTTGCCATGATGACCACCACCAACATGAGCGCCGAGGAAATTCACCAGTTGGGTCTGCGCGAAGTTAGCCGTTTGCGTAGTGAAATGGAAGCGGTAAAAAGTCTGGCCGGATTCGAAGGCACATTGCTGGAGTTCTTCGTGTATCAACGGGAGGCAAAAACCGACCCTCGTTTGTACTTTCAAGACCCGCAAATCGGAGCTCAGGATTACATCGATGAAGCCGATGCAGCAATTTCTAATATTAAGACTGAATTGGGCAATTATTTTGGAATATTGCCTAAGGCAGACCTTGTGGTTAAGCGGGTTGAATCATTTCGAGAACAAGATGGCGCGGCGCAACATTATTTTCCTGGTACACCGGATGGCTCTCGTGCTGGAACCTATTATGCGCATCTTTCGGATATGTCAGCAATGCCGCGTAACCAACTGGAGGTGATTGCATATCACGAGGGCTTGCCAGGTCATCATATGCAAATATCCATTGCTCAAGAACTCACAGAAATCCCTACTTTTAGGACTCAAGCTGATGCAACCGCCTATGTAGAAGGCTGGGCATTATATGCGGAATTATTGGCCAAGGAGATCCCTGGTACTTATCAAGATCCATATTCAGAATTTGGTCGTTTAGCCAGTGAAATGTTTCGCGCCATTCGATTGGTGGTTGATACCGGGCTGCATGCTAAGGGCTGGAGTCAGCAGCAAGCGGTTGAGTATTTTTCGAATAATTCCCCAGAACCGTTGGCGAGCATTGAGTCTGAAGTAATGCGCTATCTTGTCATTCCTGGCCAGGCTACGTCCTACAAAATCGGTATGTTAGATATTGTACGGCTACGAAAAAAAGCCGAAGGCGCATTGGGAGACTCCTTAGATATTAAGAGTTTTCATGATGCAATCTTGAGCGGGGGAGCCTTGCCGTTAAGCCTACTAGGCAGGAGAATTGATGACTGGATAGACGAGCAGAAAAATTCTGGTTGAAAGTGAGGTTTCTTTCCCCTTAGGTTTATACTAGTGAACAAGGCACATTGGCGTATGGTGATGGGCCATTTAGATTATTTGCGAGGTAATCATGAAAATTTTAATGACATTGGCGATTGTATTATTTGCTACAAATATCGCGGCTCAATCTGATTCGCTTTCTAAGCCTGAAATAGTAAACACTGACACGCCCGACCAAAAAAAGCTTGCTTGCGACACGCCTGAAAATAAAGCGTTCAATTTTTGGGTTGGCACGTGGCGTGTTACGACTCCAGATGGAAAACCCGCTGGAAATAGCAAAATCACGAGTATCGAAGATGGTTGTGTGATTCGGGAGAATTGGACTAGCGCTACCTCTAACTTTACCGGCACAAGCTATAACTTTTACAATAAGCACACATCGCAGTGGGAACAGATTTGGTTAGACAATCAAGGAGGTAGGCTGCATCTTCGTGGCGATGCCAAAGACAATACAATGGTTTTACGGACCGAAGACCAAAAAGGCGAGGATGGCAAGGTAAGCTACAACCAGATAACGTGGACTAAAAATGAAGATGGTACGGTACGCCAGTATTGGCAAGTGTTTTCTGAAGGGAAAGAACCACAAGTATCGTTTGATGGCCTGTATACTGCCAACAAATAACCCAGAAAGTAGCCCTGAAAACAGCTCAGTTATGGACCCAATATAAACCCATTTTAGGGATGATTGTAGTGGCCTAAGCCGCTACTAAAATTGTGCATAATGTTTACCTTTAGTTCTACCTTTAGTTATGAAATCAAGGCGCTGCTCAGGTTGGCAGTGCCGGTCTCTTTGGCCCAATTGGCCTTGGTTGGCATGAGTGCCACCGACGTGCTGATTGCTGGTAATGCCAGCACGGTAGACCTAGCTGGCATGAACTTAGGGGCAAATAGTTGGAACATGATTGTCATGTTCTTTATGGGAATCGGTTTCGCCACGCAACCGCTGGTTGCAAAAAGTTTTGGCGCTAACAAGCTGGGACGAGTTAAACACCAATTACATCAATCTATTTGGCTTTGTTTAGCCCTAGGAATGCTTGCCATGTTACTAGTGTGGGGCCTGGCCTGGTTGCTTGCTTTGGTTGCCTACGAGCCGGTGATGTTATCAATCGCGACAGAGTACTTGTATGTCATCGGTTTAGCCGCTATTCCTGCTACCCTGATACCGGCGGTGCGCGGTTCATTGGAAGGAATGAGTCAAACCCGATCGGTGTTTTGGATTAATTTGCTTGCGTTTTTAGTAAACATTCCAATGGACTATGTTTTGGTAAATGGCCTGTATGGGTTCCCTAAGCTTGGTGGGGTGGGCTGTGCGTGGGCGACCGTGTTTTTAATATGGTGCATGTTTTTGGCCAATGTTGGGGTATTGGTTTGGCATAAGCACTTAACTAGTTTAAGCCTATTCAATGAATTCGAGCGTCCGCATAGGCAAACATTGTTGAACACTTTGCGCATGGGTTTTCCAATAGGCGTCTCGATTGTGATTGAACTGAGTATGTTTTCGGGTGCAGGGGTGATGATTGCCTATTTCGGTCCGGTACAAGCAAGTGCTCATGCGGTGGCCATCACTATCGCATCTGCGTCATTTATGTTGTACATGGGCTTGGCGCAGGGAGTGACTATTCGCGCGTCGCAGTTTTTAGGTGCAGAAGACCCTGTGGCTGCATGGTACACCGTTAAAGCAGGTACTGCGTTTAACGTCATGATAGCGGTTATGATGTGTGTTGCATTTCTACTGTTTACCGAACCGCTAGTGCGGCTTTTTAGCACAGATCCCGAGGTGATTAAATTGGCAATTGTATTGTTGTATTTTGGTGCGGCTTTTCAAATAGCTGATTCTCTGCAAGTGGCTGTAATGTGCGCACTACGTGCCTACCACGATACATCCAGCCCTCCTAAGTACCAATTTGTAGCGTTCTTGATGTTTGGTCTGCCGGTTGGAATTGGCTTTGCTTTTTACGGTTGGTGGCCACAGCTGGAGGGTGCTAAAGGGTTCTGGTTCGGGATGGTAGCAAGTCTTTTTATTGTTGGCATTTTATTGTCGTATAGGTTAATTACCAAGGCGCGTGACGAACAACTCAGTGGTATGCAAAAAAATGTACGTGGGGTGAGCTAATGGGAATTGTGGTTTGTGTGGCGATGTTACTGAGCGTTTTGATGTTGGTATTCCAGCCAAAACACCAACAGCACCGTGCTGATCAATATGCTAGTGTCAAATTGGCTTTGTCAGCGGTGCGGTTTACCGTATTGTTGTTGGGTGTATGGAATGCCGCTTGGTACGGCTTATCTAATTTGGAAGCCTTCTGGGGCAAGGCTGCGCTCATATCCGGATTGTTTATGATTGCAGCAGGTCTTGTGTTGATGCATGAATCCAGGGCTGCCGCTAAACACCGAGCCTACAACTATTTTCAAGCGGTTCGCTGGCTTATTATTCTAGGGCTTATTGCTAGCTTCCTCTTGTACTTTGTAAGTCTAGTGCAGCTCAATTTGGGATACCCTATTATTCAATAGCATTTTCTTGATCAGAGGCTCCTTGGTTAAGGATTTATTGAGTGCGTTTTTGGTTTTGACGCCGTCGTTCCTGCGCCCGATCTTCCAACTCTTGATTAAAAGAATAGAGGTCATCGTAGTCCTGACCTTCAAGATTATATCGGCGCAGAGTTTGTGCCGTTGCGGCACGCAAACCTAAGTCGATGGTATTATCCCTAATCACCCCCATTAGAGCATCACGTATTTCTGCAGATTGAAATTCACCGCGCATAAGGGTTTGTAAGGCGCTGTATTGCACTAAGCGATCTGGGTCAGACAATGCACCAATGATTACTGATTCGCTGTCGTGGATCGGGTACGCTGCTAATGAATTAATTGCAGCCGCTCTGGTTTTCGGGTCGAGGGAATTTACCTGTTTAACTAATTGCTGGGTGACTAATTCTCTGGTTTGTCGTGGAATTTTGTTGAACAGGCGATTGGAACCCTTATTGATCGCATTTAGGGCATCGGTAATCTCCTGACCCTGCAAGCTATAATCCAATTGCTGACTTAAAAATTGCATAGATTCTGGTGTGTTAATGCCAAAGTCAGAAAGCACTGACAGCCATTTTGCTTGATTGTCACCAAGCTCAATTTTTCCAATAATCTGTCGTTCAATACCAAAGTCATTATTCATGTTGGCAATTCTTAGTAGCTCGGTGGCAATCTGTTTGGCAGATGGATTTTCCAGATCAAGATACTGATCAAGCAATTGCGCAGCTAACTCAGGATTTGATCTAAAGTAGTCAAATAAATTGCTGTTATACAATTCATTGTTATTCTCTGTATTGATTGCTTCTAAGACCTCGTCCAGAGTCCATTCTTTAGCTATATTTACCTCAGACAAGCGGTTAGCCCGCAACTCCGACACCATGGCTTGCTGGCTTTCCAATTCCGTAGAACTAGTTGGCACTTTGTTGGCAAGCGCTTGTGGTGTTTCGCTTTTAGTGCTGGCTATGGCCGGCTGGGCAACCGCAGTTTCATGCGCTGATAGTTGCGGATCTTTGGGTTTGAGCAACCATCCGAGAGCAAAGCCAATGCTCAGAATTAGTAAAAAATTAAGTACTTTCCTAGTATGCATAGTTAATAAATTAGCATATTTTAAGGCTGGAGATTATTTTTTCATAAAAAAGGCCTGAACATTGCTGCTCAGGCCGGCTAAATTTCTATGGGTAAAGAGAGGGTAAAGAACCCCCTTAAGCTGTGCTTGATTAAGATGCGCTTGCTGTCTCTGCCACCCATGCATTTACTTTATCTTCCAGCACATTCAAAGGCAGTGGCCCATATCGTAATACTTGGTCATGAAAGCCTCTGATATCAAACTTGTCACCGAGTGTGGCTTTGGCATCTTCTCTTAACTTAATGATTTTCAGCATACCGATTTTATAGGCTGTTGCTTGAGAGGGCATGACTATGTGGCGTTCCACCATTTTCACGCCATCGGAAACAGCGTTTGGCGTGTTGTTGGTGTAGTAATCTATGCCTTGCTGGCGGGTCCATTTTTTAGCGTGAATGCCGGTGTCTACTACTAAGCGGCAGGCTCGCCACAATTCCATGGCTAAACGTCCAAAGTCTGAATATGGATCGCTGTAAAAACCAAAATCCTTAGGCAGGGCTTCAGAATACAAACCCCACCCTTCAGTGTAAGCGGTGTAGCTGCCAAACTTTCTAAAGTTTGGCACGCCTTCTAGCTCTTGAGAGATTGCTAATTGCATGTGATGACCAGGAATGCCTTCGTGATAGGCCAGCGCCTCCATTTGATAGCTAGGCATGGCTTCCATGTCATACAAATTTGCATAATACAGGCCCGGTCTGCTGCCGTCTTCCGAAGGCCGTTGATAGAACGCCTTACCCGCTGATTTTTCTCTAAATGCTTCAACGGCTTTTACCCGAATGTCGGCCTTGGGCTTGCGTAGGAACATTGCATCCAGACTGCCCTTCATGGTTTCAATTAATGCTGTGGCTTCGCTTAGATAGCGGGCTTTGCCTTGCTCTGTGCCTTCGTAGTAGAACTGCTTATCTTTTTTCATGAAGGTCATAAATGCGGCTAAGTCTCCTTGAAACCCAACAGTATCCTTAATTACACGCATTTCATCATGAATACGCTTAACTTCGGCAAGGCCAATTTCATGTATTTCATCAGAACTTAGGTTTGTGGTTGTGGTTCTGGCCAAGGCAACATTATAGAATTGGTCGCCATCCTTCCATTTCCAAATGCCGTCATCTGTAGTGGCCTTGGTTTCAAGATCAGTTAGATAATTAATAAGGCTTTCATAAGCTGGTTTCGCAGAATTTACCAAAGCTTCACTCACTGCATTCATCAGCTCGCTTTTCTTCTCTGCTGTCAAACCTGCGCTTTCATTTTCGGAAAGCTTGTCTAGCTTGTTAGTAAAGTCGGCGAGTAGAGCATTCGCTTCGCCATCGTCAAACGGCGCACCGGTAATTAGATTTTTAGAATCACGAATGATATGAGGGAACACAAATTTAGGTGGAACAATACCAGCTTCTGCTCTGGCTTTGAGGCCCGTAATCAGCTGGTCAAAATACTTTGGTAGATTGTTCAATCGACTAATATAAGTTTCAGCATCAGTGATCTCACTAATTCTGTGCTGATTGATTAGCATGCTGGGTACATTGGAATGCGTACCGAACATTTGGTTGACAGGGTAATTATAAAGCCGCCATTTAAAATCTGATATATCGTTCTCTAAGCTTTGCTTGAGTAGGTCGTAGCTTAGTTTTGTGGATTCGTTTAATTTTTCTACTTCCAGCGCATTTAACTCTGCGAGTTGAGCTTTGCTGATTTCTAATGATTCCCGTTGAAACTCATCACTTAAATCATCCCACTTATCCATATTCGTGCCACGGCCAAGAAATGTTTGTGCTTCAGGACTACGTGATACGCCTGTTTCGAAATAGCTTTCAAATAATGCCTCGGCTTTTTCATCCTCTGATTGTTGCGGGGCGGATTCAGCGGAAGCTATAGCACTTTCTTCTGATACGGTAGTAGTTTCCTGTTTGGCAGTGTTTTGACTGTCGCAGCCTACAATAAAAAGAAGGCCGAATAGCGCAATCAAATGGTGGGGGTTTAAAATGGACATAATTTGTACCTGTACTAAAAATAAGCTTAAACGAGCCAAAGGAAAAACTTGATCACCAGCCAAATGAGGCCAGCGAGAATTAGAAAAAGAGTGGTGTTAACCGTGTATTTGAGTGCTTTGTAGGCAATCAAGTTAGTTTCTTTAAGGCGTTTGCTGCGTTCCAACATGGGCACAGTCCAACTAAAAACTCGATTGGCAAAGCCTCGCTGATCTTCATCTGTATTCGGAACCACGGTCGCTCTCATTAGAGCCTTGTAGGGCCAATTTAGGAAACGCCCAAACCAGGACATTGGCCGATCAATATCGCACATTAGAATTAATCTTGGCTTGTGTGCATCATTGTGTACAAAATGTAGAAAGGTTACATCAAATAGTAATGGCTCGCCGTCACGCCAGGAATATTTTTGGTCGTCGACACTAATGTAGCAGTCATCATGATTCGGTGTGTCCAAGCCTAGGTGGTAGCGCAGAGAGCAGGCCACAGGGTCTAGATGTCTTGTCAATTGTCCGCCTGGCGGTAACATGGAGAACATTGCGCCGTTGACGCTGGGTATCTTACTTAAGAGTTCAACCGTCTTCGGACAGCTACGTTTAGCTGATTTATGGGTGTATCCATACCAATTGATATAATATTTGGTCCATCCGTACTTGTAGAAAGTGCGAAAGCCAATATCGTAATAGGATGCTGAGTCTGGATCTGTAATTGAGTCGAATCCGCCTTCTGCCACCAATGCCATGGCCTCATCACGTATCGTTTCCCAGTTTTCTTGCAGTTCGGCCAACTCGGGATATTGATCCATATCCATGATTGCAGATCTAGCCTTGGGTTTGGTGAATAGGTAAAGCAGGCAGTTGAACGGCGTAAAAATCGGCCACCCTTTACGTATGTACTCACCAAAACTAGTCCAACGAGCGTCGCCTCGGATTGCATAGGCATAGCTCATTGAACCAATGCAAAATGCTAACAATCCAAGCATAATTAAATTGGTCATCAGGAATATCCGGTTGGCAATAAATTGAAATGATCCATAGATAGAAATATAGCCTAAATTTACATATTTCCCCAGCTACAGAAGTTCAATAGCCGACTTATGTTTAAAGTTTCATCTCGAAGAAGCACAATTTGTTGCCGTCGAGGTCTCTAACGTATGCGCCGTAAAATACAGGTAGACGTTCGCCCGGCTCGCCTTCATCAGTTGCGCCAAGTTCTATTGCTTTCTTGTATAAACGGTCTACCCCAGCTCTATCACCACCTGGGATGGCAACCATGTTACCGTTGCCACAACCTGGTTGCTGTTGGTCATAAGGTTTGCAAATCGCCAACATTGGCTGGTTTGTGCCGGTACCGAAGAACTTTATTCGCTCCATATTCACCAATTCTTTGGCCCCAAGCTCCGCCAGCAATGTGCCGTAAAATGCGGTGGCCTTATCCATGTCGTTGACACCGATGGTTACATATCCAATCATTACAATTCTCATATAGTCTAATTTGTGGAAGGTGGAGTAGATCATGTAACAGCTATACGAAGCAACCGCAATATTTCTCCTGGAAACCACACTTGAGATAGAATAAAACAGAAATTCTATTAAAAACCAAAGACCTGCGAGCAAAATACCTTGATGGTTTGGCATCAGAGCTGGTACTCTGTTATGAATATTTGTCCAAATTGAATTTAGCGGCCAAACGACAGTTTTGTAGCAGTTCAAACTTTTTAGAGTCCGGTCTTGGCAACTTCAATGATGCAATCTGAGTTTTCCATTCGTCTGTTAAGCAATCGAGAGTTGTCGCCAGATAGCCCGAGCAAGCATCTTCTTGCTATGGTGCAACCCTCGGCTGAGTTGCAGGCAGAACAGAACTTTGATTTGTTTGAAGTGTCTTTTTCTCATCGAAAAAATATGATTGCGGCGCATTTCGCTCAGCAGGGGGTACTCCTGTTAAGAGACTTTCCGCTGCTGGACTCTAGTCAGGCGGCAAAGCTATTGAAGGAGTTGGGGGTTAAGTTTTCCACTAAGTATCGTAGTCGGTCTGATCCTCTTAAACGAAAGAGTAACTATTTTCGCAGCTCTGCCGAGGGGGTAAATTCGTCGATAGTCCCTCTTCATACCGAGATGTGTTATCTGCCTAAACGTCCGGCAAAGGTGTTTTTTTACTGCCAGACAGCGCCTGAAAAATATGGTGAAACTCCGGTTTTTGACACCGCCGCAACGTTTGCTTTGCTAGACCCAGACCTGCAACAAAAAATTGAGCGGCTAGGGCTGGTGTATCAACGTAATTATGTTGCAATGAAGTCTAGTGCTAAAGGTGGTCGGACGTGGGTGAAAGCATTTAATACCACCAATAAAGAGGGAGTGGCTCAAGCCTGTGCAGCGCAAAAAATGTCCTTGGCGTGGCAGAAAGATGGCGGTTTGTTAACCAGAATTAAAATGCCTGGTGTGGTTGAGCATCCAGATGAGGGCAGCCAATGCCTAAGTATGATTTTGTTTAACAAGCATGCCGCTCTGTATAATATGAATTACTTTAGTCATCGATATGGGCCACTAAAGAGAAAGACTATGGAGCGTGCGGTTAACTCAGATTCCGCCCAAGGAGGCGCTTTTATGCGTACATTATGGGGTGATGGGTCTGAGATTAGTGCAAAAGAAACCCAGCAGATACTTGATGCTGCTTGGGGGAACGCAGTTTTATTCAAATGGAAGGCTGGCGATTTATTGCTGCTGGATAACATTCGTTGTGGCCATGGACGAATGAATGTGATTGATACAGGGGCGATTTCGGTCGCGCATGGAAAATCATATCGAGCGACCTAATTTTATTTCAGGCAGTTTCTAAAACGCTCACTCAAATAGCCAAAAATAGTGCTTTCACTTGCATTATGTTCACGCCTCATGTTTACTTTGCGCTTAACCACATGTTTCTATTGAACCAGTATTATGCATTAGAGATCTACTCGGCAACAGCTCCTGCGTTGCCCTACCTCCTGCTCCATGCAGTCGTACGAATGAAAGTAGCTTTGAAAACAATGACTTTCTCGAATTATTTCGCTCACCATAGAGTGACTATGGCATCG
>Ga0316189_10003812_pt1 | contig 14611 bp, 14 predicted proteins | sample LowCovwburrow_MG_FD_204930 | JGI IMG/M metagenome (GOLD analysis project Ga0316189, IMG submission 204930) | Coastal sediment microbial communities from Maine, United States - Lowes Cove worm burrow | ecosystem: Environmental > Aquatic > Marine > Coastal > Sediment | place: USA: Maine...
CCCAAAAATATATTGGTTGGGACATGCATTTGCGTCAAAATCCATGAGGAGTTGACGTGAAATTTTATAATCCTATTGGGGCTTAAATCCGAATGTGTCAGAATATTCCACGCATTGTTCGATTATTTTCCGGGCGCATGAAGGATGTAAAGTTTCAGGATGCTCATTGACCTCTATTTGTTTAATCGTATCACCGTTAAAATCACCTAAGCTATACGGATTCCAGGGTGGATTTGATAAGCACCAGCAATATTTCGGCCAGCTTCGATCGACTTTCTACTGGTGAATCCGATTTTTTTCTACCACTGCGTCGACGATGCGGGCTTTGGTGAGGTGCCGGATAATGGCATGGTGGGGCCTTTTTTCTTAAGGTATACATGTACATGGTCAGGAGCCAACCAGAGTAGACTGACAAAAGAACCCACCGACGAACTACTATCGAAGATAGCGTCATTTAACGTTTCAAATGCGTTTTGAGGGTCAGGAAACGATGACCTCCTGGGGAGGACATTCCAAGCCAAATGATACCTAATATCAAAAAACGGCATGTTGTTTGAAAAAGCAAGGGCACGTTCCGGCCCGAGCGTGCCCCCTTTTTTGTCATATTCACTGAATATTTGTGCCGGAGTCGTTTTCCTTAATCGTTTGCCGCAACCCGAGTAGCTATTGCGTAGGTACCCAAAGTCTGCCGCTGAAACAGGTGTGATGTACGCCCGCCCCGTGCATGCACCTGATCTTCTCTACCAGTCCGCCTCATTCGTGATGTCCGATCCCAACGTCAGATTTAACCGACAGTTTGTTCTATCACCCCTTTCAAATTGTTCAACAACGACTTCGAAGGGATAACCACGACTTCACGATCGCTTACTCTGGTCACGTACCGGGGTTTGTCCTGGTGTGCGATATAGGCTTTTCTGAGTTCTTCGCTCAAGTGATTGAGACTGGTCTCCGAAAGCCCCTTTTCATCTACCAGAGATTTGAAGTTGACGATTTTATCGCCATCCTCGATCCATACGATCCCAAATTTCTTCGGAGGCTTCCCGACGAAGATGTAAACAGAATCATCAGCTGGCACAATTTCGAGCGGATCTTTGGTCTCGTCTACCAGTTTTTCAAGTGGGGGACGCACGGATTCTAACTGCTTGGCAACCGGGGCTGATGAATCAAGTAAGGGGTAATCGTGCTTGCCGCCAAAAAATTTTCCAAAGATACCCATAGCTCCTCCTTTAGGGTTACGGCGAGCCAAGGAAATCGGGGACAATGAACATTAGCAGTCGCGGTTGTTCAGGGGATGACGTGGCTTCGCCTAGTTTTTCCCCCCGGACCGTGCTGTTATATAAACCGGTACCATTTATACGAAACCCTGTCAACCTTTGGTTCACTTTCACCAGCGATTCTCGGTGAAGAGCGCATTGGGAGCTAAACAGCTTGATATTTAATTTTTGGGTAAATTCTAAAAGACAGGCTTCGCCCATTCGCTTGATGTCTGTAAACCATTCATACAAAATTATATGACTGCTTGGCTTTGCTACCAGGATAAAGGACATGTTGGCTGCTTTTAGTTCATCAATAAAGGGCTGGTTTGAGAAAAGATCATCGCCGCTGTAAATGATCTTCAGTTTTGGATGTGTCTTTCTGAATTTACCGCTCTTTACTTCAATTGGGATAATGTTTTGCCGTTATTGAAGAAGATAATCCAATTCGGCGTTGCTGGAGTGAGCTTCACGATGCCAGTAATAAAATGAAGTCTTTCTTGCCGGGTTAGAATACGCCAGTAGCGCCTGTCCAACAAAGGCTTCTGCAATGGCGCCCCGGTTTAGCAAACACGTTTCAGGTTTCAGTACCCATTCGGCCAGATCGAGTTCAAGATTTTGTTATTGATAATTAGCGGTGAATATGTAAAATATGATTATCATATAATGCAAGGAGATTGAAAGATGGAAAAACGTATATCCGCTACCCGGGCTGTGAGGGATTTCTCTGAAGTATTAAACACCATAAAATTCAAAGGCGTTCATTATATTATTGAAAGGGGCGGTAAACCGATCGCTTCCATGAAGTCGATTGATGAAAAAGTGGATCAAATGACTTTGGGTGAATTGAAAAACTTGCTTAAAAAATTACCGAAGCTGGAGAAAGAACTGGATGCCTTTGCATCAGATATTGCAAAGATCTCCAATAATCAACCGCTTATGCCAATGGTGGCTTTATGGGAGTAATATTCGACACAAGTTTTCTGATTCAAGCAGAGAGACGGGAATCCGAGATCAGCCAATTTGCAGAAAATAGAGAAGAAGAGGTTTTCGGAATCAGCGTAATCACAGTCGCTGAGCTTCTTCACGGTGTGCATCGAGCAGATACAACGAAATCACGTTTGAAGAGAAGTGCTTACGTAGAAAAAGTCATCGAGCTGTTCCCCATTTATAATTTTGAGATCACAACCGCCAGGATATGTTCAGAGCTGTGGGCAGACTTAACCAAGAAAGGTGTTCAGATCGGTGCCCACGACCTCATCATCGGCTCTACCGCCCTATCTCTTGGATTTTCAGTAGCCACCTTGAACCTAAGGCATTTTGAACGAATCGAGGGGCTCAAAATCGAAACCTTACAGCAGCTAAACAGCAGTTAATAAACAGGCGCAGGTCGTTGTCATTTTTATCAAGTGACACCCAGGCGCAGGGTATATCAAGCGCCTCAATCCAGCAACTCGCAAGGATGCTCTTGCCGTGACCGGCCGGCGCTGATATCAGGCTCATCGCCCCTTGACGCTTTTTTCAACGTAAGAATCCAGCTTTTTCGTAATAAAATCTAAAATAAACTTATGCGCTTCTTTCCCAGAGCCCTTTACCGGCAACGGATCGCCGAAAGTAATATGCACCGTTTGAGCAGGTCTGATTTTTCCAAGGTCTTTGAATCTGCGGCCTAAGCCCCAGGCATCGGTTTTAAGGGCAACCGGCACAACCGTTACCCCGCAACGTTTTGCGAGTTTAACCCCCAGTGAATTAAACCTCTTGGGTTCAAAATGGATACTACGCGTCGTTTGCGGGAAAATGATGACGGAAACATTGGCGTTTAACCGGTTTTGTCCTTCCTCCATAACGGTCCTGAAATCATCCCGTGGATTGCCCCGACCCACCACAATCGGGTTACGGTTTTGCATGACATGTTTGAAAAATGGAAAAGATAGGAGGCTTTCTTTGACAACAAAGGTGACATCACGGTACGGTTGAATCAGGCAGGGCAGGACAAATGTCTCCAAAATACTCATGTGATTACTGACAAATACGCAAGGAGATTCGAGCCCTCTGGGAATAGTCAGGTTTTGAATCTCGAAACGCCCCCCAACGGCCTCGAGAGCCTTGACGGTATTTAAACTGCTTTGAATCCAGTGATCATTCGTATAAGCCCCTTTCTTACACAACCGTGAAGCGTTCAAAACAATCATAAGTATCTTGGCATAGAATACAGCGGTGGGATTGCTGCGGGCAAACCAAGGCGTCGCCTGTTTAGGAGAATAATAAGTATTATCGGTCGTTAAATAATTCAATGCTATTTTAAATGGTTATGAGCAAATAACTTGTGGTTTACCCATTTTGTTGATGATTTTATTGCAAAAAACTAAAAATACAACTGTCGCCTTCCTGATTCGGTCTTTATATTTTCGAAAGTTGGGTACTAACTTAGAATCAATTCGCCTGAGTTTACAGGTTTCAGATGAATATCGCAAGGGTTTTCAGAGGGTAATATGGTATGCCCTATCCAGAAATTTTGATCTCAAATAACGATGACAGAAACCATTTCATTCAGTAGGGGTTTGTGCTGCCCCAGAAAAGGTTCCCCGAACACCACTGGAAGCATTGACCAATCCAATGTTTCTAGACCACCGCAATTCAAAATATGATTCCAACTGTTTAGCAACACAGCAGCACGCGGAACTAAGATCTTTACCCAACCCGCATATAACCAATCGAATTAAATTATAAATTATTGCAATCTTGATAATGCGATCGACATCATAAGTATCCGGCAATGATTAAGCGGATGAATGCGCTAATCTTGATTCGCACCTATTTGCGCAATTCGTTTAACCACTTCATGGCAGTTAGCTTTAATCACATCCCACCTGTGGGCTGCAATATCTTCCTTTTTAGCAATCCATGTTCCACCCACCATCAAAACTCCGGCCAGGCTTAAATAGGCTTGCAGGTTGGTCAAATTAATACCGCCGGTCGGCATCAGTTTGATGCCCATATGCGCATAGGGGGCAGTTAAGGCTTTTATCATATTCACCCCGCCGCTGGCCTCGGCAGGGAAGAACTTTAAAACTGAGATTCCGAGACTTAACGCCTCTTCAATGTCGCTGGGCGTCATTACACCCGGTATAAATGGCATCTCCAACTTACCGGCTTCGCGCACAATGTGCGGACTTAAACCGGGTGCCACTCCAAATTGAGCTCCGCAGGCCTGGGCTTTTCTTAAATTCTCCAGGGTTAAAATCGTACCGGCCCCCAAAAGTAATTGGGGTCGTTCCTTTTTCAATTTGGCAATGACGTCGGCTGCAGCGGCTGTACGAAAGGTAATCTCCGCCACCGGCAACCCGCCTTCAATTAGTGCATCCGCCAATGGAAGCGCGTCTGCTATTGATTCTACCGCCATCACAGGGATGACAGCATGTTTCTGAAGCCTTGGATACAAAATTTCTGGGTGCATGATTCGCTTCTTCCTTCATTATTTCAGGGCGTTAATCAGATTTTCGACCGCCTCTACCGTCGCGCGCGTCACACTCTCGTATGTATAGCCACCAATATGGGGGGTGGCGATAACCCGTTCATCTTGCACCAGGCGATAATCATCGGGGGGTTCCACCTCAAAAACATCCAGGGCTACACCGGCGATGTTATTGCTCTCAAGCCCGGCTAACACGGCATTATGATCGAGCAGAGATGCACGGGCAGTATTAATTAAAAAAACGCCCTTTTTCATTTTCCGGATTGCGCCCGCACCAAGTATAGGCTCCCCATTAGCGGCGGCCGGACAATGCAGACTGATAAAATCGGCCTGCCGATACAGATCAGCCAGATCGACATAGGCGAAATTATTTAATCGCCATGAAGGATCCGGCAAATAATCATAAGCGACCACCTGCATCCCCATACCAACTGCCATCTTGGCGGTTCGTTTACCGATTTCACCACAGCCAACAAGGCCTAACACCCGTCCCTTCAATTCGGTTCCCTTGCTTCTTTGCCATCGGGTCTTTTTAAGGCAGGCATTGCTAAAAGGAATTGAACGAACCAAAGATAGAAGAAGCCCCAACGTTAATTCCGCCACACCTTGCGCATTAGCTCCCGCCGTACGGCATATTTGGATCTTCTTTTTCCCAGCCGCTTCAAGATCGATATTATCGACACCGGTACCATTACGGCTAATCACCCTTAGATCTTCGGTCGCAAATGGTAAACACCTTTTACATATTGAATCGGTTCATCAGTAACGGAATACAGAATTCTCTTGATAATCAGGGTGGCAAACCTGCGTTTTAATCCCATGTGGACGCTCTCATCTTTTGTCGCCATACCGGCTTCTATGAATTGATTACAATATTTCATCGGCATTGCCGTTGCGTGCCAGTCGATTATGCGGATTCGGGGACGGCAAAAATATGTTTGAGCCCCTCCGCCCGCCGGGCCGCACCAAAGGCTTCAATCGCATCATCCAGTGCATAGGATCCCGTAACCAGCGGGCCAAGATCGATTTTCCCTGCTTCGATCAGGCTCAATGTCTTCAAATATTGCCGTATCGATTGCCGGGATGTTCCCACGACCTTGATATAGTTGTAATGGACGATGTTCGCGTTGATGGTGGTCATGGGGGCGTCTTTGGGCAGACCTCCGAAAAAATTCATACGGCCCAGCGGTGCGAGGCATTCCAGCGTTTCATTGTGCACGGCGGCAACCGGACAGGCCACGATGGCCACATCGACGCCTCTGTCGTCCGTTTCCGCCATGACGGCTGCTTTAAGATTTGCCCTTTTCGGGTTCACCGTAACATCCGCACCGAATTTTTTGATCTCCGCCAGCCTGTCGTCGGAAATTTCCGAAACGATCACCTTGGCGGCGCCCATGCGATTTGCCAGGAGCGTGTGCATAATGCCAATCGGCCCCGCACCGATGATGAGAATGGTCTCCCCCAGGGAAAACTGGGTGTATTCCAGGCTGTTATAACAGCAGGAAAGGGGCTCGTTCAGAGCGGCCTGCGCAAAATCCGTTTCCCTCTTCATAGGGACGATATTGCCTTGACGGATGGCTTTGGCGGGCAACACCATATACTCGGCAAATCCGCCATCGATGCCGATGCCGAAGGCGCTGTGATCTTCGCAAAGTTGCGTGTCGCCTTTGATGCAGTGAACGCAGGTTCCGCAATGGATGTTGGGAGCCACAGCGACAGTCATTCCCGGTTTGAGACCCGCCGCATCGCCGGATACCAACTCGATAACCCCTGAAATTTCATGGCCGAGGATGCGGTTCGTACCCTCCGGAATCTGGTGGTGCCCGTGTTCATAGATTCTCAAATCCGTTCCGCAAATCGCGGCAGCCTTTACGCGCAGCAGTGCCTCTCCGTTTTTGAGTTCGGGATCCTTTGTCGTTTCGGTCCCCATATCGTGCACGCCTTTATATACGATTGCCTTCATGACGAATTCCGTTGATTGAAAATGGTTATCAGACCCGCCATCTGACCGTCAATCGCCATGGCGACGACCAGATCTTCTCTCATACTCTCCCCCTTTCACGTGGCGGCGCACCGGCCGGATGTTGTTGCCGGCCGAAACGGATGGCAGCTGCTAAAATTCTTCGATTTCTAAGTCGAACACCTTGGCGACATTCACCAGTTCCTTGCCCCAGTGCCCGGTGACGAGGCAATTGTGGTGAGAATAGAATGAATTCATCATCCGGTGCCCATCCTTGATGCGGATGACCGCACCGTTGCGGCAGTCGGAATCCGGGTATTGCACATAACTTTCCAAGTCGGCCTGGGCCACCATCAGCTTGTCAAAGGTGTGGTTCAGTTTCACCAGTGTCAGTTTGCCGACCGGCATTCTGGCATCGATGGCCGTGGCGTTTTCGTCGACAATGGCAAGAACCTTACTTTTGAGCTGCCATTCTGTCGAGAAGCTTTGCGGCAATACGCCAAGATAGCCGCAATGGGCCACCAGCAGATGATTCTCCGGTTCTGCGACATCCGGAAATTTATCGATTCTTTCGTGTTTCAGTGCAGCCATACCCATCAGAAAGGGGTAGATATTGCTCATCATGATGGGCGCTCCCAACGCACGATGAATGACATATTTCGTGGCCATCGACATGGTGTCCGCCTCGCATCCCCAAATCATGCCCATCTCCTCGAAAAGCAGGTTCCAGGCCAGGCATGGGGTCGTATCGGAAAAATGGGATTCGTTGAGGCAGTTAATGCCGACCCCCTGAATCGCCGGGTCTCCTGCGAGTTCCCGCTTTACGGCGATGTATATTTTCAAAGCACTGTTCAGCGCCTGACGGGAGACACCCTCGGTATTGATTTGATGCGTTTTCAGTACATCTTCGGCTTCACGGTCGCTGATTTGCTTGGCGGCTTCACCAAACGCCTTGAAACTCCTCTTCTCGATGGTGACGCCGAATTTTTCTTTGAGGGCTGCGCTGCACGCATCTTCCCACCAGTAGAAACGCTTGAATATGCTCGCTTGGAACCCCTCGCCAGGGTTATCCTGATAGACCAGGAACTTTGCACCCCGCATCTCCCGCTTTACAGCCAGTGCCCTGCAGATTGTTTTGGTCAAGGCCAGATCATAAGGCGCAAATGTCTTGATCCCGGTTGCCTTAAGAAAATTTACGATTTCCCAGTCCCACATATTGACGGTGCCAAACTCCGATGTAACCGCCATCAGGGGCATCTCAATCTTTTTGATGTCCTCGATCCGCTTGAAGGCCTCCCCTAATAGCTGCGGGAAGATGACCGCATCCGCATCAGGGATACTGGAACCGAGGGCCGTCGGTTCCAGCAATTCGGCGTCGTCTGCCAGTTGACGCTCCAGACGACGGCATTGCAAATCAAATTCCTGGTCTCTTCCGGGGTCGAAATAGATGGGGGCGAGTTTTGCTTTCATGTGTGCTCCTTTTCAAAGGCAGATTAAATCGTTGCCTGAGAGATCCTGTTTTTAAATAAGGTGCTGATTCAGCAGAGAAGCCGCGGACTTTTGAATCCGGCGCACGGCATTATCACGGCGATTGGAAACGATTCAAAAGATCACGGCAACCTCCGTCTTTCTGATGCCATATTTTTTTATTGTCAATAAAAAAAATTTATTCAGAAGGAAGATTTGGCCATGCTTTTACGTGACCCTGATTTTAGACTCTATTCGGACGTAAAAGCTGTCAGATTGATCTGAAGGGATTGGCTGTGTATCGCGACTGCTAATGTATAGGGAAATTTTGCTAGCCGTAATCTATCATTCAGCCATTTTTAATAGGGCACGATATGTCCCCAGTCACGAAATCTAAACAATGAAATTGTCCAAATATATCGTATCTGGATAGCTTCAACCTATTAATATTAAAACTTCCAATTGACGTTGAAGGCTAAACAGAAGATGTCATTTGCCAAAGTGTCGTTTATTGAGTTATTTGGAATTGAGGCAGCCTCTAATTACTGAAAAGCCGACTTCAGATTTTTAACATTCTGCCGCATGACACTCAAAAAATCTCCTTGATCCGGTGTATTGCCGCAGGGATCAAACACCAGGCTGTCAACGCCGATGGCTTTCAGTCGTTCCGCCGATTCCTTCATGGGTTTTCCCTCCCAGATCATCCATTTCGCCGGGTGCTCTTTTAAAATGCGATTAAGCTCCATCATCTGCTCATTCGTCGGAATTTCATCGGGTTTCTTGATTTGCAATCCAAGCGGCAAGATGGCCAGGAGACACAGAACGCTGGCCAGGGGAATCTTAGAGGATTCGGGCTGATCAAAAACGATTGCCTGCTCCAAGATATGATTTGAGTATCTTAAACTTTAAGCCATTGTTATTATTTCAGATATATAGCAGTTGTACTAAAAAGGTAACGGGGTGAATGAAGCCGATCGCACGCCGATCGGAGAAAAAACCGCCTGAGGGTGCTGGAAACATGGCGTTGATAGCTTGAAGTTATTCACACGCTTTCAGCACATTATCGGGCGCCGACATCACGCAACATCTTTTTTACCCAATTCAGAGCATCGTCTAATGTCACAAAGGATTTGAACGGTATATTGCCAGGAAAAAAATCTTTTGCTATTTCAGTCGAATCCCTTAACTTTTTCCCGTAGTTCACCAGATTACATCAAAGCCGCAAGATATTACCGCCCGTTCATCTTTATATCATTCTTAGACAATTCGTATTTCAAAACGATTGTCAAAGTTCATTCTTTTGAGCAAGGTCTTTGCTTGCTCAATATCCTCTTTATCAACTTTTCTCAGATCCAATTCGAACTGATGGTGATCGGCGATGATCCTTACAAAGTCATCACCGAATTCAATTTCCTTTAACATGCCATCTTCGTCATCCGGCAAAGCTTCGTCAGAAACTATTACCCCACGCTCGGTTTCGTCGAGTATGAATTCGTATTTAGGGGTTCGCATAAGAATCAGGCTTCTAATATTCTCCGATTCTGGTTGCCAAATTGCAAATGATAAGATCAGATCTGGTGGATCATCTTCAATATTGATAAAAGAAACAAGTTCCATGATTCTTTTTCCTCCAATAATGAAAAAAGCGCAATTAAGACAAAAAATATCCATTGAAACAATTGGATGATGTGGTTTCATTGGTAAGGATAGAGCCCAGCGAATCCATCATCCGTCATTCGCCATTTCGGCTCAGGTCGACAGTTTCGAAAAATCGGCAAACCCGCCAAACAAGGTGGCAATGAGCCCCAGCAGCGCAAGCCGGTTGCGGCGCACGGCCATGTCATCCGCCATTACCATGACCCCTTCAAAAAAGGCATCCACGGCATCGCGCAGAGACGCGATTTCAACAAGGGCCTGGTCGAAAAGACCTTTATCCAGATTGTCTGCTACTTGTTTTTTAACCGCTTCATAGGCGGCCAGAAGCGCCGACTCGGATTCATGCTGGAACAATTTTCGGTCCACCGCGGCCGCCTGGTAATCATCTGCTTTTTTGATAATGTTTACCACCCGCTTGAAAGCCACGGCCAAAGGCTCGAAATCCGGCTTGGCCTTGAGTTTTTCAAGAGCCCCTACCCTGCTCCATGTTTGCGGAATATTATCACAGGCGACACTGAGAACGGCTGCGATGGTATCCTTTGATGACCCGTCTTCAGCCAGCAGGTGGGCGATACGGTTTTGCAGAAATCGGTAGACATCTTCGACCAAATCGATAATTTCCTGGCCGCTTTTCCCTCCAAACTGTGCCACGCTGATTTGAATCAGTTCTCGCAATGAAAATGCAAACCCCTTATCTCGCATGATTTGAATGAGCCCGATACCCTGTCTTCGAAGTGCATAGGGATCGGAGGCACCGGTGGGTATCAGACCGGCACTAAAACATCCGCAAATCGAATCAATCTTATCGGCAATGGAAAGTATCGCCCCCACCGGTGTTTCCGGAAGGGGTGCTCCGGAATACACCGGCCGGTAATGTTCTTCGATGGCAGCCGCCACCATTGGGAGTTCTCCTGATACGGTGGCATAGATTCTTCCCATAACCCCTTGCAACTTCGGAAATTCACCCACCACTTGACTGACCAGATCGGCCTTGCTTAACCAGGCGGCGCGGCTCACCTGGGTTTTCAAATCAGCGTCTCTTGTATCCGATGGCGGTTTGTAATCAACCATAGAAGTAAGATATTCGGCAATTTTTGCCACTCTTTCAGCTTTTTCATACATGGTCCCCAGCTTGGCCTGAAAGAGAACACGTTTTAACTTCTCCACCCGATCATCATCCGTGACTTCCAGATCTCCCCGATAGAAAAACTGTGCATCTGCCAGACGCGCCCGCAGCACCCTCTCATGCCCTTTTGCGGCCAGCGCCAAATCCCTGGCGGCGGTATTGTTTACCGCAATAAAACTCGGCATCAGCTTGTTGTCTTGGTCGACCACGGCAAAGTATTTCTGATGCTCCCGCATGGCGTTGATCAGGACCTCATCCGGCACTTCAAGAAACGCCTCATCAAACCTACCGGCCACGGGTACCGGATATTCCACGAGATTGTTGACGATATCCACCAGTTCGTCATCGGGCAGAATACGGCCGCCCAGTTTTTGGGCGACTTCGGCGATACCGCGTTCGAGCATTTTCTTACGTTCCGCCGTGTCCGCCAGCACCCACGAGGAACGCAGCTTTTCCAGGTAGTCATCAGCGACATCCAGTTTAATTCTACCGGGGGCCATAAAACTGTGCCCGCATGTATAACGTCCGCTTTTTATATTGCCGAGATGAAATGTGATAATCGATTTTCCCAATAACGCTAAAATCGTATGAATCGGCCGGGCAAATTCGATATCCAGATCAGCCCATCGCATTTTTTTAGGGAACGGAATGGATAAAATAACTTTCGGTATAATTTCTTTCAGCAGGGTTTGGGTTGCCAGCCCACGCTCTCTTTTTTCTGCAGCCAGGTAGGAACCCCTGGGAGTTTCTTTTACGGTGAGTTTGTTGACGGGCACACCGACTTTTTCGGCAAACTTTTGTGCGGCCATAGTCGGTTTGCCGTCTTCATCAAAGCCTACTTTTGCCGGCGGACCGATCACTTCGCTTTTAATTGACTTTTGTTGGCGAGCCACATTTTCGACCTTGACCGCCAACCTTCGTGGCGTACCGTAAACCTGGGCCTCGCCGTGCTCGATGCGAGCTTCCGATAATTTTTGGAGCAGCGTAGAAGACAAAGCTTTCAATGCAGGCTGGATATAACCGGCCGGGATCTCTTCAGCTCCGATCTCAAGTAATAGATTATCCATAGTCACCTCAGTAGCGAGTTGCGCGTTGTGTGTTGCGTGTTGTGGGTCACGCAAATTCCTTGTTTAGAATTCACGAGTCAGCGGTCCGGAACCCCTGAATCTTGGAACCGCTCATATGAGACTACACCAAGTTAAAAGCAAACCGCAGAATATGGAATGTCGAAGGATGGGTTCGCTTCGCTCAGTCATTTTTTATAAAATAGACAGAATACCTTACTTCGACATTCGATATTCTCTTTTTCAGAAATTCTTTTCCGATCAGACTGGACGCTCGGGACCAGAGGCGGCGCTCGTGTGAAACTTCATTTTAAATAGAAAAGACAGAGCGAAGCCTCCGGCTCGTAGGGGTTGTAGCGCCTACGCCTCGGAGAGCGATACCACAAATCTTCATTCTTCAATCGTCAATATTCAATTCCGGCTTGTCCGGATTGGGTTTAGCTTTTCAACAGCGGAAATCCCATTTCTTCCCGCTGTTTCAAATACCCTTCCGCACACCCCCTGGCAAGGTTTCGTATCCGACCGATATAACCGGTGCGCTCGGTAACGCTGATGGCGCCCCTGGCATCCAGAAGATTGAACGCATGCGAGCATTTCAGGCAGAATTCATAAGCCGGCAGAACGAGTTTGGCATCGAGTTGTTTTAGCGACTCGCCCTCGTATTTGCTGAACAGATCAAACAAAACCGGGACATCGGCCTTTTCAAAATTGTAAGTGGACTGCTCGACCTCCTGCTGATGATGCACATCTCCGTAACTGATCGCATCGTTCCATTTCAGATCGTAGACGCTGTCCACGCCCTGCAGGTACATGGAAATACGCTCCAGCCCGTAGGTCAACTCCACCGGGATGGGATTCAATTCGATGCTGCCGGCCATTTGAAAATAGGTAAACTGGGTAATCTCCATGCCATCCAGCCAGATTTCCCAGCCTAGGCCGGCGGCACCGAGCGTCGGGGATTCCCAGTCATCTTCAACAAATCGGATATCATGGTCGAGCGGATCTATTCCCAGTGCCTTCAAGCTTTTTAAATATAGGTCTTGCGCATTAAAGGGCGACGGTTTCAAAATTACCTGATACTGGTAATAATGCTGCAGACGATTCGGATTATCACCGTAGCGGCCGTCGGTGGGCCGTCTGGATGGTTGAACATAGGCGACATTCCAGGGCTCCGGGCCTAGCGCCTTTAACGTGGTGGTGGGATGAAAAGTCCCCGCGCCGACCTCCAAATCGTATGGTTGCACCATCACACAGCCTTTGCTGGCCCAGAATTTATGCAGCTGCAAAATTACATCTTGAAAGTTCATTTACTCGTTCCTTTCCGATACATTTTAATAAACCAAAACCCCCTTTGAATCAATTCCAACAGAGAGGAGACCGGCCTCTTTGCGGAATGAAAGCAACTCTTGCCACAAAGGCCTCAATCTGTCAATATTTTCGGTCTCTCCTAAGGCCCACAGGCACCCTCCCCCGCCGGCGCCTGTAAAACGGACACCGCAATCGTTTTTATGCGCAATACCCGCCAGATGCTCCCCAACTTTATCCAGTACATCCGGGGTCATTTTTCTGCGAATAGCCGTATCCCGGTTCATGTGTAAGGCAGCCTGTTTATAGTTTTGCTCTGCCAGAGCAGTCGCGAATTGGCGAGTACACGCAACAACATCCGTCCACAGATCCCGATTTATACCGGACAGAAACTGTTTCAACCACCTACCGTTGATGTCTTTGGACTCATGAGGTTTCCCGCAATAGGCCAAGAGAAGATGTCCCTCCAGTTCTTTGTGGCATTTTTTCAAGACCACTATTTTTCGTCGAAACACGGATCGATCGGGCTCGGTCTGCCAGTACCAGACGTTCACTCCGCCATAGGCAGCGGCAAGCTGATCCTGAAAGCCGCAAGCGACACCGGCTGTGGCTTGCTCGAGTTGATAGGCAAGCAGCGCAACCCCGCGCCGGTTCGATCCGCTGCCGGATTCCGAATACGCCTTCAATTTCAAAAATGCCGCAACCAGTGCCACCGCTGCCGCCGATGAGCCTCCCAGAGCACTGCGCGGCGGCGATTGAGATTCAATATCAATATGGATCCCCTCAGCGTTGAAAAAGGCGGCCGTAGCAAACATCAGCCCCATTGGGTGATCAAAGGGAGCGGCGTCCGCAGGGAATTTTGCATCTTTAAAACCCCTGGAGGAAATTTTAATCCGCCCTCTGGAATAAGGCAGCAGACGAACCCGTGTTCTGAGCCCCAAAGCGATATTAAACGTACATGGGGACAGGTGTCGCAGAGGATAATAAAATGTCGGAATATCCAGCGTGCCCCCCATGTCGATCCGGCAGGGAGCAGAGGCTTCAATGGGTTTTGATTCGAGTAATTTTCTGAGTTTTTTGTCCATAACACCCTCATTATGAAGTAGGGAAATTTTGGATTTCAGATTTCGGATTTTAGAATTTAGGAATTCTGTCTATTATAAATTGATAGAGCGCAACGATTCCATAAATCCAAAATCCGCAATCCCAAATCCCAAATTATGACCAATGACTCCATAGGATTAAAAACGGGATGATTTTGTAAAAACGAATTTAGCATTTAATCAACTGCGCTTCTAATCTGAC
>Ga0316189_10003814_pt1 | contig 14605 bp, 11 predicted proteins | sample LowCovwburrow_MG_FD_204930 | JGI IMG/M metagenome (GOLD analysis project Ga0316189, IMG submission 204930) | Coastal sediment microbial communities from Maine, United States - Lowes Cove worm burrow | ecosystem: Environmental > Aquatic > Marine > Coastal > Sediment | place: USA: Maine...
CAAACACAGGCAATGGGTCCCCGAGCATCTCGGAGAATCGTCCCGCCCAGGCTCCGGTGCCGTTAACCAGCACCTCGCCCTCGTAATCTTTTCCCGAACTCGTTTTAACCCTGAAGCCGCCTGAAGTGGTCTGTGCCTCTATCACCCTGGTGTGAGGGAGTATGGTGACACCTTCTCGTTGGGCAGCTGCAGCGTAGGCCTTTGAGGTGAGCATCGGATTGGCGAGCCCGTCTGTGTAGCAGGCGAGTCCGCCGACAACATGCTCAGCGACATTGGGAGACAGGCGAGACACTTCCTCCTTGTCGACCATGACCTCGTGATCGTAACCCATACTTTTGAGTTTGGCGCAGCGTTTTTCAAGTACCTCCATCTCCGCATCACTTTCCGCCAGCCGCAGCCGCGGCGAGACATAGAACCCGCAGTCGGAGTTGACGCTGCTCGCATGGTGGTCCCACATCTTGCGGGCTTCGACGGCCAAGGGGATCTCGCGGACATCGCGCCCCTGGCACCGGACCCCACCGGAGTTATTGCCGGAAGCGTGCCTGCCGGGTACATCTTTCTCAAAAATAATGACAGACTTTCCCTTTCGGGCCAGCTCAATTGCGGTCGCACACCCCATGATTCCGCCCCCTGCAATCAATACATCAGCTTTCATCGGGTCCTCCTATGTTCGCATTGGCGAGTTCTCCCAGGCTGACCGGTTTGATAGGTGGCCTCAAGCGGTGTTGTCGTATCTCCCTTGGGGGGATGTTTGAGTGACCGGCAATTAACTCGAATACGGCCGAACTGCACATGCGCCCCTGGCAGGGCCCCATACCGCAGCGAATCATGGCTTTGATTTCATTGTGATCGGCATAGCCCTCCTCAACCAGGGCCCGTATTCGACCAGCCGTGACCCCCTCGCAGCGGCAGACAATGGTCTCGTCAGCCAGACTGTAGAGGTCTTTGCGTGGGGCATACATGGCATCGATGAAGGGACGCGGGAACAACTCACAGTCAAGCTGCCTGCGGACCGGAGCAGATAATTCAAGATATTCAGTTCGGCTTATCCGGTGCATCTCCAGGGCTATTGTCAAAGCGGTCAGTCTGCCCTTGAACTCAGCCGCTTTTGCGCCATGCACAAAATTGCCGTCGCCGGCAACAAACACGGCCGGTAGATTAGTGCGACCGTCGACGGTGACATCCGGATGCCAGAATCGCTGTACCGGATCCCACGTATGGGCACAGCCGACCTGGCGCAGCAGGGAGGTATTGGGGATGATACCTTCACTGACCAGCAGCGTTGTGGCCTCGAAGCTCAGTTCTTTCTTGCCGCGGGTTGCCTGCACCCGCTCAAGCCTGTCGCGGCCTTCCGCGCAAAGATCCTTAACACCTCGGTGAATCGGTACTTTTCTTTTCAGCGCGGTGATCTGCACCTCCGCGATCATCTTGACGCCCTTGAGCAGGAAGCCAAATCGTCTTAAAGCACGCGGCATATGTTTAAAGGCGGGAAAGATCTGCGTCTGTGGTGTCGTATCCAGGATAGCCGCGACCGGCGCCTCAAGTGCAAAGAGGTGTTCGGCGACCAGCCAGAGCAACGGGCCGCTGCCGGCCAAAACAACAGGTTCGATGGGGGAGAGGCTGGAATCTTTGAACAGGTTCGACATGCCTCCGCAGGTCATTACGCCGGGCAGTGTCCAGCCGGGAAACGGGACCGGCCGTTCCATCGCTCCAGTGCTCAGGACAAGGTAATCACCACTCACCTTTGTTGACCCACCATTTCTGGAGAAAAACACATCTCCATTGGGCTCAGCCTGCCAGACCCGCGTCTGCGGAAAATACTCAACAGGCGCCTCCTTGAACACACTGATAAGCTCCATCCCGGCTGAATAGTCTTCTCCCAGGATTGCATGCTGCTTCGGTGAAGCTTTGCTGATGTTGCGGTAGATTTGCCCGCCCGGATTGGCCTGCTCATCCAGGAGTGCAACCTCGAGCCCCCTGGCGGCCATCTCGGCACTACAGGCAAGACCCGCCGGGCCAGCACCGATGACTATGGCATCGTATCTCGTTTTCATTGTTCCTTGTCACCCACTTTCCGCTGCCGTTTCACCTGCATGCCGTCAAACACCGGTTCGAGGCAGGCCTGGCGGTTTTGCACTCCATCGATCTCCACCAGACATTCGAAGCAGACACCCATCAGACAATATGGTGCCCGTTCGTCGTCTTCCGCCGCCGAATGACAGAAATGTTCATCGTTGTGACCGAGCAGTGCTGCTGCAACACTGATACCAGCCGGTACCTCAAAGGGTTCCCCTTCAAAAGTGACGGTTACAGTATCAAGGGTGGCCAGCGGATTTTCCCAGCTGAATCTACTATTTTCTTTGCTCATCTATACCTTTTGTTAACAGCTTATCGAATGGCGCGTACTGGCAGTCTGTGTAGGCAGTCTGTGTAATAAAGCCAGGATCGAGCCGCCTAGACCATGTAAGGCTCCTCCCACATCACCAGTTCCTGGCCCAGTCCTTTTTCTACCGCACTCTCGTACATGGTCATTCCCCAGGCGATGTCCTGAAGAATCATGCCGTTGGAAATGAAGTATTTCTTCTTGCTGCTGTTCTTGTCGATTGTCGCGACACCAGCCGCGACCTTTCCCAGGTCATGGATATCACTTTCCTTGATCTCACCGCTGTCGACCATATTGTGCAGCTGGATATGGGGGATCGTGCGTTCATCTTCCGGAAGCATCAACCCCTCTATCTTGTATGTCTTCTGCATTTCCCAGCAATCCGGCACGACATGGGCATCACGCAGGTAGTCGTTTTCCACGTTGGCCCGGCCCGGCAGAGTCAGCAAAGACCCCTCTTTAAGCCACTTGTCCTCGAACAGCGGAGTGATGTCGCCAGAGATAGCAGAGGTCACCACGTCCTGGTTTTTCACTGCGTCTTCGAATTTTGTAACCATGGATACATCAATATTGAGATTACCGCTCATCTGCTCGCAGAATCGCTTTGCCGCCTCCTCATTGATGTCGAACACAACCACTTTTTTCAATGACGGCAAAGCCTTCACTATTGCGGTGGTGCTGTATTTTGAAATGGGCCCTGCGGCTATCACGCCAAGCGTCTCGCTGTCATCTCGGGCAAGATATCGCGCACTTAAGCCGACAACAGCCCCAGTACGCATGCCGCTGAGAACGTTGCACTCCATGATTGCCAGAGGGCGGGCTGTTTCGGCATCATTTATGGTCATCATCAGGATGGAGCGCGGCAGGCCATGGTTTTTTGGATTGTTTACATTTGAGCCGTACCACTTGTTGCCGCATACCTTGAAGCGGCCGCCAAGGTATCCCGGCAGGGACATGAACCTCTGGTCCGGACCGCCTTTGGGCATGCCCTCAAACTGCGGATCCTTGGGGAACCAGACGCGCTGGCCATGTGAATTACGAGTCGACCCCCCCATAACATAATCCCCCTTTCCGGCTAGTGTGAAGGCTTCATCCATTACGTCGATACAGCGTTCCATGTCGGTAACGCCAGCGGCGATCATATCCTTCTGTGACAGGAATTTCATAGCGAGTCTTTTCGATGACATATGGGCCTCTCTGGAAGAATTAAGGAGTTGAAATAGCGCGGTAATTAGATCCCCAACTGATACATCACATATCACACATCTGTCAAGACTATTCTTGCGGGTAGGGGGCTGGGCAAGAGTCAGTATCCTGCAACTCAGCCCAGTGCTCCACTGGAGAGAAGTCGGATTATCCTATCCTAACCCGACCAGGACAACGCCTGCAAAGAGCAGAACCACTGCGGTAATTTTTGGACCGCAGCTGTGTTCTTTTAAAAAGAGAATCCCAAAGATCAGGCCTATGGGAATGCTGAGTTGACGAAAGGCGACCACATAACTGACATTGGTCACATACCCCATACTGATAAGGACCAAAGCATAGGTGACGAGGATTCCGGCTCCTTTGATTATTGAAGATAGTGGATTGGCGAGCTGCTGCATAAATATGCGCCGTTCATTCCACCGGGGTAAGACAACCAGTCCCTGCCAGAAGATGGTGGTCACCTGCTGGAGGCCGATATAGTAGAAGGCAATCAGGAAATTCTGGCGCAGAGTCACTGGCCGGCTTCCCCTGATAAGGTCCAGGGCGAAATCGTCGGTCAGGGAATACCCGGCGGTGCCGGCCGCAGCCAAAAGAGCCGCAGCAACGGCAACATTTTTATATCTCTGCAGTGAAAAATCCCTGAACGATGTCAAAGGAATCAGGAATCCCCCGGCTATGATCAGAACAATTCCGAAGAGAACCGCTGTTCCGATCGTTTCGCCCTGGCCGAACCAAAACACCAACAGCGTCACCATGAGTGCCGGCATGGAACGGGCCAGGGGGTAGGCAACCGACAGTTCCCCTCTTTTATAGGCATAGGCGAGACCCCAAAAGTAGAGTCCCTGAAAAAATCCGGTAAGCAGCAGCAGAGGCCAGAGCTGTCTAATGATATCGATCACCTGAACTCTTCCAAAAATCAGCAGAGGCATGACAAGAAGGGTGCCAAACAGGTTAGCGAGAAGGAACGACGCTGTCGAAGGATGGTCCTTCTTGCTGAAGAGATTCCACCCGGCATGAGCCAGGGCAGAAGTGATGAGCAGGATCGCAGCGGTCAGGGTCATTCTGGAACCTTGGATTTGGTTGGCAAGAGCAAATTGCTAAATCGGCCCACTGCAACGAACGTGGAACCACCCCCGAATACAAGATCATTTGATTCAACGCAAGAAGTCTTTTAACTATCGCTCAAAATACATCCTCTGCTGGGCACCGGATGAGGCTGACAGATCGAGCCAAACCCTTTTAAAACAGTGCTTCATCAAGCAAGTTGCGGACTATGTATTAGACGAAAGCAGCCGGCTGGGCTCTTTCGAGTTTGGTGACACAGAAGAGGTGTACACATCTGCAGAATGCCCGGAGACATTAGCAGCCAATACTATCACTCTACCAACCGGACTCGATCGATTAAACGCTGCAGGGATGCAGCAACAGAGGGTTTCGAATGCCAGGGAAGGAAGTGATCCACATTTTTTAACACAAGGGTTTCGAGAGGTGCATTGATCAAGGTGCGCTGCAGGTAGCTCACATTAGCGATGGGTACCAGAGGATCCCTATCTCCATGCACCACCTCGACGGGCATGCTGATCTCGTGCAGTCTATCTGCCTGGGCCAGCAGCCCGCACTTGAGAGAGAGGAGTTCCTGGTTGGCATTATTGATCGCTCTGGGTAACAGCTTCGAAACTGGTTTGAGTCTGCCGATAAACTGCAGCCAGACTGCTTCTTCCAGTTCAGGGTCGAACGCTCCGGCCAAAAGAAGCATACCGCCGACCCTGTCGGGATAATCGAGAGCGGTTTGCATAGCAACCGAACCGCCTGATGAATGGCCCACCAGGATCGTTTTTCTGCCGCGGTTCGTCTTCAGGAAGGGGGCAATAGCTTGGGCCTGATGCTCGAGTGAGACAACGGCATGCTCGGGTTCACTGAGCCCGTAGCCGGGGCGATCGAGCGCTATATACTCATGTCCTTCCGGGACGGCGAGCAGATAATCAGCCCAGCCTCTGGCATTCCCGGGCGTACCATGTACGAAGATAACCCGTCGCCCTGGCGGTATTCCCGCCTGCAGAAAACTGACGAGAGCCGCGCCCGGCGAATCCGACCTCTTTGACTGCCGTTTGATACCAGCAATCTGCTCTTTACTGGCAGAAATTGTAACGGGCGCGTTACGGCCGTTCATGCTGGAAACAAACACCTTGACAGCAGAGAGCGGTGGTAGCATACGCATTCGGGGGCGCTCGTTCTGCTCATCTCTTTTAGTCATCATATTTTGTCGCAATCTGCATCAGCCTAACCGAACAATTGATTGAGCCCGTCCTCTCTCAGCTATTTGAAAACCGTCTGGGAATTCCGCATCTAATAGTTTATATCCATTGCTATTGTATAAGCATTGTTTTGAGTTCTCCATAGACAGAGTCTCGATGTTCCACCTCTTCTATAGTTCCTTTATTATTGTCCGCTTAGCATTCACCCCAGACATTGAGTGCAACTGGAGAAGCGGCTTTTCCGGCGCCCTGTCAATGGTGATTAGATAGTTGATGTTGCATCACAAATAAGCGGTAGCCATGGGTCTTCAAAAGGAGGCTGCTGGGCCTGAAAATTAATTCCAAAATTGTGCAGAATTTGCTTGACAGGCTCCTGGTGTGTGATATATCAGATATCTATAGAGCGAATTTTGTTCCAGCTGATTACTGCTGGTGTATTTCCCATAGAATTGATTGGCACAACAATAAAAACCTGGAGGTTCAAAATGGCTGCAATGAAAATGACCACCGAAGAGGCTTTTGTAAAAGTTCTTCAGATGCATGGCATAGACAACGCATTTGGTATTATCGGTTCGGCAATGATGCCGATTTCCGATCTGTTTCCGCAAGCTGGAATTACCTTTTGGGACTGTGCCCATGAATGCAACGCCGGCATGATGGCTGACGGCTTCAGCCGGGCCTCCGGCAAGATGTCGATGATGGTCGCCCAGAACGGACCCGGCATCACCAATTTCGTAACACCTGTAAAGACCGCCTATTGGAACCACACTCCCCTGCTACTGGTAACCCCGCAGGCAGCAAACAAAACGATGGGTCAGGGTGGTTTCCAGGAAGTCGAGCAGATGGCCGTGTTCAAGGACATGGTTGCATATCAGGAAGAAGTGCGTGATCCTTCACGTATAGCGGAAGTCCTGAACCGGGTAATCATGAAGGCCAAACGAGCCTCCGCTCCTGCTCAAATCAATGTGCCGCGTGACTTCTGGACTCAGGTAATCGAGATTGAACTGCCGCCCATCGTTGATTTCGAACTGCCTTCTGGCGGCGAGGGTGCGGTTGCCCGGGCAGCCGAAGTGCTTGCAAAGGCCGAGTTCCCGGTAATTCTGAACGGTGCCGGTGTTGTCCTCGGTGATGCAGTCAAAGAGTCCATGGCTCTGGCCGAGCGTCTTGATGCGCCGGTGTGCTGCGGTTACCAGCACAATGATGCCTTTCCGGGAAGTCACCCGCTGTTTGCCGGTCCCCTAGGCTACAATGGCTCTAAAGCAGGCATGGAACTGATTGCAAAAGCAGATGTCGTGTTGGCCCTTGGTACCCGCCTGAACCCATTTTCGACTCTGCCTGGGTACGGAATTGATTACTGGCCCAAAGATGCGACCATCATCCAGGTCGAAATCAACCCGGACCGAATCGGTCTGACCAAGCCGGTAACTGTCGGTATCGTTGGAGATGCCAAAAGAGTCGCCGCTGCAATCCTCGAACAGCTCCCAGATACCGCCGGTGATTCAGGCCGCGATGAGCGCAGGGCGCTGATTGCCAAAACCAAGTCGGATTGGAGTGCGGAGCTGGCCTCGATGGATCATGAAGAGGACGATCCTGGAACCAGCTGGAACGAGCGTGCTCGCAACCGTGAACCCGAGAAGATTTCTTCTCGCATGGCCTGGCGTGCGATCATGAAAGTGCTGCCGAAAGAGGCAATTATCTCGTCTGATATCGGTAATGCCTGTGCGATCGGCAACGCCTACCCGACCTTCGAAGAGAGCCGAAAATACCTGTCGCCTGGTCTGTTTGGGCCCTGCGGCTATGGTTTCCCGGCAATCTGCGGAGCCAAGATCGGCAAACCTGATGTGCCGGTTGTCGGTTTTGCAGGTGATGGCGCTTTCGGCATCTCGATGAACGAGATGACCGCCTGTGGACGTGACAGCTGGCCGGCGATCACCATGGTGATCTTTCGTAACTACCAGTGGGGTGCAGAGAAGCGGAACACCACGCTCTGGTTTGATGACAATTTTGTCGGCACCGAGCTCGACTTGCAGGTTTCCTATGCAGATATCGCCAAGGCCTGCGGAGTCAAAGGTGTTCAGGCAACCTCGATGGAAGATCTAACCGACAAGCTGAATGCGGCCATCAAAGCACAGATGGAAGAAGGCACAACCACCTTTATCGAGGTTCTGCTCAACCAGGAACTGGGCGAACCGTTCCGCCGTGACGCGATGAAGGCTCCGGTTCCCGTCGCCGGTATCGATCCGGCTGACATGCGCTCACAGAAGGAAGCCTGATTTCGGTGCCGGTGGCTGATAACAAGATAAGCGAAGTTTTATGTTAACGATATAACGCGATTTCTTCCCCAGCAGATGGCGGTGCCAGATGCTGGGGAACTGGAACTGCAAAAGGGCACATTCGGGAGGTTCTACCATGACAAAAACAAACTGGCTGGAATATGACACAGAGGAAATGGTTGCAGCGGACAAGGACTGCCTCTGGCATCATCTGAAGCCACACAAGCTATTTGAGACGCAGGAACAGATGGTCATCGTAGAGGGCAAGGGGTTGATGGTCACGGATATCCGGGGAAACGAATTTCTTGACGTAACCTCGGGCGGTGTGTGGAGTGTCATGGTTGGCTATGGCCGGGACTCGATTGCCGACGCCGTCTGCGCCCAGATGAAAAAAATGCCTTATTTTGCTGGCGCTTACGGAACAGTACCAGCCATCAAATTTGCCCAGAAACTGCTGGAAAAGCTACCGCGGCACGGCAAGGTCTATTTTTCAAACTCCGGGTCTGAAGCCAACGAAAAAGCTTACAAGCTCGTTCGGCAGGCCTCCAGGATCAGCCCGGAACGCGAGGGCAAATTCAAAATAATGTATCGGGACCGTGACTATCATGGAACAACCATAGGGGCGATGAGTTCCTCTGGCCAGCCCCAGAGAAGAGAGGATTTCGGGCCGTTTCCAGAGGGGTTTGTGCAGTTCCCTCACTGCTGCTGCTACCGCTGCCCGTATGACAAGACCTATGGCGAGTGTAATATCGAGTGTGCCCGCAAAGTTGAGGATATTATCCTCGAGGAAGGTCCGGAAACGATTGGCGGGCTAATCGTCGAGCCGATTACGGCCGGCGGCGGAATTTTAAAACCGGTACCCGAATACTTCCCGCTGCTTCAGGAAATATGCAGAAAATACGATATCTGGCTCATCCTTGACGAGGTTGTCTGTGGATTCGGCAGGACCGGCAAATTCTGGGGACATGAGCATTTCGACGTTGATCCGGACATGATAACTATGGCCAAAGGGTTGGCAAGTTCATACGAGGCCCTCTCGGCAACGGTGGTAAAGCAAGAGATTTACGACCTGTTTCTCTGCGATCCGTCGGATCCCGAAAAACGGCTCAATTATTTCAGGGATATCAGTACCTACGGCGGCTGCACCGCACCGATGACTGCTGCCCTGGAAAGCACCAGAATCATTGAAGATGAAGACCTTGTTGAGAACAGCAGGGTGGTCGGAGACTATCTGCTGGAGAAGCTCAAGGGTCTGGAGCACTTTGAATGCGTTGGCGATGTCAGGGGGCAGGGGTTGTTTGCCGGCATCGAATTTGTTACGGACAAGGCCACCAAAGAGCCTGTCACCGAAGCCCAGATGGCAACACTTATGGCCAATCTCCTCGCCCAGGGGGTGATAGCCGGGAGAACAAACTCGAGCTTTCACGGACTCAATAACGTTATGAATTTTGCCCCGTGTCTCATCATTACCAAAGAACAGGTTGATACGGTAGTTTCAGCGGTGAATAAAGCCATCGAGAAAACCTTCAAATAAACAGGAGGCCAGACAATGATCGTCGGCATATTAAAGGAAATTAAAATCGCAGAGAAGCGTGTAAGCATGACACCGGCAGGGGTCATCTCCATGATTAGTAACGGCCATGACGTATTCGTAGAAAAAGCAGCCGGTGAAGGCGCCGGCTATCCCGATGCAGAATACGTTGCTGCAGGGGCCACCATCCTTGATACTCCCGCAGAGATCTATCAGAAATCCGATATGGTCATGCACGTCAAGGAACCGCAGCCGTCCGAGTATGACATGATCAGGGAAGGCCAGATCGTTTTCACTTACCTGCACCTGGCCGCAGACGAACAGCAGACCCACGCTCTGATCAAGAGCAAGTCCGTATCAATTGCCTACGAGACCATTGAAAAGGCTAACGGCTCCTTGCCGCTGCTGGTACCGATGAGTGAAGTTGCCGGTCGCATGGCAACCCAGGAAGCCGCCAAATATATTGAAATGCCCCAGGGAGGTATGGGTATTCTGCTCGGCGGGGTCACCGGTGTTGCCCCGGGAACTGTCGTTGTCATCGGCGGTGGAGTAGTCGGTATCAATGCGGCTAAAATGGCCTGCGGTCTAGGAGCAAAAGTGTATGTCCTCGATACGAATCTCGAGCGACTCGCCTACCTTGACGATGTGATGCCGGCAAACTGCTTCCCGGTCATGTCCAATCCGACTGTTCTGCGGGACCTGGTTAAAGAGGCCGATGTGGTTATCGGTGCAGTCCTGGTTGCAGGGGCCAAGGCGCCTAAACTACTCACCCGTGACATGCTCAAAGAAATGAAGAAGGGCTCTGTTATCGTTGATGTTGCCATTGACCAGGGGGGCTGCTTTGAAACCTCCAGACCGACAACACACGACGATCCGACCTACGAGGTTGATGGGGTTATTCATTATTGTGTAGCCAATATGCCAGGAGCAGTTGCCAAAACATCTGCCCGAGCGCTGACCAATGCAACCTTGCCCTATGCCATAGAGATCGCCAATAAGGGGTGGAAAAAAGCAATGCAGGAAAACAAGGAGATTAAGCTGGGAGCCAATGTGGTCCAAGGCGAGATTACCTATAAGGCCGTGGCCGATGCTTTTGATCTCCCCTACACTCCGATCGACAAGTTTCTGTAAGGTGGAAACAGGGAGCTCTCTGCTTCCCTGAGTTGACATATCCGACGGGGATCAGTGAGAGTGTCGGACTTTGCCAGCAGGGAAGCATCAGGCTTTGATCAGTATGAAAAGGACTAATTAGATGGCTGAAAAACTGGAGTTTTCATCTCTGAGCGATCAGGTATACTCCTACTTGAGAAGACAGATGAACCAGGGAACCATGCTCCCTGGTTCAACCATCCATATCGGAGATATTGCCAATCAGTTGGGCATCAGCAAGACCCCCCTCAGGGACGCCTTGATTCAGCTTGAGTGCGAGGGGTATGTGGAAATCCTCCCAAGAAAAGGCGTGCGGGTAAACAAACTCCGGATTCAAGATGTTAAGAACGCCTACGACGCCATTGGACTGGTTGAGGCGTTTATCGTGACAAGCTGCATCGACAAGATCACGCCGCGTCACATCAAAGAGCTTGAAGAGCTGAACGAAACGATTATCTCGGATATCAAGAAGAAAGATTTCTCGAGACTCTTCTCAACCAACCTGCAGTTTCACAACGTGTATCTGGAGATCTCGGACAACGAACCTCTGAAAAAATTCATCCTGCCGATAAAACACCGCCTCTACGATTTTCCGAGGCAGAACTATATCAGTGAGTGGGAGTTGAACAATTGTGAAGAACACAGACGGGTTATCGGCTGCCTGAAAACGGGTGATGGGGAGGGTGCGGCGAGGATTCTAAAAGACGAGCATTGGTCTTTTGAATATCAGCAAGCTTTTATTTATTCTTTCTATGGGTTTGCTAAATAACGGCAACACCTATCCTATTTGCAGCCTTTAAATAGTCCTTTTCGCTGCATTCTTTTCCGAAACAGTTACAACATTAGTACCTCCCAGGCAGTTTTTTTCCAGAAACAGGTACATTAATCCGTGCTCTGTTCTGATGCAAAGACGCACCTTCCTGGGCAGAATCAAGGTTTTGAAGCTCATCTTACCCGGCTCGGGATTGCCTTAAAAAGAGGACGATGAGTTGATCCCCTTACCATCGATGCTTTGATCAGTCGGATATTTGGCTATGCTGCGATAAGAGAGGGTGGGAAAACTCGAATGTTTTGAAAAAGAAAAACGAAGGCACGCCTGCCACTTCCCTGGAGGATGAGGAGGCGTGCCTTTTTTCAGCTACATACTAGTATAATTCACTAGTAAGGTTTCACACTGGTTTACAGCTCGCCGATGTCCATCAGGAACTGCTTCCACAGAGCAACGCCCTTGGCAGCAGCTTCAGACTTCTCAGCGACTTTCGGCCAGACATCTGCGATGGCCTTTTCACGCATTCTCTTTACTTCTTCCTCGGACATGTAGATGACTTCGCCACCTGCGTCGATGAGGATCTGTTTCGCCTCTTCGACACCTTCGTCATGCATACGGCTGGTCTCGAAATAGGTGGACATGAAAACGCCGTTGATACGGTCTCTCTGCCACTGGTTCAGGGCATTCCACTTGTCCAGGTTGACATAAATCTCCTGGTGCTGTGAAGGACACCAGCCAGGCATGATTGCGTATTTGATGACCTCATGGAAAGCCATGTCATCAATGCCGCCGGTATCCCAGTAGGTACCGTCGATGGTGCCAAGCTTGATCGCCGTGTAGATATCACCGCCGCCCATGGAGACCGGAGCTCCGCCCATGGCAGCATGGAACAGGGCGTGGGGGCCACCAGCTCTCATTTTCTTACCGGAGAGGTCTTCCCACTTGTTTACCGGGAATTTGGTGAACATGGCATTGGGGCCCTGGCTGGTCCAGCCTACCCATTGGAGATTGCGATCATTGGCTGCTTTCTGCACAATGTCGCCGATGCGGTATTTTGGGTCACCGAACATGGCCGCCCAGGAATCACGCCAGTTGTTTGCGCCCATTGCCATTCCAAAGGCCAGCATGCCCTCAGGCATGTCGCCGCCATAGACCGTGGCCCAACCGGCATAGACATCAAGCATTCCTGCCGCAGTAGCGCCAAAAGCCTCCGAGCCGCTGGTAATTGCGCCTGCTGGCTGCAACTCGATTTTTATGGTACCCTCGGTGGCCTCTTCCACGGCCTTGATCCAGGGCACGATACCATTTGCCCAACCGGCATCCGATGAATCAAAGCACGGCTGGAATACCCATTTTGTTACCTTGTCTGGTTTTTCATTGTCTCCAGCCGCCAAGGCTGCAGGCACGGCAAAAATGCCGAGAATGCAGAGCACGGCTAGCAGTTCTACCAATCTTTTTTTCATTGCGGTCTCCTCCTGGTTCTGTTCAGTTTGTCTTCTGTTTATTTGAAGTGAATACCATCACCTCAAAACCCAAATCCTGCTTACTGCTACATAGACGAAAATGACAGGAACATGCCTTTAACCTTAAGCACTCGCCTTTCTTTTTTCACCTGTAACCACGGTTATTACATCGTTAACAAATTTTTTAAAAACAACAGCCAGCATAATTACGGCGGATATCGGTATGAAAATCTTGATTGGATAGATGGGGAAAGGAATACTCGTCGGGGTCACCTGCTTCATTTTAAGCGATAGCATTGCAGCTGAGCTGCCCTTCCAGATCAGTACAGTCAGGAACATAACCGTGAAAACAACGGTAATAATATCGCAAATCGCCTTTTTGCGGGCAGAGAAATTCGCATAAAAGAGATCGAGCTTAACAAAATTCTCGTCATTGAGTGCATATATTCCACCTACACAGGCCATCAGGACCATGGCAATCTGGACGGTAGTAGAAATCCACAGAGAGGGTTTATTTAAAACGTAGCGCAGAAATACATCCGATACGCCAAAGATCATACAGTAGAGCAGCAGAACCCAGCCGATTCGGCCCATCACTTCAGCGATAAAATCTATGACCTTTTCAGTCATATTCCAGAATTTCATTTCTACCTCCTACAAATTATCTCTTTTATCCCTGGAGACAAATTGGTGATGTCTGCAAAGATTTTCTCTCACAGGGCGAATAGGGCGAATTTTCTCAGATTTTGTTAACAAAACAAAGTATCTGGTATTATTTCAGTTTATTTGGCAACCATGTCGCTATCTCCGGAAAGATGAAGACCAGCGCCAACCCTAGAAGCTGCAGGAGAATGAACGGCCCGACGGACTTGTAGACATCTCCCATACTCACGTCTGGCGGCAAAACGCTTTTTAACCAGAACAGTACAAAACCAAAAGGCGGAGTCAGGTAGGCGATCTGTATATTGACGATGAACAGGACCCCGAACCACAGTTTGTCGATACCCAACTCGTTGATGATCGGGATATAAAGGGGCGTACATAACATGATTATGGCCCAGTCATCCATGACCATGCCAAGCATCAGGATAATAAACATCATCATCAGCAGGATGCCGTTCTCACCCCCGGGCATGCCCAGAACCAGCGAGGTCACCAGTTCCTGGCAGCCCATCGAGTTAAATATGTTCAGGTAGATATTAGCGCCGATCAGGATCCACAAGCCCATTCCGGTAAGCTTGACCGTGGTTTCCAGGGAGGACCGGAGAACCTGCCAGGTCAGCTTGCGATAAATGATGTTGATGAGAAACGCACCAGTTGCGCCAAATGCAGCCGCTTCCGACGGAGTAGCAATCCCCCCCCAGATAGCTCCGAGGACCATGAGAATGAGGACCATGAACGGCCAGATATTGAACAGAGCCTGGATTTTCTCACTTACGGTAAATTTTTCATCGGCAGGCAGGGCTGGGCCTATGTGCGGCTGTATCTTGCAGCGCACTCCAATGTAGATGGTATAGAACATTGCCAGCATCAGGCCCGGAAGCAAGCCTCCCAGGAACAGCCCGCCGATTGAAAC
>Ga0316189_10003816_pt1 | contig 14603 bp, 14 predicted proteins | sample LowCovwburrow_MG_FD_204930 | JGI IMG/M metagenome (GOLD analysis project Ga0316189, IMG submission 204930) | Coastal sediment microbial communities from Maine, United States - Lowes Cove worm burrow | ecosystem: Environmental > Aquatic > Marine > Coastal > Sediment | place: USA: Maine...
GGGTGCGTGCGGCCCGGGCCCTGGTGAAGCTGCCGGAGATCAGCGCCTCCATGAGTCGGGGCCAACTGTCGTTCTCGAAGGTGCGGGCTCTGACTCGTGTAGCCACGCCCGAGAACGAGTCGGACCTGTTGGAGCTGGCCAAGGGCTGTACCGCCGCTCAGCTCGAGCGGGTGGTCCGGGGCTTCAAGCTCGGAAGCCGGCAGGACGAGACGGACCGTGAGAGGGAGCGCTTCGAGAGCCGGACCTTCTCCGTCTTCCCCGATGAAGAGGGCATGTACGAGGTGAAGGGAAAGCTCACTCCAGAGATCGGAGCGCTTTTGATGAGAGCGATCGAGGCGGCGGGCGATGCTCTCTACCGTGAGAAGGGTCTCAAGAACGTTTCCGCGGAAACGTCTTTTGAAGATGCGGCGCACCGCAGGGCTGACGCCCTGGGGCTGGTCGCCGAGCGGGCCATGGCGGCGGGATTCGGAGAGAACGCTCCCGTCAGCGGCACGAAGGCCGAGCGCTACCAGGTGCTGCTGCACGTGGACGCAGAGACGCTCAAAGAGGACGGCACTGGCCTCGGTCAGTCGGAGCTTGAGGACGGCACACGCGTTTCCGCGGAAACGTCTCGCAGGCTGTCCTGCGATGCGGCGGTGGTCCAGATCGGCCACGGAAGAGACGGATCCGTGCTGGATGTAGGCCGGAAGACCCGCACCATTCCTCCATCGGTCCGCCGGGCGCTCGAGGTCCGGGACAGAGGCTGCCGCTTCCCGGGCTGCGGCCTGCGGTTTACCGACGCGCATCACATCAAGCACTGGGCTGACGGCGGGGAAACGAAAATCAACAACCTGCTGCTGCTCTGCAGTCACCATCACCGCCTGCTGCACGAGGAGGGCTGGAAGATCGAGTGGTGGGGCAAAGACCGGCAGCCGGCGTTCATCGATCCGAAGGGGCAGACGCACCTGGGGCGGCCGCGCGAGGCGCCCGAGCTCGAGCCCGATCCGGTGGCGGCTCTCATCGAAGAGACTCGCAGCCGCGGAGCCGATCCCGACTTCTATACCGCAGGCGCCCGCTGGAAGCGTGAAGCCGACATCCCGGACGACGTCTACTTCAGAGCCATGGAAGCACTCGGGTAACGACCGGCGTCGACCTCGATCGCACTCACGCGACGGCCTCGTCCACGATCTCCCGGCGAATCTCCTCGATCGCAGCCAGGAAGATCTCGAGGTCCTCACGCCGCGTGCGATGGTTCGTGATATTCACGCGAATGCACAGCCTGCCGTCGATCTCGGCGCTGCTGGGCACCGCAATCCCCCGTTCCTGCACGCGCATCAAGATCTCGCGGTTGAGCTCATCGCTGTCGATTCGAGCGCCACCCGGCACCTCGGCCTGGAAACAGACGATGTTGAGGGAGGTCGGCGCGGCGAGGTGAAACGACTCGCTCTCCTTGATGCGGGCCGCGAGCCACGCCGCCTGCTCGCAGTTCTTCTCGACCATCGCTCCGAGGCGGTCAAGGCCGTGCGTTCGCAGGGTCACCCACACCTTGAGCGCCCGGAACCCGCGGGACAGTTCGGGCCCGAAGTCCGTGAACCACGGATTTCCCGCCCCGGTGCCGCGCTCGAACCGGCTCAGGTAGTTCCGGTCTGCCGAGAACGTACTGCGGTGCGCCTCGGCGTCCCGCACCAGCACGCACCCGGCGTCATAGGGAACGTGCATCCACTTGTGAAGATCGAAGGCCAGGCTGTCCGCTCGTTCGATGCCGGCCAGGCGGGGTCGCAATCGCTCGCTCAGCATCAGTGCACCGCCAAAGGCCGCGTCGACGTGGAACCACAATCCATGGCGGGCGGAAATGTCAGCCAGGGCGTTCAGGTCGTCGATCGCTCCCGTGGTGATCGAACCCGCGGTGCCGACGACACAGAACGGGTGAAGGCCCGCCTCGCGATCCCTCTCGATCATCTGCTCGAGGGCAACCGGATTCAGGCCCGATACTCGATCGGCGGGAACGCGCCGCAGGGAATCGCCGCCGAGGCCGAGTAGCTCCAGGGCCTTTCGGATGGAAACGTGTGCCCCATCCGAGGCATAGGAGACCAGGGGGCCCGGAGCAGCCGAAACTCCCTGTCTCCGCATCTCGCCCGGAGCCACGTTCTCGCGCGCCACCGCCAGTCCCAGAATGGTGGCCATCGAGGTTCCGCTGACCAGCAGGCCGCTGCTCTCGGCAGGATACCCGAACATATCCGCCAACCAACGGATCACCTGGCGCTCCACGTAGACGGCGCCGTGATCCCGGCCGCCCACGTTGCAGTTCATGAAGCCGGCCACGAGTTCGGCGAGCGCACCCTCTACGGTGCCTGTGCCGTGAACCCAGCCAAACCACCGCGGATGGATGTTGCCCGTGGCGTAGGGCAGGATATCTCGCCTCAGATCGTCCAGGACGTCAGAGAAGTCTGCCGGAAGTCGCGCGGCCGGTTGGTCCAGCCGCGCTTTCACCTGTGGAGGTACGGGCGTCCACGCGGCTCGTTCGCCCACGGTGGAAAGCTGGTCGATCAGGTCATCGAGCAGCTCGTGCCCGAGCCGCCGGACTTCGGACCAGTTCTCGGGATCCAGTGTGGAATCGGGAGGGTCCGTCGCCGGAGGGTTCACGCCCGGTTCAGTTGTAGGGGCAGCAGCCGGAAGTTCCGCAGGCCGGACCGGAGTCGGAGCCCGACGATCCGCCCATCATAGGAACCGGAGCGCCCATCAGCTTGCGCAGGGGAGCGTCGGCGGGAGTGTCACCCGTTTCGATTCCAGCCATCTCGCACAGCTCGCCCCACGTCTTCACGGACTCGGACATGCCGTGCCGCACCTCGACGGTGCGATCGTTGGCTTCGCAGTAGTAGTCGTACAGCGCCATGTTCAGTTCTCCTTCGTATCTCGTGCAGCGGGCCGGAATCTCCCGGCCGGCGTGTGTCTCACTACCATTATACGCAGCGGGTTCCATGAGTGAACCCTGAGGCCGGTCAGCAGCCGCCGGCCTTCTTCTTCTTGGCGCCCCCACCCATCGGCATGACGGGAGGTGGGGCCGTCGCGGTGCTCGTCTGCACGGCCGCGCCGGTGAAGTAAGCCGAGATCTGGTTCTGGCGCTCGATACGCTCGCGCTCGGCAAGCGTGTGACCCGTGGGCTGGGCAGCCGTCCGGACGTCGCTCGCCCACGCGGCGTAGCCCCCGCGCAGGTAGCGGTATTCAATGGTCTCGGGCCAGGTCCCGGGTATCTCGTTCCAGATCCCGACGTCGTCGTAGATCACGATCTTCGTGCCAGGGGGCACCGAGTTCGCGGTCTCCGTGGCCTTCTCGATATCGGTCCCGCAGCCACAGGCCCCGGGGATCGACTCGGCCCAGTCCTCGCCCGCAATCGTGCGGAAGTCGAGGATCTTGAGGTCCGGATCGCCGGCGATGATCAGCTCGGCCAGCTCAATCGGCTCGAGCGACTCCATGGGACGCGCCGGGTGCTCCATCGTGCGCGGCGGCGCGAAGGCGGCGAACACGGCCACCAGGGCCAGCGAGCCGGCGACGGCGAACTTCAGGCGCGGCGTGCGGCGTGTGACCCGCGGGGCAAGATCGATCATGCCGTACTTTCGCTGGAAGATCTTCTCGACCTTCTCGGCCCCGATGAACGCGGCCCCGGCCATGATCACCACGCCGAGTACGAGGAGGGGCGCCGGAACGGACAGCAGCTCGGGAAGCACTGAGACTCCAATCGAGCCGCCGTTATACAGAGCTTCCACTCCTGGTACGACGTCCACGGCGATCGCGAACACGGCAGTCCCGATGAAGATCCCGACGAACGCAACCACGGCGTCAAGCCGGCCCGAGGCTGCAGACACCACCGACGTCCCGGGACACAGACCGCTCAGAATGAAGCCCACGCCGAGAAGGAATCCGCCGATCACCTGCGCCCACATGAAGGTGGGGTTGATCCACATCATCGACATGTCCACCAGACCCAGCCCGTTCAGCGTATACAGGCCGACCATCGCCACCAGGATCGCGGTGAACATGACCTTGAACACGGTCATGTCGTACAGGTAGAACTGTGCCGCCAGCTTGCGTGCGTTCCCGAATCCCGCCCTCTCGAGCGAGAACCCGAACAGGAAACCCAGGCCGATTGCCGTGAGGAGGTACAACTCCTCCGACGCGAAGGTGAGGGGGAAGATTGCAGTGCTCATATCCACTGCCTCCTCACCAGGTAGGCGAACGCGTACCCGCCGGCGAACACCATCATCATGAAGGCCCAGCTGCCCGTTGCGAGCATGGCCCCGCCGCTCAGCGCCTGACCCGAGGTGCAACCACGGGCCAGGGCCGCCGCGAAGCCCATCACGATCCCGCCGCCGAGCGCGTATCGCAGGCGACCGCGGGTCGAGATGTTCGGCCCCTTCTCAACCTTCACCTGGAAACGGCCGGCGCTCATGGCTCCGAGGAACCCGCCGATCACGACGCCGATGACTTCGATCAGCAGCCAGTTGCGGAGCGGGTTCGCCCCGTCCGCCACGTAGCCACCGATCGCCGGATTGGCTTCCGTCCACGTGGGGGCGATTTCGTGAGCCGCGAATGCCAGCGTCCGCTTCGGCAGCGCGCTGGCGCCCAGGCCGTTTCCGACCACCAGGAACGTCGTGAGCAACGTGAGCCCGAGAAGGACCCCCGCCACGTACGGGTTCCAGTATCTCCTTGCTTCCATCTCCAGGTCTCCTCTATCGGGAGGCCAGGTCACTGACCCAGCCGGAGTGCTGTCCCGCGTACACGATGATCCAACGAAGTGCGAGTCCACCGATGAGAACCAGCGCCGCCGTGAGGCGGGCCGGAACCGCGGAGTGCTTATGCTCGATCCACTCGCCGATCAGGGGGGTGAGCAGGCCGAGAGCCACCACCAGGGTCCAGAATGCCGCCGTGTAGGGGCCGCCCATGATCGTGTGAAGGCCGGCCCGCGAGGCCGCGCCGCCCGCCGCGAGACCGATCATCCACAGGGCCAGCAGCAGCAGTTCGACCGAAATCAGGCCCATGTCCACGCGGCTGAGCATTTCCTTTTCCCGACGGTCGAGGCGGTACAGCATCATGAACGCCGCGCCGGTGCTCAGCCCGGACACGAGGAACAGGGGGCCGAGAATGGCCGAGTTCCACAGTGGGCGGGCTGCCATCGTCCCGAGCAGGACCCCGGTGTACACACCGAGCGCGACGCCGAGGGCGACGTTGAGACCGGCGAGCGCCGGCACGTGTCCGCTCACCCACGTGTCTAGCCGGCCGAGGCCGGGAACCCGCGCCAATCGGGCCAGCCACCGGTCCCGGGTGTCCGCCGGGGTCGAAGCCCAGGCGAGCAGAATCGAAGCCGGGTACACGCCAAGCAGGATCCACGAGCCCCACGACATGGGCGAGGTCAGCTCGAACGTGAAGTAGAACCGGAAGGCGTTGAACGGGTTCTCGAGGTCGAGCCACAGGAACAGCATGCCCACGCTGATCAGCACGGGAGCCGCCCACGGCAGGAACTGGAGGGCTCGGGACCGGGGGCTGTCGGGATCGCGCAGCATCCACAAGCCGGCGATCACCATCAACCCGGCCACCAGGCCGCCTAGAAAAAGGTATACCGGCACCTCGTAGTGCCAGATGTGCAGGCTCGGATCTATGAGCGCGTTTACGCGCGTCGTGGTCGTCTCTTGCATTTCCATGTCACTTCAGGAAGAAGTGCTTGGGACGGGTCCCGGCGTCGGGCAGGAGCGCATACGCCTGACGCGTCCTCAACAGTCGGGACACTTCGCTCTCGGGGTCGTTCAGGTCCCCGAAGTAGATGCTCTTCGTGGGACAGACTTCCTGGCACGCCGTGGTCGGGGTTCCGTTCTCGACCCGGTGCACGCAGAACGTGCACTTGTCGATCGCCCCGGTACGCGGATCGATGAACCGCGCGTCATACGGGCAGGCCGCGATGCAGGCCTTGCACCCCGTGCACTTGGACTCGGTCACCTGGACGGTGCCACCTGGCCCGTAGTGCGAGGCGCCCGTCGGACACACTGCTACGCAGGGCGCGTCCTCGCAGTGATTGCAGCGCTCCGAGCGGATCTCCATCTCGAGATTCGGGAACGAGCCCGACGTGGCGGTGAAGATCCAATCGCGCGAGAAGCCCTCGGCCACGTCGTTCTCGGTCTTGCAGGCGATGACGCAGGCCGCGCAGGCCACGCAGGTTCGCGTGTCCACGATCATCCCGTAGCTGACCGCGCTCATGCCACCTCCTCCTCGGCGACGGGCCCCGAGTCAGCCACGTCCGCGGCCCGCAGGAACGTCACGAAGTTCACGTTCATGCCGGTCCCGCCCATGATCGGATCGACCTTGTAGCGGGTGATCAGCTCGTTGTCGTCGATTCCCTTCCCGTGCACGAACCGGAGTTTGGGCGCCCGCCGCCCGTATCCATGCACCACGTACACGGCGTCGGGCCGGATGCGGCCGGTCACCTTCAGAGGCGCCGAGAAGCTGGAGCGCTTGCCGTCCTGGTTCTGCAGGTAGACCCGCTCACCGTCTTCGAGGCCCCACCGGCGGGCCACGTCGCGATTCACCCATACCTCGTTCTCCCGGTAGACCTCCGAGAGAAGGCGGTTGTTGGTGGTGCGTCCGAACGTGTGCACCGGGGCGCGCCCGAACAGGAGGCGGTAGTAGCCCTCTGGCGGCTCCTCGAGAGCGGAGTGGTCGTAGGTCGGCATGGGATCGAACCCCAGCGCGGCGAGCTTGGGCGAGTACAACTCGATCTTGCCCGAGTCGGTGTAGAAATCGGGGAGCGCGCCCTCTTCGAAGTAGAGCGGTCCGGGCTTCCCGACGATCACTCCGTCTTCTCTCATGACGTCGCAATCGAGCCCGGCGGCTTCGAGACGCGTCTTCGCGTATTCCTCTGAGTCCTTCCACGGGAAGAACTCCGGCAGCCCGATCCGGCTTCCCAGCTCGCGGGCGATCCACCAGCCCGGCTTGCTATCGTACATCGGCGGCACGACTTCCTGCCGTACGGCCACGTACGGCTCGCGCCACCAGGGAGCGTACAGCTCGTCACACCTCTCGAGGTACGTGGCCTCCGGAAGCACTACATCGGACCACCCGACGATCTCGGCCGGCAGAACGTCCACGGTCACCAGGAAGTCGAGCTCCTGGATCGCCTTGTACGTGTTCTCCGGATCGGGAAGCGTGGTCGGCAGGTTGGAGCCGTACACCATCCAAGCCTTGATCCGTGAGTCGCCGACGACTCCAGGAATGGTCGCGTCGCAGACGCCCTGCGCGAGCACCTGGTCGGCGAGCGGGAAGTCGCTGGCCGCGGGTCGGTCGGCCGCCTGATCGTCGTGCGGCAGGTAGCCCGGATACTCGTACGGCGGGATCGAGATCTGCGACGGGACGAAGAATCCGCCCTTCCGGCCCCACGAACCGAGGAGCGCGTTCAGAATCGCGATCGCACGTGACCTTTGAGTGTCGTCGCCGTACCAGGTCACGTGCCGGCCGGGGTGGACCAGCGTCGCCGGGCGGGCGGCGCCCATCGCGCGGGCCGTACGCCGGATCACGTCGGGCTCGATTCCGGTGCGCGGATACGCCCACTCCGGGGTGAACGCCTTCACGTGCTCCGAGAGCTGCTCGAATCCGTACGCGTATTGCTCGATGTAGTCGCGATCGTACAGGCCCTCGCCGATGATCACATTCATCCAGGCGAGCAACAGGGCCGTGTCCGTCCCCGGCTTGATCGGGAGCCACCAGCGTGACTTGGAGGCGGCGACCGAGTGGCGCGGGTCCACCGTGATGATGTCCGCCCCGTTACGGATCGCGTCGGCGAAATCCTGCACCTGGGTGTTGTGCATGTTCTCGCCCAGGTGGCTGCCGATCAGCACCAGGCAGCGGGCGTTCCGGATGTCCGTGTTCTCGGGCGAGCCGACACCGGACCCGAACGTGAGATCGAATCCGACCTCTCTCGGACCGCGGCACTGGGCGTACGAAGGCGCAGCGATGTTGGGCGACCCGTACGCCTTGAACAGGTGCTTCATCCAGCTGCCGCCGTAGCCGTGCGAGAACAGCGCGAGCGCTCCGGCCCCGTGCTCCGCCTTGATGCGCTCGAAGTTCTCGGCCACCACGCCGAGCGCGTCGTCCCAGGACACTTCCTCGAAGACCTGGGAGCCGCGCTTGTCCCGCCGCACCATGGGCTTCTGCAGGCGGTCTGGATCGTACAGCAGTCCGGTTCCGCCGGCCCCGCGCGGACACAGGTGCCCGTTCGAGAGAGGATCCTTCGGGTTCCCCTTGATCTTGGTGACCCGGCCGTCCTTCACGTGCGCCAGGATGCCGCACTTCCAGAAGCACAGCTCGCAGAACGAGGGTACGACGCGGTCACCGTCGGTTCCCGGGTCCGCAATCGGGTTCGCATATCGACCGTACCAGTCGGTCGTCAATCCGCCGGCCACGGCGGCGCCCGCGGCGCCGTACGAGCCGACACGGATGAACTGTCTACGCTTCATGGCCCGCCACTCCCGAAAGCTCGCTGAGCCTGTGGTTGAAGTGTTCTCCGGTCTCCGGGTGCACCCACTCGCACACGGCGCCCATCAGGTCCTGCGCGACAGGTTCGACCAGCTCGAGGTGAACCTCCGTTCCGCACCGGCGGGCCGTCACCAGGCCTCCCGCGCGCAGCGCGCCCACGTGACGCGCCACTGTGGACTGGGGCCAGCCCAGCGCCTCGATCAGATCCCGCTGCGTCGTATACCGGCCAGATCCGAGAAGACATGCGATCTGGAGCCGGCCCGGGTGCGAGAGCGCCTTGAACACGCGGGCAGCTCGATTGAGGTCCTGCGGATCGGTCATCATGTGGATTGCCTGTTTCCGCGTATCCGGAATACCGGATGTTCATTCCCCGTGAAAAGCCGCCAGGCATTCGATACTCCGGGCGGCTCGCGTTCGTGATTTATTTCACAAGACCAAACATACGAATATCCGAATAAGCGACAATCGTACTTAAGTACCTATGGGGAATGTCGGCCGGAAGTGGCGCAGATTCCCCGCCGGCTCACGAGAAACCGGCGGGGTTTGACACACACGCTTTCTACTCGGGGCGCTCAGTCCAGGCGTGTGTGCCGGACAGCGTACACGTAGGTGCGCGACAGGACCCACTCGGCCATGGCCTGCACTTCCCGGTTCACCCATGCGGCGGTGGCATCCCAGGCGTGCGACCACGCCAGGAACAGGGGCCGGAACACAGCCAGGCTGAACAAGAAGCTCAGCGTGAGGACGAACAGGATGGGTACAGCCCACGCGGCGACGATGAGCGGGATGCCTATGAGTTGGAGCATGCCTACCTCCTTGAGCGGGTCATCCCTGTGCAACTTCCTACACCGGAGGCGCGCGATGGATTCGCCTGATCGAGACTAGCGGTCGCCCCCGAACTGGTCCACGACGCTCGGGTCGAGGGCGTCGGGGTGCACCATGTAGGCCAGCACCCGCATGGCCATCCAGTCGCCGCGAATCCACACATAGCCGCGCCGGCCGGAACTGGTGCCGTGTGAGTTCTTGATCAGATACCAGTCCACCCCATCCACCACGCGGTGGTCTACGGCGAGAACGAGGTGGTCATCGGTGGTTCGCCCTTCGGCGAAGTCGAGCTGCCTCGATTCCTGGTCGATCGCCGCTCCGTCGAGCTGGTCGGGATGAATGACCGCGATTCCGGCCCCGTTCCAGGAGGCTCCCTTGTCACCCCAGTCGGTGTCGATCACCACGGGGTAGCCGGCGTCGAGGGCCTGGTTGATGGTCTGCATGTAGTCGTCGAGCGGGAGATTGTAGTAGCCGTCATAGTCCCACCAGTTGTCGGGAACGTCGAGCTCTCCCCGACCATAGAACGGCACATCCGTGTACGATGTGATCTCCCAGTACGCGGCCGGATCGATGGCCAGGTACTCGGTCGCGTACTCGATCGGCGTCATGACCCGGCCGGCCACCGTGATCGTCTCCGGCGGGGGAGCGAGATGGCGATCCAGGACCTCGCGGATCTCGGCCACCACGACGTCCTCGGTCCAGTCGCCGCTCTCCTCGTGGGCTTTCAACACCGCGTTGAGGTCCGTGCGCATGGCGCTGTAATCCTCGACTACGGCAAAATCGGCCTCGGGAACGATGCCGTACTTCTCCACCAGCCACGTCACGTCGTGGCTCAATCCGCCGTCTGTGAAGCGGGCGTTCTCGCCCTTCCGCCGCGCGTACTCGCGGGCCTTCTCGACGTAGGCCCAGTAGACGACGTAGTACTCGGAGAGGTCGAGATCCTCCTTGGCCTCCTTGAGCGCCGCCACGACATCCTCATTGGTCCGCAGCACCTCGGACTCGAGGAACGCCACGGTCGAGAAGCTCCAGCAGCTTCCGCCACGCTGTCTCTTGATCGGCGTGTGGTCGATGTCCGTGCCCAGCCAGTTCGGGGCCTGGATCTCGTCGAAGAAGGCCTGGCGTTCGTCGGCCTCGGTCGAGGACTGGGCCGTCAGAAGTGCAGGGGTGACGAGTACCGCGACCACGAGGACCGCGAGGAAACGCACTGGGTGTCGCATGGGTCCGCTCCCGGATCAACACTGTGTCGTGCCTCTGAAACGAGGCGCTCCAATCCTTCGAAGCGAAGCAAGAGTCATGCGGCTGGCGCCGGGAACGAGCGCGAGCCGGGGACCCGAACTCGAGAATCCTGCAATCGATTGTAAAAGTTGAATTTGCGCCGCTGGAACCTGCGGACCCGGCGACGACATGGTCCCATGATGCACCGACCCCCGGACAGCCGCGGCGTCATGTTGTCGACGCCAGGCGGCCCGGGGGTGACAGGGTGTCACATCGCCAGGGGGGCTTTTCTCGGCCTATTTGGTGTCGTCCAGGCGAATCCTGGTGCGCGAATCGGAGGTCACGATTTCGATCTCGCGTCCCGGTTCGATGATGTTCACGACCACCGCCCCGGTTCCCCTCACCTCGACACTCGTCTCTCCGACCAGGCCCGAATACCGGAGCGTGGTCGTACCGCCTGTCGCGTAGCCCTGCGCCAACCCGGTGTACACGCGTGGCTCTGCGTCCGGCTTGGGCGGTGGAGGGAGTGGCGTGTACGGTCTCTGACCCGCGGTCGCTGTCGTGGTCCGCGTCTCGCTCCCGCGCCGGTAGGTCCATCGTACCTGCTGGCCCGGCTCCACTGACCCGAAGCGTTGCCCGCCTTTTTCACTTACCAGGGGTTCGCCGTCGATCTCCAGCAGCACGTCTCCTCGCCGCAGGCCCGCCGCTGCCGCAGGACTCCCGTTCTGAATCGAACTGATCTCCGGAGGGGCGCTGAACTCCCACTCGGACAGTCCGGTGTCCTCCTCGACGCTCCACCGGCATTCCGTGCATTGGATCCCGAAACCGAACCAGCCAGACGGCAGCAGTGTGTATGTGGGCCGGGGCACCGGCCCCGCCGTCACGGCCACTCCGGTCGCTGGAGCGGCTTCGGCCCGCGGGGCCACCGCGGCTCGGGGAACCCCAACCGCGACGCCCACGCTTGCTGCCGCCTCGGCGGTGGGGGCGCCCGGCTTGGCAGGCGCTGCAGGAGAGGCCGGCACGGCCGGCGCATCCGCGTGCGTGCCGCTTCGGGAGCACTCGGCTTCTGGAATGACCACGATGGTCTTCTCGCGGTTCCCGGTGCGTACGACCATCGACACGGCCTGGCCCGGCATCATGTTGCCGAGCCTGCGCCCGCCTTCACCCGTCGTGATCATGTGCCCGTCCACGGCCACGATCGCGTCGCCCTCGTGGACCTTTCCATAGACCGGCGAACCCGGAGTCACGGTCCGAACGATCGGTTCGGAACTGAAGTTCCAAACCCTTTCTCCAGCCGACGTGGTCATCCGGCAGTTCGAGCACTCGAAGCTGGAGACCCCGATCGCCCCGCGTGGCGCGCGGCCGTCGGGGCACACGTCGGCGCTCGCACTCACGCCGACCTGTGCGTGGACCTGGCCTGCAATGGCCAGCAGCAGAGCGCCGGCCACGATGATCGCGTTCTTCATCCCGCTCACCTCGTCCTCCCCTCTCTAGAACTCGACCAGGAGCTGCCCCGCAGCTCCGTAGTCAGCTGATTCCTGCGCTTTTGCCTCGAAACCCTGAAGTATGCGCGCCGTAACGGGATCGTCTGGCGCCAGGCGCACGATCTCGTTGGCCGCTGCCCACAGGGCCGTAAGTGCCACTTCCAGCGCCTGGCTCGTGTCCGCTGCTGCGCCCCCGTCTGCTACGGACAGAGCCGCGAGGGCAGCGACATAGTCGGACCCCGCCCGCTGAACCTGGGCGGCCAGAAGAACGTCTCCGTCCTCGAAGACGGTCTGGAACGCATCCACGGTCTGCCTGGCCCCGAGCATCTGTCCCACCGACAACCCGCCCGCGAACAGGGCGATGCCCGCCGCGATCGCCGCTGCGGAGCGCCACCACGGCCTGTGTCTCTCTTCGATTTTGGCAGCCGGCTGTGCCCGGCCGGCGTTCCCTGTCGCAGGCGCGAGCAGCCCCTCTTCTCGGAGGGCCTTCACCGTGCGCTCCTCCAGCATGCGCCCCGGCTCCCGCTCGCGGGGCAGTCCGCCCAGGGCCTGCCGCTCCTCGGCCGTAAGCTCGTGGTCCGTCATTGAACGTCTCCCGTCGTAGGGTGGCCGGACCCCAGCAGACGCCTCATCTGGCGTCGGGCCGACCACAACTGGCTCTTCGACGTGCCTTCCGACACGCCCAGGCGCTCGGCGATCTCCGAGTGCTTGAAGCCTTCGATGTCATGGAGAATGAGCACGGTTCGATAGCCGGCCGGAAGCATCCCGATGGCCTTCTCCAGGTCGATTCGGGACTCACCCGCAGGCGCCTCCACACGACGAAGTGTGCCTTCGTCCAGGTCTGTCCACCGGCCGCTGGTCCGCAGCCGGTTGCGACACAGGTTCAGCCCGATGCCGGTGAGCCACGTGTCCAATCGCGATTCCCAGCGGAATCCGGCGAGGTTGCGGGTGGCCTTGATCCATGTGTCCTGCACCACGTCCTCCGCCTCCAGTTCGTCCCCACCCATCACACGCAGGACGAACTGATACAGTCGCGGGGTATGACGGTGGTACAACTCGCGGAAGGCGGACTCGTCGCCCACTCCCACGATGCGTTCCGCCAGTACCTGGTCGGTTATCGGTACCACCGCTTGCGCTCTCATCTCGACTTTGAGTGTCGGGAAGGACGGGAAAGGTTGTCCGCTCACTTCGTTCGCGGAATGTCTCAGCGCTTTCGTGCTTCGACGTGTTCGCACGCTTCGCGTGCCCAAATGTCACTCCCTGCGGTCGTGACGGGTCCTCAGGACGACAGGTTCGCACGCTTCGCGACAGCAGCGTTCCATTTTGGTTATATTGGGGCACGCGACACGGGCGTGCACGCCGTCCTTTTTCAGAAAGCCACCATGACTCGGCCGATCACAAAGGGACGGTGCCTCCGTGCACCTTTAGCGCTCGCCGCTCTCCTCGCTGCGTCCATCCCGGCGCCGGCGCTCGGCCAGGGCTTGGCCCCCATCGAAATACTGGCCGACGAGCCAGCTTCAGGCACCACATGGAGCTTCGCACCCGGCGAAGCGGCCACCTATAGCGTGGCTATCGGACGCTTCCGGATTGGCGAGGCCCGGCTGGCGATCGAGGGCCTGGAGACGAGCGGGGACACGGAAGTCGTCCACACCACGTTGACCGTGGACGGCGGGCCGCCCTTCTTCCGAGTGGAGTTGTACCTCTCGAGCTGGGCCGAAACCGGGTCCATGCGGTCGGTTCGCTTCGAGCGGAACATGAGGGAGGGGCCGAAGCGGTACCGGGACCGCTACGTGCTGGACCAGGAGAGCAGCACCTACACGGCGGAGCGCTGGTCCGAGGACCTGGAAGCCTTCGAGCCGTCGACCTTCGAGCCGAGCGGGGCCATGCCGGCCGACGCGATCGACGAGATCGCCGTCCTGTTCTTCGTGAGGACCCTGCCCCTCGAGACCGGCGACGAGTATGTCCTGGAACGGTACTTCAAGCCGCAATCGAATCCGATCGTCGTGCGAGTCCTGAAGCGCGAGGAAATCCGGGTACCGGCCGGACGTTTCAAGACCATCGTGGTGGAGCCGATCATCCCGGAGCTCGGGGCGTTCCAGGCGAAGAAGAAGCCGCGGGTGTGGGTCACCGACGACGAGCGCCGGATCATCGTCAAATTCCAGACATCGGCTCCGGTCGGGGCCGTGGCGCTGAACCTGACCGACTACCAGGAAGGAAGCTCGTCACCGAGGTGACTGCAGGCCCCGGCCGTGCAGTGTCCACCACTCCTCCGCCATTTCCTTCGTCCAGGTGGTGACCGGGCAGGCCGCGAGTCGCGCGTCCAGTTCTTCCGCGGTTTGCGGCCTCTCCGCAGGGTCCTTCGCCAGGCAGGAGAGGACCACGGCGTCCAGCTCTTCGGGAATCACCATCTCCGTGCGGCGCGACGGAGGTATGGGTTGCTCCTGCACGTGCTTCAACAGGGTCGCGACCGGAGTTTCGGCCGCGAACACCGGCTGCCCGGTCAGCAGCCAGTAGGCGACGCAGCCGAGGGCGTATATGTCGGCCCGTCCGTCCACGCTTCCGTCCCCCAGGGCCATTTCGGGC
>Ga0316189_10003817_pt1 | contig 14600 bp, 11 predicted proteins | sample LowCovwburrow_MG_FD_204930 | JGI IMG/M metagenome (GOLD analysis project Ga0316189, IMG submission 204930) | Coastal sediment microbial communities from Maine, United States - Lowes Cove worm burrow | ecosystem: Environmental > Aquatic > Marine > Coastal > Sediment | place: USA: Maine...
CGTACGAGTGCTTGTTGATCCGATACGCTTTTTGAAGTGCGTCCCAGTGCGCGCTCTTGTCGTCTGGGATTTCGCTGGACTCGAGCGGAACGTCCATCCCGGCTGCGCGCGCGACCTCGCTGAGCCGCTCCTGAGTTTCGAGGCTGCGTTGTGCCTGGGCCTCCGAGGCGCCTGCCATCTCCATCCGAACTTCGGCAAACTGGCCCTCCATGACCGCAAGCCGCTGTTGGATCTCCTCGATCTGAAGACCCTGGTCCGCGCTGTTCCGCCGAAGGACGCGGCTCGCCTCGGCCAATGCTTCTTCGAGCTCTTTGCGCTTGGCCTCGAGGTCGTTCTCGAGCTCATCGAGGCGCTTCTGGTTGGCCGCGATGTCGGTCCGCATCTGCTTGATGCAGCCTGGCCCAGCCAAGGCTAGAGCCAGTATCGCTGTTAGCCCGGCGCGAAGGACCGGGCGCCCCGTAAACGCACGCATCATCCCCATCAACCCGGTTTAGTATAGATGGGTTAGTCAGGCCATTTTTATGGGCCAGGCTCGAGCCAGCTGTGGTCGTCCACGATTTCCTGGAGCTGCCTGAGGCCGTCCTGAAGCTTCGCGAAAAACGACGTTGAATGCGGGATGAAGTGGAATTTGGGGTGCTTCGACCAGGTCTCTCGGAGTCGCAGGTCGAGCTTGCGCGCCTGCTCGTTGCTTTCGGTCCGTGCTGGATTGCCGCCTTCGATGGAGATGTCGCCGACGGCCGCGGACTCGAAGAAGATCACGGCGTCATAGCGCCGTAGCTCCTCTTCGGCGGTGGTTCCCATCGTTTCGAAGAAGCCTTGGGGCGCTTCGTCCGGCCAGAACGCGGCGCCGTCGATCGTTCCGCGGTCGCAGAGCAAAACCCGGCCAGGATAGAGCGCTCCCTGGATATCCTCGAGCGCGACCTGAGCGTGAAAGATCGCGCGCTGGGTTGCTGCGCGCGCCTTTGGCTCGCCGGCTCGCGGGAACCCACCGGTGAAGAGCATCGTCGCCGTCTCCGGCACGACCACCACCTTTTCCCCGATCTCACGCCGGAAGAGATCGGCCGCGGTGGTTTTGCCTCCGCCTGGACCTCCGGTAAGAACGATCCGGAAGCGATTTCTGTCTTGCGGGCTCATCGTCGGACAGGTTAGCTCTACCGGATCATGGATGGCAATCGCGATTCAACGCTTCTACGCGGCGGCCTCATCGTCGATGGAACGGGTGCACCGGCGAGGGAGGGTGACCTGCTGCTTCGCGATGGGCGAATCGAAGCCATTGGCGAGACGCCAGGCGACGGGGCTTCGCTCATCGACTGCTCGGGCAAGGTGATCGCCCCGGGCTTCATCGACGCGCACTCGCACATGGACTTCTTTGCCGCGAGCGGCAATGAGCATCACTTCGATTCGTTCACCTCGCAGGGTGTGACTACGTTTGTCGCCGGTAACTGCGGGTTCAGTCCGTTTGGTTTCGCCCCGAAGACCACGCATCGCGGATTGCTCGAGAGCTCCTTGTTCAAAGCGGGGCGCGAAACCCTCGATTGGAACAGTTTCGCCGAGTACACCGATGTGCTCGAGGAGCTCGGGCTCACACACAACTTCGTTCATTTGGTCGGCCACGGTGCGGCGCGCACCTCGCTCAGCGGATTCGAGGCTCGGCCGCTCGCCGACACGGAGTATCGCGAGATGCTGGATCTGCTCGACCGGGCAATGCAGGAGGGTGCGGCCGGAGTCTCGCTTGGGCTCCAGTACAAGCCCGGCGTCTTTGCCGAGCTCGGGGAGCTCGACGACGTTGCGAGGCTCGTGAAGAGCCACGACAAGTTACTCACCGTGCATGCCAAGGCGTATTCCTCTTTCTCCGGCACCTACCCGATGGTGCCGTTCGGCCGCCCTCACAATCTCAAGGCGATTGACGACATGCTCGGCTTGGCGCGCCGCACGGGGGTCCGCCTACAGTTCTCTCATTTGATCTTCGTCGGGTCGCAGACTTGGAAGACCGTCGACGAGGCCATTGGCCTCTTTGATCGGGCCATTGCGGACGGAGTCGACGTCTGTTTCGACATGTTCCCTTACGGGTGTGGGGCGACGCTGCTCAATACACTGCTTCCGGAGTGGTTCATGGCCAAGATGCCAGGTGCGCTGCACAGCCCGCTCGCGCGCGCACGCCTGAGAATCGAGGCCGAGGTTGGTTTTCGGCTCGTCGGATTTGGCTATCCGCAGATGCAGATCACCAACGCGAGCTGCGCGGAATACGACGAGCACAATGGTCGCTTTGTCCCCGACATCGCAGACCGCGTCGGCAAGTCGTACTTCGACACGATGCTGGACATCCTCGACAAGAGCAATGCCGAAGCCCGTGTGCTGTTTCACGACTATTACAACGACGAGATCGTCGATCGCTTGATGCGGCACTCTGCCGCGATCTTTGCGTCCGATTCCTGGCCCGAGCCGGGAGGACACCAGAACCCCGCTGCGTACGGCACGTTTCCGAAATTCCTGCGCACGGCTCGCGAGCGAAGCAACATCTCTCTCGAAGAAGCAGTACACAAGATGACCGGTGCCGCCGCCACGCGCTTTCGCTTGCGCGATCGTGGAGAGCTTCGCGAGGGCTACGCCGGAGACATCACGGTCTTCGATTGGGAAGGCGTTCGTGACCAAGAGAACCAAGCGGGCAACGCGCCGCCCATGGGGATCGAGCACGTGTTCGTGAACGGCAAGCACATTCTGGATGGGGGAAGGATTTCCCCATTGCGCGGCGCGGGCCAAGTCCTCACATCATAGACCCTGACGCTGGCACCGACGCCGATCGAGCTATAGAACACGGCATGGCGATCCGAATCCCGGCTGGAGTCATCCGCGTTCTGCTCCGCGTCCTGCTCAAACCGTTTCTTGGGCCCCCGTTCCCGGTCGCGTTTCAGCGTTTCTGGTCGAGACTCGCGTCGAACGTCAATCCGGCGTGCGGGGCGGCCTCGACGACGAAGCTCGAGATCGAGGGGATGCCGGCGGTCCGAGCCTGGCCGAAATCGAGCGAACCCAGCAGGACGGTGCTGTATTTCCATGGAGGAGGGTATTGCGTCGGCGGCTGGGAGACGCACCGGGGCTTGATCACTCACCTCTCCGTCGCGGCGAAAGCATCCGTCTACGCTCCGAACTACAGGCTCGCCCCGGAGCACCCACACCCAGCCGCACTCGAGGATGGGGTGCGCGCGTATCAATGGTTGCTCGCGCAGGGGATCCCTTCCGAGCGGATTGCGTTGGCCGGCGACTCGGCCGGGGGCGGGCTTGCGCTCGCCACTGCAGTCGCAGTTCGTGATGGGGGATTGCCAGCGCCGGCTGCGGTCGCGCTGATTTCACCTTGGGTCGATCTGCGCGGCGACACCCCCTCGATGACTACCAACGTTTCAATCGACCCGATGCTTCGTCCGAGTTGGTCGCGGCAGTGCGCCACCTCCTATTTGAATGGACGCGACCCCAACGATCCGGCCTGCTCACCGTTGTTCGCAGATCACCGAGCATTGCCCCCGATGCTCATCCAGGTCGGGACCGACGAGCTGATCATCGACGACGCGACGAGGCTGGCGGAACGATGCCGCGAGGCGGGGGTCGACGTCACACTTCACGTGTTCGACCGCATGTGGCACGAGTTCCAGATTCACGCAGGAGCGATCCGGGAGTCAGACGAGGCCGTCGCAGAGATCGGGCAATTCCTGCAGGCACACTTCGCTGACGCTGTCTAAGGATAGATCCCATCCAGAGCGTACGCATTCGCGACGCTTTCGATGGCCATCAGGTACGCCGAGGTCCGCAGATCGGGAAGTGACCTCTGCTTCCAGGGGTCTCGGATCTTCTCGTAGGAGATCGCCATCGTGTTCTCGAGCGCCGTGCGCACGAAGTCGATCTCGGTGGGTGCCTGCGAGAGTAGGGCGGTGTCCTCCGGGGGCAGTGTCTTTCCAGTCAGGCGCGTGAGCACGTCGACGAGACGGCTGTTGGCGAGCTGTTGGTAGCGGCGGGTCATGCGCTCGAAGCTCACGTGAGAGAGGTTCTTGATCCACTCGAAGTACGAGACGACGACACCGCCCGCGTTTGCGTAGATGTCGGGGAGGACTGCGACGCCTGCTTCGCGGAGGATCGCGTCGGCCTCGGGGTCGACCGGCCCGTTCGCGGCTTCGACTATCACCTTGGCCCGCAGCTTCGTGGCGTTCTCAGCGGTGATTTGGTGCTCGAGCGCCGATGGGATCAGGACGTCACAGGGTTCCTCGAGGATGAGGTCGGGGTCGGCGATGAATCGGGCGTCCGGGAAGCCGCGGAGCGATCCGGTCTCGTTTCGATGGAGGAGCACGGCTTCGACGTCGAGGCCTCCCTCGTCATAGAGCGCGCCATCGCTGACCGAAACGCCCACGATGACGGCGTCTCGCTCGACCGACGCCCGGGCCGCGTGAAGCCCGACCTTGCCGAGCCCCGGGACGATGATCCGTTTGCCCGCAATCCCGGTTTGCAGTCCAAGCGGCTTGACGTCCTCCGGTTCCGAGAGGAAATGTTCGAGAGCGATCACGGCTCCAAGCCCTGTCGCTTCCCGACGGCCGTGGACGCCGTGAAGGCTGAGCGCCTTGCCCGTCACGCATGCCAGCCCGTTGAGCGTGTCCTGGCCCTGCGCCTTGTAGGTGTCGTAGATCCACCCCATCTCGCGTTCACCCGTGCCGACGTCGGGGGCGGGCACGTCGACACCGGGTCCGATGAAGCGCTTGCGGATGAGCTCGCTCGTGTAGCGGCGCGTGACACGTTCGAGAAACCCCGGAGATTCGTTTCGCGGGTCGACGACGACTCCGCCTTTTGCACCGCCGAACGGCACATCGACGACGGCGCACTTGTAGGTCATCAGCGCGGAGAGAGCCATGACCTCGTCTTGCGAGACATCGAGGGCATAACGGATACCGCCCTTTGTCGGGAGCCGATGATGGCTATGCTCGGCCCGGTACCCCTCGACCACGACGACCTCGCCGTCGTCGCGCCGCACCGGGAAGCGGATCCGGTAGACCGAATTGACGGCTCGGATCTGCCCGAGGATGTCGTCCGGGACGTCTGTGTGGCGGCAGGCGGCGTCGAAGTAGTGATTGACGTCTTCAAAGAAGCTCGTGGGCATCGCTCGAGGAGGATAGCCCGGAAACCCTGTTCCAGCACCGCATGATGAGTACCCAGCCCGCAGGTAGACCTCGCCGAGCAGCACGAAGGCTGCGGCGACAAGGAATGGATCGTGCCGCTGAAGGAGTAGGGATAGGGGCAGGAGTGGTGCTAGTGTCAGTGCCAGCGTCCGTGCCAGTGTCAGTATGACTTCAATCCGTACCCACTCCTTCCCCAGCCTCGCTTACCAATCCTTCGGCACCCAAGGCCCGCCCATCCTGTTCATCATGGGTTTTGGGATGCCTGGTGCCGTCTGGGGGCCGCAGGTCGAAGAGCTCCAGCGCGACCACCGATGCTGTCACTACGACCACCTCGGCGTCGGGGAGAGTGACCGCGGGCCGTTTCTTCGCACGATCCCCTCGATGGCAGACGACGCGATGCGAATCATGGACGACCTTCGCTGGGATCGGGCGCATGTCGTGGGCGTTTCGATGGGGGGCATGATCGCGCAAGAGCTCGCGCTTCGGTCGGGGGATCGCTTGCGAAGCCTGACGCTCGTGGCGACGCACGGCGGTGCACCGATTGCCTCCATGCCGACACCAAAGGGCTTGTGGCTGTTCTTCAAAGGACTCCTCGGCGGCCGCAAAGCTCGCATGAAGTCGTTGCCGCGCCTCCTCTATCCCGACGCGTTCGTCGAATCGATGGGGAGCGACCTTCGCGCGCACCTCGACCTGCGCCTCGGCCGCCCGCCCCACCTCCGAACCGTGCTCGGCCAGCTCTACGGCGTCATGCGGCACTCTACGGAGTCTCGCCTGTCGGAGATTCTCACCCCCACGCTGCTCGTGCGGCCGGGTCAGGACATCTTGATTCGTCCTAGCCAGACCGATCGGCTCGCCGCGCGCATTCCGAACGCCGAGGTGCTCCGCTTTGACGATGCAGGACACGGGGTCACGTTCCAGAAGGCTGCCGAGCTCAACCGCGCGTTGCGCGATCACGTGGGGCGTCACGAACCGGTCGCCCCACAGGCCAATGCTGACGCCGCTAGAATGCCGCGCTGATTTGAATGCGCCAGAAAAATTGGCTGCCGTCGTCGTTTGGCGCGATGTCGTTGAGCGACGAGGCGGGCACCGAGCTCCCCATCTGTCGGCCGAGGAGGTACTGGAAGTCGGTCGAGAGCTTGACGTTGTCATAGCCAGGGATGACGAAATACGTCATCCCGACGCCGAAGGATTGCATGCTGCTTGGCTCGGAGGTCGGTATGCCGGGTATGATCGGCGGTGGCTCCCCCTGAATTTTGGGCTTCCCGACGAATGCGTACTGCGCGAATACCTGGAGATCATCCAAGACGAAGTAGCCGCCCATCAACGAAACGGCTCCGCTCACGACCTCGAAACTCTCAGTCACAGGGTTCGCGTTGGCCGGTGCGTCCTGACCGGCAGTTGCGGAGCACAATAGGCTCCAGCCGCTCCCGCGGACCGACAGGTCAATCGTGCCAAGCGCAACCTTCACGTCGGTGGTGCCTTGGCTCCTACCGCCGTCCTGATAGTGCATCGATGCACCGAGTCTGATGCCAATGGGCGTGCCGCGCCGGGCGACGAGGCGGTTGAAGCCCGAGAGCCCACGTTCTCCCCACCCGTATTGGGTGCGCAACGTGACTGCGAAATCCGCTCGCTGCGGCGCGCCTATCTCGGCGAAACCGGTTCGAAGGCCGTCGGAGTATCCAAGGTTGATAGAGAAGCGCTTTCTCAGGTACGTGAACATCACGCCCTTGGAGCTCCCAGGATTGAACACGTTCTCGAGGATGCTGTAGTCGTTGAACAGGAGATCGTTCGGGTTGATCAACGATTCGGCGATGAGCTCGTTCATGAACAGGCCCGCGCGCAATCGGAAGTACTTCCACTTCAGGTCGATGAACGCGCGCTGAAACGCGAAGTCGCCACCGGAGACGACACCGATACGCATGTAGAGGGCCACGAACTGCGTGAGCCCGATGCCGAGTTGGAAACGCGCGCGAGCGACGTCGAACCCTTGCGTCACCTGCTTCTCGCGGACGCCCGTCATCGCGTCCGTCGGCGGTTTGGTTCGGTAGTTGACCGAATAGCGCGCCTGAGCCAAGCCGGACAGGACGATGTAAAACCAGTCGTCGACGGCGACGAGGAGGCCACTCTGGTAGCCGTAGGCGACCTTCACCTTCTGCCCCCAGTCGTCTTCTTCTGACTTTTTTTCGGGCTTTTCGGCGGGCTCTTCTTTCTCGCTTTCAGATTCGGAGGTCAGCTCGACGGGATCTTCGGTTTTGAGGGTGGGGTCTTCGACGGGTAGGACGCTCGTCGTCTGCTCGGCTTCGTCCTCCGCGTCCTTGTCCAGCAGCTCCTCGCGCGGTTCGCGGTGAATGGTCGGGTCCTCGACCGGGAGCTCGTGGGCTGGGGGATTGCGCGTCTCTCCTTTGGGCTCCTCAGTGCCACCGTCTTGCGCGCTTGTCCGGACCCCGACTCCCAGTACGAGGGCCAGCAACATCACCGATATCGCGCGCACGTTCATCAAAGCCGAACCGGGCAAGCGGTATCACATCTCTAGCCCGCGTCCCAGTCGAACACGAGGGCTGTCCAGATACGGTCGAACGGCATCGACGCGGTGCGCTGAAGCCTTCGGACCGCTTCGGCGTCGGGCGCCTCGTACTCGCAGATCATGCGCTTCTTGTCCTTCGAAAAGTAGCTTCGAATGAACGTGACCTCGTGCTGTTCGGCGCACCAGGCAAATGCATCCTCCTGCGTTTGGAGCTCCTCAAAGGACGCTCCTTCGTCGAACTTGCGCTCCACCATCACCCTCGCCATCACTCCACCTCCAGATCGACTCCCTGCGTCGCCGCGGCCGCGGCGGCCAGCTCGCGTTCGACTATCACCCCCACGTGCTTCGCGTAGCCGCTGATCTCGCTAAGCTCCTCGGCTTGTTGTCGAATCGCGGCCTCGTCGCCCTGTTCTCGCGCGATTCGAAGCAGCACAGCTCTCGCCAGTGCGGACTCGCTGGGTTGCTGCAGGATACCGCCGATGGCTTTCGCCTCGTCCGCGCGCGCTGCGGCGCGATCCAAATCGCCTCGCTCGGATTCGACGGCAGCCGCTTGGGTCAGAACGAAGGCGAGCCGCTGTTTCGCGTCAGCATCGCGGAGCTCTTGCAGCGCGTCTTCGAGGGCCGCACGGTGGTCGGCGTCGCCCTTCTGGTAGCGACAGAGCGCAAGCATGGCTCGGCCGAGCGGACCCTCGCTGCCTTCGCGAAGCTTGTCCCCGATGGCGGCGAGCTCCCTGGCGTGGTGGCATGCTTCGTCTGGGTCGCGCCGGTGTATCGACACCATCACGAGATGTTCGAGGGACATGAACTCCTCGAGCCGGTCACCTCGCTTCTTCGCGACTCGCCATCCTTCTTCGAAGGCGACTTTCGCTTCGTCGAGTGCCCCCGCGTGCAGTCGAAGCAGGCCCACGCCGTCGAAGACGGCCCAGGCGGCCTCGCCGGAGCGTTCCGTCAATGCCCGGGCTTCCAACAGCAGCGCCTCCGCCTGAGCGAGGTCGCGCTCCAAGATGACGAGACACCGCGCGGTCTCTGCGATACCGATGGCGCGCGTCTGGTCGTCGGTTCCGCGGCTTGCGAGCTCGGCGCGGAGCGAAAGTCGGTGTGCATCCCCCAACGAACCTTCCTGCCACCGGAGCGTACTCACCAAGCTGAACGCAAGTCGGGCATGCTCCGGACAACCCGCGTCGAGGGCCGCTTCGGCGAGTGCCTCGATACGCGTCGACTCAGCGTCCGGGTCGTCCGGCCAACGCGCCGCCACGCTGATTTGCTTCAGCTCGATTCGGCGTTTGGCGCGCTCGGTGTTCGGAAGCTGATCGACGAGACGAAGCCCACGGCGTGCGTGTGTGAAGGCCTCGGAGTTAGCAAACACGCGAAGGCATCGATTCCCTGCGCCCACGCACGCGCGCACGGCCATGCTCGCATCGCCACCGACCGACGCATGATGGGCGAGCTCGAGCGCGACGGTGCCGTCCGGGTCGTCCTTCCCATCGAGGAGCTTCGCCACGCGGAGGTGCATCAGCTTCCGGCGAGGCTCGGAGAGCTGCGAGTAGACGACCTGATGAACCAGCGCGTGATGAAAGGCGTACATCGCTGCCGAGGCTGGGGTGCTGCCGAGGAGCGCGCGTCGTTCGAGCTCGGCAAGCGCGTTCATCAGCGGGTCGAAGTCGAACGACACCAGCTCGCTGAGCCGTCCGACGTCGAACGTTGGGCCCAAGACTGCACCCCAGCGAAGCACGTTTCTCGATTCCGGGGCGAGGCGGCTGATGCGATCGCCGATCAGCTCGCGGAGCGAGCCGGGGACCGTCTCGCCGGCGCCGGATGCGTGGGCGAGCTCGCGCGCCATCAGCGCGTTGCCGCCACTCAGATTGAAGACTTCGGCTGCATCGGCAGTGCCATGCAGGGTTTGGATCAGTGCTTCGATGTCTTTCTCGGTGAGTGGGAGCAAGAGGTGCTCGTCGATCAAGCTGTCTCGACGGAAGCTCCGCAGCATCCGCATGACGGACTCGTTGTCGATGAGCTCGCCGTCTCTCGCGCCGAATACGATCGCGACCGGGCGGTCGAGGCTCATGCGTGCCACGTAGTGGAGCAGCTCGGACGTGGCGTCATCGCACCAATGAATGTCGTCGAAGAGAAGCAGCGCGGGGGCTTCGGGCCGCGCACGTTCCGCAACGAGGTCGACCACCGCGCCGAATAGCCGATCGCGGCTCTGGGCCACTTCGGAGGAGTCACCAAACTCCGGGAGGAGAGGGGAGAGCGCTGCGCCGTTGGCTTCTGACACGATCTCGCGGGGCAGACGGCGAAGCGCGTCGATCCAAGGCCCGTACGGTCTCCCTGCCTCGGCTTCGTACGCGCTCGCTTCGAACACGGTGCAACCGCGCTGACGGGCTTCGTCGCTGAGCTCTGCGAGCAGGCGAGTTTTGCCAATGCCCGATTCACCCTTGAGCATGAAGACCGCGAGGTGTCCTTCCGCAGCTTTGTCGAGAAGCGACAGGAGTCGGCTGCGTTCGGATTGGCGGCCCACGAACACGTCTCGGCTTCTCGGGCTCTGCGCGGAGGTGGAGGTCGACTGCGGGGGTGCGCCTGTTGACTCCGAGACCTCCTCCGCCGTGGCGGCTGCGCGTTGGTTAACCTCCCGCCACGCCGTTTCGATGGGTCCGACGGCCTTTTTGGCGCCGAGCTCGCTCAGTAGACGAGAGGCGCTCTCATACTGTGCCTTCGCTTCATTTCTCCGCCCCGCGAGTGAAAGGAGCTTGATCAGTCGCGCACGGGCCTCTTCGTCGATCGGATCGATCCTGACGAGCTCGCGCGCGAACGGCAGCGCCTCGTCAGGGTTGGATCGAAGCCGCTCGACCAAGGCCCGCAACACCTTCGTGTGCAGGGTTCGCGCGTGCTCGCGCTCCGCGGCGCACCACGCGGTAAACTCGTCGAAATCGAGGAGGTCGAGGCCCTCGAGGAGCTCCCCTTCGAACACCGATTCCAGCTCCTCCAAGCGCTCGGTCGAAATCGCGTCGACTCCCGCATCGAGCTCCTTGCGGACCCAACGCCAGTCGAGCGAGGCCTCATCGAGCTCGAGCTCGACGTCTTGTCGGTCGGCGACCAGGCAACGCTTGGCGTCGCTGTCGACCACGGGTCGAATCTTAGAAAGGCTCCATCGGAGAGCGCCGCGGGGGTCGTCGGCGACGTCCCACAATAGAGAGCAGAGTCGGTCACGGCGGTGCGGGCGGCCCGTAATCGCCAGATACGCGAGCAATCCCCGAGTCTTCTTCGACTGAGGCAGACGCACCGGCTCACCGTCCCGTCGAACGGAGAGCGGCCCTAGAACCTGGACCTGAAGCGCGGCGACGCTCACGCATCTGAGCCTGCCTGCGGTGGAGCGGGGCGTCAATGCTGGTTTGTGCTGCCAATTTGCAAGGGGCGCGTGGTATCGTGTCGTGTGGACTACGTCGTTCTCGAGCGCGAATTCCCCGCGCCCATCACTCCGGAGCAAGTGCGGCAAATGGCTGCTGAGACTCAGTGCCTCGAGCTCTACAGGGTGACTCCGCTGTGCAGCTATCTCATGCCAGACGGGAAGCGGATGATTTGCGTGTTCCAGGCTCCGGACGCCGAGGCGCTGCGGTCCGTCGGCCGCGCGAACGGCTTCCCGCCCGGCTCAACAGTCTGGTCGTCCACGCTCCATACCCCGTGATTTCGCGCACTTAGCGAAAAGAACCACGAGCTCGACTCTTTCCACGGTCCCTCACACGGAGGCTCACACGCCCCGTTCGTAGGTTGATTTGCATGGACGGGAACAACCCCGGCCACCCCAACCAAACGAAAGAGGACACCATGGAAGCCAACACCGCAACACACACAGAGAGCAACCCGAAGCCCCGTCGAGAGAAGGTGGCGATGAACGGCGTCGACGTTCCGACCCTGTTCGCCACCATCAACGCCGTCGGCGAGCAGCCGGAGCTCGCGAAGTTCCAGTTCCGCGCAAGCAACAAGTGGGTCAAGGGCACGCACAGCCGAAGCCGAATCGAGGGCTTCAGCGGCGCTGGCGGCGAGCACGAGCAGACGGCTGACTTCGTGTACGACGGCGATCACCCTCCGGTGCTCTGCGGCAAGGGCAATGCCCCGTCGCCGGTCGAGTTCCTTCTGCACGCGATTGCGGGCTGCATCACAGCGGGCATTGGCAACATCGCTTCGGCGCGTGGTGTCGAGCTCGAGTCGGTCGAGTGCACGGTCGAAGGTGACCTCGACGTGCAGGGGTTGCTCGGTCTCTCGGACGACGTCCGCAACGGCTACAACGCCCTTCGCCTCAGCTACACGATCAAGGGCGACGCGGACGAAGAGACTCTCCGCAAGATCGTCGCGCAATCGCAGGCACGCTCCGCCGTGTACGACGTGCTCACCAATGGAGTGCCGGTCTCGATCGAAGTGGACGCCGGGTAATGAGCCGTCCGACGGACGCCGACCGGCCTCGTTGATGAAAGGCCGGTCGGCGGGTTCCCGCCGGCTTGAAGGGATGTAGCCATGAAGCGAACAGACACCATCATCATTGGAGGCGGGCAAGCTGGCTTGGCGATGAGCCGGTGTTTGACCGACGAAGGGATCGACCACGTGGTGCTCGAGCGCGGCCGTGTGGCCGAGCGCTGGCGAAGCGAGCGCTGGGATTCGCTTCGCTTGCTGAGCCCTAAGTGGCACTCCCGACTGCCGGGGTCCCGCTACGAGGGCGACGATCCCGACGGCTTCATGACCATGCCGGAAGTGATCTCGTACTTCGAGCAGTACGCGCAGTCGTTCAGCGCCCCGGTGCAGGATGAGACGACCGTCCTCAGCGTGAAGCGAGCGACGGATGGCGGCTACTTCGTGCGGACGAACCAAGGCGACTGGCTCGCGCCCACCGTGGTCGTCGCGACAGGTCATTGCGACGTGCCTTTCGTGCCGAAGGGCGCCGCCAAGCTCGGCGAGCAGGTACACCAGGTCGTGCCGTCTCACTACAGGAATCCGGCGCAACTTCCGGACGGCGGCGTGCTCGTCGTCGGCGCCTCCGCCAGCGGGATCCAACTCGCGCAGGAGATCCATCGTTCCGGCCGGCCGGTCACCTTGGCGGTCGGGCGCCACACACGCATACCTCGTCGCTACCGAGGAAGGGACATCACCTGGTGGCTCGAGACGAGCGGGGTGCTCGCCGAGCGGTCGGATCACGCGTTCAACCTCGAGTCCGCGCGCCGTCAGCCGTCACTTCAACTCGTCGGAACGCCGGACAACCAGACCATCGATCTCGGCGTCCTCCAAGAGGAGGGTGTTCGTCTAGCCGGGCGGGTTTCGGACGTCGACGGCACTCGTGTTTCCTTCTGCGACGACCTCGAGCGCAATATCGACGCGGCAGAGCAGAAGCTCGACCGTGTACTCGGAACGGTCGACAGGTTCATCGACGAGACGTTGATGGCCGCCGAGAGTCGCGAGCGTCGTCCCGCGATTCAGGTCTCCACCCCACCCACCGAGCTCGATCTCCAGGAAGCTGGTATCTCCACGGTGCTCTGGGCGACCGGCTACCGAAGGCAGTACCCCTGGTTGAACGTGCCTGTGCTCAACATCCGTGGCGAGATCATGCACGACGGCGGCGTCACCCCAGCACCCGGTCTCTACGCACTCGGCCTCAACTTCCAGCGCACCCGCAAGTCGAGCTTCATCGATGGCGTCGGCGACGACGCGCAGGTGCTCACCGCACATCTCACGCACCGTTTTCATCGTTCGTCCATTGCTGCCTAGGAGCCCGAGTCATGACCACACAAGTCATCAACCCTGCCTATGACGTCGTCATCGTCGGCGCTCGATGTGCCGGCGCTGCCACTGCCATGTTGCTCGCTGCCAGCGGATTGCGCGTGCTCGTGTTGGACAAGAGCCGCCTCGGAACCGACACGGTGTCGACACACGCCTTGATGCGGCCGGCGGTGCTCCTGCTTCGCCGTTGGGGGATCACCGAACGGCTCGATGAGGAGGGCACCCCATGCATCAGGAAGACGTCCTTCACCTACGCCGATGAGCACGGAAGAAGTACGGTCGCCGTCGACATCAAACCGCGTCGAGGGGTCGACGCGCTCTACGCTCCGCGGCGCACCGTGCTCGACCGCGCTCTCGTCGAAGCGGCCGGCGAGGTGGGAGCCGACGTTCGACATGGGGTGCAGATGCTCGACCTGATTCGAGACCGTCGTGGCAAAGTATGCGGCGTCGTATTGAGGGACGAGTCCGGACAACGCCGCGAGGTTCGCGCGGACCTGGTGATCGGTGCCGACGGGCGGCGCTCGAACGTAGCGCGGCTCGTGGGATCGACGCCCTACGTGTGGGGTCGACATGCGACGGCGTCTACTTTCGGGTACTTCGACAACCTCCCGGTAGATGGCAACCAGTGGTATTTCCGTCCGGGGATGGGCTCGGGCGCGATTCCGACCAATCACGGGCAGACCTGCTTGTTCGCGTCGGTTCCCGAAAATCTCGACCAGGGCTCTGCGGCCGAACGTGGTCGCGCCTTCTACGACGTGATTGCCCAAAGTGCGCCCGACGTCGCGGACAGACTTCCGAGCGCCACGCTCGCGGGCAAGCTCCGCTTCTTCCCTGGAATGCGCGGCTTCCTCCGCCAACCCTACGGCCAAGGCTGGGCCTTGGTCGGGGACGCCGGCTACATGACCGACCCGATCACCGCACATGGTATCACCAACGCGCTTCGCGACGCGGACATCCTCGCGCGCACCATCGCGGACGGCACGAGCCTCGCCTGCTACCAGACCGCGCGAGACGATCTCTCTCTCAAATTCTTCGAGCTCTCCGACCGAGTCGCCTCCCTCGACTGGGACATCCAAGCGGTGCAGGAATACCACCGGATGATGAGCCAAGAGATGAATCGAGAAGAGGACGCGATAGTCGCTGCGTCAGCGTCGGCGCCA
>Ga0316189_10003819_pt1 | contig 14595 bp, 13 predicted proteins | sample LowCovwburrow_MG_FD_204930 | JGI IMG/M metagenome (GOLD analysis project Ga0316189, IMG submission 204930) | Coastal sediment microbial communities from Maine, United States - Lowes Cove worm burrow | ecosystem: Environmental > Aquatic > Marine > Coastal > Sediment | place: USA: Maine...
CGGGGCAGTTCATCGGTAGGGTTACGGCCCTTGAGCAGACGGCGAATGGCTTCCCAGCCGGTGACTTCATTTCCGTGCTGAATGACAGAAACCACCAGCGGGCGCTTTTCACGGCCTTGCAGATGAATGAGAGTGGGGCCGTTGAATAACTGGTAAAGAGCAGATGCCGGGCGCTCCAAAAGCCCTTCCGGCAAGTGATCCAGTTCTATGAAGTCCAGCGCAGCCATTAGATGCAGGCCAAGATACAGGCAATAATGGCGGGAAGAAAGAGTAAGCTTGAAATTTATTGTTAAGGCCTTAGATTTCGCGGGTAGTCAGGTTTTCAAGGAGGGTGGCAGTGGGGATTCCTCATGAATGAACTAAAAATCGTCGCAACGGATTTACATAAAAACTTTGGCAGCCTGTTAGCTGTTAACGGTTTGAGTTTTGAAGTGGGAGCAGGAGAGGTGCTCGGATTCCTGGGACCCAACGGCGCCGGTAAATCAACGACGATGAAAATGCTCACCGGGTTCCTGACACCAACTTCCGGAACGGCATTGATCAATGGCCATGACATCCTGGATGATTCGCTGGCCGCGAGGCGCTGCGTGGGTTACCTGCCGGAAGGCGCACCGAGCTATGGTGAAATGACGGTCAGGCGATTCCTGGAGTTCGTCGCACGCGCCCGGGGTTTTGCCGGAAAAGAAGCCGTACGAGCGGCCGGCGCTGCCATTGAACGTCTCAACCTGGACCGTGTGCCGGAGCAGACTGTTGAAACGCTTTCAAAGGGTTTTAAACGCCGTGTTGGGCTGGCGCAGGCGATCATTCATGACCCCAGTGTTCTTATCCTTGACGAACCTACCGATGGTCTTGACCCCAATCAGAAACACGAGGTCAGGCAACTGATCCGTGAAATGTCCAGCGAGAAGATCATCGTGATTTCCACACATTTGCTGGAGGAAGTTCATGCGGTCTGTAACCGGGCGATGATCATCGCCGATGGCCGGTTGCTGGTGGACGATACCCCGGCCGGGCTGATTGCCCGGTCCCGTTACCACGATGCGGTAACGCTGGTCGTCGAGCAGCCCGAACGCGTGGCGAGCGTGCTGAGTGAGCTGCCCCAGGCCCGCAAAGTCGAGCTTCGTGAAGGCGAATTGACGGTGTTTCCCGCCGAAGGCAGCAAACTATTCCAGGTCATATCCGACGCAGTGCGTGAAAATGGCTGGTCCGTCAGTGAATTGCGCCTTGAGGCCGGCAGGCTTGATGAAGTTTTCCGCCAGGTTACGCAGGGAGGGACAGTGTGATGAGCGGGTCTGTTGCTGCAGTTGTCAACGTCACCCGGCGGGAATTGTCGGGGTACTTTTCAACGCCGGTCGCCTGGGTTTTTATTGTCATTTTCCTTGTGATGTCGGGTGTGTTTACCTTTTATATCGGTTCTTTTTACGAGCGCGGAATCGCCGACCTCGAACCGTTTTTCCAGTTTCATCCCTGGCTGTACCTGTTCCTGGTCCCGGCGATCGGCATGCGGCTCTGGGCCGAGGAACGCCGTTCAGGAACGATCGAGTTGTTGCTGACATTGCCGATTACCACCTGGCAGGCCGTGCTTGGAAAATTCCTGGCCGCCTGGCTGTTCGTGGGGCTGGCGCTCGATCTGACCTTTCCGGTCTGGCTGACCGTGAACTACCTGGGCGACCCGGATAACGGTGTAGTCCTGGCCGGCTATATCGGAAGCTGGCTGATGGCGGGAGGGTTCCTGGCGATTGCGTCCTGCATGTCAGCGCTGACACGCAACCAGGTAGTGGCGTTCATCCTGAGTGTCGTGGTCTGTTTCGGCTTTCTGCTCAGCGGGCTGCCGATGGTGATGAACCTGTTCACGGGCTGGGCGCCGCAGGGTTTACTGGACGTCATTGCCAATTTCAGTTTCCTGGCGCATTTCGCGGCCATCTCAAAGGGCGTCATCGATCTGCGTGACCTGGTCTATTTCGGACTGGTCATCGCGCTCTGGCTGCTGGCGACAACCATCGTGCTGGAAATGAAGAAGGCGGACTGAGGGTACAAAGATGCAGAAAAAATCATTTTACTCAATCGGTTCACTTGTGCTCCTGCTGGTGCTTTTTGTTGGTGTCAGCATGCTGAGCACAAACTTTTTGCGGGGTCTGCGGTTCGACCTGACAGATAATGGACTTTATACACTCAGCGAGGGAACCCGTAACATCCTCGAGAATCTGCAGGAGCCGGTGACGCTGTACCTGTTCTTTTCCGAAGAGGCCAGTCGTGACCTGCCACAGGTCAGAAGCTACGCCCGGCGGGTTGATGAACTGGTCGATGAGTTCGTGAATCACAGCCAAGGTAAGCTGACCCTGAAACGGATCAATCCGGCGCCCTTTTCCGAACAGGAGGACCAGGCGGCCGCATTCGGATTGCAGGCCGTGCCAGTGGGCGCTACCGGCGCCACCCTTTACCTCGGCATTGCAGGCAGTAACCCGGTCGATGACATACAGGCGATGCCGTTCCTGCAGCCGTCCAAGGAGAAATTCCTTGAGTATGACCTGGCTAAAATGATTTCTTCGCTGGGTAATCCGGAGCGGATGACGATCGGCTTGCTTTCCTCTCTTGCAATGAAACCCGGTTTCAATCCGGCGACGCAGTCTCCGCAGGAAGCCTGGGTCGTTTACGACCAACTCAGCCAGTTGTTCGAAATCCAGCAGATCCGGCCGGGTGAAAGTCTGCCGGAAGGCCTTGACGTATTGTTGCTGGTGCATCCCAGGAACCCGGGTGAAAACACACTTTACGAGATTGAGCAGTTTGTCCTCGGTGGCGGCCGGCTGATCGCATTCCTTGATCCGTTTGCAGAATCCGACCGTGGTGATCCGAATGATCCAATGGCGCAGATGCAGGCCGGCAGCGCTTCGTCGCTGGGCGGTCTGCTGGAAGCCTGGGGTGTCAGTTTCGACCCGTCGCGGGTGATTGGCGACCTGCAATACGGCGCCGGTACAACCGGCTCGCGGCATATCGGCATTCTATCGATTCCAGCTGACGGCATGAATAGCGAAAACATCGTTACTGCCGACCTGGAACTCGTCAATTTTTCATCTTCAGGCTGGTTTGAGCCCTTGAGCGGTGCACAAACTACGTTCGAGGCACTGGTAAAGAGCAGCGAGAACGCGGCGCCGATGGATGCCTCACGTCTCAGGTTCCTGACCAGCCCGGCCGACCTGATGAATGGCTTCAACCCGACAGGAGAGCGATATGCCCTTGCAGCAAGGATCTCGGGACCGGCCAACGCGTCCATAACGGCTCCGGAAGGGATGGAGGCGTCACACGTTGCCGAGGCGGCCGAGGGCGGTATCAACGTGTTGCTGTTTGCCGATACGGACCTCCTGACGGACTGGATGTGGGTGCAGAAGCAGCAGTTTTTCGGCGAAAACCTGGTCACGGCTTTTGCTGACAATGGTTCACTGGCGGTCAATGCGGTGGACAACATGCTGGGCAACCGTGACCTGATCAGCATCCGCACGCGGGCCAGTTCCGGCCGCCCGTTTGAACGTGTGGACAAGATCCGGGTTGCCGCTGAAAAGTCGTATCGAGCCACCGAAGAGCGTCTGCAGACGGAACTGGAAGAGACGGAGCGCAAACTGACAGAGCTGCAGGCTGCCAAGGGAGAAAGTGAAATCACGGTCATCAGCCCCGAGCAGCAAGTTGAAATTCAGCGTTTTGTCGACCGTAAATTCGAAATCCGCCGCGAATTGCGGCAGGTTCAGCATGATCTGCAACGGGACATCAACCAGCTTGGAACCCGCCTGAAACTGCTGAATATCGCTTTGATCCCCGCTGCGGTGATGGTGGCCGCGCTGGCTTACGGATATCGCCGGCGGAAACGGCAGAATCAACCGCTTGTCAATGAGATTGAAACATCATGAGCAGAAAACATTTCTCCTGGCTTCTGCTGGTTACACTCCTGGTAGCGGCCGTGGTGCTTTTGCTTCCGGGAAAAACCGGCAGGGAAAGCAGTATGGAAAACGATGTTTTTCTCCCGGCCCTGGCCGAACAGGTGAACGATATCGATTGGTTACGACTGACGGCTGCAGGCGACGCGCCGGTTGCCACATTCAGGCGTGAAGGCAGCAACTGGGTTGTAGAAGAGGCTTCTTCATACCGGGCGGACTGGAACCAGTTGAAAGGATTTCTCGCCGGGCTTTCACGGGCCCGGGTGATCGAAGTCAAAACGGATAACCCGGACTACTACAGCAGGCTGGGTGTAGAAGATGTCAGCTCAGCTGAAGCCGCAGGTGTGATGGTCGAGTTTGCCGCGGACAGCGGTATTCCGGCGGTCATCATTGGAAATAATGCCAAGGCCCGGGAAGGACAGTATGCGCGCCTGAGAGATTCGGCTGCGAGCGTGCTGCTCGATGTTCGCGTTAACCTGCCGCGGCAGCAAAACGGCTGGCTGGACAAGAAGATCATCGATATTTCGGATGCAGAAGCCGTTGAGTTCAGCATCGGCTATCCGGGCGAGGATGCCATCCGGGCGCTGAAAGTTTCTGCCGATGATGAGAACTTCAAACTGCAGAATATTCCCGATGGCCGCCAGATCAAATCAGAATGGAGCGTGAACGCGCCCGCGAATTCACTGGCGGACCTGGACCTGGAAGCGGTGGCTCCTGACGTGGGTTTCAACTGGGACAATTCCGTGCTGTTCAGAATTGTGACAGCGGACGGCCTGACGGTAGACGTGGATCTGATCGTTGTCGAAAAAGCTGAAAGTGAAACCGGTGCCAGTAGTACTGAGTCCGGCGAACCGGAAGAGGCTGAGTACTGGTTGCGGCTTCGCGCCGGGATATATACCACCGCCATCGAAGGTGTTACCGGCACTTCGGGTAATGACGCTGCGACGGCAGCCCGGGCTGAAGAAATTAACCGCAGGGTCGATGGCTGGGCCTATCGTATTCCGGGTTACAGACACGACCCGATGACCCGAGAAATGGAAGACATGCTGAAAGCCGAAGGGCAATAGTGAGCCGCCTTCGTTATAACCGGAAGCAAGCTGTTGAGCACCTGCAAAACCGGTGCGGGCCGCTGGGACGGTTTATCGATGGCTGCGGGCCCCTTAAGCTCAGGTCCGCTCGCGGAACCGACCTGTTCAACGCGCTTTCATCGGCCATTGTTTACCAGCAGTTGTCCGGCAAGGCGGCAGCAACCATTCACGGTCGGTTTTCCTTGCTGTTCAGCGATAAAGTTCCGGAAGCTGCAGAAGCATCGCGCCTTTCCATGGAGATTTTGCGCGGGGCCGGGTTGTCCAGGAACAAGGCTTTGGCCATCCTGGACCTGGCTGAAAAAACGCTGGACGGCACATTGAAACCCATGGGGCGGATGGCCAGGCTGAGCGATGGCGAGATCATCGAAAACCTGTGCCGCGTTCGCGGAATCGGGCCCTGGACCGCGCAGATGTTCCTGATTTTTGACCTCGGCCGGCCCGACGTCATGCCGGCTACCGATCTTGGTGTTCAGAAGGGTGTCCAGGCGGTGTATGGAATCGCGGCACTGCCCGGCCCGGAAGAGGTTCTGGAACGGACCCGCCACCTGGCGCCTTACCGCTCAGCCGCCAGCTGGTATTTCTGGCGTGCGGCCGACACCGTGCTGATCACTTGAAAGAACCCGGGGCAGCGCACATCTAGGGTTGATGAATTTACTCGATCATTTTGTACTGCAGCATATCCAGGTTTCCCTGCTGAAAGCCAAGCTCATTCACGTGAGCAAGGAAGCGGGCGCCCAGCAAGCAAAAGTGGAACTCAACCTGACTCCCCGGCTGATGGAAACCGATAGTGGTGACAAGCTGCCGGCCTACCAGGTCAGCGCGCGTCTGAGTTGCAAAGGTGGTGCGGAAGACGATCCGGGTCCAAAATTCGTGGCACAGGTCGGTTTCGAGGCCATCTACCAGCAGATTGACGGTGATCCGGTCGATGTTTCTGAGTTCAGCACCAACCACGCCAGCCTGACCCGGCAGCTTTATCCTTTATTGCAACAGGAATTACGCCTGTTGCTGGTGCGCCTGGGGCTCGAACAGATTCATCTGCCGTTCGACCTCGCCGCCAAAGTCAATTCACCTGAGCACGAGACAGTGCGGATTTCAGGCTCACTGCATTAGCGAAACGGTTTAAGCCCGCCAGGCCCAGTGCCAGGGTTCATAGGCCAGGCCGTGTCGATTGCCTCGCGGAAACGACATTCGAAAACCGAATTCACCAGCATGCGCCGTAAGCCACTTAAAGGCGTCGCTTTCTTCAAATTCTTCTTCCAGGACAGCAGTGCCCGGGGTTGTAAGATCCAAAGCACGGCCTGTATGGTGTTCGCTGTATCCGGGCGCAGCGGATACTTTAAGAATGTCCGCGACCGGCTGCCCCTTTTCCAGCTTGCGCCTGATGAGTTCTTCCTGGTAATGAACCGAACGAAAGGCTGATACAAGCTGCAGAATGACTTCGTCTGAGGATGCACGTTCTTTCATGGCATGCCAGGCTCTGGCTGCGGGCGGCGCCAGGAACTGCTCACGTTGAAAAATATCCGGACCAATGGAAACCAGCTTCTTTGCTTCCATATGTACCGGAATCGAATGAATTTGGCCGTATTTGCGATCGATCCCCAGGGAAGCGTGCACGGCGTTGATTCGTTTCAGATAGCGATGCTTTTTCAAAAAGGGAAATATGGCCGTACTGCTCCTGTAAGCCGGTCGCCCGGACAGTATACGAAATATACCGCGCCATGCCGCAGAAACAGGCAAGCGACCGGTGCGTCTTTTTTCCGGAACGGGTAAACTGGGACCTGGTCGTAATTTGAAACCATTATCCAGAGTTTTTGATTCCTGATGCAAAGCACGATTCTTCTCGCAGATGACGATACCGAACTCAGCGCCCTGCTGAAAGAGTATTTCGAGTCCGAAGGCTTCCAGGTACGCCTTGCCCCCGACGGAATCGCCGCGCTCGAGGAGGCGCGAAAACCCGGCCTTGACCTGGTCGTACTCGACGTGATGATGCCGGGAATGAGCGGCATGGAGGTTTTGAAGGAGCTGCGCAAAAGTAGTGAGCTGCCGGTGATCATGCTGACGGCGCGGGGCGATGATATGGACCGGATTTCCGGGTTGGAACTCGGTGCTGATGACTACGTCCCCAAGCCTTGCAACCCGCGCGAATTGCTGGCGCGAATCCGGGCCGTCATGAGACGGGGACAAACGCCGGGTGAACAAAGCCTTATCGTTGTGGACGACCTGGAGTTGAACCAGGGCAGCCGCACGCTGATGAAGTCGGGAATCCCCGTTGATCTGACCAGCACCGAGTTCAGTATTCTTGCCGCATTGCTGCAGAACCGGGGTGAAGTGGTCAGCAAGCGTGACCTGTACGTTTCAGCCCTGGGGCGTGAGCCGGTCCAGCATGATCGCAGCGTGGATATGCATGTCAGTAACTTGCGCCGCAAACTGGGTCCGGATCCCCGCGGTGACAACCGGGTCGAAACCATTCGGGGTATCGGTTACCAGTACCGGGTAGCATGAACCCCTGATGTTGTCGCTTTTCTGGAAGCTGTTTCTTACCATGTGGTTGAGTATTGTCGGCTTCTCGGCGGCCATTGGCTGGCTGAACGACAAACTGGCCAGGGAGCAATGGGCCGAGGAACCCGCCAACACCTTTTCACGTGGAATTATCCGCATCACGCAACGCGCTCAGCAGGCGCTCCAGATGGAGGGCCGCAAAGGCCTGCGCGAAGAATTGCTCAATATTCCACGGATGACCCGCAGCCATATTTACATCGTGGATGACGAACAGAAGGAAATGCTCGGGCGGGACAAGGCACTGGAGCAACTGGTGGACCGCGGTACTTCGATGGACACGGTCGATTTTCAGGATGCCGAAGGAAAGAACTATACGATTTTAACGGTCAACCGGACACCGCCGGCCACGCTGTTGGCGCCCGGTCCGCAGGGAACTGCGCTGAGACTGGTTGCCGCCGCCGCAATCAGTGCCTTGATCAGCTACTTCCTGGCGCGTTCACTGGTGACTCCGCTGGAAGAACTGCGTCGTGCGAGCCGCAAAATCGCTGCCGGCGACCTGGCGACCCGCGTGAGCAAGACCATGCCCGGCCGCCAGGACGAAATTGGCCAGTTGGCGACGGACTTTGACGTGATGACTTCACGGCTCCAGGCTATGCAACAGGCGAATCGGCGATTATTGCAGGATGTCAGTCACGAGCTTCGCTCTCCGCTGGCAAGGCTCAGCGTCGCTCTGGAGATAGCGCGCAAAAAAGGCGCGGGTGGAATTGAATCAGAACTTGACCGGATCGCACTGGAGGGTGAACGCCTCGAGTCACTGGTCAACGACGTGCTTGGCATGCTGCGGGAATCGTCGGAAACAGCCGCCAGGCTGGACGATGATCTTGACCTCACGATTCTGTTGAATGACCTGGTTGAAATCGTGAACTACGAGGTCCCGGAGGGGAAACCGGGCATTAGCTGGCAAGCCCCGGAATCCTGTGTGTTTCGGGGTGACCGGGAATTATTATGGCGAGCCGTGGAAAACCTGCTGCGCAATGCGCTGCGCTTTACCGACCCGGACCGGGGTGTGCAGTTGAGTCTCCAGGTCAGTAAACGTAAATCCAGAGCCAGGATTACGGTACGTGATTATGGGTGCGGCGTGCCCGAGGCCGAGCTCGAAAAAATATTCGAACCTTTTTACCGGGTGCAGGAATCAAGAGAGCGTGGCACGGGCGGACATGGTTTGGGGCTTTCCATCGCGGCCAATGCCGTGCAGCGGCATGGCGGCAGTATCCTGGCTGTGAATGCTGAGGGCGGCGGTTTGCTGGTCACGATCAGCCTGCCCCTGGATCCGAAACTCGTTTGAACGGGTAAGCGCAGCAAAAAGCCTCAGGCCCGGTCAGTGCTGAAAGCCAGTACAGCGTCCATGTGCTCGAGCTTGAGCAAGGTCATCAGCAGCCTGTCAACGCCCAGGGCCACCCCGCTGCATTCAGGCAGACCTTGCCGCAAGGCGCTGATCAGCTTGAGATCGATCGGTGCCGTCTCCTCACCCCTGGCTTCGCGGTTTTTTCTTTCTTTTTCGAATCTTGCCAGCTGTTCATTGCTGTCGGTGAGTTCCTGGTAGCCGTTGGCCAGTTCCATCTGGCCCAGGTAGACCTCGAACCGCTCTGCCACCGGCGGGTCATCCGGCCTGATCCGTGCCAGGGCGGCCTGCTCCGGCAAAAAATCGTGAATGACTGTGATCGTTTCTCCGGGCAGATTGGGTTCGATCACCTCGCTGAGTATCAGGTCCAGCCATTCCTGGTGCGTCAGCGAACCCGCCCGGATTCCGCGTTCGGCGGCGGCTTCTGATAAATCCGACTCAGTGCAGCGGAACGGATCCAGACCGGTTTGGGCCACGAAAATGTTTCGGTAGGTCCAGCGCTGCTCCGGCCAGTCGTCGAACTGGCCGTGACCGCAGTGCCGGATCAGTGCAGCCACTTCGCCGGCAAGGTCCAGGTAGTTCAAGCCACATCGGTACCACTCCAGCAATGTAAATTCCGGATTGTGGAAACGCCCTTTTTCAGAGGCCCGGAATACGCGGCCCAGTTCATAGATATCTCTGAATCCGGCGGCCAGCATGCGTTTCATCGCGTATTCGGGTGATGTCCGAAGATAGCGTCTTGTTGTACTGTCGACGGACATGCTCTGGATGTTGGGATCACTGTTGCCGGCCCGGGAGAGAACCGGTGTTTCAACCTCCAGCACGTTCAGCTGCGAGAACCACGCCCTGATGTCGGCCAGCATTTGTGCTCGCGCTTCAACTGCAAACCTCGAAGCGCCGGGTCGCCAGTCCATGGTGCCATTTCCCGGCCTCATCAGCCGACGGTCTTGCTGATCCGGAGCTGCAGACCGATGGCATCCAGAGCCCTGGATTCCTGCTGCAGGTCATACATGGTGAGTGGATGATTTTCCTTCCACTGCTCTGAAAAACTGACAGTGGTGGAATTGTCGCCGCTGCTGAGACGGAATGCCGGAATCGCATCGTCTTCCCGGCTGCGGCACAGGACGCAGGCGAATCGCAGGCAGAACAGAGTCATCCTGAGAGGCTCATGTAAACGGGCCGGCAGCTTGTCAGCGAATTCGCCGGGTATGAAACGCCGGTGGTTCTGGACAAGTGCCGCGAGGAACAATTGCTCCTGGCGGGTGAAGCCGGCCAGGTCGGAATTTTCAACCAGGTAGCCGGAATGAAGCTGATACCTGCTGTGCGAGACGCCGAGCCCGATTTCGTGCAGGTCCGCGGCCCAACCCAGCAGCTGCCGGTGTATCGGACGCAAAAACATCGCATCTGCAATCTTGTCGCAGGCTTTCAGAGCGGTTTCCTTGACCCGTTCTACCTGGTCACGATCGACACTGTAGCGAGACATCAGTGCCTCAATGGTTTTGCCTCTTGGGTCCTGGCTGTCCTGACGGCCCAATAAATCGTGCAATACGCCCTCCCGCAAGGCAAAGGGGGATACGCGGAGTGAATCGATTTCCAGCGCCTTGAAACAGGCATAAAGCATTACCAGGCCGCCGATCAACACCGGGTGGCGCCGTTCAGTCAGGCCGGGAAGGCGAACCGAGTCGATGGTTTCAAATTCAAGCAGACGGTCCCGCAGCATGTGCAGGGCATCGGCGTTAATGTCTTTTTCGATCCAGCCCAGCTGGCGGCAAATCTCCTCCACGGCCTTGATCGTGCCCGATGAACCGATCACGCTGTTCCAGCCGGTCCTCTGGTAACGGACGCGTAATTCCTGCAGATCAGCCATGATCGAACTCTCGGCTTCCCGCCAGCGTTCCGGCGTGATCAGCCCGTCACCGAAAAATCTTCGGGTCAGGGAAACACAGCCATACTGCAGGCTTTCCATTTCCAGCGGCTTGAGGCCTTCGCCAATGACCAGTTCGGTACTGCCGCCGCCTATGTCAATGACCAGGCGCCTGCCTTCCTGGGATGATACCCCCTGGGTGACGCCGAGATAAATCAGGCGGGCCTCTTCACGTCCGGCAATGATGTCGATACTACAGCCCAGCGCGGTCTCTGCGATCATCAGGAATGCGTTGGCGTTTTTCATACGGCGAAAGGTCTGGGTTCCGACGGCCCGCAGGTTATCAGCCGGAATGCCACGGAGCCGCTGGCCGAAACGGGCCAGGCAGGCGAACGCCCTTTCCTGAATGACTGGATCCAGTTGTCCCTCTTCGTCCAGGCCGCCGCCCAGCCTGACCATTTCCTTGATTTTGTCGATGACCCGCAACTCGCCGTGTTCACGGCGTGCCACCAACAGGTGAAAGCTGTTGCTGCCGAGGTCAACGGCGGCATAAGTATCTGTGCGCTCGGAATCGGTCATAGGAAACTAAGAGTATACAGTTCCTGCCAATAAGAAAACGGGCCGGAAATCCGGCCCGTATTTGAAGTGTTCCGTCGCCAGGGCCAGGCGTGCCCGTCGTTACTTGAACTTGAAGTTCAGGTCCAGTTGCAACCGGTCAAAGTCCTTGTCATCCGCAGACGCGATGTCGATCTTGTTCAGGAAGTAAGTGGCCTTGAAGTTCCAGTTTTTGTGGAACGCGTAGGTGCCTGAAAAGACATGGCCCTTGGCGTCGGTCCCGCCACCGCCGAAATCAGAGTCGGCCAGCAGGCCGACGGTCGAGTCAGCTTCGATCTTCTCGTAGAAATACGTGATGTCCCAGGTCCCCCTGTCCTTGGCGGATCCATATTTCGCGCCAAACAGGTAGCCGGTGTCATTGTCATCGACCTCGGTGTTGACCGTGTAGTTGGCGAACAGGGTGAAATCAGAAATCTTCCATTCGGCGAAAGCTTCCCAGTTGCGATAGTCATACGCAAACTCGGGCAGGCCGGTAATCGGATTGATGACGTAGCTGTTGCCATAAAAGGCGAATTCTTCACCGTATATGGGTGTACGGCCGGCAATATTGAACACGGTGTATCCACCGCCAATTTTCATCTTGCCGAAGTCGCCGGTCTTGAAGTTGAACCCGCCCTGAACAGCCCAGGCGAATTCCGTACCGTTCTTGCTATCACCCTCCAGCCATGTGCCCAGGGCCTGGGCGAAGATGAAATCGTTGTCCCAGATAATCCCTAAACCTTCAGGCCGCCAGTCGCCATCCCACCGCAGGCCTTTCTTGGCCGGACGGATGAGGAAATTTTTGACCTTACCGCCAACGATGTGGGTGTTTTCAAGTCCGGACCAGTCGAAGTAAGCCAGGTCAAGTTTGACGTCCTTGCTGGATCCAGCGCCGCCGATGGTCTGGTTGGAGGACACGGGGTCGTCGCCGCCGGTTGCCAGGCCGATGCCAACCTGTAATGTGGGTGAGAGGTCAGCTTCAAGATGGGTGCGTGCGCGGATTCTGCTGCGACTTCTGCTGTCGCTGTCCTCGACGTCAATATTTTCGTAGCGGTAGCGGAAATCGCCGCTCCAGCGGATCCGTTCGGCCCATGAAACAGCGGCCATTTTTTCATCAACTTTCTCAGTTACCGCCGCGTCGACTTTTTCATCCACCACAGCCTCGGTTTTGGCAGCGGCCTGCTGGTTGGATTGCTCAACGGTCTGGACCAGTTGCTGATTCTGTTTTTCCAGTCTGTCCAGCCGGTTGGTCAGCAATTCGATCTGCTGGCGTAACAGCTTGATCTCATCCTCGTCGACCTGCGCAACAGCGGTCTGGGCAGCAACAATGAGAATCAGCCCGAAAAGGACTGTCAGCTTTTTCATGTCATGATCTCCGGTAAGGTTGACGGTAAGCCTTTTGTCTGAGGCTTTCAGAGTGAAGTGTATTTCAGCAATATGACATTACTGTTACGGATACGGCGGAGAATTGATGCGGGTCAATCAGCGGGAATTTAAAGGCGAGGTGTTCCCGTCCCGGGCCCGTTCGGCGGGAAACGTACAGGCAAACGCGCTGCCAACGCCCAGTTCACTGGTTATGGTGAGTTGAGCCTGGTGCGCATTGAGTACATGCTTGACAATGGCCAGGCCCAGACCGGTCCCTCCCGTTTCTCGCGCCCGGTCCGAGCCAACTCGATAAAAGCGCTCTGTCACCCGGGGAACATCACGGGGGGGAATGCCGATACCGGAATCACGTACGAGCAACTGCGGGCCCTGAGTGTCCTGTGTCCAGGTTACTGTAATGCTCCCGCGTTTTGGAGTGTACTTGACGGCGTTGGCGATCAGGTTGCTAAAAGCGCTTTCCAGATCAGAGGCTATGCCCTCGAGCCATAACTGCGAATCCACCTCGAAGATGATTTGGTGATCACCACGACTCAAGCCTTCGGCCTGTTCCCGCAAATGCTGCAGCATGGCCGGAACGTTGACCACCTCGTCTTCGCCACGCAGTTCTTCTCTTTGCAGCCGTGACAACTCGAGCAAATCATCCAGTAAAGTCTGCATCTGTACTGCCGGGCCGAGCATTTTCGTTACCAGTTCACTGACTTCGTCCGAAGGGTGGTCATGAAGCATTTCAAGATAGCCACGGATCACCGTCAGGGGGGTCCTGAGTTCATGCGAAATATTTGCCACAAAATCTCTTCTGATCTGTTCGACGTTATGAGTTCCGGTGATATTACGCAGAATGATCAATTGCTGATGTTCCGGCAACGGCACCGCACTGGCCGTTAGCCAGAGTCCGCCTCCCCGCGGGGAGGGCAGGTCAAGAGCGCTTTTCCGGTCCGCTTGTGTAGCCAGCCAACCGGCGAAATCCGGGTCGCGCAACAAGCTGGAAACGGGCTTGCCGAGGTCCTCGGGGTTCCTCATGCCCAGTAATTGCCCCGTGACTGAATTTCCCCAGGTGATGATGCCATCCCTGTCGACCAGCAACATGGCGTCTGGCAAGGCTTCAATCAGACTGGTGAGCTCATGGATCCTGGCCTGGTATCCGTGTTGCCGGTTTCGGTTGTTTTTTGCAATTGAGTTAATGCCGTCGAAGATGTCGGACCACAAGCCCAGGCTTTCCGGAACTTCACTTCCAGGTTTGAGAATCCAACGATAAAGCCGCCAAAGGTTAACGATGTGCCATCCGGCGTAGACCGCTGCGGCAATAGCCAGGCTCAAGGCCGGGTAACCTGCCATCCAGCCAGCAAACCAGGTCAGCAAAACCAGCAGAAGCAGTTTTACGGTATGGGATCTCCGGCTTCTGGTGGGCATGTGGGGTATCGGTCCTGCTCAGCCTTCCACGAGGAAACGGTAACCATGACCCCGCACAGTTTGCAAATAGTGACTCGCGCGAGCGGGTTCCAGGGCTTTACGCAAGCGCCTCACGTGGACGTCGACGGTGCGCTCCTCCAGGTAGGCATTGCTTCCCCACACGTAATCGAGAATCTGCGAGCGGCTGAACGCCCGACCGGCGTGACTCATGAAGAACTCGAGCAGGCGATACTCGGTTGGCCCCATGGGAATCTCTTCGCCATCCGCCAGGATACGCCTGGGAACGGTATCCAGCGTGAGAACGCCAATCACGAGCCGGCCGCTCTCATCGATGGGAACGCTGCGGCGCATGACAGCATTTATCCTGGCCAGTAATTCACGTGGAGAAAACGGCTTGGTCACGTAATCGTCCGTGCCGGCTTCCAATCC
>Ga0316189_10003821_pt1 | contig 14591 bp, 16 predicted proteins | sample LowCovwburrow_MG_FD_204930 | JGI IMG/M metagenome (GOLD analysis project Ga0316189, IMG submission 204930) | Coastal sediment microbial communities from Maine, United States - Lowes Cove worm burrow | ecosystem: Environmental > Aquatic > Marine > Coastal > Sediment | place: USA: Maine...
TCAAGGTCTGAGCCGAATTGTGCGAAAGCTTCCATCTCACGATACTGAGCTAGTTCCAGCTTAATCGAGCCAGCAACCTGCTTCATCGCTTTAATCTGCGCCGCAGATCCCACACGAGATACCGATAAACCAACGTTAATCGCCGGACGAATACCCTTGTAGAACAGCTCAGCTTCCAAGAAAATCTGACCATCCGTGATCGAAATCACGTTTGTCGGAATGTAAGCCGAAACGTCACCCGCCTGCGTCTCAATGACCGGCAAGGCTGTTAGTGAACCAGCACCACGCGCGTCAGACATTTTCGCCGCACGCTCGAGTAATCTTGAGTGTAGATAAAAAACGTCACCCGGATAGGCTTCACGCCCCGGAGGACGACGAAGTAACAATGACATCTGGCGATAAGCAACCGCTTGCTTTGATAGATCATCATGAACGATCAGCGCATGCATGCTGTTGTCGCGGAAATATTCACCCATGGCAGTACCAGTGTATGGTGCCAAGAACTGCAATGGCGCAGGCTCGGACGCTGTCGCAGCAACAACAATAGAATATTCCATCGCGCCTTGCTCTTCCAACGTCTTCACAATCTGGGCAACCGTTGAGCGCTTTTGACCGACGGCTACGTAGATGCAATATAACTTCTTGCTTTCATCGTCGCCTGCGTTCACAGCTTTCTGGTTTAAGAAGGTGTCAATTGCCACCGCGGTTTTACCTGTTTGGCGATCACCAATGATCAGCTCACGCTGGCCACGGCCAACCGGCACAAGGCTATCAATCGCTTTAAGACCAGTTTGAACTGGCTCATGGACTGATTTCCGAGGGATAATGCCAGGCGCCTTTACCTCAACCCGCTGACGGGTAACATCGGTCAACGGACCTTTACCGTCGATTGGATTGCCTAGGCCGTCAACGACACGGCCAAGAAGACCACGCCCAACGGGCACGTCCACAATGGCACCGGTCCGCTTGACTGTATCACCTTCTTTAATACCACGGTCATTACCGAAGATAACAACACCCACGTTGTCGCTTTCCAGGTTCAGGGCCATGCCCTTTACACCACCTGGAAATTCAACCATTTCACCAGCCTGAACATTGTCCAGACCGAAGACGCGGGCGATACCATCACCTACAGATAATACTGTACCGACTTCACTGACTTCAGCATCGGCGCCGAAGCCTGCGATCTGGTCCTTCAGGACCTTGGAAATTTCCGCTGCACGGATATCCATTATTGAACCCCTTTCATCGCAATTGCGAGGTTATCAAGCTTGGTTTTGATGGACGTATCCACCATGCGAGAGCCAACCTTGACCACAAGTCCGCCAATCAGCGTAGCATCTACAGATGCCTCAATCGCCACATCGCGGCCTACAGCCTTTTTCAGCTGGGATTTTAAATCTCCCAGTTGGTTGTCGCTCAGTTCAGTTGAAGATACCACATCGGCAGTTACTTCGCCGCGGTGGTCAGATAATAATGTTGCAAACGCACCAGCTATCGACACCAGCGCATTCAATCGTCCATTCACAGCAAGGACGCCCAGGAATTTACCTGTAAGCGCGTTCAACTCAGCTGCCTTTGTCACGGCAGCAACTGCCTTGACTTGCTCGGAGCGTGCTATGATCGGGCTTTCAACGAGGGTGCTAAATTCTTCACTTTCAGTCGACAGTGCGACCAACCGGATAAGGTCTGATTCTACCGAATCAAGCACCTTGCCGTCCGCTGCCAAGTCAAACAGAGCAACGGCGTAACGACCGGCAATTCCAGATACTATGGCTTGTTGTGATGCCACGTCAGACTTTCCCTTGTTTTAGAGTGACTTAGTAGCATGGCCACCGCGTCATACCCCGTTAGATGGGCCCCGTGAGATCAAGCGCATAGAAAAGCGCCACGCCACAAGGACCCGTCGAAATGCGGCTTCCGTCTAGCACAAGCCCCACAGCCTTGCAAGACCCGTTGGGCGGTTTCAGTTGATTCTTTTCATCATCATTGCTTGTAGATAAAGGCAGACATTAACTTCCGGCTTTGCTGGTTGATCATCGCCTGCATCAAAAAGACACAAAGCCAACCCGTATGAGCCAGCTTTGTTACTATGATTTCGGTTTATCTTAATGCTATTACCAGCAGCAGGCCTTCTGTAGTTCGAAGCGCTTTTTAAGCCACCGATCAGCCATAAGCCAGCCGGCCATTTGGCCAAGTATAAGCAGGTTCTTAACCATTTTACCGGCTTCGGGCGCGAAAAATGACATCAAGAATGCGGTCGCTACCATTAACAGTGCCCATAGGGCTACATTGATACGAATATAGTGTTTCCGGTTTTTCATTAGCTGAGTTCCTTCTTCTGTAATTTATCGGTACTGGGTGAACAGGCGCTCTATTCGCTGACCCGGGACATCGGCAAGATGCTTTCGGGTAATCTTGATGCTATTAGCGGCCTCAAGCCTCCTAGGGATTAGAGCGTTTTTTAAGCCACAAATGTACTGTTAACCACCCGATCATTTCGGCGACGATAAATAGATTTTTGACCATTCTGCCAACATCAGGTGCAAGGGTTGACATCAACACTGCTGTGGCGACCATTAATAAGGCCCAAACGGCTGCATTGATGCGCGTATAATGTCTTGATTTTATCACAAGCTGAGTTCCTTCTTCTGTAATTTATTGGTCCTGAGTGAATAGGCGCTCTATTGGCCGCCCAAAAACATCGGCAAGTTTGAAGGCAAGCGGCAAACTAGGATCATATTTGGCGGATTCGATGGCATTGACTGTCTGGCGCGAAACACCCAGTTTTTCGCCTAGCACCGTCTGCGACCACCCAAGGTCAGTGCGAAGCGATTTAATAATATTTTGCATGCCTATCCCCTATTCATATGCGCGCTTGCGGACGATCGTTGACAGCCCCCAAAAGCCCATCAACATCGGCAACACCAGTGTGGTCTCCATATCGGGCAGCCCAGCATTTGTATAAAGACCCCAAACAAAGGTGATGCCGCCCGTTAGACAGGCGCTGATCAAGATGGATTCAAGATGGATACGCCTGATCAATTCATCCATCGCCATAATCGATAAATAGCTCTCGCGGATCGCCAAAAATACGCAGATCGCCGGCACCGCAATGATGGCAAGCAGAAGCGGATCGTCCTGCATGTCCTCGCGGACCCATGCCATCCAGATTATCGATACAACATAGGCTGCCATGTAGATGCCAAAGCGAACAGCTCGCTTTCCCTTTAGTGACGGTACAGATTCGAGTTTCATTATATTTCCTTTCATTAGAGTGTACGCTGTCGTGACCCGGGCCATTAGCTTCTTATTTGCTGTGCTATTGGCGGCCCTTTGCTTTTATTAGCTATCCTTTGTCTTGGCTGTAAAGTTTCCTTTACATGTCAAGTAAGCTTTACATAAGCTGTCCCATGCCAAGTGTCAAGTGCGGCTTACGTCTTTTTTAGAATAAATATTAAAAATAAAAGAAGTCTGGGCAATAAAAAAGCCCCTGGAGGCTAACGCGTCCAAGGGCTTTAATAAATCGATCAGAGGATCGAAGACTAGTGACCGGCAATAAGCCCGTCACGTTCCATGCGCTTACGTTCTAGCTTGCGGGCACGGCGGACAGCCGCAGCCTGCTCACGCGCCTTCTTTTCAGAAGGCTTTTCATAGAAGCGACGCAGTTTCATCTCACGATACACACCTTCGCGCTGAAGTTTTTTCTTCAAAGCACGCAGTGCCTGGTCAACATTGTTTTCACGAACAACAACCTGCATAGGTTGCTCACTCCTTTCTATTGGCAAATTAAGCACCAGTCGTAAAGCCGGTGCTGCGCCGAGCGCGACCCGTATAACAGGACTCGCCGATACGCTCAAGCCATTTCCACATTGTTCCAGAGCCCGCCCCCAGAACTAAATCTATCCGCCATTCCGTCTAACGGTCAGTTCATCCATCTGACCGTCAATTTGGGCGCCTCTTCTATGTATAGCTTGTATAAAACTAGCTTAAAGGTCACCCATAGGGATTGTGCGCAGGCGAATTGTACCATAAAATGCTTTGAAACACAAAACTGCTGTCGGCTAGTGTCCATATTGATTAGAATGCTCCGCAGACAAAGGGCCTACAGACAAAGGATTCACCAATGACCAGCGCCGCTGAACACAATGATGACATGACCCCTGATGAGGCCCGGCTGCCGCTGCTGGCTGCGATGATGGTTCATGTGCCTTTTGACGGCTGGACAAAGCGGGCGTTGGATCAAGCTGCCGCAGATGTCGGCGTCACGCCCGAGTTTGCAGAGCTTGCCTTTCCGGGCGGTGCTGAGGATGTCTTAGACCTGCATTTGAAGATCGCTGACGGCAAGATGATGACGGCGCTGGATGCGCTTGATCTGCCGTCAATGAAAATTCGTGACCGTATTACCACAGCCATCCGCGTGCGCTTGGAGCAAAATGTTGAACACAGGGAAGCCATCCGGCGCGGCCAAAGCTTGCTTGCTCTGCCACCGAATGTCGGTGCGGGCGCTAAGGCGCTGTGGCGGATGTGTGACCTGATGTGGCAGGCAGCCGGCGATACTAGTACCGATCATAATTGGTATACAAAGCGCATGATTTTGGCGGGCGTGTACCTGACAACCCTATCTATTTGGCTGGATGATGATAGCGAAGGCTTTGCGGAAACATGGGCGTTTCTTGATCGCCGTATTGATAATGTCATGCAGATCGAAAAGGCTAAGTGGGAGATTCGCAAGGTGACTGAGACCATGCCAGGTATCGGTCGCTTTCTGGGTCGTCTGCGTTACGGCGATCCAAAGAGCTGATGGCACACAAGGCACAAGCTGATTACCGATTTATCGTCACTGATAGGGTGGCAGAGCTGATAGAGCGCTGGCAGCGCTATCTGACCAGCGAGCGCCGACTGTCCAAGCATAGCATCAACAGCTACACCCGCGACATCGGTCAATTTCTGGTTTTTCTAGCCGATTATGAAGGCAGTGACGTGACGATTGCCATGCTGACGGGCGCAGGGGTTCCAACCTTCCGGTCCTTTATGGCGAGACGGCGTATGGATGGCTTTTCCAATCGCTCAGCAGGTCGCGCTTTATCCGGCATTCGCAATTTCTATCGATTCCTGGACCGGGTTGAGGGTTTTAGAAACGACGCCATCGCGGCCGTCCAAAGCCCAAAGCAACCGCACCGCATCCCCAGACCGCTTAGTGAAGACGACGCGGCGGCGGCGATTGATTTGGCCGGAGACATTCCCGAAGACAACTGGATCGCAGCCCGCGATCAAGCGGTAATCACCCTATTATACGGGTGCGGTCTCAGAATCAGTGAGGCATTGTCCCTAACGGGTAATAGTCTGGAGGGCGGCGAAACCATCGTCATTAAAGGTAAGCGTAATAAAGAACGCATTGTGCCCGTCCTGCCTATCGTTCATCAGGCGGTCGCTACATATAAAACGCTTTGCCCCTATGAGATATCGCCAGACAGCGCGTTGTTTCGCGGCGTCCGCGGCGGAGCACTGGGGCCGCGGGCCATTCAAGCGGCAATGCAAAAGGTCCGAATAAACTTAGGCCTGCCGGACAGCGCAACGCCCCATGCACTGCGTCATAGCTTTGCAACGCACCTACTATCAGGGGGAGGTGATCTCCGCACGATTCAGGAATTGTTAGGACACGCAGATCTATCTAGCACTCAGGTTTATACCGAAGTTGACGCCACCCGCCTGAAAAACGTATATGACAAAGCCTTCCGTCGGGCCTAAGGTATTATTTATGGAAAAAATGAACGCATATATATTGGTCGCCTTTCACGTCATTTTGAGCTTGATGGCCCTAATGCTTGGATATCTAGGCCTATTGATATGGCCCACCCTATCAGGTTCCGGCGCCTTTCCGATGATGGTTCTACTGATTATCGGCGCAATCTCGACCCATTTTTTCAGTTTTAAGGCCAGCCGCGACATCATGAATGCGCTCCGGGGCAACGCCGATTTCCCATCCCTTAACCTAATGCCTTTCCTTTGCGGCGGCTTCACCATCATTGTCGCCGCCTTCATGATGAAGAGCGGCGGCGCCTAAACTGATTGGCTTTGGCCGCCTGAATACGATAGGCCCCCTCGCTATTATCCGATTGTCTCCTTGCAAACATAACCATTTTTCAATATATCGGTAATTCCAGATATAACGATATGGAGAGTGGTGTGACGACAAGAATTGCAATCAACGGCTTTGGTCGGATGGGACGTTTATTCACGCGGGCTGTTTGGGGGCGCGGCGATATTGAGATCGTGGCGGTTAACGAGCCGTTTGCAGATGCCGCCACCAACGCGCATCTTCTGACTTTCGACAGTGTCCACGGCAAATGGGACCGCGAGGCCAGTGCTGACGGCGATAAGATGATGATCGACGGTAAGGCCATTTGTTGCACTAACGAAACAAACCCTGCGGATATCATTTGGACGGGCGGCGACGTTGATATAGTGATCGAATGTTCGGGCAAGTTTAAAACCGCTCAGTCGCTGCAGCCCTATTATGATCGAGGTATCGCTAAGGTCTTGGTATCCGCGCCAGTGAAAGAAGACGCCGCCCTGAATTTGGTCTACGGCATCAATCATAATCTCTACGACGGATCACAGCGCCTTATCACCGCTGCCAGTTGCACCACCAATTGCTTGGCGCCGGTCGTGAAGGTTATCCATGAAAAGCTAGGCATTAAGCACGGATCCATGACCACGATCCATGACATCACCAATACACAAGTGATTGTCGATGCGCCCCACAGCGATCTGCGCCGCGCCCGTGCCTGTGGCAATAGTTTGATCCCAACGACGACAGGATCAGCGACCGCTATCACGCTGATTTATCCAGAACTGAAAGGCAAATTAAATGGTCATGCGGTGCGGGTGCCGCTGCTCAACGCCAGCTTAACCGATTGCGTGTTCGAGCTGGAGCGGCAGACGACTGCCGAAGAGGTCAACGGTTTTTTCAAAGAAGCGGCCGATAGCTACCTGAAAGGTATTTTAGGCTATGAGGTACGGCCCTTGGTCTCGGTTGATTATTTGAATGATCCACGCTCAGGTATCATTGATGCCCTGTCAACGATGGTTATCAATGACACTCAGCTAAAGATCTACGCTTGGTATGATAACGAATGGGGGTACGTCTGCCGGATGGCTGATCTGTCCCTGATGATCGCTGACAGCTTGTAGGATTTCAAAATGACCAGCGATATCCGCAGTTATGGTCTTGTGACCGCATCCTATTGGGGGTTTACCCTGACCGACGGGGCGTTGCGGATGCTTGTCCTCCTGTATTTTCATGCGCTAGGCTATCAACCGCTTGAGCTTGCCTTCTTGTTCCTGCTTTATGAATTTATGGGCGTCGTCACCAACCTGTTCGGCGGCTGGATCGGCGCGCGGTTTGGCCTTCGGTTGACTCTATACGGCGGACTTATGATCCAAATCGCCGCGTTGGTGATGCTGAGCCTTTTGCCTAGCGACTTGAGCATTAGCGCTTCGGTAGCTTATGTGATGATGTCGCAAGCCCTATCGGGTATCGCTAAAGACCTAACGAAAATGAGCAGCAAATCAGCGGTGAAAATCGTCGCAGGAGACGGGTTAGATGGCCGACTTTTCAAATGGGTATCGCTGTTAACCGGGTCAAAGAATGCGTTGAAAGGGGTTGGGTTCTTTCTTGGTGGCTTTTTGCTAACAGCCCTTGGTTTCCAAGGCGCTTTACTAGCGATGGCTGGCGCGCTGCTGCTTGTTTTGATGGGCTGCGCATTCGGGCTGAAAAGCAACCTCGGCAAAGCCAAAGACAAAGTAAAATTCACCGAGATATTTTCCAGATCATCCGATGTGAACTGGTTATCCGCCGCACGGATTTTCTTGTTCGCCAGCCGGGACGTCTGGTTTGTCGTTGGCGTGCCCGTCTTCCTCGCAGGAACCCTTGGTTGGTCGAACGCCGAGACGGGCGGCTTCATGGCCAGTTGGATCATCGGCTATGGCTTTGTGCAAGCCTTGGTCCCCAAGCTGCTCAGCAAAAGCCGGGACCTAAACCGGGCAGCGGGATCGGCGAGGCTGTGGGGCGCGATGCTTGGTTTGATCCCGATCGCTATTGTGCTGGGCTTTGATCATTTTTCACAGGTTTGGCTGATTGGCGGGCTGATTATCTTCGGCGTGTTTTTCGCAGTAAACTCAGCGGTTCATAGTTATTTGATCGTGGGCTATGCTGACGTTGAAAAAGCCTCACTCAGCATCGGGTTTTATTATATGGCCAATGCGATCGGCAGGCTAACCGGCACCCTACTTTCGGGCCTTATTTTTCAGTTCTACGGACTGATTGCCTGCTTGATTGCCTCTAGCATCATGATTTTGATTGCGGTCCTCTTTACACTTCCTCTTGGCAAGTCAAACGAGCAGGAGGCATATAGTGAATGATGATCAGGCCATTAAAATTTTATCAGCGCTGGCGCAGCCCACCCGCTTTCAGGTCTTTCGAGAGCTGATTAAGGTGGGCGAGGCAGGGCTGAGAGCAGGCGTCTTGGCTGACGCCCTGTCGGTGCCCCAAAACACCATGTCGGGACACCTCAGCGTCCTTACTAATGCTGGCGTCATCCATAGCATCCGAAAAGGCCGTGAGCTGCATTACAAGCTAGATCATGATGCGGTCAGGGTCTTCATGACCTATCTTACGGAAGATTGCTGCGAAGGCCGACCCGAACTGTGTGGGTTAGCAAATCCCTCCAACAATCAAAATTGCTAAAGTAATTATGCTATTTACTTGAACAACTTACGATGGGTACCTATCTTTCAATCATGCTATTAGAAGCCCTCACCACCGCAGCCATGCCTGCTCGCACACCGTCTGACAGGCGGGCAAAGCGTATGGGGTTTTTATACGAATCCATTGCCATCAGCGCCAGATACAGCCGCAACTTCAGAAAGTGGCGCCCCCACTTACAGGCCTGTAAAAAGCATATCGCCGACTCTATATCGATGGTACCAGCCACTGGCCGTATTGTCATTTTGGGCAGCGGGGCGTGGCATGACATGCCCGTGTCGAAGCTAGCCCGACACGGTGCACAGATTGATCTGGTAGATATTGTTCATCTTCCGTTGGCCCGGATGAAGGCGAAGCTTCATAGTAATTTTAATCTGATCGAAGCCGACCTGACGGGTTACGCCGAGGCTTATGACAAATGGGACGGCAGGGCAGACAGCCTGCCAGAACCGCCAGCCGTAGCGCCCTTCTCAATTGAGAGAGCTGATCTTGTCATCTCACTTAATATCCTTAGCCAACTGCCTATTGCATTTACCGCCAGCCCTCCTGCGAGCGAGGCTGAGGCAAGGCTGGCCAGTGCATTACAGTGGGCGCATCTGGACGCCCTAGGCAAGGTCAAAGGCCGCGTCTTGCTTATCAGTGACCACCACCGCACGGAGATCACAAGTAAAGAGATTCACGAAATTCCAACGGTTCAAAAGAGCCTATTGCCCGATAACATGGTTGATAGTTGGGCCTGGCACATCGCGCCGCTAGGTGAAGTGGACCGCGACACCGACATTAAATTGCGCGTGGGTGTTTGGAAAGACTTTAATATAAAATAGAAACTCAACAAACCAAATAGAAACTCTATAAAAAGGGATGATCGAATGACCATTGCCCGCAAAATTCAGTCGCTGGCAGCTTGATAACCAGCAGCATGATGATGACAGGACCCGCCATGAGTGATGATGAAAAAGACCCTTATATTTGGATGGAAGAGGTTTTAGGTGAGAAGCCGTTGAACTGGGTCCGCGAACAGAATGCGCTGAGCGAAGCGCGGCTAGCAGGCGACCCTCGTTTCCAAGCGATCAAAGATCGGGCGTTAGAGACCTTCACGTCTAAGGACCGGATTCCTTACGGGATGATCTATAATGATGATGTCTATAATTTTTGGCAAGATGAGACCCATGTGCGGGGTATTTTACGCAGAACCAGCTTGGATGATTATCTAAAAGGCAGGGATAACTGGACGACTGTTTTAGATATTGACGCGCTTGCGACACTAGAGGATGAAAACTGGGTCTATAAAGGCCGGGACTGTCTGCCCCCTGACCATAAAAAGTGCTTAATAAACCTGAGCCGAGGCGGGTCAGATGCGGTCGTGGTGCGTGAATTTGACCTGACGACAGACAGCTTTATTAAAGATGGGTTCGCCTCACCAGAAGCCAAACAGCAAATTGCTTGGTTGGACGAAGATACGCTTTTGATCGGCACCGATTTCGGTGAAGGCAGCATGAACACCAGTGGCTATGCGCGTCAAGTGCGGGTCTGGAGCCGGGGCACACCCTTGGGCGATGCCAAAATGATATTCGAAGGACGCGAAGATTACCCCTTCACCTTCCCATCGGTTAGCCACCGACATGACGGAAAATATGTCCTGATCGGTGAGATGCCTGATTTCTTCACCCAGACATTCTCGCTCTATGACGGTGAGAAAATCGTCCCTCTTGATCTGCCGCTAGGCATAAGTTTTAGGGGGTTTTTCCGCGATCAAATGATGATTCAGATGCGCGATGATTGGACTGTCGGCGCTGTCAAGGTCCCTAAAGGGAGCTTGGTATCGGTAAGAATTGGTGACTTAGTCAGCGGCACGCCGCAGAATAGCCTGCAAGTAATCTTTAGCCCAGATGAAGGTATGGCCGTCCAAGGTGTATCTATTGGTAAGGACCGAATCCTAGTGGATACCTTGGTTGACGTGAAAGGCCGTCTGTACACTCTAACCCTTAACGACTTTGGTTGGGCACAGCAGGTCGTTGACCTACCCGAGGCTGGCAGCATTCGCATTGTTAGCAATAGCGGCGGCAGCGATAACGCCCTCATCAACTTTGAAAGCCATCTTCAGCCAGACACCCTGTATCATATGGACGCTTCCGGCCAATTGGCGACGGTTCGATCGCTGCCAGCTAAGTTCGATGCCAGCGCTTTTCAAACGGCGCAGAAATTTGCGACCAGCCCCGACGGTACGAAAATACCCTATTTCTTGATCACCCAAAAAGGCACCCAGCTAGACGAGGACACCCCCACCCTACTGTATGCCTATGGGGGTTTCGAAATTTCATTAACGCCTGATTATCTGGGAGGCGTAGGAATGCAGTGGCTTGAGGCAGGCGGTGCCTATGCTGTCGCCAACATTCGCGGCGGCGGTGAATACGGCCCTAGCTGGCATCAGGCGGCGCTCAAGCAAAACCGTCAAAAGGCCTATGATGATTTCATCGCGGTCGCAGAGGATCTGATCGCTAACGGGCTTACCAGCCCAGAGCATCTGGGTATTCGCGGTGGGTCTAACGGCGGCCTGCTTATGGGAGCCATGATTACCCAGCGGCCTGATCTGTTTAATGCGGTCATTTGTGCGGTGCCTTTGCTGGATATGCTGCGCTATCATAAGCTGCTGGCCGGAGCGTCATGGATCGGTGAGTACGGCGATCCTGATAAGGCCGAGGACCGCGCATGGATAAAGCAGTGGTCGCCTTATCAAAAAGTTGGCGAGCAAGATGCCTATCCCGAGGTCTATTTCTATACCTCAACGCGCGACGATCGTGTGCATCCTGGACACGCCAGAAAGATGGCGAAGAAGATGATGGATATGGGGCATCCAGTATTATATCATGAAAACATAGAGGGTGGTCATTCTGCGGCTGCTAACCTGAAGCAGGCCGCCCATGCCACAGCAATGCAGCTGACTTATCTGCTGCAAAAACTAAAATCAGGATCATAAACAACAGTGTCGCAAAGGGGGGCTAAGATGGAAATAGTTCAAGTTCCAGCATTTCAAGATAATTATCTGTATCTGTTACATGATCCAGATAGCGGCGTCACAGCGGTTGTCGATCCGGGTGATGCCGCTCCAATCCAGAAAGCTCTGAGTGAGCGAGGATGGCAGCTGGACTATATCTTAAACACCCATCACCACCCTGACCATGTCGCCGGCAACTTGGCCTTAAAGGACACCTATCGGGCAACCATTATTGGCCCGGCGGCTGACAAAGACCGAATTCCGGGCATCGATGTCGCTTTATCGGAGGGCGAGACTTTCGATATCGGCAACTATACCGCAGCAGTGATCGATGTGCCCGGCCACACAAAAGGTCACATCGCTTGGTATTTTGAATCCGTGAGCGCCCTCTTTTGCGGCGATACCCTGTTCGCGATGGGGTGCGGTCGATTGTTCGAGGGAACACCAGAGCAAATGCTTGCATCACTAGATAAGATCGCAGCCCTTCCCGATAATACGCGGATATATTGCGCGCACGAATATACGATGGCCAATGCTGACTTTGCGATCACAGTTGATCCCGATAATGTGGCATTAGGTGCCCGAATTAGGACAGTTGCAGCCCTGCGAGAGAGACGGCAGCCGACGGTTCCCAGCTTACTTGGACTGGAGAAACAAACGAATCCATTCCTAAGATCATCGAGTCGGGCGCTAGCGGACGGCGTTGGATTACCAGGTGCCGACCGTCTGGAAATATTCACCAAAACCAGAGAATTGAAAGATAATTTCTAAGATAATTCTGTTTTTCCTTTACCTTCGATGTCTTCACCTATAGGTTGGCAAAATCGATTCGCCGGGGCAACAGACCCAAAACGGTGTTAATCGTGAATTAGAATGCACGACCAGACTCCTTACGCGCCTGACTCCTGCTATTTTTAACTGCGTAAGAGGATATAAATAAAATGGCAAACGGTACTGTCAAATGGTTCAACGCCACTAAAGGCTTTGGTTTCATTCAACCTGACGAAGGCGGCAACGACGTTTTCGTACACATTTCTGCTGTAGAAGCTGCTGGCCTTAACGGTCTTCAGGACAACCAGAAAATTTCTTTCGAGCTAGTAGAAGACCGTCGTGGTCGTAGCTCAGCTGGAAATCTGGAACTGCTCTAGTCAGCTCCACGGAAAATTGATGGAAAGCCCGGCTTATGTCGGGCTTTTTTTATGCTCTCCCTCCAAATTCGCTAAATGATACCGATACGGTATAATTTTGGTTTTCTCCCCCGAAAGCCTCAGCAGTTTCAGATTTCAAAATTTCAATATAAATTAGAATTATTTATCATTTAATGAATATCAATAGCATAATCATCGAATAATATTTTAATTCATTGCCATTATTAGAATTTTTTTCTATTTTAGAGGCTGTTTAATGACAGCGAAAAGCCGCAAATATAAAAGTTGGCTCGGAGAAGACCATGTCCTACCTACCTATAATACTGAAAAGCGAGCGGCAGCATGCGCTCCTCGTTGGTAATGATTCAAATACAGCGGCCAAAGTTAGACTACTTCTTGAAAATGGCGTCCGAGTGACAGTAATAGAGCCCGGCGCCGAGGAAACACTGAGGCAGGCAAATCTTTTAGGCGGTGCTGATCTGCTTTCCTTTGAGAGTAGAGTTGTGCAGGGGAGTGATCTTGTTGGCATAACTTTATTTTATGTAGTTGGCCAATCCCCGGCAGAGCAGCAACGATTATTAGCCCTTGGAAGATCTTTAGGGGTTCAAACAACATTGGTTGACGGCCCTCCGGGTAGTGATTTTATTAGCCCCGCAATTGCGAAGCGCGGCCCTATATCGGTCGCATTCAGCACGGGCGGCGCCGCCCCGGTGTTTGCACGAAGACTAAGGGCTGATATAGAGCGAATTTTGCCGCAGAATTTGGGGCCGATTGCAGCGGCTGCTGGCCGTCTGCGCGATCAGATTAAAGATATCATCGGTGACCAAACAGCTAGACGTCAATTTTGGGACAGTCTTTATGACCATGCTGATAGCGCAGAATTTTCGCTCAATGATGAAAAAGCACTTGAAGCACGGATCATCGCTTTCGCGCGTAAAAGCCTAGAGCTTCAAACCAATAGTACTGGTGCTGTTGAAACAGGCCTCGTCCAATTGGTTGGCGCTGGGCCTGGTGATCCCGAGCTATTAACGATCAAAGCGCACCGCGCCTTGCAGCAAGCTGATCTAATTGTTTATGACAAGCTTGTCAGCGATGAAGTGCTGTCGCTTGCCAGACGAGACGCTGAATTTATTTTTGTTGGCAAGACCAAAGGCAACCACGGCATCGGCCAAGACGGTATCAACAAGATTTTGATTAGTGAAGCCAGGAAAGGCCGCCGCGTTGTGCGTCTAAAAGCCGGCGATCCTATGGTCTTTGGTCGCGCGGGCGAGGAAATCGATGCCGCCCGAGAGGCAAGTGTGCCGCTTGAGATTATCCCCGGCGTAACAGCATTATCCGGGATTAGCAGTAGCACCCAAATTCCCTTAACCCACCGCGATCATGCCCAGGCGATCACTCTAGTCACTGGCCAATTGAAAGATGGTTCAGTCCAGAATTTTGATGGCCTCGTCGGTGAGGGCCGGACACTAGCTATCTATATGGGTCTAAGCAGCGCCGCTGAGATCAAGGCAACTTTGCTGGACAAGGGGATACGCCGATCCATGCCCATAGCCATCATTGAGAATGGAACGCGGGCCGATGAGCGCCGTTTTTACGGCACTGTCAGCGACCTTGATGGTTTGGTCAGCCGCAACGGTATCAAAAGCCCCGGTCTGATCATCATCGGTGAGACGGTGAG
>Ga0316189_10003822_pt1 | contig 14591 bp, 13 predicted proteins | sample LowCovwburrow_MG_FD_204930 | JGI IMG/M metagenome (GOLD analysis project Ga0316189, IMG submission 204930) | Coastal sediment microbial communities from Maine, United States - Lowes Cove worm burrow | ecosystem: Environmental > Aquatic > Marine > Coastal > Sediment | place: USA: Maine...
GGATATTAGCAAGCTCCGCTCGAACCCGTGGCCATACGAGCTTCATCGACCCAGACGTATCAATCACGAAAACGATATAGTCGCTATCCACAGGTATCCCGCCCACTTCGGCTGACATCTCTTCATTGATGACCTGGCGACGACTATCAAGAGACATCTGCGCCGCGGCAACCTCATCAGCACTCTTATCTAAAACGCTCAAAACTCTCTCGGCAGAAGCAACCTGATCTTCGGTCTTCTCTGTTGCTGCCTGAAATCTTGTAAGCTCGGCTTTTTCCTGACTTGCACGCTCAGTTAACGAGGCAACCCTGTCCTGCGCTTCAGCAAGCTGGGATCGCACCATATTATATTGCTCGCGTAAATCGTTCGACGAGGGAATTTCTTGCGGGCTGCTTCCCCCCCCGCCCGTTCTATTAATAAGCAGCAATAGGAGCACGGCCCCAAAACCACAGCAAATAACATCAAGGAATGAGAATCCGAAAATCTCAAGCTCGCTTCTGTTGCGACGCCGACTCAAGGCCAATTACGAGATGGGCTTAACATTCGTCCTCCTGAGTCTTTCGCCAAAATCCAGTATGCATATGCCGCCATTGGATCACCCTCTATTGGTAGCAAAATCGTGTTTACTCTCATCCGAGAAGCTACCAAAGAGTATGCTTCTTGAAAAAGTGTATAGCGTTGCTTCCCTGTTATTTGTTGCGATCTCGGCGCCTTCTTGCCTAGGGTTGGCAAGCCATCTGTAATTAAATATACCGAATCTGCGCGAGGCGATAAACTTCTAGCGGCAAAAAATGCGTTATATAGGCTTGTGCCACCGTTTGGTGTTTCCTTAGTAGCAGAAAAGAGTGCACTGGAGACCGCTGCAGTGTCACTAGCAGAGACCCATCTGTCCTCAGGGTAAACGATAGCCGCCTCCGAGAAGCTGATTATCTTAACCATACTATCCGGAGGAAGTTTATTGACTAACCAGCTGGCAATTTTCTTTGTTCTGATCCATTTTGGTGCGAGCGCGGCGCTGGCTCCCCCACGGGCTCTTCGCCTTAATACATTTATGATTTTCTCATCAAGCATGCTGGCCGAGCGATCAACCATTATTACTATTCTCTTTCCCGTCACGTTTATTCCGGTAAGGAATTTCTGCTTGGCCTCTCCCTCAGCGGCAACCCTTGACGCATCCTGCTGCTCGTCAAGCCTATCTTCTGCCGCACTAGCAGTCTGTTTCGCCGCTGCAAGCTTTTCAGCTTTCTCCAACGCTGTTCCCTCGAGGCGAGCCAACATACTTTGTTTTAGCTCAAGTTCTCGTTGAAGCGAGGAAAGCATATCTGCGCTGGCCGCTGATGTAGCCCCCAGATCAGTGATCAATTCATTGGTTGAGGATAGCTCTTGCGTGCTAGACGCAATATCGCTCTTTAGTCGTTCGGTTTCTCTCGAATCTGGATCGCCAAAACTTACAGAATGATCAACGATTAAGAATAGCAGAATAACAGCGCCAAAGCCGCAGGACATTATATCCAAGAAAGCTAAATTGAAGCCTAAGCCAGTTCTTTTCTTTTTTCGCCTGCTCATACGTTTTGGCTTTTACTCACTTTGTCGTCAGCTGTGACAGCAAATATTTATGGCAATATGCATTACATCTTAAGATCAGCCGATCCTGACGCATTTGAAGGTGGTGAAGAAAGAACATGAGAACAATCGATAATAACAACGCTACAAGAGTTGAATTGAAAGCTACGCCCAGACTTTCTGTTATGCCTGCAATGTCACCGTCTAGTGCCTCGCCTGCCTTGGATAACGCTTCTCCGATACCTCTCACAGTCCCAATAAAGCCTACAGAAGGAATAGCCCAAGCAATATAGCGTACCATAGAAAGCTCTGCTTCCATATGATCTGCCTCAGATTCGCTAACCTGATGAGAGACTTCAGTAGCGCTGCTAATATCCTCGGTGCCGTTAAAGTGATGCAGTCCCGTGGTCAGCATTTTAGGCAGAATAGCCTCACGTTCGGCCGGATCTTGAAGCGAGTTCAATGACTGAATATATTTTGCGGCAGTATCCGGCTTTATTTTCTCATCATCTTTTCGAGGCAGGTAATTTTTATCCAACAATTGGACCTGGTATGAGGTCGCCCTGAACCTCAACACGATAATACCCATCGCCCAAACAAATAAAATAAAGCTCGCTTCTTGTTCGTAATCTTTAAGCATGACTGAGATGGTTCGAGGCGCAGGCTCACCCAAATCACGAGTTAATTGTATATCGGCTTCAGCCTGAGGTCTTATGACCACAGTGAAAATTGAATGAATAATCAAGACCGCGAGCAAGGCGGCTAACACCTGCGCTGCGAAACCATACTTTGCAGAATTGTTCATTTTAATACCCTAAATGTCTATTGGAAATGTTACTGAATCATCTGCATCGATCTCAACCGATACCGTGACATCATCAATTTCCGAGCCTTTCTCAGCATCTTGGGACTTTACAATACCGCTGAGCAATCCGATCATTATCGCACCGACTAGAAGCTTTTCTGTCAGGTTCGAGTTGAGTTTTCTTCTATCCATTAATTGACCCACCTTCCAATTCTGAAACCAATATGTGGCTCAGCACGATTGCTATATGTCCGAAATGAAAGTCGAATATCTCTTTCACTACCCGACTTCCAGCTTGACCCTCTGACGACGCGGCCTGCGCCTAGCCGCGGACCGGTTGGGTCTACTGTAACCTCTCCGGCCCTTGGAATACTAATTGAATATTGATCGTGAACCCACTCTGAGGCGTTGCCACCCAGGTCGTAAATACCCATAGCATTGGCTTGATATGATTTTACCGGGGCAAGCTGCTTTGAACCATCATTATAGTTGGGAATGCGATGAGGCAGGCTAGCACTGGAACTTTCATCTGCAAAATTACCTGCATTTTTAGGAACCGTGCTTGAACTACCCCATGGATACTTATTAAGAGACTCTGCGCTGCCGCCGGCAACCCTGGCCGACCACGCCCATTCTGCTTCTGTGGGGAGACGGTATCCTATACTATTCGGATCGAAGCCAGTAACTTGGCCTCCAGAAACAGAATAAAAGAGTCCTAACCCTTCCTGCTTGCTAAGCCAATTACAATATAGAGCCGCTGTATTCCATGTTAAATTGGTAACTGGTTTATTAGGCTCGGCTTTGAGTGATGGGCCCATTTTTTCAAACTCATTAATGCCTGGGTTGGCTTTGACAAAAGCTGAAAACTGTCGTCTAGTGACCTCGCTATCGCTCATATAAAACCACCGCTTTAAATCAATTCTCTTTTCGACTTCATTAGCCTGCTGGCCTTTCTCTCCCCGAGGAGCGCCCATCTTAAATGGGCCAGGCCGCGCTAAAATCATTGTTTGCCCGCCATCTGAAACATACGTCTCTTGCGCTTCTGAAATCCTTGCTTCTTCAATAGTTTTCAAGGCTACCTCAATCGTCGAAGTATCCCCTTTGTAAAGCAATACTTGACGCGTAACCGACCTATAGCCTTCGCGTTCAAATCTAAATTCGTAATTTTCCACCGGTAGCTTGATACGAAGCGGCGTTTCTCCTCTCATTTTGCCATCAATAAAAATTTCGGCAGTGGGGGTGCTTGATACAGATACGTGTCCAAATTGGCGAGTTAGGACCGCATTCACCACCCGAGTATTCGACGAGCTTGCTGGAATAAACCCTTGCCAAGAATCATATCCCTCCTTGGTAACCTCTATTTTCAGACGCTTAGAAGTATCGACACCTAGGCTCACAGGAGAGACCCCTATGTACTCGCCGTCAATGAACACCATGGAGGAAGCCGGATTGCTATTGACCTCTATCATCGCCGCCGCGGGTTTAAGCGTTATCTTTTCGGCTTCAATTTTAGGGCCACGATCAATCTCCAGAAGCTGCTTCTCAACTTGGTAGCCCTTCTTTCGGTATGTTAAAACATAAACATCTGGCTGAAGATCAACGGTTAGCGGCGTATACCCCAACTCAATGTCTCCGTTCATCACCGCTGCCCCATCCGGGGTTGATGAAAGCTCAACAGTTCGCCAGTTGGGCACCAGATCAATTGTATAAACCTGCTCCTCACCCCTGCCTTCGATATCAATTGTTCCCGAGGCTGACAAATAAAGCGGATGCGTAATTCGATACGTGTATGAGCCCTCTTTCAGGCTCGCACTATATGGAGCAGCGTCCACAATTAGCTCTTCATTGATAAATAGGGTAGCGCTCTTGATACCAGGTAGATCAAAAACCGCCTGGCCAGGCTGCTTATTCAAAGCAATCGAAATAGTGTCCGGGATTGCACTATTGAACTGGATTTCCGTTTTGTCTTCTATATAGCCCGGTGCGCTCGCCATAACTGTGTGGAGCCCATCGAAACCGATGAGGCGCTGCCCAACTATGACAGATAGCCCTGAGGCATGCTCAATCTGTGCATTGTCAGGTGTCGTTTTCAATACAATCACGCGCGAGAATAATAATAGCCCCAATAATATCAGGATCATTATTCCAGTGAGGTTTGCGAATAAAAGCTTATTCAGCCCGGCAGATTGCCCCGAGCTATTATTTAGCCTAGAGGGAACAAAAACCTCTATATCTTCAGAATTATCACTAGAATCTTTCATTTGCTGCAATCTCTATGGATAATTGAGGACTTCCAATTGGAATTGTTACTGATTGTCTTTGGTTTTTATATCCGTTGCGGCGCGCTTCGAAAACATAATTACCGGGGTAAAGTTGTATGGTTTTCTTTTTGAAGGGGCTAAAATTTTGGCCACGTAATATCGTTACGCTACTTCGGTTATCTGAAATCAAATTAACACTCACAGGAATACGGACTTTGTCGGCAACAGTCTTTGCTTGGTCTAATGATAACTGTAATTTAGAGGGAAGTTCCCGACCCTCCAAATCCTGAAATAACGATACAGCAGATTGATAAACAGCGCTATCTGAGAGCCGTAAAGGGCTGGTCAGCAATCTATCTAATTTTTGTTGCTTATTGTTATAAAACAACGCTGTCAATTGACCCTTTTCAGCGAATTCTATATTCGGTTGAATCTCTAGGGCTCGCCCAAAAATATCAAGCGCTTCACTCCAATTCTCACTTTGCATGGCCGTTTCCGCCTGAGATTCCAGTTTATCAAGTTGCCATTTCACCTTCAAAGTCTTTGCGCTACTTAATGCATCTCGTGCTTCGCTTGATCCGGAATTCAAAGTTAGAGCTTTTTGAAATAATCGAATGCCTGCGTCAAAGTCATTCTGGGCTACTTTTGAATGCCCATCTTTCAACAATGTGTCGAATGACAGTTGACGAGAAAGCCCACGTATTTTTCTTGATAAACCATCAATCTCACTCCGGGCAGGATCAATTGCCTTTGCTTCGCTTAGCAAAGCGGAAGCGGTCGATAGCTCGTTGCTATCAATGTAAAACTCAGCCTTCAATATCAGGTTGCTGACCTTTTCACCGTTAAGTGCTGAATTCAAATTTGCCAAAATCTCTTCATCACTGGGGTCGATAAAGCTCGCCACCTCCAATGAATCATACGCTGCCTGATAGTTTTGTTCTGCCAGGAGCCGGCGGCCTTCAGAACTGAATTCTTCAAAAGCGAGAGTTGACTCACTATCAATTCTGTCCGCATAATCTAGAGCAGCAGCATAGCCATCTCTGGCATCCTTGTATCTTTGCTCGGTGTAAGCCTTGTCACTGTCAGCTACATCCTCCAAGAACTCTTCAAAAGCCTCGCTGGCCCATTGCATCACGGCTTTAGCCTCAAGATTCTTGCGGGCCTCCGCTACTTTTGCCGATATCTCAAGTGACTGCTGCCGCCATGCCTCCTGCATCGGCGTAAGGCTATCGCCAGACGTAATCGGAGGTGGGGCCTGATCATTGGAAGTGCGCTCAACAGCCGGTAAGGCGATCTGTTCTTCTAAGGTGCTGTTTGGAGTGTATAAGGCAAGACCAATGAAAAGACCGCCCATTAAAACAACCGCAATTGCCGCAAGCAATACATTAACACCAGCGAAATCCTTGGTCTTATTTCCCTCAAGATAGTCTGCCTTACCCACGAACGGCAGTTCTGTTTTATCGTTATGATCTTCCACTAAAGCTCAACTCCAACAGCAACTATGAGGCATAGGTCTCGCTGGCATATACTCTGGCCAACAGATTTCTGAATTGCTGAAATTGATCCGATATGGTTCCAGTGAGTGTTTCAGTTTCATTCTCGATTTCAATAACCTGAGGCTCCAGCGCTTTATCAAAGCTTGAGGTGTGCTCCGACATCATTGAACGATACTGTTTTGCCTGTTTGTTCTTTTTGATACCGCTAGCAACACCAACAGCGCCGCCACCAATCAAGCCAATAGCCGCCGCGTCGCCGACCGAGCCATTAGTTTGAGTGGCTACAACAGTTCCTGCGACTGCAGCTAGAATGCCACCCCAAATCCTCGCATTTGCTTTCTTCTTGGCTTCCCGCATTGCTGCATACTCGATTGAGTTGGCTTCTCGCCACTGCCTATAGTCAGCAGACATATTGGTGGCGAAATTACTAAAAGTAATCTGCATCGCATCAGTAAACATATCGTCACGAAGCTTCAGCATACTGATACGTTGCATCATTGGATCGTTATCCGCGGGCATAGATTTAATTTTATATCTAGTGCCTTTTCTATTGCTAACCTTAACCATGCCCTCAAACGCTTCAGGAGCAATCTCGATAGCGTAACGCATCTTGGTGGTATTCTTTACCCTAGACAATTTCTTGTCGTTATACATCAAGACCTTGTAATATAAATCGGCAGCGACTTCTGCCAACACTGGCCGGTAAGGATCAATAGTTTTTTTCCTGCCATCCCTATAAAAACGAGGATGAACCTTGCCTTTATATTTCTTGTTAACAATTTTTTTTCCAGTGCTATCAAACGACGACATTGCTAGTTTTAAAGATCCACCAGTCGACTCTTCAATAGTAATATGAACGACAACATCACTTATTACATTTTTCCGAGAAGGCATGACCCGAACAGCCCCCCAACGGCCGCTTTCTGTCATCATCGCTGCCAATTGCACAGCCAAGTACCGCGACTCAGCGCGTCTAACATCAGGATAAATACCCTGTTTTTCCTGGTCCTCATATTTTTGAGGTATACCAGGATCAAATACTGGTATTGCGACGTCCAACTTCTGCGCTGCCATCGTTGCTGTACATCCCAAAAAAGAACCTAGAACAACAATTAAGCCAAGCGGCAAAAATCTAATTATCATCTCAATTTATCCCCACTTACAAATTCATTCAGGCGGCTTAATGCCTACCATTCTTCTATAATCGTCCCACAGCCTAGACCGCACCTCGGGGTCACTTTCAGCCTCAGCGGCCTCACGAATCTGCTTCGATACAATATCCCCATTATGCTTAGCTGGAATGTCCGCTGGAATTGGGAAAGACGGTGTTGGTGTCAATTTCCGGTCCCCTGATGCTGGATCAGTGCCAGAGATTTTCAATTCTGATGAAGACCCAGCATCGACTTGGGGTATTTCAGTGCCTTTCAAGCTGTTTTGATTGCCGCCAGCGGCGCCGCCATTGGCACCACCACCTGCGGCGCTAGCGCCTCCCCCCGATGAGCCTGCGCTATCAATGACCACCGTCACACACTGGTCTAAAATCCTAAGGGCATTCTGAAATTCATCATCTAGGCGCTGCGTCCTCTCCTCGGCCGTCTCAATCCCAGAAGGACGGTGAGATTCTTTATAGGACTGACAGTCAATCTCGATTGTTTCCTTCGCTTGCTTCTCATCTTCAGCAGCAACCCAAGGTAGGCCCGACAAAACGGCTACCGATACCCCTAAAAGAAGTATGCGCACTAATACAATCATTGAAATAAACCCTGTCTCGCACTTACTACACAACTATTGCATGATCATTTAATCTGCACAATAGAAGATTTCGGCTTGCCCGTTTTTATTGCGATACCTAAATATCTCAGTGAGATCGATACCATGAGGGAGCTTCTAGCCTGAATCACGACATCGCCGTTATCACTAGATATTTGGATGAAATATTCGAAGGCCAGAAATGGGGCTACGCGCCAGCTACGCGCCAGCGGGGAAAAAACATCATTTCCATAAAGACAAAAAAATGAGTATATTCAATAACTTATATGGTCGGGACGACAGGATTTGAACCTGCGACCCCTACACCCCCAGTGTAGTGCGCTACCAGGCTGCGCCACGTCCCGCCATAATAAAGCTCCGGCACCTGGTTCGCCGAAGAGGTCGGACTATAACCACCGGCATTGCGGCATGCAAGCGTGAATTAAGCGTTGAATCGATTATATTTCATGATGTTTTCAAGCTGGTAAATAGCGCGACGTGGGCGTGCTAATCTAGACGCTGATCATTCTACGCAGCGCCACAAGCTGATCATGGACAGCCCGAAGACTAACATCTTCGCCCCCATGCTCGGACGGGGAAAGGACAGAATCGCCAGCCATATCATAAGCTGGTCGGCTATCATCGAGCGGTTGTTCGATTGGCGCCGTTTCTTCTGCTGGAGCAGAGTCCAGGTCTACCTGATGTGAAACTCTGCGCGCCTCCTCTGCCTGCAAACCACCAGGCAAATTACCCGCCAAGCAATTAGCGACTACGGACTTTAAGCCCTGATCTTTGAAAAGCTTTTGAGCACCACGGATCGTTAGGCCGTCTTCATGCAGAAGTTGGCGAATGGTGATCAACAAATCGACATCTTCGGGCCGGTAATAGCGGCGGTTACCACCGCGCTTCATTGGCTTGATTTGCGTGAATTTGGTTTCCCAAAACCGCAAGACATGCTGCGGCAACTCAAGATGATCTGCGACCTCTGAAATTGTTCTGAAAGCGTCGCGGCTCTTACTCACTCGGGGATTCCTTCCACACGCACACAGCAGCTCAAGGCAGGCGCCTTAGCCGTTATTGATCCGATCTTTCATCACCTGAGAGGGACGAAACACAAGGACACGCCTTGGATCAATCGGGACTTCCTCACCCGTTTTCGGGTTACGGCCTATCCGACCATTCTTATCCCGCACCAGAAAGCTGCCGAACGATGATATTTTGACGTTTTGACCATCTACCAAGCTGGCAGAGACATTGTCTAACACCTGTTCAACCAGTTCAGCGGACTCGTTTCGTGACAGTCCAACTTCATCGTAAACTGCTTCTGTGAGATCAGCTCTGGTCAATGTTCTACCCGCCATGATATTTATCCTTCATCCCTGATTTTCCGACTCCGTAATACAGGCTACGTTATGCACGGTGCTAGAGTCAAGATTTCTGCTAAAACGCAAGGGGTTACACTGTTTTGATATAGTAGATAATCAAACCCCGCAGCGTTACAAACTAGAGAACCCTCTAATCTGAGAGCGCCTCGACCACCTCTTCAGCATCCGGAATGTCAGAAAGCCCCTGCTCGATTAGCTTGTTTAGATTGTTTGCAGCCATATCATACGCCATGCCAAGCGCAGCCGCATAACCGTGGGCATTCGCGCCGCCGTGGCTTTTGACTACCAAGCCGTTTAGCCCTAAAAATACACCGCCGTTATGATTATTCGGGTCCAAGTGATCTTTGAAGGATCGCAGACCCGGCTTTGCCAACAGGTATCCTAGCTTGGCAATTGGCGATGATCGGAAAGCGTCCCCCAGCAACTGCGTGACCAGCTTCGCCGTGCCTTCCGCCGTTTTCAGCGCAACGTTTCCGGTGAACCCATCGGTTACAATCACATCGACATCGCCTGAGCCAAGACCATCACCCTCAACAAATCCAGAATATTTCAGTGGCAAATGATCGGATAGCTTCAATATCTCAGCAGCTTCGCGGATAACATCGCGGCCCTTTAGATCTTCAACTCCGACATTCAAAAGACCGACAGTTGGCCGTGACAGGCCAAGAACAGAGCGCGCGTATGCTGCGCCCATGATCGCAAACTCGACTAAATTTTGCGCGTCAGCCTCAACATTCGCCCCCAAATCGAGCATTACACACTCGCCGCGAAGGGTCGGCATCAGTGAAACGAGTGCCGGCCTAGATATGCCCGGCAACGTTCGAAGTGTAAACTTGGATAAGGCCATCAAAGCACCAGTGTTACCCGCAGACACGGTGGCATTGGCCTCGCCGTCCTTAATCGCCTTAATTGCTAGGCCCATCGAAGACCCGCGACCCCGACGCAGTGCCTGAGAAGGTTTATCCTCTGACTTGACCACTTCATCGGTATGCATGATTGTTGACACGTTTGCTAGCGCTGGATCGGCCTTCAAAAGCGGCTTCAAAAGCCCCTCGTCACCGTACATCAAATAGTGAACGTCCGGATGCCGCTCCCGCGCGAGAGACGCGCCCTGTATAACCATTTCAGGTGCTTTATCACCGCCCATGGCATCAATGGCAATTGTAATTTTTTTAGCCAATTTTCCCAGCCCTTTATTTGGCGCTATTGTTTCTATTATGCGCGCCGCCCATGCCCTATAGAATAAGCATTTTTAATCAGTCTTCAAGTCTTGTCCTTCAGCCCAGACAATATAGCAAACGGATTGGGCTGCTTTTCAAGGTCCTGGTTAATTGTCAGGCTTGGGATGTTTTCAGCATTGATTTCAACGCCTTCTGCCCGTGGATAGGGGTCCATCATGATGGACAATGTTTGCGCCACCACCTCCCCAGCATCAAATTTCTCACCGACCAGTAGATCAAGATCATCGGAATCTGGGTCCAAATAATATTCCTCATCGGCATCGGCTAGCGCTAATTCATCTTCTCCTACCAAACGCAACCGGAAGGATTCGTCGATTGTCTCAGCGACTGGGTATCCTGTTGCAACGCAGGTTTGCTCCAGCTCAGCTTGTATATCGCCGGTAATCAAAATTCCCTGCGAGCCCACATCCCGAATCTCAATTTTCGCCTTGAAATGCTTAAGTGCCAAAAGATCAAAGCGCTCCATCAGGGCTTTGATTTCATCCTCGGATGGCTCAATCGTCATTCGGATCCCTTTAGGCGGGATGTCGCATACTTTTATCTCTCGCGACATTTCTGGCGCTGGCAAAACTTCGCCGCTTTGATCTTCAGTCATTTTGGATCTCCTTTAGAATCACTCGAGCCAACAGCGTCCAGGTCAGCCAAAATATCAAGTGGCCATTCGTCGCCAAGTTCAGCAATCTGATCTTGCGGTATCGTCTGTATTGCTTCCAGTGCGCTCTTGAAATAATTTGCCAGCTTCAGCGAATCCGCAGATGCTGACGTTGGTTGGTTTGCATCATTGTCATCATCACTCCGGTAAACATTGCGTTCAATCACCGACGCAACCGCTGCATAGTCAAACACATTGGGCCAGTCCGCCAACGCTTCATCATACGCCTTTGTGCGACCCAGCCAAGCAGCAACCATGCGCTTGACTTGCTTACCAACACTCATATCGCCAACACCAATCTCACGAAGGGTGCGGTCCATATCAGTTACCATACATTCCTGAATCAATTGTTGAATGTCCCGAGTGTCCTGCTCGATGTTCAATCGCCGAATTATAATGTACAGATGTAGCAAGATCATATCGAAGCGCCCATCGATCGTATCAGCTACGTTCAGTTTGCTATAAAAAACGGGTTGTCTTGCCCACATAACGGCGCGCCCATAGATTCGCCACGCCAATTTCTCTTGGGTGCTGCCACCGAAAAGCCGCTGAAAAAACCGTGAGATCATTTTAAAACCGTCCTATTCTTGACAAATTGCTCAAATATATCCAATAACGTCGATATGCCTTGATTTTTTGATGCGACTTTGGCTCTATCACGCGTCACACATGACTGCAAGATGGGTCTGCTTGAATTTAAATCAAGAATAGCCGGACAGCTTTATTGAAATAGGAACGAAAACGATGAAATCATCAACGAAAATTTCTAAGGTATTGTTCGCAGCGGTGGCGTTGACCACAGTTGCTGGATGTTCCAATAAAGATAGTTACCGCGGCTATATGTTTGATCCGGCGCTATCTGACGCTATTTTGCCTGGCGTTGATAATCGGATATCTGTCGAGTCAACCCTAGGGTCGCCAACACTGGAATCTACGTTTGATGAAAACGTCTGGTACTATGTGAATCGTGTCGACAGGAACCGTTCTTTTTACTGGCCAGAGCCAAAATCTAGAAAGATTATGCTGGTTCGCTTCAATAATCAGGGAACTGTCTCAGAGGTAACGAATTATGATCTATCTTCTGCACAGGATATCGATCCGGTGAAAGACAGAACTAGAACTCGAGGTAGCGAGCTAAGCTTCTTTCAAGAACTCTTCATGAATGTTGGTCGCTTTGTTGGGGCTCAAGGCGGCCCTCAAGGATCAGGTGGTCCGGGGCCAAACGGCTCGTAGGCCACTCCCTCCGATCTAATAGGTCTTACCAAGACTGCAGATATAGAAAGCCCCGGACCAATGGTCCGGGGCTCTTTGTTTCAATGATCACACTTGCCTTAGTGCGCAAGCACCGCAAGCAATAACAAGGCTACGATATTGGTGATCTTAATCATCGGGTTAACGGCTGGACCTGCTGTATCCTTGTAAGGATCACCAACAGTATCGCCAGTGATCGATGCATGGTGAGCATCAGAGCCCTTACCACCATGATGGCCGTCTTCGATATACTTCTTGGCATTATCCCAAGCACCGCCACCGGCAGTCATTGAAAGCGCCACATATAAGCCACCAACGATAACACCAAGCAGAAGCGCGCCAAGTGCAGCGAACGCTTGCGCCTGACCTGCAATCGCGTTGATCGCATAATATGTCGCGATTGGTGCCAAAACTGGAAGCAGGCTAGGAATAATCATTTCCTTAATCGCTGCTTTGGTCAGAAGGTCGACCGACTTGGCATAATCAGGCTTTACGGTGCCATCCATGATACCCGGATTTTCACGGAACTGTTCGCGAACTTCCTCCACGATAGCACTGCCTGCACGGCCAACTGCCATCATGCCCATCGCGCCGAATAGATAAGGTAGCAATGCGCCAAGGAACAAGCCAACAACGACATACGGATTAGACAAGCTGAAGTCGACTTCTACATCGCCGAAGAACTGTCTTAGGTCTTCTGTGTAAGCGCCGAACAGAACCAATGCCGCCAAACCCGCTGACGCAATCGCATAGCCCTTTGTTACAGCCTTTGTTGTATTGCCAACAGCATCCAAAGCATCGGTACGTGTCCGAACTTCTTCGTCAAGCTCAGCCATCTCAGCAATCCCGCCAGCGTTATCAGTCACCGGGCCGAACGCATCTAGAGCTACCACAAAGCCAGCAAGCGCAAGCATTGTTGTACCAGCAAAACCAAGTCCTAGAACACCAGCGAACTGATAAGCAACGATGATACCACCGCAGATCACTATCGCAGGGGCCGCTGTTGATTCTAGTGAAACAGCTAGTCCTTGGATCACGTTTGTACCGTGACCTGTTTCCGATGCCTTAGCGATCGAGCGGACAGGACGATATTCCGTTGACGTATAATATTCAGTAATCACCACAATCAGTCCAGTAACGACAAGACCAACAACACCGCACCAAAATGCATCCATTCCGGTAAAGGTAATCGCGCTCGTTTGAACGACCGTTGTAAGACCAATTGTTAAATCGATGGCAAAATATAGACCCACAGCAGACAGCAACACTGTCGCGATGAAGCCTTTATACAAAGCACCCATGATAGAGTTGCTTTTACCTAGCTTAACAAAGAATGTGCCAATAATTGATGCGATGATACAAACACCACCAACAAGTAGTGGCATCGTCATTACAGCTGAGCGAATGGCTGGATCATCAATGAACAGAGCTGACAGCACCATTGTCGCAGTAATTGTCACGACGTATGTCTCATAAAGATCAGCCGCCATACCAGCACAGTCACCAACGTTATCACCAACGTTATCAGCAATAACCGCTGGGTTACGGGGATCATCTTCTGGAATACCAGCTTCAATCTTACCCACAAGGTCCGCGCCAACGTCAGCGCCCTTTGTAAAGATACCGCCGCCTAGGCGTGCAAAGATCGAAATCAGTGAACCACCAAAGCCAAGTGCCACCAGCGAGTTGATCACTTCGCGGTCATTGCCAGCGAAACCAGCGACACCTGTCAGGTACCAATAATATACAGCAACGCCGAGCAGCGCCAAGCCTGCTACAAGCATACCAGTGACCGCACCCGCCTTGAATGCGATCGTTAGACCGCCCTGCAAGCTCTCGCTAGCAGCCTGGGTGGTTCGCACGTTTGATTTTACTGAAATCAGCATGCCGATAAATCCGGCTGCTCCTGAAAGGATAGCGCCGATCACGAAACCGATCGCTGACCAAGCGTCTAACGCAAAATATAGCCCAACAGTTACAAGCACACCAACAATGGCGATAGCTTTATACTGACGGGATAGATATGCCCGAGCACCTTCTTCGATTGCAGCTGCAATCTCCTGCATCTTTTCATTACCAGCGCTAGCAGCTAGAATGCTACTCCGCGTGATAACGCCGTATATCACGGCAATCACACCACAGCCGATCGCTGCGTACAACATTTCCATGGAAGTTTCCCCTGAATAAA
>Ga0316189_10003823_pt1 | contig 14590 bp, 27 predicted proteins | sample LowCovwburrow_MG_FD_204930 | JGI IMG/M metagenome (GOLD analysis project Ga0316189, IMG submission 204930) | Coastal sediment microbial communities from Maine, United States - Lowes Cove worm burrow | ecosystem: Environmental > Aquatic > Marine > Coastal > Sediment | place: USA: Maine...
AACGGCAGCATGAGCCAGCAGGGCGCGGGCATCTCCGGACTCGCAGAGACCCACCGAAGAATTCCCGAGCACTGCGAGGGGCTCGACCGAGCGTGACGCTCGGCATCGAGACGCCGATGCGCGTCCAAGGGCAAGGAGGAGAATCGAGGGGATAGCGAGCGATCCCGGCACTCGAGGACGCAGGCACCGGACGAGCAGCGCAAACCGTCTAAGGCAGACGGACCGGAGCAAGAAGCGCGGCCAGCGCCGCGTGCTCACGTAGCCTGCAGCAAAGACGCCGAACGGTCTGGTTGTCTAGGGACAGTCCCCAAGAGAAAGGCGCCCCGTGAAGGGCGCCCAATGCGCGAGGGGGGAATCGAACCCCCACAGCCTTGCGGCCACAAGGCCCTCAACCTTGCGCGTCTACCAATTCCGCCACCCGCGCTCTGGGTCCACCGGAGTTATCCGACCCCCTACAGGCCGTCAACATCCTCGGCGGGGCCGGCCTCAACGGCCTCCGGCTGCAGCTCAGCAGCCTGGATCCGCTCCAGCTCTTCGGCGACATTGGCATCGCTTCGGATCCCCTGGTTGGAGTACAACGCTAGGGTGACGGACGTTCCCATGAACATGATGGCCACCAGCGTCGTGCCGCGCTGGAGCAGCCCGGTGGGGCCCCGCGGTCCGAACACGGTGGAGCCACCCCCGCCGCCCCCGAAGGCCGCGCCAACGTCGCCGCCCTTGCCAGGCTGCAGGATGATGATCAAGATCAAAAAGATGCACAGCATCACGTGCAGCGCAACCACGAACATGTACCAGCCGCCCATCGAATCTCCCTCTCAGCCCTGTCCGGGCAACCCTGCGATCTTCAAACCGGAGACGTCCGTCCCCAAAGGCCGCCGCAACTCGGGGCAGTTGGGCCTGACGCACTCTCCATAGATCTCATGTCGATGCGAGACAACCCGAAATCCTTGCTTCTTCGCAAGTTCCTCCTGCAGTCGCTCAATCTCTTCATCTTCGACCTCCACGATCCGCCCGCAAGTGACGCAAATCAGGTGGTCGTGATGCTCGCCGTCCACCGCCGGCTCGTACCGGACGTTGCCCTCGGCGAACTTGTGCTCGGTTGCGAGTCCACACTCTGTGAGCAGCTTCATCGTGCGGTACACCGTGGCATACCCGACAGACGGCTGCAGTGCCCGCGCACGATCAAGCAGCTCCGGCAGAGACAGATGCTCGTCAATCGCGTGGAAGAACACCTCCGCGATGGCCTGCCGCTGCCGAGTCAGCCGCAAGCCTTGCCCCGAGAGGTGGGACTTGAACCGTTCGAGATGGTCCCCACCCTGCGACACAGGCCCTCCCAGCGTCGTCGATAACACGCTTGGCGACCGCCTCGCGGTTCGCCCTTACTCCTCGGACGCCTCTGTAGACCCGGTCGCCTCGACTTCCCGGCCCGCGTCGACGCCACGCTCACCGGTGTTCACGGCCTCCCGCACGAGCGAGATCACCGCCATCGCGGCGTTGTCTCCGGACCGCGGACGGCCAAGCTTCAACACCCGTGTGTAGCCACCGGGACGGTCGCGGTAGCGATCCGCATACTGCTCCATCACGCGACGGACCGCCTCGTCGTCCATGACAAAGCTACGAATCCGACGGATGGCGGCGACGCGCTGTGCCTTGGCGCGGTCGAGCTGCTCGCCCGTGAGGGCGGCCAGGTCGGCCTCGCTCGGCGCACGCTTGCCGATGGTGATGAGGCGCTCGGCATAGCGCCGAAGCTCCTTGGCCCGCGCTTCAGTGGTTCGGATCTGCTGATGAAGCAGCAGCGAGGTGGCCATGTTGCGCAACATGGCCCTCCGCGCCGAGGCGTCCATCCCGAACTTGCGGCCGCTCTTGCGGTGTCGCATTTGTCGACTCCTGCACCCGGGTCTAGCCGACCTTGTGCTTCGGGAAGTTGTGGAGCTTCATACCGAGGGACAATCCGAGGTCCCCCAGAATCTCCTTGATCTCGTTGAGCGACTTGCGGCCAAAGTTCTTGGTCTTCAGCATCTCCGCTTCGGTCCGCTCGACGAGCTGATGAATGTACTCAATGCCAGCGTTCTGCAGGCAGTTCTGCGACCGGACCGACAGCTCGAGCTCATCGACCCGCTTGAACAGGCTCTCATTGAACTCTTGCTGCGCCTCTTCCTCTTCCTGCGCCTCCGGCTCCTCTTCCTCGGCAAAGTTGATGAAGATCTGCAGCTGTTCCTTCTGGATCTTGGCTGCATACGCCAGTGCATCCTCGGGAACGACAGACCCATCGGTCCACAGCTCGAGGCTGAGCTTGTCGTAGTCGGTACGCTGCCCAACGCGGGCGTTGGTCACCGTGTACCGAACGCGCTGGATCGGGCTGAAGATCGCATCGACCGGAATGGTCCCGATCGGCTGCTCTTCGGTCTTGTTCTGGGCGGCTGGCACGTAGCCCTTGCCCATCTCGACCGTGACCTCACACTCGAACTCGCCTTCCTCGGTGAGGGTAGCGATGGCGTGGTCGGGGTTGAGGACTTCGCACTCTGCGTCGAACGACAGATCCGAAGCGCGAACCACGACGGTCTTGCCAGGTTCTCCCTTCCGGTGGAGCCGACCGTGGACCGTCTCTTTGCTGCTGGTCCGCAGCAGGACGCCCTTGATGTTCAGGACGATGTCGGTGACATCCTCGACGATGCCCGGGATGTACGAGAACTCGTGAAGCACACCCTCGATCCGAACGGACGTGATGGCCGCGCCCTGAAGCGATGAGAGCAGGATGCGCCGCAGCGAGTTTCCGATCGTGGTGCCGAAGCCCCGCTCGAGCGGGCGGATCACAAACTTTCCGTAGTGCCGGGACGACTTGGTGTCGCGCTCGACCCGACGCGGCCTGATCAGCGCGCGCCAGTTTCCGTAGACGGTCTCTTGCATGAACTTGCTCCTCCCGCGCTACCGCTCCCGTCGTCCAAGCGGGGCACACGCAGCGGGTGGAAAGGGTGGGTCGGCCAAGGGGCCGCCGGCGGACAAGCCGGGAATCAGCTCAGACGCGCCGACGCTTGGGCGGACGGCAACCGTTGTGTGCGATCGGCGTCACATCTTTGATGTGCGTGATCTTGAGCCCTGTGCTCGCGATGGCCCGCAGTGCGGACTCGCGGCCCGTTCCGGGACCCTTCACGAAGACGCCGACCTGCTTCATGCCGTGCTCCATGGCCTTGCGGGCGGCGTCCTCGGCGACCAGCTGGGCGGCAAAGGGCGTGCTCTTCCGCGAGCCCTTGAAGCGCATGACACCCGCGGAACTCCACGCCACCGCGTTCCCCGACAGGTCGGTGATGGTGACGATGGTGTTGTTGAACGTGGCCTGAATGTGGGCGATCCCGGCCGGGATGTTCTTCTTGGCCTTGCGCTTCTGCGTACGGCGAGACGTGGGCATGACGGTACTCGATGAGAAGAGGTTGGTGCGCGGCTACTTGCGACGGGCAGCGGCGCGGCGCGGCCCCTTGCGGGTACGTGCGTTGGTGTGCGTGCGCTGGCCCCGCACGGGAAGACCCTTGCGGTGCCGGATGCCCCGGTAGGCACCGTGATCGATGAGGCGCTTGATGTTCATGGCGATCTCCTTCCGGAGCTCGCCTTCCACGCGGTACGTGCTCTGGATGGTCTCGCGCAGCCGTGCCACATCGTGGTCGGTGAGCTGGAACACCCGAGTCATCCGATCGATCCCTGCCTCGGCAACGATAGCGCTCGCCGTGTGCCGACCGATCCCGTAGATGTAGGTCAGTGCGATCCAGATCGGCTTGTTGCGGGGCAGGTCGACGCCTTCGATGCGAGCCACGACGCTATCCTTGTGTGTGAGGCCGGCCTATGGGAGGGCCGTCAAAATCTCGGGACCCCTTGGGGTCACGGCGATGGTGTGTTCGAAGTGAGCTGCAAGGCTCCGGTCTGCTGTGAGGATCGTCCAGCCATCCTCCTGCATCTCTGTCTCGTGCCGCCCCATGGTGATCATGGGCTCGATTGCGAGGCAGTAGCCCTCTTTGAGGAGCAACCCCCGACGGGGCCGACCCACGTTCGGCACGGAGGGTGACTCGTGGAGGAGCCGCCCGATGCCGTGGCCTACGAAGTCGCGAACGATTCCGTAGCCCTTGGGCTCGATGTAGGATTGGATGGCGTGGCCAATGTCTCCGATGCGGTTGCCGGGCCGTGCGAAAGAGATGCCCTCGTAAAGGCTCCGCTCGGTCTCGTCAAGCAGGTCCTTGACCTCGGTGGACACCGTGCCTACAGGCACTGTGAACGCGCAGTCCGCGTGGTATCCGCCGTAGATCAGCCCCATGTCGATGCTGATGATGTCGCCCTCTTCGAGCGGGGCCCCGTCCGGGAACCCGTGGACCACGACATCGTTCGGCGAAGCACAGATGTGCGCAGGGAACGGCACCGCCCCCCCCGCCTTGTAGTCCTTGAATGACGACGTGGCGCCGCGCGCCTGGATCTCACGCAGGAAGATGTCATCGAGCTGCTGGGTCGTCACGCCGGGGACGATCGCCTCCCGCAGTAAGGCCGCGACCTCCGCCAAGCGCCGGCCGGACTGGCGCATGACGGCCAGCTCCCAGCCATCCTTCACCATGCCCCCACCGCCCATCTAGAGCCAGGGCCCCTGGCCGCCGAGCTGCTGCCGCCGGCCCTTGATGCGTCCGCTCTTGGTCGCGATGGCGCCGTCGTAGTGCTTGGTCGCCAGCTGCGCCTCCACCTGGGCCACGGTGTCCAGGGTCACCCCAACGATAATCAGTAGGCCCGTACCGCCGAAGTAGAACGGCACATTGAAGCTACTGATCAGCACCGTGGGGAGAATGCAGACCGCTGACAGATAGAGCGCACCACCTGTAGTCAGCCGCGTGAGCAACCAGTCCAAGTAGGCGGTCGTCTCCTTGCCGGGACGCACCTTGGGGATGTACCCACCCTGCTTCTTCAGGTTCTCGGCCACGTCCTCGGGGTTGAACGTAATGGCTGTGTAGAAGAACGCGAAGAAGATGATCAGCGCGCCGAACACCAAGTTGTACAGCCAGCGGCCCGGGTAGAACGCGCCGGAAATCCACTGGATGATGGACGCGTTGTAGAACTGGCTGAGCGTACTCGGGAACATCAGCAGCGAGGACGCAAAGATCGGCGGGATGACCCCGGCGATGTTCACCTTCAGCGGCAGATAGGTGGTCTGCCCCTCGTACACGCGCCGTCCGAGCACGCGCTTGGCGTACTGCAGCGGGATGCGTCGCTGACCACGCTCGATGTACACGATGCCGAAGATGACCATGAACATGAACACCAGCAGCAGGGAACCCTTGAGGAGGTTCATCTCGCCGAGCTGGATGAGCGAGAGCAGCTGCGCCGCACCGGCAGGCATGGCCGCCACGATGCCACACGTGATGATGATGGACGCGCCGTTGCCGATGCCGCGCTCCGTCATCTGCTCGCCGAGCCACATGACGAAACACGCACCGCCAGTCATCGTCAGCACCGTCAGCAGGCGGAAGCCCCACCCCGGATCGATCACGACGTTGCTGGAGAGGTGCCGCATCTGTTCCATCGAGACGGACATCGCGAAGGACTGCACCACCGCGATCCCGATGGTCATGTAGCGGGTGTACTGCGTGATCCGATTCCGACCAGACTGCCCTTCGTCCTTGATTCGCTTGAGCGTCGGCACCATCTCAGCCATGAGCTGCATGATAATGCTTGCCGTGATGTACGGCATGATCCCAAGGACGAACACGCTGAACTGCTCCAGCGCGCCTCCAGAGAACATGTTGTACAAGCCGAAGAGGGAGTTCTGCTGGGCGCCGAACCACTCACCTAGCACGATGCGATCGATGCCAGGCGCGGGGATGAAGATGCCGAGCCGATAGACGGCGAGCATCCCAAGCGTGAAGAGGACCCGCCCGCGCAGGTCCTCCATCTCCCAGATCTCGGTAAAGATGTTCGCCACAGGATGTTCCGCGGTTCGGGGGAGCTAGGGCAAGTCGCCCTCGACGGTGCCCCCGGCGGCGATGATCTTCTCCGCTGCGGACCGCGTCAACTTCGACACGCGAACGTGAAGGGCAACCCCCACCTCACCGCGTCCTAGAATCTTCACGCCGTCCTTTCCGATTCGGCTGATGATGCCCGCGCTCTTGAGGATCTCGGACGTCACTACAGTCCCGGCCTCCAAGCCCGTCAGGCGTTCGACATTCACCGTCTCGAAGTCCTTGGTGAACGGGTTCTTGAACCCGAATTTCGGAAGGCGCCGATGCAGTGGCATCTGACCGCCCTCGAACCCCGGGCGGCGCGAGTAGCCCGCGCGAGACTGGGCACCCTTGGTGCCACGCCCGGCGGTCTTGCCCTTTCCGGCGCCCTCGCCGCGACCCACTCGGGTGCGTGGCTTGCGCTCGCCGGGAGCCGGCTTCAGGTTGGAGAGTTCATTGGCCATGGTGTGCTCCTCAGACCTCGACTTCTTCGACGTCGACGAGGTGGATGACCTTCTTGACCATGCCACGCACGGCCGGGGTGTTCTCGAGCACGCGGGACTGTCCCAGGCGCCGGAGTCCGAGTCCCTTGAGGTTCTCACGGTGGTTGGGGCTGGCCCCGATCTGGCTCGACCGGAGCGTGACCTTGAGGCGGGTCATGTGCGCGCTCCTTGCTAGGCCGGGCCGGCCGACACAGTGGCCGGACGGACGGTGTAGTTCTTGTAGACCTCTTCGGTGTCCTTGCCGAGGCGCGTCGCATACTGCTCCGCGGACTCGAGGGAATGAAGAGCATCCATAGTGGCTCGCACCACGTTGTGCGGGTTGCTGCTGCGCAAGGACTTCGTCAGGATGTTCCGAACACCCAAGCACTCCATGATGGCGCGCACGGTCGGACCCGCGATGACCCCGGTCCCTGCCGCCGCTGGTCGGAGCAGGACGTGACCCGCGCCGAAGCGGCCCTCCACGCCGTGCGGGACCGTGCCCGTCACCAGCGGAACTGGACGCAAGCTCTTCCGTGCCCGCTCGGTGCCCTTTCGGATGGCCTCGGGGACCTCATTGGCCTTCCCGAAGCCCACACCGACCTGCCCATCGCCATCGCCGACGACGACAATCGCAGAGAAGCTGAACCGCCGACCGCCCTTGACGACCTTGGCGACTCGGTTGATATAGATCACCTTCTCGATGAGGTGGCTGTCCTCTTCGTCGCGACGACGCCTCGGCATCACGCTCCTCCTAGAACTGGAGACCGGCTTCCCGGGCAGCATCCGCAAGGGACGCCACTCGGCCGTGGTACAGGTAGCCGTTTCGATCGAACACGACCTGACTGATACTCTTGTCGATGGCGGCTCTCGCCACCGCAGTGCCGACGACGGCGGCGCCCGCACGGTTGCCGCCCGTCGCACCCTCGTCCAGCTTCACCAACAGACTGCTCGCCGAGGCCAAGGTGACCCCGGTGACGTCGTCGATCACCTGCGCATAGATATGCTTTGCAGACCGAAAGACGGTGAGACGCGGCCTCTCGGTCGTCCCCCGCACTGTCTTGCGGATGTGCTTCTTCCGACGCTCTCGCGCCATTCTTGTCGGATGCGTCTTCGCCATGACGGACTCCGCTAGCTCGCGCTCTTGCCGGCCTTGAGCCGGACGTACTCGTCCACGTATCGGACACCCTTCCCCTTATAGGAATCGGGCTTCCGCCACGCACGGATCTCGGCGGCCACCTGCCCGACTTGCTGCTTGTCGATGCCGGAGACCGTGATGATGTTCTGCTTATCGACGCTGATCTTCACGCCATCGGGGATCGTGAAATCCACCGGGTGCGAGTACCCGAGGTTCATCACCAACTGGCTGCCGCGCACATCGGCGCGGTACCCCACCCCGATGACCGCCAGCTTCTTCTCAAAGCCCGCGCTGACGCCCACGACCATGTTGTTGATCAGCGAGCGCATCAGGCCGTGGTTCGCACGGCTCGGCTTGGAGTCATTGGCGCGCTGCACCACGACTCCTTCCTCCTCGAGGGACACGCTCACGTGCTGAACCAGCGCCTGACTCAGCTGACCCTTGGGGCCTTTGACCGTCACCTTGTCCGAGCCGACGTCGATGGTGACACCGCCGGGCAGGGCTACGGGAAGTTTTCCGATGCGAGACATGGAACCTCCGTCACCAGACGTGGCAGATGATTTCGCCACCCACGCCCGCTGTGCGGGCCTGGGCGTCGGTCAACACACCACGCGGCGTGGTCAGAATGACGACTCCGAGGCCGTCTCGGACCCGTGGAATCTCGTCCTTACCAACGTAAACGCGCCGACTCGGCTTGCTGACCCGGTTCAGTCCGCGGATGATCCCGCGGTTCCCCGTGTCATACTTCAGGAACACCTTGAGCGTGCCTTGATGGCCTGCATCGTCCTCTACGTACCCCTCAACAAATCCCTCAGTGGACAAGATCTTGGCGATCTGCACCTTGAGATTCGAGCGAGGCATCGACAAGGACGGGTGGCCCGCAAGCTGGGCGTTGCGAATCCGAGTGAGCATGTCTGCGATGGGATCGGTCATCGACATGGATGAAGCTCCATGAAATCGTACGAAAGGCGATTCAATTAGCGAACGGCATTCCGAGAAGGCGCAACAGCGCCCTCCCTTCCTCATCCGTCTGTGCCGTGGTGACGAACGCGACGTTCATCCCGCTGATTCGGGAGACCTTGTCGTAGTCGATCTCCGGGAAAATGATCTGCTCTGTCAGGCCGAGCGAGTAGTTGCCCCGCCCGTCGAATGCCCGCGGGTTGATCCCACGAAAGTCACGAATACGCGGTATCGCGACCGCTACAAGACGATCGAGGAACTCCCACATCCGCACGCCCCGAAGGGTAACGCGGGCACCAACTGGCATGCCCTCGCGGAGTTTGAAGTTTGCGATCGACCGGCGTGCACGTGTGATGACTGCCCGCTGACCCGCGATGAGCGTCAGCTCTTCGGCCGCGGTGTCGAGCAGCTTCACGTTCTGGATAGCGTCCTTCATAGACAGGTTGACCACGATCTTCTTGAGTCGCGGCACCTGCATGCGGTTGGCGTAGGAGAACTCCTCGAGGAGGCCGTTCACCACCGTCTCGTCATACAGCGTACGCAGACGCGGGATGTAGCTTTCCATGACCATCTGCCGCTACTCCTTGTCCAAGACGGCGCCCGTGGCGCGATCTACGCGGACCTTGCGACCGTCTTCCTGAGTAACGAAGCCGATCTTGATGCGCCGGGAATCCTCGGCGTTCCACAACGCGACGTTCGACACATCCAGCGGCATCTCCTTGTCGACGATGCCACCCGGCATGTCCCCAGCGGGACGACGGTGCCGGCGGACGCGCCGCATCCCCTCGACCACGACCTGCCGCTCGGCGGGGAGCACCCGCACAACCTTGCCGACCTTGCCGCGGTCCTTGCCAGCGATGACGATCACCTCGTCCCCGCTGTGGATCCGAATCTTGTTGCGCGCCATCACAGCACCTCAGGAGCAAGCGAGACTATCTTCATGAAGCGGCGAGCGCGGAGCTCGCGCGCAACGGGCCCGAAGATGCGTGTGCCCACCGGCTCGTTCTCTTTGCTGATCAGCACTGCGCTGTTGTCGTCGAAGCGGATGTAGCTCCCGTCGCGACGACGGACTTCTTTGCGTGTCCGCACGACGACGGCCCGCGCAATCTGGCCCTTCTTCACCTTGCCGTTGGGCGCGGCATCCTTGATGGACACCACGATAATATCACCAATGCTGGCGTACTTTCGCTTCGAGCCGCCCAACACCTTCAGGCAGCGGACGCGCTTTGCGCCGCTGTTGTCAGCGACATCGAGAACACTCTCAGTCTGGATCATGTCAACCTCCGGGGTCTCGGCGACGCGTTAGCGTCGCTCGACCACAATCCAACGCTTCTGGCGAGATATCGGGCGGCTCTCTTGGATCGCCACCGTGTCGTCCACTCGGTACTCATTGTTCTCGTCGTGCGCCTTGTACTTCTTCCGGCGAGTGACGTACTTCTGGTACCGAGGGTGCTTGACCGTACGCGTCACCTCGACCGTCACAGTCTTGTCCATCAGGTCAGAGACCACGCGTCCCATGAGGACACGGCGGCCGGTCGTGCTTTCTTCGGTGCTCATCGATACCTCTCCTGGGCCCACACTGTCATGGGGCGGAGTACGTCGGCGATGGAATCAGGTTCCTGAGGCGGGTGGGGTCTCCCGAGGGCTCCCGGGACGCACAACCGCTTGGCGAGGGCCAGGCACCTGGACGTACATCCGGATGCCAAAGAAGCGCTGACGATGGTCGCCGAGCGCCGGTACAACTAGTCGTTTGGCGAGAGCTTGTCAACGATTCCGGATAGGAATCCGCCTTTCTCTGCCGGAGCGTCGCCCGCCTCGGCAGCATCGGCCCCGAAGGACCTTGCGTGACGCCCGAGAAGCGTGTCTTTCGGCAGCTCCGCCTCCGCCTCACGCCGACGCGCCTCGGTGCGCCAACGCGCGATGTTGCGACGGATGACCCTGAGGGTCGCCGTGTTCTCGAGCTGGTTCATGCTGTGCCTGAACCGGGCGGCGACCAGGTCACGCTCGGCCTGGAGCACCCGGTGCACCAGCTGTTCATCAGACATTTCCACTGATTCGGCCATCACAGCACCTCCGCGTCTCGGCGCACGAAACGCGTGCCGACTGAGAGCTTGTGCCCGGCCAAGCGGAACGCTTCGCGCGCCACTTCTTCGGGAACCCCGTCGAGCTCATACATCATGCGTCCGGGCTTGACGACGGCGACCCAACGGTCGGGCGGCCCCTTTCCCTTCCCCATTCGAGTCTCGAGCGGCTTCTTGGACAGCGGCTTGTCGGGAAAGACACGGATCCACACCTTGCCGCCACGCTTGATGTGGCGCGTCATGGCGATACGTGCAGCCTCGATTTGCCGGGCCGATACGAATCCGCGGGTGGTCGCCTGCAGTCCAAAGTCTCCGAATGAAACCTCAGAGCCGCGGTAGGCGAAGCCCCGCATACGTCCTTTCTGTACTCGACGATGTCGTACACGCTTTGGCGCGAGCATGACCTCTCCTATGAGCCATCAGGCCCGAATCGATCAGGTAGTCCGCGACTCTTCACCGGGGAGCAGATCCCCTTTGAAGATCCAGACCTTGACTCCGATGACCCCGTACGAGGTCTTGGCTTCCGCGAGTCCGTAGTCGAGGTTGGCCCGCAGCGTATGCAGCGGAACTCGGCCCTCGAGGTACCACTCGCGGCGGGACATCTCAGACCCGCCCAGACGGCCACCACACATCACCTTGATCCCCTTTGCACCCGAGCGTCGTGCCTGCGTGATGGCCTTCTTCATCGCCCGCCGGAAGCTGACGCGCTTCACCAGCTGCGCGGCAATGTTCTCCGCGACCAACACCGCTTCGGTCTCGACCTTTCGGACCTCCATGATGTGCACGTAGACTTCCGTGCTGGTCAGCGTCTGCAGCTCCGCCCGCAGCGCGTCCAGGCCCGTCGCCCGCTTGCCGAGGATGATGCCCGGCTTGGCGGCGTGGATGAACACCTTGGCCTTGTTCGCCGCGCGCTCGATGAGGATGCGCGAGATGCCAGCCGAGTTGAGCTTGCGCTTGACGTGGGCACGGATCCGGAGGTCTTCCTCCACAAAACGGCCGTAGTCCTTCTCGGCGAACCAGCGAGACTCCCAGCCGGTGGTGATACCGACGCGGAATCCGATGGGATGTACCTTCTGACCCATTCTTCGCTCCCGGACACGCTTACCGCGTGGCCAACTCAACCGTGATGTGGCTGGTGTGCTTCAGCACCCGCGTCGCGCGGCCCTGGGCCCGCGGCCGGAACCGACGCAAGGTGGGCCCCTGGTCGACAAAGATCGTCTTGACGTACAGCTCGTCGATATCGAGCTCCTGCCGTTCGCGCTCCGCGGCTTGCTCGGCGTTCGCGATCGCCGACTCCACGAGCTTCCGGATGATCGGGGCCGACTTCTTCTGCACGAAGGTCAGGACCTCGATCGCCTCAGACACGTCCTTTCCCCGCACAAGGTTGGCGACGAGGCGCGCCTTCTGGGAGGACACCCGGACATGACGAAGCTTGGCCTTGCTGTTCATCATTCCCCCTAGCGGACCTTGCCCTTCCGATCGCCTGCATGGCCTCGGAAGGTACGGGTTCCTGAGAACTCACCGAGCTTGTGACCGATCATGTGTTCGGTGACGTACACGGGAATGAACTGCCGGCCATTGTGCACGGCAAAGGTCAGGCCGATCATCTCGGGGATGATCGTAGACCGGCGGCTCCAGGTCTTGATGACCCGGTTGCTGCCAGCGTCGCGGGCGCCCCGCACCTTCTTGAGTAACGGGCCGTCGATGAACGGTCCCTTCTTGACTGAACGAGCCATCGATTACCTCGAGTTCCGGCGCTTGACGATGAAGCGCGTTGAGCCCTTCTTCCGCTGCCGCGTGCGTGCACCCTTCGTGGGCTTGCCCCAGGGGGTGACTGGGTGGCGGCCTTTGGACCGCCCCTCACCACCGCCGTGCGGGTGGTCTACTGGGTTCATGGCCGTGCCGCGCACGGAGGGGCGGACCCCTTTCCAGCGAGTACGACCCGCCTTGCCCATGACCAAGTTCTCATGTTCGGTATTGCCAACCTGGCCGATCGTGGCCCGGTTCTTGTGCCACACATTGCGCAGCTCACCGGACGGCATCCGAAGCAGGACATACCCGCCTTCCTTTGCCATCACCTGGGCGTACGTGCCCGCAGACCTGCAGAGCTGACCGCCCCGACCGAGTTGAAGCTCGATGTTGTGTACCTGCGTACCGAGTGGAATCGCGTGAAGCTCCATCGCGTTTCCCGGGCGAATGTCTGCGTCGTTCGAGGCAACCACCTGGTCGCCGACCTGAAGCCCCACGGGATGCAGGATGTAACGCTTCTCGCCGTCCACGTAGTGAACGAGCGCGATGCGCGCGGAGCGGTTGGGATCGTACTCGATGTGCGCGATCTTACCGGGAACACCCGTCTTGTCGCGTCGGAAGTCGATCACCCGATAGCGCCGCTTGTGGCCACCGCCCTGGTGCCGCACCGTGATCCGACCGCGGTTGTTCCGCCCCGCCTTCCTTGGCAGGGGCTCCACGAGCGACCGCTCCGGCGTAGACCGGGTGACCTCCGAGAAATCTGAACCAGACATGTCGCGCCGGCCGGGAGAGGTCGGCTTGAATTTCTTGACGCCCATAGGGGTCCCCTACTCGAACAGGTTGAGGACGTGGCCCTCGGCGAGTGTGACGTAGGCCTTCTTCCAGTTCTTCCGTCGACCAATCCGGCGACCGAAACGCTTGACCTTACCGCGTACAACAGCGGTCCGAACCGCGTCGACTTCGACGCGGTAGTACGACTCGATCGCCGCCTTGATGCGCGGCTTGGTCGCATCGGTGGCGACCTCGAATGCGTAGGTGCGATCGTTGCCGAGGAAGCTTGTGGTCTTCTCGGTGACGAGCGGCCGAACAAGTGTGTCTTTGAGCAGCATGTTCCCGTCCTCCGGTCAGCGCGTGAGCCGCGCCGTGACGGCGTCGACTGCAGAGCGGGTCATGACAAGGTTCCGGCGGCGCAGCACGTCGTAGACGTTCACGCCATCGGGAGCCAGAAAGGTAACGGTCGGGAGGTTGCGCGCGGAGCGCACCAACTTCTCGTCCGGCGCCGCAATGAGCAGCATGTCGCCCAGTTCGAAACGACCCATGAAGTCGACCACTGCACGGGTCCTGAACTCGGCGATCTCCCAGTCCTCGATGACCATGAGCGCCGATTCACCGGCGCGACGCGACAGAGCGCTGATCAGCGCCTGACGCCGCGTCTTCTTGTTGAGCTTGAACGCATGGCTTCGGACCCGGGGACCGAACACGACGCCGCCGCCACGCCACTGAGGCGCACGGGTGGTGCCCTGCCGGGCGCGGCCCGTCCCCTTCTGCTTCCAAGGCTTCTTGCCGCCGCCGCTGATCTCGGCGCGCTCCTTTGCCTTGTGCGTACCAGAACGGGCGCGTGCCCGCTGGTATCGTACCGCTGCGTACAGCAGGTGTTCCTTGACTTCCGCACCGAAGACGACGTCGCTCAGATCGAACGACCCGACGTCTTTCTTTTGGTTTGGATTGTAGAGCTTGACAGTGGCCATCGTTGAATTCCGTCGTCCTTCAGGACAGCTTGATCTCGACGTGCACGCCCGCCGAAAGGTCGAGCTTCATGAGCGCGTCAACCGTCTGCTGAGTGGGCTCCAGGATGTCGAGGAGGCGGTGGTGTGTCCGCCGCTCGAACTGCTCTCGCGACTTCTTGTCGATGTGCGGACCGCGCAGGACGGTCCAGCGGTTGATCGTCGTGGGCAGCGGGAACGGGCCCCGTATCTCCACCCCAGACCGCTTCGCCGTCTCCACAATCTCCGTCGCGGATTTGTCGAGCAGCTTGTGATCGTACGCCTTGAGGCGAATGCGAATTTTGTCACCGTTGGCCATGCTCTACTCCGAGATCGATGCGACGACGCCGGCGCCCACGGTGCGGCCACCCTCACGGATAGCGAACCGCAGCTGTTCCTTCATCGCGATCGGCGTGATGAGCTCGACCGCCAGGGTGACCCGGTCGCCCGGCATCAC